>AR_comb_assmDRAFT_10157795_pt1 | contig 13823 bp, 16 predicted proteins | sample ArasoioldDNA_FD_10543 | JGI IMG/M metagenome (IMG submission 10543) | reverse complement strand
CCCGGCTCCTCCCGGGCCCGCGTGTCCGCCCCCTGCCGGCGGGTCAGGTCCCCGCGCCCGGGGCCTGCCCCCGGATGGACTCCTGGGCAAGCTCTGGACTCTGATCCAGGGGCGTGCCGCGCCCGCAACGCCGCCTGGGTCCGTGCCGGCAGATCTGCCAGCGTCACGCCCCGCTGCCGCAGCGCCGCGAGGAGCTGGGCGCGTTCGGCCCGCAAGGCGGGCCAGGGTGTCGTCATGAGCGCTCATGCGGACTGCTCTTCGGGCTCGTGGTGGGCCGCCGCGCGTATCTCCGCCATCGAGCGAAAGTGCTGGTACACCACGTGCACGCTGGGTAAGTCCCGGTCCCGTGTAAAGTCGGACCACGCGGGTTCCCGGCCATGCTTCAGGCGCCAGCGCTTGACAGCCCAGAGGATGCGCGCGCGGGACCACTTGGGCTGGCGCCGCACGCGGGTGGGCTGCCAGGTGCCGTTGGTCGCCTCCTGGCGCACCTCCTGGATGCTGCGAAACGTGCGATAGAGCGTCGCGGTGCCCGGCAGGTAGCGATCGCGCTCGTAGTCGTCCCCTGTCGGCGGTCGGCCATGCTCCTGCCACCAGCGCTGTGGCGCCGCGATGATCTCCGCGCGCGTCCAGATCACGGGCTGGGGCGCATGCGTCGCTCGCCACGCCATGAGCCGTTCGGCGGCGAGGCAGCCACAGGACTGTGACTCGCCCGTCAGCAGGGATTGCCCGGCGACCTCGCGTGCCGTGCCACAGTGGCAGCGACAGCGCCAATAGTGGATGTGATGGCGCTTGGTCCCTGGTCCGAGCACCTCCCAACGGCCAAAGGATTCCCCCGTGAGATCCGGGGGGCGCCCCCCTGCCGCACGTGGTGCGGGCCGCCCAGCTTCACCAGGTGATACGCCAGCACGTCCTGCTGCACGGTCAAACCCACGTGCCCCTGCAAGACGCCATCGAGCAGTTCGTTGCCGAGGCAGATTTCCTCCGCCCAGCGCACGACGGCCTGCACATGGCCCTCCGTAAACCCCCGGCCTCCTGCCCCGAGGGCCATGATGAGGCGCCTGACCTCAGCCTCCGTGAGCATGTGGCGCCGGGTTTTCTTCCGATGCATCCCTCCCCTCCTGCCTGCCGCTAGCGGGGTCGTTGCCGGCCTGCAGGCCTGCCGCCAGGGCTGGCGCCAGCGTGCCCCCCGCGGGGGTGATCGCCATGCTCAACAGTCCTCCTCAGCCATGCCCGTCTCCTCGGGACTCCATGGCCACGGGTCAGGGTCGACATACAGGCCATCCGGCCCAGCACAGTCGCAGGTGCACCAGGTCTGCATGCCGCAGCGTTCGTGATGGTCCTCGCTACATCCCTCGCAGAGCATCCCCTACCTCCCTCCTCACCCCGACGGCCGTGCGTGCGGCGCCGGGTCGTCATCGATCAGGCGGTGCCAGGGCCAGCCGCAGGTCTGCCCCTGGTGCGTGCCGCCGGTCTCCTCGACCAGGTCGCAGGGGCAACTCGGATCGTCACAGCGCCGCGCGTAGCGGCCCCGGCACAGCGGGCAGTCGGTATGGTCCATCGCTCCCTCCTCCCCCGGCGTGAGCCCGCGCAGCACCAGCACCACCGGTCCGTCCGCGCCGGGCACCAGCAGCGCGACCCGCCCCCCCTGCCGCCGCGCCCAGCCCGGCCCGTACGCCCGCAGCAGCGCCACGGCGCCGATTAGCACGAGGCTCAGGAAGAGCCGGGTCATGGTGGGCCCCTCGCCTCTACCGTGCGCTGGGCCATGCCGCCCTCCCTCCTAGCGTGGCTGCCGCCGGTGGCGGGGGGGGCGCCTCCAGCCGCGCCAGTTTCCAGGCCACCACCCCGACGGCATGCCGGGGGTGCGTGTCCTACTCGACAAAATAGAGGGGCTGCCCGTCCAGGATATCCGGATGGCTGAGACTCCCCAGCACCGTCCCCTGGGTGCCCAGCGCGTGGACGTCGCGGGCCTCCCCCGCGCGTTTTCACGACGCGCGTGCCATTGGGCCAGGCGCCCGCGGCCTCGTGCCGCGTGAAGCACCCCACCCAGCCCGCTTCCTCCAGGAAGGCGATCCCGGCGGTCATTTTGTGTCCCCCCGTACTGACTGATAAGAAGTATTATGTCAACTTTGCTTAGAGCCACCTAGGGGTCGATCCTGGGCGGTGCCAAATTCATGTCCCGGACCTGATCCGGGAGCACGCGGCCCAGAACGCCTGGCCGCCAGCCCGTCCCCCGTCCCGTCCTGCAGGGCCCCGCCTGCCACCGGGCACCGCGTCCAGCGCCGGCCAGCCAGTGGTGCCCGGTTGTGCGCCGCCTGGCGGCCTGGGCGGTTGGCCGACCGTCCAGAAGGACGCTAGCGGCACTTTCTCTGGTGCCCGAGTACAAACCGATGCGTCCGCCGCGCAGGGGCCTCTAGAGGCTCCTAGTGGGCTAGGAGGCGGAGCCGGGCTCATGCTCCCGCTGCGGAAGGAAATCTTTCACGTCGCAGCCGAGGACCTCAGCAAGACGTGCCGCGTCCTCTAGCGTGAGCCGCCTCTCACCGTGTTCGATCTTCCACAGTTTGGTGCCAAGCATCTTGGCCCGACGCGCGACTTCGCTCATGGATAGCCCGGCTGCTTCTCGCTTTGCCTTCACCTGCGACATAGTGCCCTCCTTTTCCTATTCCGGGAACACTATACATCATAATATCCCAAAATGGGAATTAAAAATATACGCTTGTTTCCCATTTTGGGAATCACGTATAATTCCCAAGTTGGGAAAGAGGCGAAGAGAGGTTTCCTACAGTGGAGGGCATCTATGTGTGGAGAACGACTGAAGCACTACCGAACGTTGCGCAAGATGAGTCAGGAGGATTTAGCTGAGAGCATGGGATTTCCCCCAAATACGATTAGCAAAATTGAACACGGCACACGCAAAGTGACCCTAGAGGAAGCCGTCAAATTTGCGGATGTTTTGCAGATCAGTTTGCATGATTTGGCAGGTATTCCTGAGCGCTCCAGCCAGCAGGAGGAAGTCAAAACGCTGGTGCATCAATGTGCACAAAGGGTGCGTGAAGCGGCGATGCTGGCCGACGATCTTGAACGTGTTGTGTCGGCGTATTAATGGAATCTTTCTCTATGGTAAATTTTATATTATATCACTCAGGTATATTGTGGACCTCGTGCTGCAGGTCAAGGCTGTAGGCTATTCGATCGAGGCGTCAAACCCCCGCCACGAACATGAATGGCGCGTGGGGGAAGACGTCAAGCTGCCTGAGGGGAAGGTGCTTATTCCCGGTGTCGTAGGCCACGCCACGGATTTCATCGAACATCCTGAGCTGGTAGCAGAGCGTCTCATCAAGTATGCCAAGCTGGTAGGCCGCGAGCAGGTGATTGCCGGGACGGATTGTGGGCTGGGCACGCGGGTAGGCCATCCCAAAATTGCCTGGGCCAAGTTTCAGACCCTGGCTGAAGGCGCCCGGCTCGCTACGAAGCATCTCTGGGGCTATTGATGTGTACTGCGCCATGGTCATGACCTTCTGGCTCCCTCAGGCGGAGGCGAGGTTGGCACGGGTAAAAGACTGACTCAGACGAGAAACATAGCTCACAGAGGAGAACGATATGGCAGCGCCCGTACGCATCTCGCTCCGCATTCCCGGCACAGCCCCAATGCCGCAGCTCATGACACTCATCCAGGACGTCGAAGCCGCTGGCTTTGACGGTGCCGGGATTCTTGATAGCCAGCTCCTGTGCCGGGACACGTTTGCCACCATGGCTCTGGCGGCCACGCAGACGTCACGGCTGACTCTGTTCCCTGCCGTGACCAATCCATTGACCCGGCATGCTTCTGTGCTGGCCGGTGCCATTCAGACTGTCGAAGAGCTAGCCCCTGGGCGCGTCAAATTCGTGATTGGTACGGGCTACACCTCAGCCAGCACCATTGGGCGCAAACCCGCCACACTGGCGCAGATGCGCGCCTGCATTCGCACCGTGAAGACGCTGTTGGCCGGCAACGCTGTAGACTTCCAGGGCATATCAGGACGACTCGGATATGCTGCCGGGCGAGACATTCCTGTGTTGATGGCCGCCTCCGGCCCCAAGGCCATTGAGCTAGCCGGAGAGATCGCCGATGGCGTGCTGCTGCTAGTCGGCTTCACGCCGGGAATCATCGACGCTGTGCTGGCACGTTTGGAACAGGGAGCACGGCGCGGTGGCCGGCGTCTGGAAGACCTTGAGATAGTCTGGGCCGTGCGTACAGGTATGGCATCTACCACTGCCGAAGCCCAGCGTCTGGCACGCCCCACGGCCGTGCACTGGGGTATTCTGAGCTGGGGGAACCACTGGCTGCCTCACGCTGGCCTCCAGATCCCGGCGTTTAAGATCCCCCAGGAGGTGCTGGACATCTACCCCGACCTGGGCCATGCGCACAACTGGGAGGAGGCCATCGCCGCCACGTCCTTTGTACCCGACGACGTTGTGGCCCAGTTGTGCGATGCGCTGGGGCTGATCGGGACGCCAGAATATTGCGCCCAGCGTATCATGGACATGACCAAAGTTGGTGTCACCAACCTCTACCTCATGCCGTTGCAGACCTTTGTCGGACCCGAGCAGGAAATCGGCGCCTTCCGCGATGTGGTCTTCCCTCGTTTACGGGCGGAGGGCTATCTGTAGAGAGCAGAGGTCCTGGGCTGGAGAGCCTGTCTTCCATGATCATTCTCGTTACAGAGGAGGTTGTACCGTGACCCCTGAAGATGCAAGCCGCCTGGAAGCGTTTCTCAAGCCATCCCATATTGTCGTTGTCGCCACGATCGGACGCCATGGGATGCCACATCTGACGCCCAACTGGTATTACTATGCCAATGAGACGCTGATGATTTCCACCACCAAAGAGCGGGTCAAATATCGCAACCTTACACGCGATAACCGCATGAGCGTATGTATCTACTCGGAGCCGCAGGCGCAGGACTACGTTACCCTGTGGGGGCGTGTGAGCATACGCGATGATGCGTCCATCTGGCCAGATACCCGTGCTATTGTCGAGCGTTATGTCCCAGCACAGGGTGTCGCAGCACGTCTGCAACAGCTACGCACGCAAAACCGAGTCATTCTTGATTTCAAACCCGAGCGGGTGCTGTTTCGAGCCTAGGTGGAATCGCTATCGTGAGATGTACTGCGGCTAATCATGCGCCGCTGGAGCTGGGTCTGGTACGCCGTTATCCGCTAGCAGTCCTGCGCCGTTCTGACTCAGCCCATAGTTTGCCGCATACAGGCGAGCGTAGACGCCCTGGCGTGCGAGGAGGTCAGTATGGTTACCCACCTCTACGATGCGTCCGTGCTCCAACACCACGATCTTGTCGGCATTGCGGATGGTCGAGAGGCGATGGGCAATGACAATGGAGGTGCGCCCTTGTAAAATGCGCTGCAGGGCACGCTGGATGAGCATTTCCGTATGCGTGTCAATATTCGCCGTGGCCTCGTCCAGGATGAGGATGCGGGGATTGCCGACAATGGCACGGGCGAAGCTGAGCAGTTGCCGTTGGCCAACGCTCAGGTTCACGCCGCGCTCGGCGAGAGGCGTATCGTAGCCCTGCGCCAGGGCCATGATGAAGTCGTGCGCCCCGACCGCCTGGGCGGCGGCAATCACGTCTGCATCACTGGCGGCTGTGCAAGCGTAGCGGATGTTCTCCTGGACGGACCCGGAAAACAAGTAGGGCTCCTGGAGCACCATACTCATCTGGCGCACCAGTGACTGGCGTCGCACGTCCCGGATATTCAAACCGTCGATCAAGAGCCTGCCCTGGGTGACATCGGCGAAGCGATGTAGCAAGGTGGCCAGCGTGCTCTTGCCAGCGCCGGTCGCTCCTACCAGGGCGACAGTTTCTCCTGGCCTGATATGCAGGTTGATGTCCTGGAGCACCTCGACGCCTGGGATATAGTGGAAAGAGACATGGTCAAAGATGATCTCGCCCTGGACCGGCGGCATCTCAGGAGCCCCGGGCGCGTCCTGGACTTCGGGTTGAACATCGAGCAACTCGAATATTCGTACCCCCGCCGCCATGGCCCGCTGCAGCTGACTGTACTGCATGGTCAATTGCCGGATAGGCTCGAAGAAGCGCTGCACCCACAGCGCAAAGGCAATGAGAACACCCCACGCTACCTGGCCACGCTGGAGCAACAGACCACCCACCAGGATAACGCCAAATCCCATGCCGATGCCAGTTAAACACTCGACAATGGGCTGCAAGGACCCGGAGAAGCGGCTTGCCTCCAGGTTGGCGTTGAGAAACTCCTGATTCAACCCATTGAAGTGCTTAAGATTTTCTTGCTGTCTGTTGAGGCTTTGCACCACCCGCACACCGGTAATGTTCTGGTTGTATTCCCCGTTGACCATGGCGATGGCACGTCGAATACGCATGAAGGAATGCCTGGCAAAGCGTTGCCAGTATGCCAGAACAAAAAACAGCGGCGGTATGATGCTCAAGCTGATCAAGGCCAGCTGCCAGTTAGTCATCAGCATGGCGACGATAATCCCCACCAGGCTGAGGATGTCCGCCAGGGTCGTCACGAGCAGCTCAAACGTCTCTTGCAGTTGCAGGACATCGCTCTGGCTGCGCGACATGATGCGTCCGACCGAGGTGCGGTGAAAGAAAGCTGGGGATAGGCTCTGCAGGTGGTTGAAGAGCTGGGTGCGCATGCTGTACAGCACACTTTGTCCCACTCTGGCAATGGCGACGGACTGCAGGTAATTGGCCCCGAAGTGCAGCAAGGTGACGGCAACGAAGACCAGGCCGACAACGTGCAGGCGCCACCCTGCACCGCTGTTGATCCCCCAGTTGATCCACCACATAATCACCAGAGGTATCGCCACATGTGCCGCCGTGTACACGAGCACGGCGATCACGCTGAGTAGGGCGTCCTTTTTGTAGGGCCGAATATAGGTGAGCAAGCGTCTGACCACTCTATTGTCATAGACCTTACCCACGATGGTCTCATCGCTCAGCTCATTCGTCGTTCTAGGCGCATGTATACTCCCGGGATTGGTGCCGCGCCAGCCACTCAGGATATCACCGCCGCCCCCGCCCCCTAGCATCTACTGCGCTCCTCCGTTGTCGCGTACCACCGCAACCTCCCGTATGCGCTCTTCCTGGGGCCGCAGCTGTAGCTCGTAAATGTCCTGGTAAATGCCGTGCTGGGCCATGAGTTCCTCGTGTGTCCCCTGTTCCACAATCGCACCATCCTGCAGCACCAGGATGAGGTCCGCTTCGCGCATGGTGCTCAAACGATGCGCAATGACAAACGTGGTGCGGCCTTGCATGACCGCGATCATGGCCTGGTGGATACGCCGTTCCGTTTCCACATCTACGCTGGAGGTGGAATCGTCCAGGATCAGGATAGGTGGGTCGAGCAGGATCGTCCTGGCGATCGACAGGCGCTGGCGCTGCCCTCCCGACAGCGTCGCGCCGCGCTCGCCTACCCAGGTATCATATCCTTTGGGAAAGCGCATGATCTGGTCGTGGAGCTGGGCAATCTTGGCGGCCCTGACCACATCCTCAAAGGACGCGTCAACCGCGCCATAGGCAATGTTATCACGAATAGTCGCACTAAAGAGGTAGACGTCCTGCTGCACAATGCCTACATTGCGCCGTAAGGAGTTCAGGCTGAAGTCCCGGATGTCCTGGCCATCGATGGTAATGTACCCCTCAGTGACATCGTAGAAACGGGGTAAGAGATGGACAATCGTACTCTTGCCACTCCCCGGAGCCCCCAGGATGGCGGTAATCTGGCCGGGGGCGGCATCAATCGTCACCTGCTTCAGAGCCGGTATGCGCGCGTTATACGAGAAAGAGACATGCTCGAAGCGGACATGGCCCTGCGCCCGTCCCATCTCTTTGGCCTGGGGATTTTCTGCCACTGGAGATTGCGCATCCAGCACCTCGAAGAGGCGCTGGCCGGAGGAGATGGCCCGCGACAGGCTATCGATAACGCGTGCTAACTGGCGTATTGGGAAGGCGAGCTGGTTCATATACAGGACAAACTGCGTCAAGCCGCCGGCCGTCAGACGGCCATGCATGATCTCCCAGCCGCCAAACCACAGGACCATGCCTAACGTCATAGTGAAATAGAGGCTCATCCAGGCACCGTTGGTCTCCTGCAGGCGCTCGGACTGGAAGTAGTGCTCACGCAGTTCCTGGGCTTTGCGGTCGTACTTTTGCTGCTCGTAGGCCTCAGCGGCAAAGGCTTTGACGACGTGGATACCAACCAGATTCTCCTGCAAAACGGTCACGGATTCTCCCATGATTTCCTGCACATGTAACCACATGGGGCGTAGTCTCCGCAGCACCAGGGTCGACTGCAGGATCGTGCACGGAGCGAAGGCGAGACTGAGCAGGGCCAGTTTCCAGTTTAAAAAACTTAAGATGCTCGTGACCGCCACGAGTCGAATCACGACATCCAGGGAGCGCACCAGACCGAGACTGACGAAGCGCCGTACCTGCTCTATATCCGCGGTCGCCTTGGACATCAGGTTGCCGGTATGTTCGCTGTCATGGAAGGCAAAGCTCAAATGCTGCAGCTTGTCATACAGGAGGTTGCGCAGATCGTAGGATACCTTCAGCGACAGCGAGTCGGTAGTATACATCCGGGCGAAGTCCGAGGCTCCCCGCATGACGCTTGCTCCCAAGAGGGTCAGCGCCATCAACACGAGTGTGCTGGTATCCACCTGTAAGGGGATGACGCGTCCGTCGACGGGATCAAATTTGACCAACCGATCGACAGAGGTTCCAAACAGGCGCGGTACGAGGAGGGCAAAGCCAATCGCCGCGAAGAAGCTCAGATAGGCGAGGATAAGCCGCGCGCGGTAGTGCCACGCCATCTTGGTGATTCTGAGTAAAATCCGCATCTCGTCGCTCGGACCCTAGCGGGCAAGAGCCTCGGGAGGGCAGTCACAGATATCGATCGCTGCGAGCTTGGACTTTCTGGGCATAAGGGCCATAATACACCCTCTCCCCAGCAGATGGGGAGCTACTGTTTCTAAAGGCACTGTACCCTAGATGCTGCCAGCAGTCAAGTGTCTTTCTATCCCATATTAGGACCAAAATGTAACAAGAAGACATGCATTGCCTCCAGAGCGAGAGTGTGCCGTCTGGAAATATGGTATATTCTTGGGGATAGCGCCAATATGGCGCTCTTTCGGAATGAGCGGATATGGTTGGACTCTTGTGCCGCTCTCCGAGAAAGGAGAACGTTTATGTGCAAACCCATCAAGATACTCTTGCTCGTCTTGCTGCTACTTGTGGGAAGCACATCCTATGCCGACGCACGTTCTGGGCGTGGTGGATTCCATGGGGGAAGGCATGGTGGGTTCTACGGTGGCGGCTTTAGCCGTCGTCATTTCGTCCCGGGCCACGGGTTTGGGCACATCCACCGTTTTCATTCCCATTTTCATGGGGGGATATTTTTCGACGTGCCCCCGCTATGGATCGCCCCGGCACCCTACACACCCTATATTGGTGTGACGCCGGCACCGCCACCCCCGCCTGCACCTATGTGGTACTACTGCACAGATCCACCAGGCTATTATCCCACGGTGCCTGAGTGTCTGGTGCCCTGGACCCCGGTAGCGCCTCCCGGATAGCAGCGCAGAGCCTAGAAGGAACCCCCAAAGGCAGGGGTTCCTTCTAGCCATGCGCCTCCTGGCGCCGCCATGCGATGAGTTCCTTGCCCTCCTACGCTAAAGATGTTGCACTCACCACGCCTGCCAAGAACCAGTGTACAATCATACTCGTCGAGACCGCCGGGGCCATGCCTGCCGGCGACGCCGGTGGAGAGAGAACAGTAGAGGATGGGGTAGGGGTCTCAGTGCGTCGGCGACATACGGCGGCATCTTCGCAGGGAGGGACTGGGCCATGGATATCCGTATTCTCACCGAGCGCGATGTCGAGGAGTTTATCAGGCTCCGCCTCGAGGCCTTAACATGCGAGCCTTATGCCTTTGCACGGGCGCTGGAGGATGAGCGCTCGCGGTCCCTCGACAGCGTGGCTTCCCGACTCCGCGCCGTGCCAGAGGGCAATTTCGTGGTTGGAGCCTTCGCGGGTGGGCACATGGTCGGCCAAGCCGGGTTCGTCCGGGAGGAAGGGCGCAAAGAGCGCCACAAAGGGGCTATCTGGGGCGTATATGTGACTGCCGCAGCACGGGGCCAAGGGGTGGCGAAGGCCATGCTGACACAGCTCTTGGACCGCGTGCGCGGCTACACAGGCCTTGAGCAAGTCTCTCTGGGTGTGTCTATACCGCAAGAAGCCGCACGCCGGCTCTACAGCGCTTTGGGTTTCGAGGTGTATGGCTATGAGAAGCATGCGCTCAAAGTCGGTGAGACCTATGTGGATGAAGAGCATCGAGTGCTGTGGTTGCAGGAACCGCCCGCAGCGTCAGGCGCGGACCGAGGGTAGCGGCCTTCTGCCACAGAGCCACAGCCGCAGATGACAGGGCGCCGGCGGCGCTTAAGTTGCCTATCGTGTGAGGCGATAAGCTACAATGAAGACGCATGACACCTCACCACACCAAACACAGGCAGGTCTATGGAAGACTTCCAGCAGAAAAGACGTTTGATTGAACAGGGGCAGCTCAGCTCCTGGGAGCGGCACGGGCGCGGGGCATTTACCGTGGAGCATGTGCCCTTCCATCGTATGTTGCTCCAGACACTATTCCGGACCGGGTGGTTGCGCGCACGCGGTGAGCGCAATGCCCGCAACGCCGTGGTCCGGACGTTGCGTTGCACATTTGACTCCCTCCCGTCCGCATTTTGTGGTTTTACGCTCCTCCATCTCTCTGATATTCACGCCGATGGTCTGACTGGCCTGAGCGAGAGTTTGAGCCGGCGACTGCAAGATCTCCAGGTAGACCTCTGCGTGTTGACCGGGGACTATCGCTACAAATCCCGCGGGCCAAGCCATGATGTCTATCCTCATATGGAGAAAATTCTGGCCGCGATCAACGCCCGCTATGGCATCGTGGGGGTGCTTGGCAACCATGACGCGATAGAGAAGGTCCCTGTGCTCGAACGGCTGGGCGTCACCATGTTGGTGAATCAGTCCCACCCGGTCAGTCATGGTGGTGACACCATCTGGCTCGTCGGTCTGGACGACCCGCATTACTACGGCTGTGATGATCTCCCAGGCGCTCTCCATGGTGTCCCTGAGGAGGTGTTTAAAGTCCTGCTGGTGCACACGCCAGAACTGGTGGCAGAGGCGGAGACGCATGGCATAGATCTCTACCTCTGTGGCCATACGCACGGGGGCCAGATCTGTCTCCCATGGCTAGGTCCGGTGATCTCGGGCGTCAATTGTCCCAGGCGATATGTGCGTGGCGCCTGGCGCCATAAGCGCATGCAGGGGTATACGAGTGCTGGCGTCGGGGTCTCAGTGGTGCCTGTGCGGTTTTTCTGTCCACCAGAAATTGGGCTCATCGAACTGCGCTGTACGCGCCAGCATGCCCACCCATCAATGCTCGTCGTCGAGGAGTGAGGCGCCCTGATGACCCAGCCTCTGGAAGCGCCCTCGTCTATCGCCCAGATTCAGGAACGCGTCATGGCGTGTCAGCAGTGTCCGCGCTTAGTGGCCTACCTGCAGCAAGTGGCCGAGCAGAAAGTGCGCCGTTTTCGTCATGAGACCTATTGGGCCAGGCCGGTGCCGAGTTGGGGTGACCCACAGGCCCGGCTGCTCATCCTCGGGCTGGCGCCAGCGGCTCATGGTGGCAACCGTACCGGTCGCTCGTTTACGGGAGACCGCAGCGGGGAATGGCTCTATGGAGCCTTACACGCGCACGGGTTTGCCAATCAGCCCACCGCCACGCATCGTGACGACAATCTGCGGCTCCTTGACTGTTTCATCGCGCAAGTGCTACACTGTGCACCTCCCGCGAATAAACCCGAGCGCCAGGAAATCCACAACTGCCAACCGTATCTCCTCGCAGAGCTGCGCTTGCTGACCAACGTACAGGTGATCGTCCCCCTCGGCGGCATTGCCTTTGACGCCTACCTGCGGGCCTGTAGGCACCTGTCTATGCCGCTGCCGGTGCCACGCCCGCGCTTCGGGCACGGCCAACTCTGCCGCTTGCCCAACGGGCGCATGCTCTTGCCTTCGTACCACCCGAGCCAGCAAAACACCTCGACCGGCCGCTTGACCCGCCCCATGTTCGACCAGATTTTTGCGACGGCACGGAAGCTATTGGAGACAGGCTAGGTAAGGCGTCGCACAACCAGACAAAGCCGTCGCCTCCGTACTTCCCGCTTTCCTTTGCCAGCTATATGCGCTATAAAGGGTTCAAAAGGCCCTGCCGTCCCTGGACTGTCCCCTGCAAGCCTCATGCAGAGGTGGAGGGTCAGCAATGACGTTTGAGGAGATCCTCGACCACGCGATTGCCATGCTCCAGCGTCGCGGGCGTGTGACATATCAGACCCTCAGACTCCAGTTCCAGCTGGACGAAGAGTACCTTGAAGCCCTCAAGGATGCCATTCTGTTCGCGTACCCGCAGGTTGTTGATGCGGCAGGCCGTGGTCTGGTCTGGAGTGGTGAGGCTGTCGCTATCCTACCACGAACGCCGGCATCCCCTCAGGCCGTGGAGCCACCTATCACGCTAGCTCCCCGCGTTGGCACGACGGCCGTCGCACCGCCCGAACCGCATTCCCCTGACGCCGAACGTCGCCAACTCACCGTGCTGTTTTGTGATTTGGTGGATTCGACCGTGCTGGCCAGCCAGCTCGACCCCGAAGAGTTGCGCGAGGTGGTGCGGGCCTATCAAGAGGCCTGTTCCAAGGTGATTGCCCGCTTTGAGGGGCATATCGCCCAGTATCTCGGCGATGGTCTGCTCGTCTACTTCGGGTACCCCCTGGCGCACGAAGATGACGCGCAGCGGGCGGTGCGAGCCGGGCTGGGCATCGTCGAGGCCCTGGGACAGCTCAATACCCGCCTGGCGGGAGAGCGGGGGGTGCACCTGGCCGTACGCCTGGGGATCCACACCGGACTGGTGGTAGTGGGTGAGGTGGGCGGAGGTACCCGGCAGGAACAGCTGGCGCTGGGCGAGACGCCCAACCTGGCGGCCCGCCTGCAAGGGCTCGCAGCGCCCAATACCCTGGTGGTCAGTGCCGCCACCGTGCAGCTCCTCGGTGGCTTCTTTGCCTACCAGACGTTAGGCGCGTCTGTGCTGAAAGGCCTGGTGCAGCCCGTCGAGGTCTATCAGGTGCTACATGAGAGTATGGCCCGCAGTCGCCTGGAAGCGGCTGGGAGTACCGGTTTGACCCCCCTAGTCGGCCGGGAGCAAGAAGTAGCGCTGCTGCGCGAGCGGTGGGCGCAGGTCAAGGACGGCCTGGGGCAGGTGGTGTTGCTCAGCGGCGAAGCGGGCATTGGCAAATCGCGTCTCGTACAGGTGCTGAAGGAACACGTAGCCGCCGAGCCTCAGGCGTGGCTGACGCCGTGCCAGTGTTCGCCCTATCACCAGAATACCGCCTTGTATCCGATGATTGATCTGCTGGAGCGGGTGGTGTTGCGCTTCGACCGGGAGGAGTCCCCGCAGCAGAAGCTCAGCAAACTCGAGGGACATCTGGTACAGTATGGCTTCTCGCTGGCGGAAGCTGTACCTCTGCATGCCGCGCTCCTCTCTATACCGCTGACGGCAGACTATGCCCCCCTGACCATGTCTCCTGAGCAGCAAAAGCAGCAGACTCTGCAAGCCCTCCTGATGACGCTACTGCGCATTGCGGCCCAGCAGCCGGTGCTCTTTGTCATGGAAGACCTGCACTGGGTCGATCCGTCCACGCTGGAGTTTCTCAGCCTCCTGGTCGATCAAGGCCCCAC
>AR_comb_assmDRAFT_10829440_pt1 | contig 13828 bp, 10 predicted proteins | sample ArasoioldDNA_FD_10543 | JGI IMG/M metagenome (IMG submission 10543) | reverse complement strand
GGCTGGTCGATATTGTCTGGGCGGCGGCAGCGAAGGCGGGGCATTCCGACACGTTCTCGAACGAGCTGACGACCATCGAAGACGATCACCTGCCGTTTCTGCGTGCCGGCGTTCCGTCCGTCGACATCATCGACCTCGACAACCCGACGTGGCACACGCCCAAAGACACGCTCGAGTTCGTCAGCGCCCGCAGCCTCCAGGCGGTCGGCGACGTCGTCCTCGCCGCACTCCCTGATATCGAAAAGCGTCTGGCCAACTCGAAGTAGAGCGCACGCTTCAGCGTGCGTCCGGGTGTATCCTCCTGCCAATGGCCACCCTCACATTGAAAGTGAACGGGCGAGCGCGGACCGTGGACGTGGATCCCGCGACGCCTCTGCTGTTTGTCCTGAGCGACGACCTCGAATTGCGCGGGCCGAAGTTCGGCTGCGGTCTCGGTCAGTGCGGATCGTGCACGGTGATCTCGAATGGTCAGGCGATCAGGTCCTGCATCACGCCGGTGAGTGCGGTGACCAGCGCCGAGATCACGACGCTCGAGGGCCTCGGCACTCCTGAGAAGCCGCATCCGATTCAGCAGGCATTTATCGCCGAACAGGCGGCGCAATGCGGCTTCTGCCTGAGCGGCGTGATGCTCACGGCCAAGGCCTTCCTCGACAAGAATCCGCGCGCTAGCGACGACCAGATTCAGCAGGCATTGTCAGGGGTGCTGTGCCGCTGCTTTGGCAACGTGCGAATGCTCAAGGCGATCAGCCGGTATGCGAAAGGAGCATCAGCGTGAAGAAGCTGACTCCTGCTGCACAGCGTGCACTCACCGAGGCGGGATTCTCTCGCCGCGCATTCCTCAAAGGTTCCGGCGCGGTCATCGTCACGTTCGCATCGGCGAGCGTGATGGACCACATGAGCGATGTCTTCGCCCAGGGCTTCAACGGCACCGGCAGCCCGCAGCTCGATTCGTGGATTGCGATTGGCACCGATGGAACAGTCACGGCCTACACCGGCAAGTGCGAATTCGGACAAGGTCTCTACACGGCGCAGATGCAACTCGTCGCCGAAGAGCTGTGCGTGCCCCTCAACCGCGTGCAGCTGATTCAGTGCGACACCTCGATGACGCCCGATCAGGGCACGACCTCGGGACAGCAGTCGCATCCGACCAACTTCAATCGCACGAATCTGGCGCTTGCCGCGGCAACCGCACGCGAAGCGCTCGTGCGTCTGGCAGCGGTGCAGCTCAACGCACCAACGCAGAGTCTGGTCGCCAGGGACGGCGCCATCAGCCTGAAGGCGACGCCGTCACGACGAGTGTCGTATGGGGCGCTGATCGGTGGGAAGAAGTTCGACCTCCAGCTCAACCCGAAGGCGGCGCGCATACACCCGCGCGATTGGACCGTGCTCGGTACGCCGGTGCCGCGCGTGGACATGCGGGCCATGGTGACCGGGGAGTTCGAGTTCGTCCACAACGTGCGCGTGCCTGGCATGCTGCACGGACGCGTGGTGCGGCCCTCGTCACCTGGCGCCACGCTGATAAGCGTGGACGAGAGCTCGGTTCGCGGCATGCCCGGCCTGGTCAAGGTCGTGGTCAAGAACAACTTCGTTGGCGTGGTCGCCCAGAAGCCGTGGCAGGCGATGCAGATTGCCGAGAAGCTGCGCGCCACGTGGACGCCCGGCCCGCGTCTCTCGCCGCAGCGTGACGTGTATCAGCAGATCAGGAAAGAACCAGCGACCGACACGCTGCTCGTGGACTCGGGCGACGTGGACAAGATACTCGCCTCAGGCGCCACCGTTCTGCGTGCGACTTATCAGCACCCGTATCAGATGCATGGCTCGATCGGCAGCTCGTGCGCCGTTGCCGACGTACAGGCCGACAAGGCGACGCTGTGGTCAGCGACGCAGTCCGCGTTCCCCACTCGTAACACGACGGCCGCGATCCTGGGATTGAAACAGGAAACGGTCCGCGTGATCTACACGCGCGGTGCCGGGTGCTACGGGATCAACGGCGCTGATACCGTCACGTACGATGCCGCAGTCCTCTCGCAAGCCGTCGGCAAGCCCGTGCGCGTGCAACTCTCGCGCAAGGACGAAATGGCCTGGGAGAATTACGGCAACCTGTTCGCGATCGATCAGCGTGTCGCCGTCGACGCGAACGGCACCATCATCGCCTGGGACTACGAGGCATGGTCGGCGGCAAAAGGCGGACGGCCTGGCTACAACACGCCAGGCAACGTCGTCACGGGCACGCTGCTTGGCTTGAATCCTGCGCCGTTCAATCCGCGCACACCGGCGCCAGCGCCGACGCAGCCGCTCAGCAACAATCTGAATACCGCCCCGTCCTACATCGCGGGACGAGTGGGATCCGCGCAGAATGGCGCGGGCCTCGTGCGGAGCGAGCGCGTGCTCTCGCATCGCGTGCGATCGCCATTCTTCACCGGCCCGCTGCGCGCGCCCGAGCGTTTGCAGAACACGTTCGCGCACGAATGCTTCATGGACGAAGTGGCCGCGCACGTGAAAGCCGATCCGGTGGCCTACCGGCTGCGCCACCTGAATCACGCGCGGCTCAATGGCGCAATCCGCGCGGTGGCCAAAGCCGCCAACTGGCAGGCACGCCCGTCGCCGAACGCGCCAACCTCCACGACGGGCACCGTCAGCGGACGCGGCATCTCGTGCGTCTGCTATGAAGGCGACAACGGTTACGTGGCGATGGTCGCCGAGGTGGACGTCAATCAAGGCACCGGACAAATCCACGTCACGCGGCTCGTCGTCGCGCAGGACTGCGGACCGATCTCGAATCCCGACGGCATGCGCAATCAAATCGAGGGCGGCGCGCTGCAGGGTATGAGCCGGGCGCTCGGCGAGACGGTGACCTGGGACGAGGAGAAGGTGACGTCGATCGACTGGCGCACCTACCACTCGTTGCCGCTCGGCTTTGCGATCCCGCGAATCGAGACGGTGTTGATCAACCAGCCCGACGAGGAAGCCTGTGGCACCGGCGAGTGCTCGATCACGGTCGTTGCGGCGGCAATCGGCAATGCCGTATTCGATGCGACCGGCGTTCGCATCCGTGAGGTCCCGTTCACGCCGGAGCGAGTAAAAGCGGCGTTGGCGTCTCGTACGTAGTGTCCGCCTTCAGGCGGACCTTTCACAGCGCACGCAAGGCTTCGGCGTTGAACTCGAGCACCAGCGGCGGGGTCGGACCGTAGTTGCTGTAGCGAATCCAGAGCGGCTTGACGCGTACGTGAATGAGTCCTTTCCAGTGCAGCCGATCGCGGCCGTCCGGAAACGTCTCGAAGTAGATCTCCTGGACGCGCCGCAGTTCGTCGCCGGACGGCATATCGGCAACGCCTTCGTACTGCACGGTGCGCTCCGTGCCATCGGCCGTGCTGCCGATGACAAACGCAATCGACGGGTTCGCGCGAAGGTTCGTCGCCTTGCGTGAATCGGTCAGCGTGTCGAACACGATCTCGAAGTCATCGGAGACCGCGATGCCGACAACCGCCGCCTGGACGGCGTGATGCGGCGCGGCGCTCGCCTGAACCGCGAAGCGCTCGCCGCGCATGAACGCCAGCAGTTCTTTTCGTGTCACGTCCGTATTCTAAAGCGGTACCACAGCGTTCATTCCTGCGCTATCCTTCGGCGCACCGGAGTAGATCTCCAGCCGCAACGAGGGAGTACCTATGCGTGTTGCCTTTGTCGCCGCGTCGGTTCTGGTGCTCGCGCTGATCGGCCTCACCGCGAGCCAGGCCCCCAAGTCCGTTGACGGCGCCCGACTGGCCGCCGCTGACAGTGATACCAGCAACTGGCTGATGTACGGCCGAACCTACGACGACCATCGGTTCAGCCCACTGACGCAAATCAACGAGAAGACCATCGGGCAACTTGGCCTGATGTGGAGCCGGGAATTCCCCACCACCCGCGGGCTCCAGGCGACGCCGCTGGTCGAGAACGGCGTGATCTACACGACCAGTTCATGGAGTGTCGTCTACGCGCTCGATGCCAAGACCGGAAACGTGCGATGGATGTATGACCCGGCAGTGCCGCGGACGCGCGCGTTCTTCATCTGTTGCGACGTCGTCAACCGCGGCGTCGCGCTGTATCGAGGCAAGGTCTACGTCGGCACACTGGACGGCAGGTTGATCGCGCTCGACGCGCAGTCGGGAAAGCCGGTGTGGAGTGTGGCGACCACGGATCCGGCCCAACCCTACGCCGTCAGCGGCTATCCACGGATCGCCAAAGACATGGTGATCATCGGCAACGCCGGCGCCGAGTACGGCGTGCGTGGCTACATCTCGGCCTACAACGCCGAGACCGGCAAGATGGTGTGGCGCACCTACACCGTTCCAGGCGATCCCAAACGCGGCTTCGAGTCGAAGGCGATGGAGCAGGCGGCGAAGACGTGGAGCGGAGAGTGGTGGAAGGTGGGCGGCGGCGGCACCGCGTGGGAGGGCATCGTCTACGATCCGGCGCTCGATCTCCTCTACTTCGGAACCGGCAATCCGACGGCGTGGTATCGCAACCTGCGAAGCAAAGCGAAAGACGACAACCTGTACGCGGCATCGGTTCTGGCCGTGCGAGCCAGCAACGGCGAGCTCGCCTGGTACTTCCAGACCGTGCCCGGCGACAACTGGGATTTCGACGCCACGCAGCCGCTGGTGCAGGCGGATTTGACGATCGGAGGCCGGCCGCGCAAGGTGATCATGCAGGCCTCGAAGAATGGATTCTTCTACGTGCTCGATCGACAGACGGGAGAATTCATCTCCGGCACCCCATTCGTCAGCGGGATCACGTGGGCCAGCGGACTCGATCCCAAGACTGGGAGACCGATCGAATCGCCGACCGCCTACGACGGCCTCAAACCCGTGATCGTGTCACCCGATCCCGGCGGTGCGCACAATTGGAATCCGATCGCGTTCAACCCGACGACCGGTCTCGTGTATCTGGCGGCGAAGAACGGCACACATGGGCTGCATGCGCCCGATGCACAATGGAAGTACAACCCGAAGGACGCCAACCTTGGCGCCGATCCGCGGTATGAAGGACCGCTCATCAAGGAGCTCATTTCATTGCCGCCTGCGAAGGGCGAGCTGATCGCCTGGGATCCTGTCAGGCTGCGCGCCGCATGGCGTGCGCCATCACCGGTCGTTGAAGGCGGCGGCGTCCTCGCAACGGCCGCCAACCTCGTGTTCCAGGGTCGCGCCGACGGAATCCTCGCGGCGTACCGCGCCACTGACGGTAAGCAGGTGTGGCAGTTCGATGCAGGGACCGGAATCATGGCACCGCCGGTCACCTACTCAATCGACGGCGTGCAATACGTCTCGGTCATGGCCGGCTGGGGTGGACCCGCCGCGACGTACAACGCGCCTGGCCAGGGCAAGGTGAAGCCCGGGTATGGACGGATGCTGACGTTCGCGCTCGGCGGCAAAGCCCCGCTCACGCCGCGCGCCTTCGCTCGCACCGGGCGCCCTTCACCAGCGATCACGATGGATGCGTCACCCTCGATGATTCACGACGGACAGCTCCTGTACACCGCGAATTGCGCCTCGTGTCACGGCCTCAACGTCGTCGCCGGTCCGCTGCCAGACCTGCGCTATGCGACACGTCAGGTTCACGAACAGTTCGAAGCGATCGTGCTGGGCGGCGCACGCGCGACGCTCGGCATGCCGCCGTTCAAGGAGTTGTTGAAGCCCGATCAGGTGAAAGCGATCCAGGCCTACGTGCTGTCACGGTCGAAGGAAGATTCGACTGCACCAACAAAATGAGGTGACTGACATGAACCATCACCGCGCGCTCACGCGCGCGTCACGCCGGGAGTTCATGGGGCTGGCGGCGGGCACGGTCGCGGCTACCGCCTTCGGAAGCGCATGGTTCAGTCGAGCGGTTGCCGCAGTTGAGGCCGCCCAGGCCGGCAACGCCGATCTGATTGTCGTCAACGCGAACGTATACACGGTCGATTCACGCATGGCGAAGGCCGCGGCGTTCGCGGTGAAGAACAGCCGCCTGATTGCTGTAGGCACGAACGACGAGATCACGGGTCTCGTCGGCAAGGATACGCGAACGATTGATGCCAAGCAGATGACGGTCGTGCCTGGCTTCACCGATTGTCACAACCATGCCGGCGGCGATGTGCTCCTCTACGAGGCGCTCGTCGGGAATCCCTTCGAGGTCGAGTTCGTCACCATCGCGAGCATCGTGGAGACGCTTCGCGCGAAGGCGAAGCAGACACCGGCAGGCACGTGGGTCGAAGGCTACTTCTTCGACGACACCAAGGTGAAAGACAAGCGTCAGCTGAACGTCCGCGATCTCGACGAGGTGTCACGTGACCATCCCGTCGTCGTGCGCCATCGCGGCGGTCACACGTCGTACTACAACAGCAAGGCGCTGGCGATGGCGGGCGTGACGAAGGACACCAGGAATCCGGCAGGCGGCACCTACGACCGCGACGACCACGGCGAACTGACTGGGCGCGTGACCGACACGGCGCGGGCCGTGATCGAAAAGGTCGGGAACAGGCCGACGCTGACGCCGGCGGAACGTGAGCGGCGCGGCAGAGATGGTATCGCCCACATCTCCAAGCAGTTTGCTCGCTACGGACTCACCAGCGTTCACCATCAGGGCGGCGATCTCGCGGCGATTCAGGACGTGCGTGCACGCGGCGAACTGCGGCACCGCGTCAGCTACGAGGTGAGCGGTCGCGTCCTCGATTCAATGATCGCCAGCGGAATCCAGACCGGCTTCGGCGACGAGTGGATCAAGCTCGGAGCGACATCCGAGCACACGCTGGATGGCTCGTTCTCCGAACGAACCATGGCGTTGAGTCAGCCGTATCCAGGCACCACGTCCGGGTACAAGGGCAACGTCACCGATACGCCGGAAGAACTGAACGCGTGGCTCGAGCGGGTGCATCGCGCCGGCATCCAGGTGAACTGCCACGCCAACGGCGATGTCGCGATCGAGATGTTCCTCAGCGCAGTCGAGCGCGTGCAGCAACGCTTCCCACGTGCCGACGCGCGGCCGAAGATCACGCACTGCACGCTCATCAACGATTCGCTCGTGAAACGCATCAAAGCGCTCGACGCAATCCCGGCGCTCTTCACGACGTACGCGTATTACAACTCCGACAAGTTCGTGTTCTACGGCGAGGAGTTCATGACGCGTGCGATGGCCTTCCGCTCGCTGCTCGACGCCGGCGTGCACGCGGCGGCCGGGTCGGACTTCAGTCCAGGTCCGTTTGCGCCACTGATGGGCATTCAGGGGATGGCCACGCGCAAGGGGTGGGACGGCAAGATCTGGGGCGCCAATCAGAAGATCAGCGTCGCCGACGCCATTCGCGTGAACACGCTGCACGGCGCCTACGCGTCGAAGGAAGAGAATCTCAAAGGCTCGATCACACCCGGCAAGCTCGCGGATTTCGTCGTCCTCTCGGAGGATCCGCACACCATCGATCTTGAGAAGATCAAGGACATCAAGATCGCGCGCACGGTTGTCGGTGGCAACACCGTGTACGAAGCGTAGTCACCTCTGACTTGGAGTACCCCATGAGCACCACGGTTGGAACCGGCGCAAATCTCCTCACCGACGAGCGCGTCGCCGCGCTACGCGCGGCACTTCGTGGCGAGCTGATCGCGAGCGATCACGCCGCCTACGACCACGCGCGACGCGTCTGGAACGGCAACATCGATCGGCGTCCCGCACTCATCGCCCGCTGCACCGGTGTCGCCGACGTTCAGGCGGCGGTCAATTTCGCACGCACTCACGGCCTCGTACTCTCTGTCCGCGACGGCGGTCACAGCGCACCAGGATACGGCACCAATGACGGCGGGCTGGTCATCGATCTGTCGGGCATGAAGGGTATTCGTGTTGACCCGTCATCGCGGACGGTGCGTGCAGAAGGCGGGGTGATCTGGCGTGAGCTCGATCACGAAACGCAGGCGTTCGGACTTGCCACCACCGGCGGCACAGTGTCGAACACGGGAATCGTCGGTCTCACGCTGGGCGGTGGACTTGGATGGCTGATGGGGAAATGCGGCCTGGCGGTCGACAACGTCATCAGCGCTGACGTGGTGACCGCTGGCGGTCACTTTCATCAGACGAGCGCGCAACAGAATCCGGATCTCTTCTGGGCGCTGCGTGGCGGTGGCGGCAACTTCGGCGTGGTGACGTCCATCGAGTACCGCCTTCACGAAGTCTCACAGGTGCTCGGCGGAATGATCCTGTATCCACTGGATCAGGCCCGCGAGGTCCTGAAGTTCTATCGTTCCTTCTGCGCGACGTTACCGGACGAAGCCGAATGCTACGCGGCTGTGCTGACGGCGCCGCAAGGCATGCCTGTCGCCGCGCTGTTGGTCGGATACAACGGGCCGATTGCGGATGGAGAGCGCGTGTTTGCTCCCGCTCGCCGCCTTGGCCAACCGCTCGCCGATCTCGTGGGCCCGATGCCCTACGCGGCGCGTCAGAGAATGCTCGACGATCCGAACGCGACTCACGGCCTGCAACGCTATTGGCGGTCGGCATTCACCGAGCACATCTCGGACGAATTGATCGATGGTGTCGTTACCGCGGCAGGTTCGTTCAGTTCGCCGCTCAGCTCGATCATCTTCTTCCACATGCACGGAGCGGCGGCGCGCGTGCCCGCCACCGATACCGCATTCGCCGCCAGGCGTGCGCAGTGGGATTTCGATCTGGTGGGCCAATGGACTGACCCATCGGACTCGGCGCGCGAGATCACATGGGTCAAGGATGTGTGGACCAGGCTCGAGCCGCACTTGAAAGGCTCCGCGTACATCAATCATCTCGCCGCCGACGATCGGCCCGAAAAGGTGCGCGCGTCGTTTGGGGAGAACTACAGCACACTCCAGCAGATCAAGCGCACATACGATCCAACGAACCTCTTTCGCTTGAACGCCAACATCGCGCCTTAAGAGTTCGGCTCAGGCACCAGTGAGAGGTTTCGCCCTCAGTTCTCGCGTTCCGAATCGAGCCCCACCGGGTGGCTCGAAAGGAGCGCGAGATGCGCCGGCCTGTGATGTGGATCCTTGCCCTCGTCGCCACCTGCCCTACTCATCCGCAGGCGCATGACGGGGAGCGCCTCTCGGTCGTAGTTCGCCTCTATGCGTCTGGCGCAGCTCCCCCTGCCTCGCCCCGGGCACTCTCAGTCGCGACGACGATCCTTGAAGATGCAGGCGTTCACGTGACCTGGACGTCCTGCGGATCAGGAAGTCATACGGAGCCCGCCTGCGATTCGCTGATGGCATCGACGGATTTGCTGCTGCGCATGATTCGGTGCCCTGACAACTTGAGCAGCTCGTTGCCTGCACTGGGGAATGCCGTGATCGATCGGCAGCAGCACACCGGAGCGCTTGCGACGATCTATGTCGATCGGGTGGCGTCGCTCGCGCGGGAGTCCGGGGTGGACGGATCGCTGCTGCTCGGCCGCGCCATCGCCCACGAGATCGGTCACCTGCTGATGGGGACGAACCAGCACAGCACCAGCGGCCTCATGCGCGCGCAATGGACCCGGCGTGATCTCCGGCGAGGGCGACCGGATCAATGGCACTTCACACGCGCGGAGATGATGGCCATGCGGGAGCGCGTTGAAGCCGGCGGTATGATTTCGAAGAACGGGCCATGACTGATTCCAACCATCAGGTCACGCGCCTCCTGAAGGATTGGGCCGCCGGTGACGCAACCGCCACCGATCAGCTGCTGACCGTGGTCTACAGCGAGTTGCATCGCCTCGCGCGTCGCAGCATGAACCGTGAACGTCGCGATCACACGCTGCAGGCGACCGCGCTGGTCAATGAAGCCTACATGCGTCTGGTCGCACAGCGTGACGTTGATTGGCAGAGCCGCGTCCATTTCCTTGCCATCGCCGCGCAGTGCATGCGGCGGATTCTGGTTGACCACGCGCGGACGCGCCGCTCTCAGAAACGCGGCGGCGATGCGCGTCGCGTTGCGCTCGACGACGATCTCGTTGTCACCGAAGATCGCTGGACCGCACTGACACATCTCGACGATGCGTTGACGGAACTGGCGCAGGTCGACGAGCGCAAAGCGCGCATCGTCGAGCTGCGGTTCTTCGCCGGGTTGAGCATCGAGGAAACCGCGGCCGCCCTGCACGTGTCGCCGGGAACCGTGATGCGCGAGTGGACCTTCACCAAAGCCTGGCTTCGCCGCACGATTGAAGGTCCTGGCGCGAGGGTCACGGAATGAACCCCGATCGTTGGCAGCGGCTCCAGCTCCTGTTTCACGATGCGCTGAAGCTGACGCCGAACAAGCGTTCGACGTTTCTCGACGACCGATGCGGGACCGACGTGGAGCTGCGCCGCGAAGTCGAGGCACTGCTTGCGATTGGCAACGACGGGACGGACTTCGTCGAGATGCCGCCGTCCGATCTGGCACGTGAGTTCCTACGCACAGCGGATCCACGGGTTGGCACGCAATTCGGGCGCTACCAGATCGAGTCGCTCATCGGGAGCGGCGGCATGGGCACGGTCTACCGCGCCTACGATCCGCGGCTGCGCCGCACGGTCGCTATCAAGCTGCTTCGTGTGTCTGATGGGAATGACGAGACGGTGATCAGCCGCTTCGAACAGGAAGCACGAGCCGCGGCCGCGTTGAATCATCCGAACATCCTGGCGGTGCACGATGTCGGAGTACAGGACGGACACCCGTACATCGTGTCGGAGCTGCTCGAAGGGGTCTCGGTGCGGGCGTTGATCCAGACACGGCCGCGGACCGAGACGTGGGTACCATACGCGATCGGCATGTGCCGGGGTCTCGCCGCCGCGCACGATCGCGGTGTCGTGCATCGCGACCTGAAACCCGAAAATCTATTCGTGACCCGCGATGGACACGCCAAGATCCTGGACTTCGGATTGGCGAAGATCCTGCGGCGTGACACGGCCAGCCACGTCGATCTGCCGACGAACCGATCGCTGACCGCGCCTCACGTCATGATGGGCACGCTCGGCTACATGAGCCCCGAACAGATCTCCGGACAATCGGTCGATCACCGCACCGACCTGTTCAGTCTTGGCGCGGTGCTCTACGAATTCCTCTCGGGCCAGCCGGCGTTTGCAGGCGAGCATGCGTCAGACATCATCGCGGCGATTCTCAAAGATCAGCCGATTGAACCACCCGACGCAGACGACGTTTCCGCGGGAGTCTTCCGTCTCGTGCGCCATTGCCTGGAAAAGGATCCCACCCAGCGATTTCAGTCCGCGAGGGACCTGGCGTTTTCACTGGAAACCGTGCACGCCGGGAGCACGCGTCAGCGCACTCATCGGCAGGCGCGCGTGCCGCTGGAGGCCGACGGCCCTTCTCGAGTCATCGTCCTGCCATTCGAGAACCTGATCTCCAACGAGTCGGATGGGTGGCTGTCAGGCGCCCTCGCCGATTCACTGACGTTCGGCCTTCGCACCATCGAGCACGTCATCCTGGTGAATCGGCAGCCATCGGACGCCACCACCAACCCTCACCAGCTGTTCGAGACGTTCGGGGTGCGCTACTGCGTGAAGGGCACGTATCAGCGCGTCGGCGACGATCTCAAGGTGCTCGTTCGATTGATACAGACCGACACGGATACCATCATCGTCCAGGAGAGCCTGACCGACCGCTTCTCGAACCTCTTGTCGCTCGAGGACGCGATCGCGGCGCGCTTTGCGGCGGCGTTCGAACGCCTCGCACCCGCGCCCAATCCAGGCCGCACTTCGTCGCTGGCGGCGTACAAACGATTCTCGCAGGCGAAGGATCTTCATCTGGCTGGCCGCTACCAGGACGCGGTGCATCACCTGCAGATCGCCGTCCGTCAGGATCCCGACTACGCCGATGCGTGGGCACTGCTCGCGAACAGCTACGCACGATTGACGTCGCCAGCTGCCTCTGACGACCAGGCGCGCGCAGAGTTTCAACGCCTCGCGCTGACCGCTGCGCACCGCGCGGCCGACCTCGACGGCTCACTGTACGAAGCGCAGATCGCGCTCGCGCTCGCCTACCGCGGAATGGAAGACGTGGATCGGTGGCGTGCCGCGGCGCTCAAGGCCAGCGAGTTGAATCCGCGGCTCGCTGAAGCCTACGTCTTGTTGGGTCAGTCGTACTTCGCCGCACCCGCGTGGGGCTTCACCCGCCACCGGGACGGCGAGCTGGCTCAGATGTACCTGCGCAAGGCGCTCCGTCTCGATCCGCGGTTCGGGCTGGCGCACAACGCGCTCGTTCACCACCTACGATGGGCCGCGCGCGCTGACGAGGCGTTGCAGGCCGCCGACGAAGCGATTCGCGTCCTGCCCGACCACACCGACTTGCTGCGCGCGCGTGCCGTGACTCTCGTGCAACTCGGCAGGCTTCGCGAAGCCGAGGAGGCGTGCGCTCGCGTCGCCAACGAGATGACCCACGGTGTGCTCGAGGAATGGGCCTCGGCCGCCATCGACCTTCTGCGCGGCCAACTCGAACGCGGCGGGGCACGTCTCGAAGCGGTCATGGCCCGCGGCCCACGAGTCCTGAGAGAACTGGACACGGCGCTCATCTACTGTCACATGGGCAGTTTCGCAGACGCCGCGTCGCACGTGCGCGCGGCCTGCGACGCCGACGCCGCATGCGTCCGCTTTGTCGAGCAGTGTCCAGCGTTCGCGGACTTTCTGCGAGCAAGCGGATGACGCCCGCAACCCCATTGACGAAATAGCCGCGATCAGTGGCCCACCAGCCGCGCGGCGCTGAGATTGTTCTCGCCGCACACGAACTCGATCAGTTCGGTGTCGGGCATGAGCCGCTGTTGCAGCGTGAAGGTAAACGGCCGCGCGAACGTCTTTGCGTCATCGACGGTGACCTGAATTTCCAGCGTGCCGAAGTTGATCCGGTGAAGACGTTCGGTCAGTCGCAGGCGCTCGCTGGCCGGCGTGCCGTACTCATCGATCCACGTCTGGTCCTTGAAGCCAACGGATTCCACGATCAACGAGTCACCGTCCCAGCGTCCGGTGGAATACCCGTACCACCACGGTTGAACGTCCTCTGGCGGAAGCGGCCGGCCATCCAGGAAGATCTCGCGCCGACCGTCGTTGGCCTCGTAGAGGATCATCACCAGGTCTCGCGTCTGGATGATCTTTCTCGGCTGCGGGTGCAAGTGCAGCTGGATCGGATGCAGCGGCAGACAGTGCGCGTCGGGGTGATCTTTGCTGTTCTGTCCGAACCGCGCGGCTTTGAGTTGCGCAGCCCACGGCAGCATCTGGAGATCGCCGGCCACCGCCGCCTTCAGATCGCGAAACGCCTGCGAGGGGCCGCTGCCGGAGAACAGGCTCGGCGGCGGGACTTCCTGCGGGAGCAGGCCCTTGTCCCAGATGCCGGACAGATCCGGCTTCCCATCTGGTGTGCGTGGCGCAGGCCCGAGCATATCGACGCGCCCGTCCGCCGTTCGTGGAGCGGAGACCGACCTGAAGGACGGCCACTGTGCCGCGAGCGTCGCAGACGCCAGCAGTACCACGACGCACATCAGCCCAACGGTCGATCCATGCCCGCCCAAACGCCGAGTCATCGTGCCTCCTACGTGACAATATACGTTCTGCCGGATTAGACCGTCCGGTTGATTCGGAAACGAAAAGAGATTTTCACTGAGGAGGTTGATGTGAAGACACCCCTGCTCGTCACATTGATCGCGGGATTGACCACCACTGCGCTATACGGCCAGGCAGCACCCACCGACCGAGCGGCTGTCGAAAAGCAAATCGTGGCCAGTGAACAGAAGATCAACGACGCGTTCGGGAAGCAAGACGTCGCGGCCATGAAGGCGAACGTCGCCGACGATGCCGCTGCCATCGATACTGGCGGGCTGACCTCCGTCAGCGAGTTCTTT
>AR_comb_assmDRAFT_10084466_pt1 | contig 13836 bp, 8 predicted proteins | sample ArasoioldDNA_FD_10543 | JGI IMG/M metagenome (IMG submission 10543) | reverse complement strand
CACCGGAAATCTCTACGTGGACCGGGGGGAATTCGCGAAGGTGGAAGTGTTCGCTCTGGAAGAGGAACCGGCAGAATCGAATTTAACGATTAACCTTCCGGGCACCGGTACGGGCGAAGTCGAATGCAAATTCAACGGTGGCGGCCTCGAAGCTTGCGAAGGGGCGCATCCGAACGGAACCGAAGTCGAACTCTTCGCGACCGCCACGGGAGAATCGGAACTCAGCAGTCTCACCGGCAGCGGTTCGGCTGGCGGCGCAGCATGCCAAGTTGAAACCGCTACCACCGGAAGTTGCACCTTTACCCTGGAAGAAGACAGCTCGGTGACGGCTACGTTCGACGAACCGGGCGTCGTCGCGTTCCAGGTGCAACCCACGGGTACCGGGACCGGCACGGTTGAATGCAAAGATGAAGCCGGCAGCTTCGAAGCCTGCCATTCCACCTATCTCGACGGTCACACGATCACGCTCAAGGCTACGCCAAACGCAGGGCATTCTTCCTTCGGGAGCCTCACGATCTCAGGGAGTTCCACCACGACCTGCACCGGCACCTTCGCTGAATGCACGGTCAAAATGGAAGAACCTCCGGGTCCCGTCGTCGCGCATGTGACGTTCAACGCAGTGCCGCACACTCTGGGCATAACGATCGTCGGCAGCGGCGAAGTCAAATGCAAGGTCAACGGCGGCCCAGCCGAACCATGCGCGTCGGAATACAACGACGGCACCGAATTGGAACTGGTCCCGCTGCCCGGCACGCACTTCAGCTTCTCGGGCTGGAGCGAAGGCGCTGGCTCGATCAGCTGCACCGGCACGAGCAACTGCGGTCCATTCGACCTGAACGACAACAGCTCGGTGAAAGCCACCTTCGTGCCGATCAAACACACGCTGGGCATCACGGTCGTCGGCACCGGGGAAGTCAAATGCAAAGTCAACGGCGGCTCAGCCGAACCCTGCGCACCGGAATACAACGAGGGCACCGAACTGGAACTGGTCCCGCTGCCGGGCACGCACTTCAGCTTCACGCCGGGCTGGAGCGAAGGCACTGGCTCAATCAGTTGCACCGGTACGGGCAACTGCGGCCCGTTTGACTTGGAAGCCAACAGTTCAGTGAAAGCCACGTTCACGCAGATCACCCACACTCTGACGGTTACGAAAATCGGCAGCGGGACGGCATCGGTCAGCTGCAAAGAAGATGCAGGAGCGTATACCGTTGCCCGCTGCTCGGAACCCTTCAACGAGGGCCACACGGTAGGCGTCAAAACGACGGCTGCAGGCGGGAGCGGGTTCGTGGAATACAAAGAAGGCACCGGCTCGGCAGCTGCCTGTAATGGAGTCAAAACGGTTGAATGTACGTTCACGATCGAAGCCGACAGCACGCTGAAATCGGAAACCAACAAAAACCTCCGGCCGCTGAGCGTGACGATTGTTGGCACGGGATCGGTGGAATGCAAAGTCGGGGCGGGCGCCTTCGGGGCCTGCGCAGCGAGTTACAACGAAAATGAAGTCGTGAAACTACGGGAGATAAAAGGCGAACACTTCGCGTTCGCTGGATGGTCCGAAGTGACCGGTTCCGGTACGGTGACCACGCCTTGCGCAGGTACGATCGCGGAATGCGAAGTGAAAATGTCGGGGAACGTCTCACTCAAAGCAACGTTCACTCAGGAAACTCACACGCTGACCATCTCGCTAGCTGGAACCGGGGCGGGTTCTGTCACGTGCAACGGAGGTGCTTGCGCCCCGAGCTACAACGCGGGAACGAGCGTGACCATCGCCGCAACCGCTAATGCGGGCTCGACGTTTGCCGGGTTCTCTGGCGGTTGCTCGGGCACCAGCTGCACGGTGACCATGGGCGCGAATACGGCGGTCACGGCGACGTTCAACCTGAACCCGCCGCCGCCGCCCGAATGCAAAGTGCCGAAACTGAAGGGCCTGGCGCTCAGGGCCGCGAAGTCGGCGATCACGAAAGCGCATTGCGCGGTTGGCCCGATCCATAAACCGAAACCCCGGAAAGGCAAAAAACTCGGTCCACTTGTCGTCAAGTCGTCCTCGCCTCCGGCGGGAGCGGTGCGGCCGGCCGGGACGAAAGTCAGCCTGACGCTCGGGCCCAAACCGAAAAGACGGCACTAGGAGACAGGTTTCCAAGAGGTTGGGTGGCAGACACGCCCGTCGCGGAGATCCCCGCGGCGGGCGTTTTTCTGATCGGCGACTACCCACTCGCCGCTTTCCGAACCGGCTAGCAGCGGTGATTTGCAGCAACGAAAAGTGCACGTAATACCCACCGCAGCGGTCTATAAACACACCTTTTTGGGACACATTGGCAGATAGAAAACATTCTGCCGACGCTCCTTGACGAACCGCACTAGCGATGGCAGCCTCGGGCGCAACCGTGCATGTGAGTGCACGGGGCAGGGGTCGGCAGGGGCCGTCCAACCGATTCACTTTGTGAATTCGCTCGCTCGGCTGGCTGCCGGCAAAATTCACAAGTCAAGGAGTTACGAGATGACCCGCATGAAAGCGGTTCTCGGAGCGCTGTTCCTATGCGCATGTGCTATGTGCGCGTTGAGCGTTGCGAGTGCCTCGGCGGCGCCGACAACAGCAGGCGAATGTGTCAGTGGGGGCGGGAAAAAAGATTTCTCCGACGCCCACTGCGACAATGCTGTGACGGCCGGCACCGGCTCGTTCGGTCACGTTCTGTTTTCCAATGGCGTAAAAACCAACGTCACGGCAACGAACGACCTGACAGGAACCGCCTCCGTGTTCAAACTGGAGGGTAAACTCGCCGGAGTCGTCACCGTGATCGAATGCAAAAAAGCATCGGCGAAAGGGACCGTGACGAATGAAGCTGGCGGCAAAGCCACCTTCGGCAACGCGGAAACGGAATTCACCGAATGCACGCAGTCCGCTCCGGAAGCCTGTGCAGGCAAAGCGGCGACCGTTAAAAAAACGACGTCCGCACAGACCGGACCGCATAACCTGAGGATCTCGACGACCAAAAAAGTCGGGCCGACAGGCGAAGAAATCACGTTCCACGAAGAAAACGCGGCCGGCACCGAAATGGGCATGAAATTCGTGCCCACCGGAGAAAATTTCACGGAAATCTCCGTCACGTGTCCGATCGTCACGACCGTCCCGGTCAAAGGATTCACCTACGCAACACCGGGGCGTGGCGGCGCCGCCACCTCGAGCGGTGCGACAGCGGTGTTCACCAAGTCCTCGAGCATTGGGGGTCTGGTGTTCGCCGGTAACCCAGCCACGCTCGAAGGCACGCTTACATTCCGTAAGGAAGGCGGCAACCCGCTCACCCTTACAACAACTGAATAGGCGAAGGTCGAGCAGCTTAGGTTGAAGCTGCGACGAAGGATCAGCCCGGGCCGAACGGCCCGGGCTGATACCGAGAAATGAGGAATTTCGCGGTATTTGTTTGGGAACGCCCTCGCCGGGTAGCCGCCGGCGGACTGGGAATCGCTGGTCCGACCTGGATCGCTGATGTGGGAGGGAGATGGATGTTGAAGGGCAGAGGATGCTTGCTGGGGAAGATCGGTGTCGTATGTCTCGTGGTCGCGGCGGCCACGGCGTTGTGCGCGTCCGCCGCAGTCGCGGGAAAGACCCGAAACTTCACCGGCACGTCGTTCGGCCCGGAAGGCACGACCGGAGGCTCCTCCTTCAACAACCTGCAAGCGGTTGCCGTCGATCCCGCCACCGGGAACGTCTATGTCCTCGACACCGCCGAAGGCGGCAGGCTCTACAAGTTCAATGCCGCAGGGGAACCGGTGAACTTCTCGGCGCTCTCGGGCAATGTCATCGAAGGCGTAGGCGGATCCGAAAATCCCGTCGGGGTGGAAAACGAGATCGCAGTCGCCCCACCCGGCTCACCCGGAGGCACTGCCGGCGACATCTACGTCGCCAACAACGCGTTCGAAGCATTGTCCGTTTACGGCTCCGATGGCCAAAAACTAGGAGTGCTCCAAACGAGTGGCGAGACCTGCGGGGTAGCCGTCGACTCCACCGGCCACCTCTTCGTCGGGGTGTTCGGCAGCACCATTGCCGAATACACCCCGACGACCAATCCGCCGACCGCAGCGGACCTGACTGGTACCGGCACCGCGGAAGTCGGCCTCTGCAACGTCGCCGTGGACGGGCTCGGGACCGTATACGCCAGCAACTTCTTCGGCAGCGTCACCGCCAAGCTGGAAGGCCTTTCCGATTCCACCCCCACGCCGATCGAACCCGGGGGCGCGTCGCTCGCCACCGACTCGAGCAACGAGCTCTACCTGGATCGGGCCAACTCCATTGCGCTGTTCACCCCATCGGGGGAACCCGATGGCCAGTTCGGCGCCGGGAGCCTGGCCGAATCGCGAGGGGTTGCAATCAGCACGGACACTGAAACGGCCTACGTCGACAATGGCTCAACGGGGAAAGTCGATCTTTACGGTCCGGTCCTTATTCTGCCTGATGTCACGACTGAACCGGCAACCGAAGTCGGCTCGGAATCGGCCGTCCTGCACGGCACGATCAGCGCCGCCGGCGGACCAGAAGTCAGCTGCGAATTCCAGCTGACCACCAAAAGCTCATTTGAAAAAGGAGGCTTCGCCGCCGCGACGAGCGTGCCCTGCTCCCCGGCCGGGCCCTTCACCGGCAGTGGCGCGGAAGCGGTGAGCGCGGAAGTCACCGGACTCGCCACCGGCAACGTCTATTTCTTCCGCCTGGTGGGCACGAACGAAAACGGCTCCAGTCCGCCGCTCGGGTCGAAAACCGGGGCGCTGAGCTTTCAGACCCTTGGGCCGTCGATCCTCGCCAGCGGCGTCACCGACATCACCGCGACGGCAGCGACGGTGACCGGCCTGATCAACCCCAACGGCGAAGCAACGACCTACCACGTCGAATACGGCACGACCGAAAGCTACGGTTCGAGCGCACCCGTCCCCGACGCAGCGGTGCAGCTGCCCCTTGCAACCGGTCGGGTCGATCCCGAACACACCGACAGGGTCCGTGAAGTGACCTTCTCGCAGGGAAGATTCGTCGCGGGTCAGGAAATCGAAAGCGAAGCCTACCCGGCCGGAACCGTGGTGCTCAAGGTCGAAGGCTCGCCGTTGGTGGCCAAAGGAACCACCCTGACGCTCTCTGCCGGTGCACTGGGAGGGTTTGAAGGCGCTCAGGTCTCGCTCACCTCTCCGAGCGCGGCGATCTCCCAGCGCCTCGTCGGCCTCACCCCGGGCACGCTATACCACTTCCGCATCGTCGCCGTGAACTCGGCGACGGCCTTCGGTCCGGACGGCACCTTCACCACCTTCGTCAAGGCACCGGAGGCAAAAGGACGAGCCTACGAGATGGTTTCACCGGCGAAGAAGATCGGCGAGGTCTTCGCGCCGGAACCGCTCGGCTCTCTTGGCGGGACCTGTCATATCGAATTCTGCCTGCCTGGGGGCAACAACACCTTGATGCCGATGCAGGCTCGCCCCGACGGCGAACTCCTGGCTTACGGAGGGCAGCCATTTACCGCCGGTCTCTCGCCGGCGAGCAACCAGTACCTGGGGGAGCGGACGAGCCAGGGCTGGGAAACGAGTCCGATCACCCCGCCGACTGCTCCCGGAATCACGGCCGACCCGAGCGGCTTCAAGGGGTTCTCGCGTGACCTGGGTCGTGGTGTCCTGCTCCAGACCCGGCCGAAGCTCTCGGCGGAAGCTCCTGGATCTGGGCAGGAAAGCTTCAGCAACCTCTACTTCTGGGAAAGGGGAAACCCCGTGCTGCGGCCGTTGGTCACGGTGGAACCGCCCAATCGTGAACCGAATCCGTTCGAACCCAATGCATTTCAGCTCTACTTCTCTGGCGCTAACGCCGGCGCCAACGGCGCGCCCGCGTTCGATCACCTCGTTTTCGAAGCCAACGATGCGCTGACGGGCCTGGTGCCGACCCTCGCCCCGGCGGCTCCGGAAGTGGGAGAAGGCGGATGCGGCGGGCTTCCGGGCGGCCAATGCAACATCTACGAGTGGGTCGGCGGACAGCTGAGGCTGGTCAACGTGCTGCCCGGGAACGAAACCGCGGCGATCGGCGCAGCCGTCGGCTCGGGCCGGCGGTTGGCCGAATCCTTGGCCAGCCGCGCAGAACCTGGCACCCAAGCGGCCAACGTCGACCACGCCATCTCCGATGACGGACGAGAGATCTTCTGGAGCGACGCTGCCGGACAGGTGTACGTACGCATCGACGGCAAAGAAACCGTGAAACTGAACGATGCAGGCCAGTTTCTCACCGCGACGCCTGAGGGCTCGAAGGTGCTGCTCAGCGACGGCTGTCTCTACAGCATGGAAGCGGAAGCGTGCGAAGCGACGCTGGCCGGCACGCCCGCCGGGTTCCTGGGAATCATGGGGGCGAGCGAAAACCTCTCGAGGATCTACTTCCTCAGCACCGAAGCATTGGCGCCGGGGGCGGAACCTCGAGTATGCGAACCAGCCGAAAGCGAAGAAGAAAAAGAAGGGCACGTGCCCGCGGGATTCGGCTGCAACCTCTATGCCTATGACAACGGCGCGATCACGTTCATCGCGACGCTGAACGAGTACGACAACAACTCCGGGCTGAACAACGCATTCGGAAGCTGGAAGGCGTCCCGCTCGAACCGGACGGCCCAGGTTTCTCCGGACGGGCGCTTCCTCTCGTTCATGTCCTTCGCGCAGCTGACCGGACAGGACAACCGAATCGCCGGTGGCGCCAGCACCTGTCACACGTTCCGAAAGGCATGCTTCGAGGTCTTCGACTACGACCTTGAAACGCAGGCGCTCACCTGTGTCTCGTGCAATCCCAATGGGCAGCGACCGCTCGGCCCCTCTCACCTGAGCTTGATCAGGCCAATTCCTGCGGGCTCGCTGCCACAGCCGGAAAACCTTCCGGCCAACGGCGAAGGGCGCCTCTTCTTCGAAAGCGACGACGTGCTCTCCTCGACGGATACCAATGGAGAAGTCCAGGACGTCTATGAATGGATGCCCTCCGGAGTGGGTGGCTGCGAACGGCCGCAGGGATGCGCTGCCCTCATCTCCAGTGGTCACAGCCCCAACGATTCGATGTTCCTGACCGGGACGCCGGATGCCGTCAATGCCTTCATCGTCACGCGTGAGCAGCTCTTGGCCCAAGACGAAGACGAAATGCTCGACGTATATGACGCTCGTGTGGGCGGCGGGATCGGCAGCGGCGGGATCGCCCCGTGCAGCGGCGAAGGCTGCAAGGGCCCGATTGCGCCGGTTCCGGGCCAGCCCGGCTTGGGGAGCTCCCAGTTCAACGGTCCGGGTAACCAGAAACCCCACCACAGGAAGAGGCACCACAGAAAGCGACATCACAAACGAAAGCACCACAAGAAGGCGCATCACAGAGTGCGATCGACCAGCCGCAACCTGGGAGGTGCCAAGTGAACGCGCGCAAGACGCTGGTGAGCTGCCTCGGCCTCGCAGCGGTCCTCGTCGCGCTGGCGCTCCCGGCCGCGGCGCAGGCAGATTTCGGCCTGAAAAGCATCTCTGCGGAAGCGCTCGACGCCAACGGCTCGATCGACCTGCAGGCGGGTTCCCACCCGTTCGCATACCGGGTCAACTTCACGATGAACCAGGATCTCGAAGGCCTCCCGGAAGGGATCCTGCGCGATGTCATCGCCGAACTGCCAACCGGCTTTGTCGGCAATCCCAAGGCGGCGGAACAGTGCGATGGGGCGACCTTCGAGGGCCAGAACTCGATTTGTCCCCCCACCACCCAGGTCGGGATCGCGGAAATCACGTTCGAACGAGGGACCGTGGCGCTGCAGCCGGTGTTCAACCTCTCCACCCCGGTCGGGATCCCGGCTCGCCTTGGCTTCAGTCTCGTCAGCCTCAACAGCTTTCAGGAAGCCTCGCTGCGTCCCAGCGATTACGGGGTGAACGTCGCCGATCAAACGGTGCCCAACCTGAACATCCAGTCGATCACCGAGACGATCTGGGGCGTGCCGGCCGACGAACGGCACGATGCCGAACGCCAGTGCCAAATCAACGGCGAACTTCGCTTCGGCTGTTCGACCGACAGCCCCGAACGGCCGTTTCTGAGCCAGCCGACGTCCTGTACGGGACCGCTGAAGACGACGGTCAGGGTCGACTCGGTCGAAGAACCGGGCGTCTTCGACAGCAAAACCGTCAACTCGGTGAATGACAACGGGGTCGAAGCTGGACTCGAAAACTGCGAAGCGCCGGCCTTCGAGCCGACGGTGACCGTTCAGCCCGAAACCGCGGCGGCGGACTCCGCCACGGGGCTGCACGTGAACGTCCACGTGCCGCAGAGCAAAGACCCCGACCAGCCCGCCTCGGCGAACCTAAAGGACACGGTCGTGACCTTCCCGGTCGGGCTTGCCATCAATCCCTCGGCCGCGGACGGCCTCGGCGCCTGTGCGCTGGAGGGGCCACAGGGCATCAACCTGCCGAAATCCACCGACCCCAGCGTCCCCGAGCCAACCGCGGTCGCCGAACCCGCCAAGTGCCCACCGAGCTCGAGGGTGGGGACGGTGGAGGTGAGCACGCCGCTTCTCGATCATCCCGTCCCTGGCAACGTGTACCTCGCCAAGCAGTTCGAAAACCCCTTCAACTCGCTGCTGGCGCTGTACATAGGCCTGAATGACCCGATCTCGGGGACCGTGGTCAAGCTGGCCGGGAAGGTCGAGCTGGATCCCGCGACCGGGCAGCTCAAGACGACCTTCGAAAACAATCCCCAGCTCCCCTTCGAAGACCTGGATTTCAACATCTTCGGCGGGCCGCGCGCGAACCTCACCACGCCGGGAACCTGCGGCACGTACTCGACCGGTGCGGTGCTGACGCCCTGGACGACGCCGGAAGGCGCCACGGTCACGCGGTCGAGCTCCTTCCCTGTCATCGCCGCCGCCTTCGGCGGTCCTTGCGCGAACACGGAAGGCGAAGAGCCGAACGCGCCCGGCTTCGAAGCCGGCACCGTGGCTCCGTTGGCGGGGACCTACTCGCCCTTCGTGCTCAGGCTGAACCGCGAAAACGGCTCGCAGCACTTCAGCGGGCTGAACCTGACGCTGCCGCCCGGGGTCGCGGCCAAGTTCGCCGGCGTGGACCAGTGCTCCGAGGCGCAGATCGCCCAAGCCGAGGCTCGCGCGAATCCTGGAGAAGGCGCGCTCGAGGCCGCCCAGCCGTCCTGCCCGCAGGCCTCCCAGCTCGGGACGGTCATCGTCGGCGCGGGCTCCGGCACTCCGCTCTACGTTCAGGGCCACGCCTTTCTCGCAGGCCCGTACAAAGGCGCCCCGTTCAGCGTCGTGATCGTCACGCCGGCGATAGCCGGACCGTTCGACCTCGGCGCGGTCGTCGTTCGCTCGGCCCTCTACGTCGACGAAACCACCGCGCAGGGCACGATCAAGTCCGATCCGTTCCCGACGATCCTCGCCGGCATCCCGCTCGACGTGCGTTCGGTGACGGTCAGGGTCGATCGTCAGAACTTCACGCTCAACCCGACCAGCTGCGAAGTGGAGGCGGTCAAAGGGGAGCTCATCTCGACCGCCGGGCAGACCGCCCCGCTCTCCAACCGCTTCCAGGTCGGAGGCTGCCGGGGGCTGGGCTTCTCGCCGAAGCTCTCCCTCCGGTTCAAAGGGAGCACCAGGCGAACCGGCCATCCGGCTCTGAGGGCGGTCCTCAAGCAGCCCGCGGGCCAGGCCAACATCGGCCGGGTCTCGGTCGTCCTGCCGAGCACCGAGTTCATCGACCAGGCACACGTGGGGAACCCGTGCACCCGTCCCCAGTTTGCGGAACACAAGTGCCCGCCGATCTCCGAACTCGGCACGGCAACCGCCTACAGCCCGCTGCTCGACAAACCGCTCCGAGGCAAGGTGTACTTCCGGGCCAACGGCGGGGTGCGCGAACTGCCGGACGTCGTCGCCGACCTGAACGGCCAGGTTCACATCGTCCTGGTCGGCTTCGTGGACACGATCACGAAGAAGGGCTCCGAACAATCCCGCCTGCGCAACACCTTCGCGCTCGTTCCCGACGCCCCGGTCGAAAAATTCATCCTCTCCCTGAAGGGCGGCAAACAGGGGCTCCTGCAGAACAGCCAGAACCTCTGCCGGGCCGAAGTCCCTCAGACGGCGGTGGTGAAGATGACCGGCCAGAACGGCAAGACCCACGACTCGGTCCTGAGAATCGCCAATAGCTGCCGAAAGAAGAGAAGATGACCACATTCCAACTACTCACGTGTGCGGTGCTCGCCGTCGGGTGCCTCTGCGTAGCGGCGTGCGGCGGTGGCTCGTCCTCGGAATCGACCTCGGCGAGTGCCGAATCCCCCAGCGCCGATTTCGTGCATGGGAAGAAGAGCAAAGGGGCTCGGTTCGCGAGCTTTGGACAGGAAGCGGACGAAGCCGAACGCGAAGCGGCGTCGGCGGTTCTCGAAGAAAGCTTCGAAGACAGGGCGGCAAAGGAATTCGCGAAGCAATGCACGACCTTTTCCCCGAAGCTTCAGAAGGTCATGGTCGAACGGGCGGAACTGATCACGAACAGCAAGAACCAGACCTGCGCCAAGGGCCTTGAACTCGAAGCCGAACCGTTGCCGCCGTCCGTGCTCGTCAACCGGATGTCGGGGCCGATCGACGTCCTGAGGCTCCAGGGCGACAAGGGCTATGCCCTGTTCCACGGCAACGACGGCAAGGACTATGGAGTGCAGATGGTCAAGGAAGACGGCGAGTGGAAGGTCGACGAACTGGCGACCTACGACCTCGCCGAAAAGTAGGGAGACCATTGCCCGTGCGCCGACCTCTGCACGTCCTGGCCGCTGTCCTGGCCGTTGCTCTGACTGTTGCCGGCTTGACGGCCTGCGGGGGCGGCGGGTCCTCGAGCGCCCAGACGGACACGTCAGCCAGCGTCGAAAAGCAAGCGACCGCCGAGAAGGCCGTGAACAGGTCCGGATCGATCGCCGAATTCCGAGTCCCGGGTGGGCCGAAACAGGAAGTCAACCGGATCATCGCCGGCAGCCGCGAAGCGAGCGCCGAGGAACTGGAAGCTGCCTCGCAGGCCCTGAACGACAGCTTCGACGCGCGAGCCAAGCACGACTGGTCCAGCCAGTGCGAAACGCTGTCGAAGAAATTCGTCGAAGTGGTCGAAGAAAACGGCTCTCCCTACCTCGGGGTCGAGACGAACTGTGCGAAGAGCGTGGAGAGGGCGGCGGGAAATGCACCCCCTCAGGCGCTCGCGAACAACATCGTCGGGTCGCTCGCGGCTCTGCGGCTCGTTGGTGGCGGGCAGGCGTTTGCCTTCTATCACGGCACCGGCGGCAAGGACTACCTGATCCCGATGGAAGAAGAAAACGGGGAGTGGAAGGTCGACTCGCTGAAGGCTGAAGAAGTCCCGAACTCCTAGGAGTCGAGCACCGCTTCGATTGCGTTCGCGGCCCGCTCGGTCCCTGGGGCCGCCTGCAGTCGCGCCGAGATCCTGCCGAGCCTCTCCGTCAGCTCCCGGTCACCGAGCAGTCGGTCGATTGCGCCGGTCAGCTCTTCCGGGGTGTGCTCGTAGGTGTCGAGCCGCACCCCGTAGCCCGTTTCGTCGATCCGCTGCGCGTTGTCGTGCTGGTCCCAGAAGATCGGCAGCAGGACCATCGGCCTGCCGAAGTGCAGTGACTCGGTCACGGTGTTGTTGCCGCCGTGGGTGATCACGAGGTCGACCTGGGGGAGGATCGAGGTCTGGGGGAGGAACTCGGCGCCGGCCATGTTGGCGGCGAGCTCGAACTCCCCGGCCTGGGGGCCCTTGGAGACGATGACGCGGTAGCGGTCGCCCGCCAGCGAGGCGACCAGCTTGCGCATCAGCTCGACGTCGGCGGAGCCGAGCGAGCCGAGGCTGAGGTAGACGAGCGGTCCCTCGCCGGACAGCGTGTCGGGAACGCTCCACGGCGCGTCGGTCGCGCGCACGCAGCTCTGCAGGTTGACCCAACGCTCGCCGAGCGGCCGCTTCCGCTCGTAGTCGACCTCGTCCGGGTACAGGTACAGGTTGAGCCACGGGCTCTCGTGGATGAAGTCCTCGGCGGGGAGGGGAGGGGCGCCGCGCCGCTCGCAGAAGGCGCTGAACCCGGCGTGGAGGTCGGCGAGCGCCGCGCGGTAGGCCCGCCAGAACTCCTCCCAGCGCTCGCGTTCGCCGAGCCCGAGGCCCGAGAAGGGCGGCGGCACCGCCTCATCCTTCATCTCGGCCGGGTTGCAGGAGGCGATCCTCACCCAGGGTCGACCGCTCGCCGCCAGCGCCGGGAAGGCGACGACGTTGTCCTCGACCACGACGTCGGGTTCCACCTCCTCGATGATCTCGAGCAGGCGATCATCGACGTATTTGGCGCCCTCGACCAGCGCCTGGAAGGTGGGCGCGATGAACCCCTCGAGCTGGCGGATCGTCGGTTCGCGGAAGACCGGCGCGGTGTCGCGGATGAAGTCCTTCCAGAACTGCCCCGGGACTTCCTCGCTCTCCGGCGGCGGAGTCAGCCGCATCAGCCGCTCCTCGAAGCCCTGCGCCTCCAGCGTGCCGGCGAAGGACTCCTCGACGATGAAGACGACCCGGTGCCCGCGCCGGCGCAGGACGTCGCCGATCCCGACGCAGTTGTTGGTCGGCCCGAACGCCCCCTCGGGGAAGAAGACGATCGTGGAGGAGCCGGCGCTCACACCGGAGAGGATGATCGAAATTCCCACGCCACGAGCCACGAATTTACGTTAAGGTCCTCTATCTACTCAGAGGGGGCGCAGGCAATGGTGAGGAACAAGTTCATCCTGGCGGCAATTGCGGCAGCGGTCGCGGCGGCCGTGATCGTCGGGTGCGGCGGAGGCGAAGCCGATCCCCTCCCCAAGCAGGCATTCCTCAAGCAGGGCAACCAGATCTGCGTCAGCACGACCAAGGAACGGGAGACCGCGGTGACCGACTTCGCCAAGGAAAACCCCGAAGCCGGGCCCGAAGAATTCGTCAGCGAGGCGGCCCTTCCGCCGACCGAAAAGATGGTCGACGAACTCGACGGCCTGGGGGTTCCCAAGGGCGACGAAAAGGAAGTCGAAGCGATCGTCTCCGGCTTCGAAAAGGGAATCGAAAAGGTCGAAGCGAACCCGAAGGAAGCGCTCGGCAGCGACGCGTTCGAAGCCGCGAACAAAGCCGCGGTGGCCTACGGGCTCACCGAATGCACGATCTGAAGATTTTCCACTTCCGTGCGCCACCTGTAACACCTTGTCTGCGAGACTCCTATCATGGAGTCGATGCGGGAGAGCTGGACCGATGTGCGCCTGGACGAGCTGAGTGGCCGGGTAGATCAGGGCTTCGAGCGCCTCAGCGCTGAGATGAGGGCAGGCTTCGAGCAAGTCAACAGCCGGATCGACCGGCTGGACGGCCGAGTCGACGGGCTCTACAACCGGATGTTCCAGGCGAGCGTTGTGCTTGGCGCTGCGCTGATCGGCCTGATTGCGGCGATCGTGACCAAGCTCTGAGAGCGCCCCCGCCGCGCTAAAGGCCCAGCGGGTGTCGCGCGAGGAAGCCGCTCCGTGCGACCCCCGCCATGTGCCAGCGCGGGCCGCTGACGCCGGGCGGGTTGCTGCGGGTGTCGAAGCGCAGGCCGGCGACGACCATGTAGACGTGGTCGGGGTTCGCGTAGACGGTGATCCAGCGGCCGGGCCCCGGGGCGCCCCAGGACTCGAGCTGGCCGGAGACCAGCGGGGTCGCCAATAGGCCGGCGCCGTGCAGCGCGTAGCTGACCGCTCCGGAGCAGTCGTAGCCGCTGCTGTGGAAGCTCAGGTGCCCGCCGCCCCAGCGATAGCGCTGATGGACGATTTCGTTGGCGGCGGCGATCGCCTGCTTGACCCGGGCTGGCGCGTAGGCCGG
>AR_comb_assmDRAFT_10110763_pt1 | contig 13842 bp, 9 predicted proteins | sample ArasoioldDNA_FD_10543 | JGI IMG/M metagenome (IMG submission 10543) | reverse complement strand
CCTGAGGAGAAAACAATGGCGAAGAAGGCTGCCAAGGGCGGGAAGAAAAAGGCCGCGAAGAAGCGGTAAATCTTCCGCAAGGCTTCAAGGGGTGCTCGATGGAGCACCCCATTTTTTTTATCTCTCAACATTGCTCTCTCGATAACGAGAGTCAGCCCGCACACAAGACGCGAGGTCGCTGACAACCCGGGCCAACGTGCCAGGCGGCAGAGTGCGCTGGGTTGTCCGGTGCGACGCTCGCATCCACTCCACGGGCGAAAGGGGGGATTCAAATGGCGAAGAAAGCGAAGGGCGGAAAGAAGAAGGCGGCCAAGAAGAGATAAGGCTGCGCTTCAATCCCAATTCCCAACTCCCAATTTCCAAGAACTCAGGGAGTTGGGAGTTGGACCCTGCAGTTCTATTCCGGGTTCACCCCATCACGAATCCGGACGTTCCGAATCACATCCCACTGCACCAACCGATCGACGACATCCATGCCGTTCACAACCCGGCCGAACACCGTGTACCTCGCATCGAGGTGCGGCTGCGGTGAATGTGTGATGAAGAACTGACTGCCCCCGGTGTCTTCCCAATCGAGCGCCATTCCCACAGTGCCCTGCAGGTAGGGCAACTCGTTCAGCTCGTCGCGGATGGTGTAGCCAGGCCCGCCTTCTCCGTCACCGCGCGGATCGCCGGCCTGCACCACGAAGTCAGGAACGAGCCGATGAATCGCGTTGTTGCGGAAGAATCCCTTCCGGGCGAGCGCAATGAAGTTCGCAACCGTCAGTGGCGCATCGATCACCGCGAGCTCGAGCTCGATCGTGCCCTTGTCGGTGTCGATGAAGGCGCGCGGTGAGAAGCGCGGATTCACGATGGCCTGCCACTGAGGATCGGTGACCGGACGGCCGGCGGTCGCAGGCCGGATGGTCTCGTCCTGGTCGGTGACCTTCTGCTCCTTCAACAAGGCCAGGGCTCGCACACGAACGGCCCAGTCGCGATCCTTCAACGCCTCCATCAGCACCGGTCGTGCTGCAGCGGGATCGAGACGCGCCAGTGCACCGAGCGCGGCTGCGCGTGCCGTGTAACTGTCCTCAGTGGCCGTACTGCGATACGCATCGGCCAGTGGCTGGGCCGCGGCGGCGACCTTCAAGTCGGCGAGTGCGTTTGCCGCAGCCACACGCACGGAGGGATCCGGGCTCGCCAATCGGTCGAGCAGCAGCCGATCGACACCGCTCGCTTTCGACGAAGCAAAGGCCGCAAGCACTGCCGGAATGACTTTCTGATCGGGGTCCTGCAGCATCTCCGTCAGTCGTGGCAGACTCTGCGTCGCTGGCAGGGTGCCCAGCGCATTGGCCACCGCGACACGCACGGTCCACTCACGATCCGCGTCGAGACTCGCCAGCGCGGTCACGAAGGTCGGCGGATCGACGCGCGCGAGCGCCTGTAGGGCCGCCGCGCGAATCGCCGGCAATGAGTTCGAAATCAGATCGAGGAGCAGCTCGGTATGCTCGGCAGTCACGAGCGCACCGAACGCGTTCACGGCTTCGACCCGAAGTGTCGGGTCCAACGATCTGTCCCCAACCATCTTGATCAAGACCGGCACCGACCCAGCGTCCCGAATCGTTGTGAGCGACCGCAGGGCCTGAATGACGATGGGCGCTGGACGCGTGCGTTGCTCAACGATCTGTCGCAACGCCGATGCAGCCTGCGTCGCCTTCGACGTTCCGAGGCCCTTCACGGCGAACGACGCCGTGAAACGGCCAGGCGTGTTGATCAAGGCCATCAACGCCGACGCGGCACGGGGATCGCCAACCCGTTGCAGCGCATACGCTACCGGCCACCATGTGGACACCGGCTGCTCGTTCACGAGGACGGCGGCCGCCAGCGCGTCATACGCCCCGAGTCGGGCCAGCGCATAAAGTCCCAGCCTCACCGCCTCGGTCGGCGCGGAGAGCGGATATGTCAGGTCATCGGGTGCGACATTCATCAGCGCACCCGCCTTGATGTGCGCCTGTACCATCGCGCTAATGGCGTCGCCATCAGAGCGATCGCCGATCTGACCGAGCGCCTCAGCAGCACGGCCCTGCAGCACGGGCTGTGGATCCTTGAGCGCCGAGAGCAGCGACGGCCGAGCCGAGGGATCGCCGATCAGCCCAAGCCCGAACGCCGCCATCTGACGCACTTCGATTTCGGGATCGTCGAGGAGCTTCGTCAGTGGCTCCACGCCTTCGGAGAGTCCCACCCGTCCGATGGCCAGCGCGGCCCGCCGACGGACGCGAGCTTCGTTGTCGTTGAGCAGCTTGAGCAGATCGGACGGCGGACCGGGGGCGATCAGTGCCGGTTCACGCTGCGTCGCTGGCCTCAGCACGACCGGCGCCGGCGGATTCGGATCGCGGAGAATGCGCTGATCCTCCAGACGAACCATCCACCCGAGCTTCTGTTCCCAGGTGATGACCGGAACCGCAGCCGCCGCACCACGAGATGACGTGGGAGCCGAGGCGCAGGAGGCGACGACGAGCGCGAGACACGTGGCAATCGGCGTCAGGCAAATTGCTCTGTGCCGCATGCCCATCGCCATGTACATCGGCTCGCGATGATAGCATGCAGCCTCGGGGCGAACGTCCGGCTCCCCGCTCATGTCGTTTCAGTACATCGCAATCGAAGGACCTATTGGTGTGGGGAAGAGTTCGCTCGCTGAACGTCTAGCGACGAGACTCGACGCCACGACGATCCTCGAGGAGTCCGAGAATCCCTTTCTCGCGGACTTCTACGGCGGTCGTGCCGGCGCGGCATTGCAAGCGCAGCTCTTCTATCTGCTCAATCGTCATCGACAGCAGATGACGGTGCGGCAGGGCGACCTCTTCGCGCAAACGACCGTCAGCGATTACCTCTTCGACAAAGACAAGATCTTTGCGTATCTCAATCTCGACGACAACGAGTTGTTCATCTATCAGCGTCTTTACGATTTGCTCTCCAAAGACGTCCCGACGCCCGACTTGGTGATCTACCTGCAAGCGCCCACCGACGTCCTCATTCGTCGTCTTCGCGATCGCGCCAGAGACTCGGAGCGCGAAACACTCGACCCCGATCCTGGCTACCTCAAGGAACTCAACGAGGCGTATCAGCACTTCTTCTTTCACTACACGAGCACTCCGCTTCTGGTCGTGGAGACGTCCCAGTTGGACCTCGCCGGCAGCGACGACGCACTGGACGATCTGATCAAGCAGATAAACGGGATGGGCCGGGGCACGCAGTACTACGTACCCAGGACCTAGTTCGTGGTTGGTGGTAGGTGGTTGGTGGTTGGTGGTGGGAAACACTCAAAACCACGAACCACTCACTACGAACCACCAACCGACAAGGTGTGAACCCCTTGAGCCAGTTCGTGTTACAGTTCAAAACGAATGGCCTGGTTCAAGAAAACCCGGAAGAGAATTGCGTCTTCCACGGCCGAAAAACCTAGCCGCGTCCCTGAGGGCCTCTGGGTCAAGTGTCCCGGCTGCTCTCAACTGATCTACAACAAGGATCTCGAGGTCAGTCTCAACGTCTGCCCGAAGTGCGCCCATCACTTCCGCATCAGCGCCGCCGAGCGCTTGAAGGCGCTCTTTGACGAAGGCTGCTACCAGGAACATTTCTCCAACCTCGTCTCGAACGACCCTCTCCAGTTCACGGACACCAAGCCCTATCGCGACCGGCTCAAGACCACGATTGAGGCGACCGGTCTCAAGGACTCCGTGATCGTCGCCACGGGACGGCTCGAGGGGATCGACCTCGTCGTTGCGGCGATGGAATACGCCTTCATCGGCGGCAGCATGGGTGTGGTCGCCGGGGAGAAGATCACGCGTGCGATTGAAATCGCCCACGATCGACGTCAACCGGTGATTGTCATCTCGTGCTCGGGCGGTGCGCGCATGATGGAAGGCGCGCTCTCCTTGATGCAGATGGCCAAGGTCTCGGCCGCGCTCGCCCGTCTGGATCGTGCGCGTCTTCCATTCATTTCCGTGTTGACGGATCCGACAACCGGCGGTGTGACCGCCAGCTTCGCGATGCTGGGCGACTTGAACATCGCCGAGCCCAAGGCGCTGATCGGCTTTGCCGGCCCTCGTGTCATCGAGCAGACCATTCGCCAGAAACTTCCTGAGGGATTCCAGCGCAGCGAATTCCTCGTCGAACACGGCATGCTCGACATCGTCGTCGATCGACGCGACCTCAAAGCCACCATCGCGCGGGCCCTGCGTTTCATGCGCGCCGAACGGGCCATCTCACCCGCGTTCGAGCGGATCCCGGCGTTCGCCGCCACGACGCCTGAGCCATAAACGTAGTTCCTTAGTTGACCTCTCAACTGCTCGACCGTCTCTTCGCGCTCGAGACCTTTGGCATCAAGCTGGGGCTCGACAACATCACGACGCTCTGTGAGGCGCTCGGTCATCCAGAGCGCAGCTTCACGTCTCTGCACGTCGCGGGCACCAACGGCAAGGGATCGGTGACCGCGATGGCGCACGCCGCGTTGCGCGCCGCGGGTGTTCGCAGTGGCCGATACACCTCGCCCCATTTGAGCGATCTGAACGAGCGGTTTGTCATCGACGATCGTCCCGTGGACACGGCGGCACTCGAGTCAGTCGTGGACCACGTCCTGGCGTGTGCCGATCGACTGCGAGCCACGGGCGTCCTCCCCGTCCAACCGACGTTCTTCGAGGCCACGACGGCGGTCGCCTTCGAGTTGTTTCGGCGCGCCGCGATCGAGGTTGGCGTGATTGAGGTCGGGCTCGGCGGACGGTTCGACGCGACGAATGTGATCTCGCCGGTCGCCGGCGCCATCACCACAATCGACTTCGATCACCAACAGCATCTCGGCCACACCCTCGACGCCATTGCCTTCGAGAAGGCGGGCATCATCAAGCCGGGCATGACGATCGTGCTGGGGGCACTGGTGCCCCAGGCGCGCGACGTCATCGCACGAGTGGCTCGCGAACGAGGCGCGACCCTGGTCGAGAGCGCCAGTGACTCTCGCTGCACGACACAGATGACCGGCGGGCGCGCACGTGTGACCATCGAAACGCCGCAGGCGACGTATGGCCCGGTCACGCTGGGGCTACGTGGCGCGCATCAGGCACAGAACGCGGTCGTCTCTGTTCGCCTGCTCGAATCTGCCTTGGAACGCGGCGTACGAGTCTCGCGCGACGCAATCGAGCAGGGTCTCGCGGATGCACAATGGCCGGCGCGGCTCGAGCTGATTCAACTCGACGAGGGTCATCAGGTCCTGCTCGACGCGGCTCACAATCCCGAAGGCGCCCGCGCGCTGGCCGCGTATCTCGAGCAATGGCATCCTGAACGTCCACCGCTCGTCATCGGCGTGATGCGCGACAAGAACGTGCAGGACATCATCGGCACGCTATTGCCGCACGTGTCGTCGGTGATTGCGACGGCAGCTCCGACACCTCGCGCGATCCCGGCCGAGGATCTGGCGCGTCATCTCCGCGCGGCGGGCGCGGCCGACGTGCTCGCCGAGCCCGATGCTGAACGCGCGATCGATCGAGCACTCGAACGGGCGCCGCTCGTGCTCGTCGCGGGCTCGATCTTCCTCGCGGGCGCGGTGCGCGACGGCCTCAGGCGGCGTGCTATCCTCCGGTAATTACGTGCTTTGTGCGATTTCTAGCCCTCGCTTTGTCGTGCGTCGTGTGTCTGTTGTTGTCAACGGCGGCGGACGCGCAGCAGCCTGACCAGCCGGCCCCGCCGAATCCGCCGTCGACCGGGTCACGTCTGCTCGATCAGATCAATCAACGCTCCTTGAAATCGGAATGCACGGGCGATCGCTGCATTCTGACCGGGCAGGTCGAACTGCCGCTCGGCCCACAAACGACGCTCTTCGCCGACCAGGTCGAGATGTTCAAGGACACAAACCGTGTGATTGCCCAGGGCAACGTCGTCTTCTCGAGCGCAGAAGGACGTCTGTCCGCCGAGCGTCTCGAATACGACGTGTCGACCGGCATCGGCACGTTCCACGATGCGGCGGGTCTGATGTCACTGGGAGCTCAGGCCGATCGCCGCCAGTTCGGGAATCAAGACGCGGATGTGTATTTCTACGGCGAGGTGATCGAGCGGCTCGGGCCACGCCGGTACCGCCTCACGCGCGGCGCGTTTACGACGTGCGTCCAGCCGACACCGCGGTGGGAGGTCGCCAGCGGCACCATCACGTTGAATCTCAACGACTACGCGACTGCGAAGAGCACCACCCTGCGGGTCAAAGGCGTGCCGATCCTGTACCTCCCGATGATCTACTACCCGATCCGCGAGGATCAGCGATCCACGGGATTTCTGCTCCCCACATACGGCACATCGACCGTGCGTGGACAGGCGATCAGCAACGCGTTCTTCTGGGCCATCAACCGCAGCACCGACGCCACCTTCTTTCACGACTGGTTTACGAAGGCCGGGCAGGGTGCGGGTGCAGAGTATCGCTACGTCGCGTCTCCGCAATCGAGCGGCGACGTGCGCTTTTATCGATTCGCCCGCGAGCAAACACTGTTTACGGAAGGCAGCCAGACGCAGACGCTGGAGGCCGCCAACAGCTACGAGATCACCGGGAATGTGAATCACGCGTTGACGCGCAACATCCGCGCCCGCGCACGCCTCGACTACTTCACCGACCTCGTCACCTCGCAGCTCTATCACCAGAATCTCTATAACGCGACGCGCAACCGCCGCCTCATTGAAGCGGGCTTGACCGCGGGATTCGGGCCGTTGATGACCAGCGCGCTGTTTCAGCGCAGCGAGCTGTTCAGCTCCGAAACCTCGTCACAAATCTACGGCAGCACCCCGCGTGTCAGCGTCAACTACGCACCACAGCGCCTGTTCAACGCGCCCATTTACGCGTCCGCGAACGCGGAGTACGCGGTGCTCCCCAATCGCTCGATCAGCGACGGGGTTGTGGTCAGTGACAACGGCTACACGCGACTTGATGTCTCACCGACCATGCGCGTGCCGCTGTCGCGGTTGACGTTCCTGTCGGTCAACACGAGCGCCGCATACCGGGCGACGCAGTATTCACATAGTGTGGTGGGGTTGACGGGCACGAACCTCGTCGACCAGCCATACCTCCGGCAGTACGCGTCGCTGCGGTCGGAAGTAGTGGGCCCGGTCTTTAACCGTATCTGGGACGTGGACAGCGGCTTCGCCGAGCGGATCAAGCACGTCATCGAGCCGGCGTTTACCGTGGACTTCACCAGCAACATCGACGACTACTTCCGGACTCCGTCGATCGGCAGCGACCTCGCCGACTTTGTCGTCAGCGGCTCGACGAAGGTGACATACGGGTTGACCAATCGCCTGTTCGCGCGCACTAGAGCCGTGGAGAACGTGCGCGGCACCACCCGCGAGCTGCTGACCGTCGGACTGCAACAAACCTTCTACAGCAACCCGCAGGCCGGAGGTTTCGACAGCTCGTATCAGAGCACGTCGAATCGCGTGGCACGGGATCTCTCACCGCTGACCCTCATCACCCGATTCGCACCGAACGCCGCTCTCGACACCAATTCACGCGTCGAGTACGACGTCACACGCGGTCTCGGACTGCAGATCCTCTCGCTCGGCGGCACCATCAACACAGGAAAGGTCTCGGCGAGCACGAACTTCAGCCACAATCGCCTCATTCCGACAAGTCATTCGACATACGTTCAGGGGTCGACGTCGATGCGATGGCTGGACGGACGGGCAACCGGGACATATAACATCAGCTGGGACATCACCCGGTCGTACGTGCAGAGCCAGGGCGTCATGCTGTCCTATCTCGCGCAGTGCTGCGGCCTGACGATGGAGTTCCAGAAGTACAACTATGGGTCGCTTGGCGTGAACCTGGCGAACCCGTCGGATATGCGTTTCAACTTCGGATTCACGCTGGCCGGCCTCGGCACGATACCTGGAAACTTTTTCGGTGCCTTCGGCGGCGGCACTCGGTAAAGGGATTTGAAGGGACTGATTCTCAGCGGCGGGAAGGGCACACGGCTCAGGCCGCTCACCTACACGAGTGCGAAGCAACTCGTGCCGATCGCCAACAAACCCGTGTTGTTCTACGGTATTGAGGCGATGGCCGACGCCGGCATCCGCGACATCGGCATCGTCGTCGGCGACACGCAGGCCGAGATTCGTGCGGCGGTCGGTGATGGGTCGAAGTGGGGCGTCCGCGTCATGTACATCGAGCAGGACGCACCGAGAGGCCTGGCGCACGCGGTGAAGATCAGCGAGACCTTCATCGGCCGCGATCCGTTCGTGATGTACCTCGGCGACAACCTGCTCAACAAAGGGATCACGCAGTTCGTTCAGGACTTCAGCCGTGACGCACCAGCCGCGCAGATCCTGCTCGCGCGAGTGCCGGATCCGCAGATGTTCGGCGTCGCCGAACTGCGAGATGGCAAAGTCGTGCGTCTCGTGGAGAAGCCGAAGGAACCAATCGGCGACCATGCGCTCGTCGGCGTCTACATGTTTGGTCCGCAGGTCTTTGAGTCGGTCAACAGGATTCGTCCGAGCTTCCGCAATGAACTCGAGATCACCGATGCCATTCAAGACCTGATCGATCGCGGCCTCACTGTGCGGCCGCAGGTGGTGGAGGGTTGGTGGAAGGACACCGGCAAGCTCGAGGACATGCTCGAAGCCAACCGGCTGATTCTCGAAACATTCGAGCGACGTCTCGACGGCACCATCGACGCCGACAGTCGCGTCGAGGGTAAGGTCGTCGTCGAAGAGGGCGCGGTTGTCGAGCGCTCGGTGATTCGCGGGCCCGCGATCATCGGCCGCGGCGCGCGGATCACGCACGCCTACATCGGGCCGTTCACGTCGATCATGAACGACGTGGTGATTCAGGACACCGAGATCGAGCACAGCATCGTGCTCGAGTGCTCGTCGCTGCGCGACCTCGCCAACCGCGTGACCGACAGCTTGATTGGCAAGAACGTGCGGATCTACCGCGAGCCGGTGAAGCCGAGCGCATTCCGCTTCATGCTCGGCGACAACTCCGAGGTGGGCATCCGGTGGTAAACGTCCTTGTCACCGGCGGCGCCGGATTCATTGGCAGCAACTTCGTCCGCTACGCGCTCGCGACACACGCAGACTGGCGCGTCACGACGCTCGATAAGCTGACCTACGCCGGGCGGCGCGAGAACCTGCACGACGTCATCGACAACCCGCGCCACACGTTCGTGCACGGCGACATCGCCGATGCGCCGCTGAGCGGGCCACTCGTCGAGCAGTCGGACATCGTCGTTCACTTCGCCGCGGAGACGCACGTCGATCGATCGATCATGGCGGCTGGCGATTTCATCAGAACCGACGTCGAAGGGACATTCGTGCTGCTCGAAGCCGCGCGACGAGCGACCCATTTGCGCCGGTTCGTGCAGATCTCGACCGACGAGGTGTATGGCAGCGTCCCGACTGGGGCGAGCCGCGAGACCGATGAACTGAAGCCGCGCAATCCGTACGCGGCGAGCAAGGCGGGCGCCGATCGACTCGCTTACAGCTACTGGGCCACCTACGAGGTTCCGGTCATCATCACGCGTGCGTCGAACAACTACGGGCCGTATCAGTTTCCAGAGAAAGTGATTCCGCTCTTCGTGACCAACCTGATTGAGAACATTCAGGTACCGCTCTACGGCGACGGTCGGAACGTGCGCGACTGGCTGCACGTGGACGACCATTGCCGGGGCATCGATCTGCTCATCGAGAAGGGCGTGAACGGCGAGGTCTACAACATCGGCGGCGGCAATGAGGTCATGAACGTGGACCTCACCCATCGGATTCTCGACGCCCTCGGCAAGCCGGTCTCGTTGATCAAACCCGTCGTCGACCGGCCTGGCCACGATCGACGCTATTGCCTCGACACGACGAAGTTGCGCGGCCTCGGATGGTCACCGGCCGAGCCGTTCGAAGAGGGCTTGGGCCGCACGATTGAGTGGTACCGCCGCAACGAATGGTGGTGGCGGCCAATCAAGGAACAGGATCCAGCCTTCAAGGCGTACTACGAGAAGCAGTACCAAGAGAGAAAGTGAACCTGCTGTTCACCGTTGAGCGTTCTCCGTGCTCGGTTCGTGTTCAATTTCAGGGTTCGCTTCGAACTTCGACGTTCAACGTTCGGGGTTCCTGGGTCGCTGATCCGCCAGCGCAACCGGCCCCTCCACGAACCATGAACCATGAACGCAGAACCGAACCTGAACGCGAACTGAGAAGCGAGAAGCCGGAAGCGTGAACGACACTGATCACGTCGTTCTCGTAACCGGCGCCGCTGGGTTTGCCGGCGGTCATCTCGTCGAGCACCTGCGTCACTCGCAAAACCACGTCGTGGCCTGGACGCGGCAGACTGTCGATCTCCTCGATCGCGATCGCGTGCGCTCCGCCATTCGCGAACTTCGGCCGGCGCAGATCTATCACTGCGCGGGGATGACGCATGTCGCCGGGTCGTGGCGCGATACCGCGCAACCGCTTGAAGGCAACGTGCTCTCGACCGAGCATCTCTTCGACGCGCTACGACGCGAAGGGATCCGCTGCCGTGTCCTGGTGCCGGGATCGGCGACTGTATACGCCGCGTCCTCCGAGCCGATCTCCGAAGACGGGCCGATCGCACCGATGAACCCCTACGCGATCAGCAAACTCGCACAGGAGCAGCTTGCGTTGCGCGCGATCGAGGAAGACGGACTCGACCTGGTCGTGACGCGGTCCTTCAATCACACCGGCCCACGGCAGGCGCCGGACTTCGTCGCGCCGAGCATGGCGAAGCAGATCGCCTTGATCGAACGCGGCGGGCTCGAGCCCGTGATCAAGGTCGGCAATCTCGACGCACAGCGTGACGTGACGGACGTGCGCGATGTCGTGCGCGCCTATGCCGCGCTCATGCAGTCGGGCAGGACGGGCGTGGTTTACAACGTAGCGTCAGGCGTCGCGCGCTCGATTCGATCCATCCTCGACGCGCTGGTCTCGCGATCGAAGGTGCCTGTGACGATCGAAGTCGATCAGGCACGGATGCGGCCGAACGACGTGCCCGTCGTGGTGGGGAACTACTCACGACTGAAGGCGGCAACCGGCTGGCGCCCCGAAATCTCCTTCGACCAGACACTGGACGACCTTCTGAATTACTGGCGCGAACACCCATAGGACGGGTCCTGCTCTTAGACCCGCCGGCCACGGTCCTGTTCTTTGGACCAGGCGATCTGTTATGCTCGGCAAACAAACGGCGAAAGTTCTGCGTTTGCCATGGAAATTGCCCCGCTTCTCTTTGACCTCGGACCATCGAAGCCCACCACGCGGCAGATCGCGGACCTCGTCAAAGCCGGCGGCGCCGACGCCTTGACCGAGGCGACTCGCCGCGCCGATGCCGCGCGCTACCAGGAAGTGCAGTGCCGCTCGGCGCTCAATCCGGTCAAGGGGATGCCGTTCAAGTGGACGCTGAATCCCTATCGTGGCTGCACGCACGGCTGTCACTACTGCTACGCGCGCCGCTACCACGCGCAATTCGAATTGGGTGCCGACGATGAGTTCGCGTCGGTGATTCTGGTAAAGACGAACTTCGTTGATGTTCTGCGGCGAGAGCTTCGGAAGCCATCCTGGAGCGGTGAACTCGTTGCGATCGGCACGGCCACCGACTGTTATCAGCCGATCGAAGGCTTGTACAAGCTCACGCGTGGTGCGCTCGAAGTCCTCTGCGAGTTCAGCAACCCGATGAGCATCGTCACCAAGGGCCCGATGATCGTGCGCGACAAGGATGTGCTGGTCGATCTGACGTCGCGCACAGACTGCAGCGTCTGTGTCAGCGTGCCCTGTGTGGACGAAGACGTCTGGCGCGCACTCGAGCCCGGCACGGCCCATCCGATGCAGCGCCTTCGCGCGGTGAGGGAGCTGGTCGATGCCGGAGTCTATGCAGGCGTGCTGATGTCGCCGATCGTACCCGGCTTCTCGTCGAGACCTGCGCTGCTCGAACGGACGATGAAGGCGGCCGTCGATCACGGTGCGCGGTTCATTGGCTCGAACGTGATGCACCTCGAAGGCGGCACACGCGATCACTTCATGCGTTGGCTCCAGGCAGAACGTCCGGAGCTCGTTGATGGATACCGTCAGCTCTACACGTCGAAGTACGCGACCAAGGCGTATCGAGAAGAAGTGAAGAAGGTGATGAGCGGATTGCGGGCGAAATGCGCCGGCGCGTGCGCTGCGACCTCGTCTGGCGAGGAACGCGTGGGAGCGACTCGCACGTTGACGCCGTAGCGTGTAGGGGCGAGGCACGCCTCGCCCCTACGAGCGTCAGTAGTTGACGGCGATCTGATCCGGATCCGAGGCCGCGACCAGTCGCGGGACCGCCGCTTCCACGACCATCTGGCCATCCTTCACCGACGCGCGGAAGTGATTGGAATCCTTCCAGCGCTGGCTCAGCGGCAGCTTGATCTGGTCGTCGATAACGCGCTTGAGGAAACGAGCGCCATACGCTGGGCTGTAGCCGTCGGTCACCAGCTTCTCGACAGCCTCAGGCTCGACGTGAATCTGCTTGTTCCACCGCTTCAACGACGCTGAAACCTCATCGAGATACTTCAGCGTGATCTCGCGCACTTCGTCCTTCGTCAGCGGCTCGAACACCACGACCTGGTCGATGCGGTTGCGGAATTCAGGCGGGAACCGGCGTTCCAGTTCCCGGTTGATATCCGCCTGCACGGCATCGATGGCGGCCTGGCCCTGTTTTGAGGCGAATCCCAGCGGATTCTGCAGCCTCCGAAAATGCTCCGAGCCCGCATTCGACGTCATGATGACGATCGCGTCGGACAGATACACGCGCTTGCCGCGGCCGTCCGTCAGCCAGCCTTCATCAAACGCCTGCAGGAACACGTTCAGCAGGCTCGGGCTCGCCTTCTCGATCTCGTCGAGCAGCACCACCGTGCACGGGTTGTCGCGTAGCTGGTTCGTCAGCACGCCACCACGTGAGCTGCCCACGATACCGCGCGGCATCCCGATCAACTTATCGACGGAGGTTCCGCCGTCCTGATATTCGGACATATCGATCCGAATCATTTTCTTCTCGTCGCCGAACAGGAATTCGGCGGCCGCTTTCGCGAGCTCGGTCTTGCCGACACCTGTGGGGCCGAGGAACAGCAGCACGCCGTCCGGGCGATCGAATCCGTCCTTGAGCGGTCCTTTATTGAGGACCAGGCGATGCGCGAGCGAATCAACCGCCTTCTTCTGACCGATGACGCGTTTCCCGAGTCGCGCTTTGATGTCTTTGAAGCGATCGCCGACGTCTCGGAACACCATGTCCTTCGGGATCTGCGACGTATGCGAGATGACGTCGATCACGTCGTTCGACGTCACTTCCCAGCGGCGATCGATTTCCGCGCGGACGGCGGCAGTGTCCAGCCAGCCGATCACTTTGTCGGGCAGGTGGAGATGTCGCTGATAGCGCGTTGACATCTCGAGCGCCGTCTCAATGGCCTCATCGACCAGGCGCACCGAGTAGTTACGTTCGAGACGCGGGCGCAGGCTATAGAGAATGCGGCGCGTCTCTTCGATCGACGGCTCATTGATCTGGACGGTACGGAACCGGCGCGACAACGCTTCGTCTTCCTGAATGAACTCTTTGTACTCACTCAGCGTGGTCGCACCAATGATGCGCACCTCGCCGCGGGCGAGCACCGACTTGAACACGTTGGCGGCATCCGACGGCGCGCCGAGCGCGGATCCTGCGCCGACCATCGTGTGCGCTTCGTCAATGAACAGAATGAGATTCGGCCGCTCCTTGATCTCACGGATCACGTTCTGAATGCGATCCTCGAACATTCCACGGAGCATCGTGCCGGCGACCATCGTGTTCATCTGCAGATTGACCACCTGGCAGTCGCG
>AR_comb_assmDRAFT_10104040_pt1 | contig 13843 bp, 10 predicted proteins | sample ArasoioldDNA_FD_10543 | JGI IMG/M metagenome (IMG submission 10543) | reverse complement strand
CCTAGAAGATCCTGAGGCACTTCAGCCAAAGCATCTGCGAAATTGAGAAGAATCAAAGCCTGATCCGTTTCTTGGCGGCGGCGTACAACCAGTAGCCGCGTGCCTTCCAGAACAGTTGTATTCACGCAATCCTTCTCGAGGTTCCGGAGAGCAGGAACCGACTTACGCAGTCGGATCAGCTCTTGGTAAAACGCCCGAAGACTTCGATGCGGCTCGAGAGCCACGAGGGAGTGATTTACTTTTGATGTCTGAAACGCCTCCTCGGATTGAGGATCCGGCGGCTCTCCACGCCAAGTGAAGGCCGCAAACTCTTCTTTCCTTCCTCGCCGAACCGCTTCCGCGAGGTCAGAGTCGGTGTGGCTGGTGAAATAAAGGAACGGCGCAGTTTCACCAAACTCCTCTCCCATAAAAAGCAAGGGCAGAAAGGGAGAAAGTAACACGGCAGCCGCCGATAATTTTAAGGCTTCAAAATCCAATAGCGCACTGGAGCGCTCACCCATCATCCGATTCCCGACCTGGTCATGATTCTGGGAACAAACTACAAATTGCCGGCCATGAAGATTACGAGGAGAATTTCCCTGACGTCTTTTTCGATAAGCGGAATATTGCCCGTCGAATACGAATCCGCAACATATCGCCTTCGCGAGTTGATCCGGCTGGCCGAAATCCCCGTAATAACCATCCCGCTCGTCCGTTTGCAAGCTGTGCAACGCATGATGAAAGTCGTCGGACCATTGTGCATCGAGGCCCAGGCCTCCGCCGCTTCGTGGAGTTACGAAGCGAGCATCGTTCGCGTCACTCTCCGCAATCAAATGAATTCTACGACCGGTTCTTTGAGCGAGGCCTTCCACTTCTCGCGACAAGATCGATAAGAAGGGCTGAGCATTCCGATCAACGATGCCATGAACAGCGTCCAATCGAAGGGCATCGATATGGAATTCATCGAGCCATTGAAGAGCGTTCTCCACAAAGTACCGCACAACTTCGTCACTTTGAGGTCCGTCAAAATTGATTGCCTCACCCCACGGGGTGTGGTATCGATCCGTAAAATAGGGTCCGAATTGCGAAAGGTAATTGCCCTCAGGCCCGAGATGGTTATAGACAACGTCCAAGACGATGGCGAGTCCAACCTCGTGGCTTGCGTTCACTAGCCGTTTCAGGCCTTGCGGTCCGCCGTACGCAGCGTGAGCAGCAAATGGATAAACACCGTCATATCCCCAGTTGCGGTCTCCGGGATAGTGCGCGATCGGCATGATTTCGAGTGCCGTAATTCCCAGGTCTTTCAATTCATGCAAATAGCGGTGTATGGCGTCGAAAGTACCTTCCTGTGTGTATGTGCCAACATGAAGTTCGTAGAAAATGTAATCGTCCTGGTTGATTCCGCCCCAGTGCTGATCAGACCAGGCAAAATTCGCATCGACAAATGAGGAGGGTCCGTGCACGCCTTCAAGTTGGAGTCGCGACGCAGGATCGGGACGATCTACTTTGCCATTCAAGCGGTAAAAATAGCGGAATTCTTTTGCGAGATCCGGCACCCGAGCGTGGAAATAACCTCGATCTCCACGGCGCAGCGGAACAATTGACTCGCGGGGCATCACGCAATGCAGTTCCACTCTTTCGGCCAATGGAGCCCAAACCAGGAATTCGAACTCAGAATCGGTTCTTTGCGTGCAACCCAGGCGCTCGCGCGATGATTCCTCGACTTCTGACAAAATAGTTGAGGACGCGATTTTCGCGTGAACTCGATCCAATTTCGTCTCCCGTTGTGTGGCTTGGCGTTGGGACGGATCAACTGTTTTGGTGGGAATCCACCTGCCCGGACACTAATCATTCCTCATCGGGAAGGTGGGCACGACGCCCCATTCGCCAAACTTTAGATAATGAAACGATAAATACAGCACCGCCTATCCGGTGAAGTCCTTAGGGACATACGTCGGATGCCCTAGTGACTAAATCGTCCCAAGCAAAATAACATCAGAGATTCTAAATTCACACAATTCAGGAAAGAGGATGTATGAGCGTGTCCACATCGAGTGAGATCGCCACGCGAGCCGCCACAAGTCCTTTCGAATTCAAGTCGGCTGCCAACTTGTTGCGCATCGAGCGGGAACAATCTCGAACCCTTGGAGAATTGTTGCGCGATCTGCATACCTGTCCCGATTCCTCCATCTTCCAGCACACATTCCGTACTCTGCAAGAGCACCACTTTATCAAGGAAGGGTTTTCGAATGATTTTGCACATTGGGCTTACACCGAGATCGGCGCTGTGGGCTTGGGAGAACGTCTCATAAGCCTCGACGTTCGTGAATTTACGAACATCGCAGACCTGCGGGCTCGCCTCGAAGGCATTGTCTCTGATTTTCTAGCGCAGAATCCGCGCGCTCGAGACCAAGAGGCGGTCAGTCCGTTTTATTTCTGTTCGGCTGACACGGTCGTGGTGCCGACCGAAATCAAAGCACATAACATCCAGGAATTCATTGAAGGCCTTCGCGCGGTAAGCGTTCATTCCATCCACTATCACTTTATTGAGGCCCGACTGCGGCGCGAACTGGAGACCAATGATTTCTCGATTTGGCTGAAGCGGGACTTGGGACTACCAGGAGTTGCAGCCCGACTCAACCAGATCGACATCTACACCTCCACTGCTGAGGGAGTCCGCCGGCAGATTTTGCGGACCTTGGAAGGCCCACTGAACTAGGGTCGTGATTTCAATCGAGAGAGGAACGAGTCTTATGGAAGAACCACGTAGTGCCGTTCAATCTCAAAAGGAAGGCGAGGGGCAGCGGGCAGAGAGCTCCACCGTCGCGAACGCGGTTACCGATACCACCGCGCGGCCCAGAGAGCGACGTGCTCCACGAATTTCGGATACACCGCCCCCGCCGGCACCACCGCCGTTGCTGCAGGATTACGCCCCTATCATCGGCAAGTCTCAACTGGACGAACTCTACTTTCTCGCAACAGCCGTGCGCGGCAAGAACGTGAAGATGGTGAACTCGACCGCCGTGGGCGGTGGTGTCGCGGAAATGCTGAATCGCTTGGTCCCTTTACTGGATGAGCTCGAAGTGCACACTCGGTGGGAAGTGATCACGGGCGGCAATGATTTCTTCGAGGTCACCAAGAGCTTTCATAACGCGCTCCACGGCGCCGAATATACGCTCACCCAAGCCGCGAAAGATGTCTTTCTTCAACACAATGAACTCAATCGTCAACGGATGAGCTTCGATGAGGATGTTATCGTCATTCATGATCCGCAACCGGCGGGACTGATCGCCTCAAAGAAAGATCACGCGGCTCGCTGGGTGTGGCGTTGCCATATCGATCTTTCCAATCCGAACCCGGATGTTTGGTCGTTCTTAAAGCCGTTTGTTGAGCAGTACGATGCGACTATTTTTTCATCGCCCTCCTTCGCACGGCGTCTGCCAGTGCCGCAATACCTGTTTTACCCGTGTATCGATCCGCTCTCTGAAAAGAACAAAGAACTGGAGCAGGCATACATTCAGGGAGTGTGCGACAACTTCGGGATTGATTGTTCGCGACCAGTGGTTACCCAGATCTCTCGCTTCGATCGATTGAAGGATCCGCTCGGTGTTGTGCAGGCCTACAAGATGGCCAAGCGATATGTCGACTTTCAGCTTGTGCTTGCCGGCGGCGGCGCTGCAGATGATCCCGAAGGAAATGCTGTCCTCCAGGAAGTCAATGACGTGGTGGGCGACGATCCGGATGTGATCATTCTGAACCTACCCCCATGGTCGGCACTCGAGATCAATGCCATCCAGCGTGCCTCCACATTGGTCGTACAGAAATCGTTGCGCGAAGGATTTGGACTGACAGTGACTGAGGCGCTATGGAAAGGGAAGCCCACGATTGCCAGCGCGGTCGGAGGTATTCCTACGCAGATTATCGATCGATTGACCGGTGTTCTGGTCCATTCGGTGGAAGGCTGCGCATACCAAATTCGCTATCTCTTGACCCACCCCGAGTTCGCCCAGCAACTCGGACGCAACGGTCGTGAGCACGTGAAAGAAAACTTCCTCATGACGACGAACGTGCGACGCTGGCTGCTGTTGTTCCGGATCCTGCTGGGGGCAAATTAAGCAGTGTGGTACTGAACGACGAGGGAGGGCGTCGACCGCTTACTGACTATTGGGTTTCGGCGCTCGCAAGGCTGGCAATGAGCTTGTCGGCCTCCTGCATGGAGCTGTCGATGCTCTTGATGAGCGCTGCGACATCGGTGTTGATCTTGGCGGAAGTGCCCTTCAGCGAACCGATGGCACGGGCGTTCAGGTTGTGTTTCAGGAACAGCACTTGATCGTGAAATGCGGCCACTACCGGGGTCATCTGGTCCTCGGTTTTTCGCATGGCCTTCATATAGTTCGCTTGACGGTCCTTGGCATCACGTAGCATCGCCGTGCTACGTGACTTCAGTTGCGAATTCCTCATTTCGTTGATTTCCTTCTGCCACTCAGAGAACAGGTCGTTGCTGACCTGGTCAATAGACTTAATGCGCTCATGGAGCTTGTTCGCCTGGCCTGCAGCACGCTCATATTCATCGTTCAGTTTCTTGTAGGATTTTTCCAGGTCCCCACCCTGAAAACCAGTGAGCTCCTGAAACTTCTCCATCGTGGTTTTCAGTTGTTCCTTCGTCTCCTCCTGATCCTTTTTCGTATCCTTGACACGCTGGACGAGGATGTCCCGCTTTTCCTTTCCTAATTTTTGCATCGTCTTGTAATACACGGACGAGCAGCCCGTCACCAGAAAGATTGAGAGAAGAGTACAGGACCAAACAATTCGAGACATGGCTCAGTAAACGACTCCTTGATAGACAAATGAGCCCCTGCATTCTACCCGAACCAGGCGATCGGGTATGGCTGCTTCTATTTGCGGAGCGAAGTCGAAGCGGGCGAGCTAGGAAGAGACGTTCGCGCTAGAGTCGTGTTGCTGATCTCGTAGATCAAGCAGGTACCAGGACCAGAGAACGCGCTCAACGAACACGATGGCCGCTGCGGCTATTAGGAGTGTTCCCAGGCGGGGCGAACCCGACAACAAATTGAAGCCGGCAATGAACAACAGCACAATGGTTAAGTCGCGAAGCCAGGCGAACGTTTTGATTGATCGAATCATGAATACAGGCCCAGCTTCATGTTTATCCCCCGAACTGCCAGTCGTAAAGTGGCATAGGTCGCGTGCCCAAAGTAACCACCGATTTTCTCCGTGTCCTCTAAAGAATTCGATGATTGAAATCGAGCGCGCGCACAAAAAAGGCGATGGGAAGATTTCCCATCGCCAATTACCGCAAAAGTTGTAGTGTGAGTTCTATCGACTATTGAATTCAATGCGCCGGTTCCGGAATCGGCCTTCATCCGTGTCATTGCTGGCGATTGGATGTGTGTCGCCATATCCCTTCGCCGTCACCATCCCGGCTGGTACGCCCTGCTGGACAAGGTAGGCTTGCACCGCTTCGGCCCGCTGCTGAGAAAGCGCCATGTTGGCGCTCGCATCCCCGGTGTTGTCAGTATGCCCACCAATCTCAATCACCATTCCCGATGGGCCCATCTTGATCACTTCGGCGGCTCTGTTCAGGAACGGAGCACTGTAGTCCGGAATCTGAGCGCTTCCGCTAGCGAAATTTATGATCTCCAGATTCAACGCTCCCGTCAGGTCTCGGGGTGAATATCCCGCCTTCAGGCCGTTCAGTGCCGACATGGCTTTCTCGGAAGCAATGCGTACCTGATCTTCCACGTTGAACGCTACCGGCTTTGCTCGCGGCCATAACCAGTAAAAGAGCAGGATCGCCGCTAGGAGCGCGAGCAGCGGCCACAAGAATCGCTGCAAACCGCTGCGCTCGGCGACTTGAACCGCTTGGCGGGCGCCGGCGGTAACGGCTCCCGTAGCTCCAGTCAGGAAGGCAGATGCTTCCGACGGGAGCCGGGTTGGAATCACACCCCCAGGTGCCAGAGACTGAATGAGCTTGGGGATCATGAATCCCAGGGCGGTCGAAGCGGTTGAGACCGGCAAGCCAACTCGAGATGCAATGTTCGAGAGCGTTTGCGAACCCAGAACGGTTTGCAGGCTGTCTGCGCTTAGTGCGTTGCTTGAAGAACCGCTCAGCCAACTGGAAACTGTGTCGGAGAGGCCCGCGCGGCGAAACTTCTCAAGAAACCCGCCCAGTCCACCACTTTGTTCCTGGATAAGGCCGAGGAGCGAGGAAAGCAAAGAGGTCGCTTTGCCTGCGCTGAGGCCGAACCTGCTTTCAACCTCGTTGACAAGAAGATCCATAGCACCCATGGAGGAGTTCTCCCTTCATAAAAAAGATTCGCGTCTGCGTACGCAGACGGAGATTGTTGAGAACTGGGCCGGGAGTTCGGGGGAGTTAGCGTTTCGGGGAACTGCTCGCCAGTGGTTGGCTCGTGGAAAAAGCCAGAGCCCCCCGTCAGAACTCGGCGACAGCCTATGCCGTCCGGGATGGCAAGTCAAGCCAGGGGCGAGGCGTTCTGACCGGTTGACGATGGCGGCAACGATTGTCGCAAATCGCGGGGCATCCACATGCAATCCTGTGCATACTCGAGGCCAGCGATTCAGGAGAATTTAAGGAGAATCACCGATGTAACCAGCGCCCGAGACACCTTAGTAATATTGAGCGCTGGTTACGCCGTCGATATCATCGCGGTATTGGATGTGGTGAGATGTCTACCCCCGCACATCGCCGCCGTTGGATGCGCCAGATTTCGGACCTGCCCGTGCGCGTCATTCATCGCAAACAGAAAGACGAGATCGTAGTTTCCGGCCGAGGAACCGAAATCAGCGAAGGCGGAATGGCGCTGTATGCGGGAATCTCTCTTGAACCGGGTGATCTGATGGAAGTCGAATTCCAAATGCCACATCGGAAACGTGTGGCGGCCGTCGTGCGAAACCGATCGGGCTACTATTTCGGTTTGGAATTCCTTTCACCGCTCGAGGCCGATGAGGCAAAGTCCGCGAATCAGAATCTGAGCAGTTCCTACGCGCCGCGCAAGAATGACGCCTACCAGCTGCTGCAGCGCAAAGAACTGGAAGTGCAACGGCTTCGTCGAGAAATTCAGGCACTGCGAAAGCTCGTTCCGCCTGCATTCTAGAATTACCAGGCGACGCCGGATTGAAATCCGTTCCTAATAAAGAAGGCGGCATAGGCCGCCTTTTCAGATCACAATAAAACGTGAGCTTTACAGCTTCGTGCACACCGCTTTCGTCTGCGTGTACAGATCGAGCGCGTCGTGTCCCATCTCGCGACCCCAACCCGACTGCTTGTAACCGCCGAAGGGAAGAGCTGCGTCGAAAATGTTGTAGCAGTTGACCCACACAGTCCCGGCGCGTAGCTGGTCGGCCGTACGGTGCGCTTTGCTGATGTCCTTGGTCCAAACTGCTGCGGCCAAGCCATAGTTGCTGTTGTTAGCGCGACCCATGATCTCCTCGGGATCGGAGAATGGCATGGCAGCCACGACGGGTCCGAAGATTTCCTCCTTCACGACCTTCATGTCCTCATTGGTGTCGACGAGCACGGTTGGTTCCACAAAGTAGCCTTTGTCGCCTTTTTTGTTGCCCCCGACCATGGCCTTCGCCCCTTCGGAGAGGCCGGCTTCCAGATACCCGCAAACCCGGCTCAATTGCTCTTCGGAAACCAACGGACCCATCTGTGTGTCGGGTTCGAGGCCCGAGCCGACTTTGATTTTCTTGGCATGATTCGAAACGCCTTCGACCACCCGGTCAAAGACGGACTTCTCGACATACAGGCGCGAACCTGCGCAGCAGCATTGTCCATGGTTGAAGAAGATGGCACTCGCCGCGCCCGGAATCGCCGTATCGAGATCTGCATCCTTGTAGACCACATTGGGCGATTTCCCACCGAGTTCAAGCGACACTTTCTTCAGATTGCCCGCCGCGGCCTGCAGGATGAGTTTCCCCACTTCGGTCGAACCAGTAAAGGCGACCTTATCAACGTCATTGTGTGCGGCGAGAGCAGCACCCGCCGTTTCGCCGTATCCGGAGACGATGTTCACGACGCCTTCCGGGAAACCGGCTTCTTGAATCAACTCGCCAAGCCTGAGCGCAGAGAGGGGTGTCTGTTCCGCAGGCTTGAGAATCACGGTACAGCCAGTTGCCAGCGCCGGTCCGAGCTTCCACGCCGCCATTAGAAGCGGGAAATTCCAGGGAATAATTTGGCCAACTACTCCTACCGGCTCTCGAAGGGTATACGCCAGATATTTCGCACCCGGCGTGTAGGGAACCGAGATCGGAATCGTATTGCCCTCGATCTTTGTGGCCCAGCCAGCCATATAACGGAAAAGGTCGACGGCCAGGGGAACGTCGGCGCCACGTGCCACTGTAAACGGCTTGCCGTTATCGAGAGTTTCGAGATATGCAAATTCGTCGAGGTTGGCTTCCAGCAGATCGGCAAGCTTCCAGATGAGTCGCCCGCGTTCCGATGCCGTAAGTTTGCGCCATGGGCCGGAATCGAACGCCTTGCGCGCAGCTTGCACGGCTCGGTTGATGTCTTCGCGATCACCTTCCGCGATCTGCGCGAGGACTTCGCCGGTCGCCGGATTATAAGTGGGAAACGTTTTGCCAGAGGCAGCCATCGTCCAGTTGCCATCAATCATCATGGGACGGGGCTTCTCAACAAAATTGGCGACACGTGGATCGACTTGCGCAGGAGAGATCGCAATACCCATAGACTTCCTCCTTCACCGACGAAAATATGAGATTGACGGGGGTCCGGATGCTGGACCAACCGAAGCGGAGTTTCATGCTACCCCTCTGGCCTGACAAACGCAATCCGGGAAAATCGTGATCCTTAGCGCGCACAAAAAAAGGCCGCCGAGGCGGCCTCAGCTCACAGCAACCGGCAATCTAGCTCTTGATCGTTTTTGACGCAGGGTCAAACATCACGCCCGTCTTCCGGAAATACGACTCGTTTGCCATGTGGCAGGCGAGCGCAGCGTGATTTCCAAAGTTCGCGTCCTCGGGCAAGGGTTGGCGGCTCTTCACCGACTGGAAGTATTTCCACAGGTGCGGCTTCACATCGTCGTAGTCATTGCCCCGCCAAACCGTGGAATCCGACAACGGCTCCTTGCCCGGAGGCGGATCGTTTTTCTCGTGCCACTCTTTTATATAGGCCTCCCGCATAGCGTGCGGAAAACCGCTCGAGTAGTAGCTGGGACTCGTGTCCACGCCGGACTGCGGCGAGAGCGACATGCCGAATTCGGTGACTTCCAGAATCCCGCGCGAACCATAGAACCGCAAGACTTCCGGCGACTCCGTTCCCAGATTCAGGCGCATGTACACGGGCAGCGTTCCGTACTCAAAGAGCGTTGCGTGGACATCCGGCATATTCCTTCCGTCCTTGAACCGGAAGATGCCACCCAGGGCCATAGCTTTCGTCGGCGGCTCGTTGATACTCAACGCATACATCATTCCACTGATCAGGTGCACCAGCAGGTCGCCGGCCACTCCTGTTCCGTATTCTTTCCAGCACCGCCAGCGCGCATAAATGTTCGGATCGAAGGAGCGCTTTGGCACGGTGCCCTGCCACGTATCCCAGTCGAGCGTCTGCGGGGAGAGATCCGTTGGCGGCGGATATTCCCAGGCGCCAGTCGGATCGTTCCGCCCCAGCGACCCCTCAATCATCATGAGATCGCCGATCGCCTTCTTGGCGAGCAGTTCGCGTGCGTTTTCATACAAAACAGAACTCACACGCTGCGATCCGATCTGCACGATGCGGCCAGTTTTCTGCTGAGCGGCGGCCATTTCGAAGCCTTCGCTCACCGAGTGCGACATTGGTTTTTCGCAGTAGATGTCCTTACCGGCATTCAAAGTGTCGACCACGACTTGCTTATGCCAGTGATCCGGCACAGCCGCGACGATGCAGTCGATTTCCTTGTTTTCCAGCAGCTCCTGATAACGTCGCGTCGTTGGAAGTTTGGGGCCGACAATCTCCTGCGCGAGCGTCCGTCGTCCGTCGTACAAATCGCAAGCGGCCACGCATTCGACTCCGGGCAGCGTAATTGCTGTCGCGAGCAATCCCGAACCTTGCATCCCAATGCCGATCATGCCGAAGCGCACTCGATCACTGGGCGGGACAGGTTTCGCGGGAGTATGAATCACTTCCGCTTCCAGAAAATTGCTGGTGGCCACAGCTCCGGCGATGGCTCCGGTGGTCTGCAGGAATTCTCTTCGTGAGACGGGCAATTTCTTCATGAAGTCCTCCGAATGAAATGGCACTGCAGAAACGAGTTATTTTGGAAGCGACTTGATCGCCACTTCCTTGAAGAACACAATGTCGTTGTCGCTGTGGTTCTGGAGCCCAAAGTAGCCTTCGTTCGGCCGCGTTCCACGCTGCGGCTCGAAATTGAATTTCTTCTCCGGCACAGGTTGCCCTTCGGTGTAGTCGGTTACTTTGACGCCATTCACGGAGACGATGGTGTGGGGACCATCGAGCGTGATCTCCATCGTGTTCCACTCAGGACCGGGCTTTGCGGGCTTGGCTAGCGGCTTGGTCAGCGAATAAAGCGTGCCTGTGATGTGATAGTCGTCCTCGTTCGACTTCTCCGGCTCATTGTCGATCTGAACTTCATAACCGTAGTGGACCGGCATCCATTCCTCGCGAGGTTCGATCGGGATCCGGATAAATACGCCTGAGTTGTCGTTATGGTCGCGCATCTTGAAGACCACGCGAATCACACAATTGCCTACCTTGCCCCCCGTCCAATAGAGCAGCCCCATTCCGCCGTGGGTGCGAATCAAGCCGTCCTCGACCGTCATTTCGCCCGGTCCAACGTGCTTCCAACCAACCAGGTCTTTGCCGTCGAATAATTGCTTCCATTCCCCTGACTGCGCATGGACGAACGCCGTCATCAGACTCAAAAGTGCGATGAGCAACGCAAGAAAACGAACACGCATGATGAGCTCCTTACTTGAGGTGAAGCGAAAAATTGTTTTGCGGTCCCGCATTATAGACCTGCGGGATCACCAGTTTCTGTGCGAACTGTACAAAGAATGCGGAGAAACGGCCGTGCGCATCGGTGCCGGTTGAAACTTCAGTCGCCCTTCATAGGCTGAGCTTCCGTACGTTGCTCCGCTCCCGAGAGTGTTTGCCAGCCGCGACGCGAGAGATCCCAGAATATGAGATACCCTGCCAGGCCTGCGATTGCCAGCAGCAGAACGCCCCAGCCGTACTGACCGAAGACGATCTTGCCGATGCCGAACAGGCAGCCGTAGACCATCACGACTCCGGCAATCCAATTAAATGTATTGCTGGCCACGTCGCGGACCTCCGGAAGATCCGGTACCAGTTTTGCGATCCGCTTCCAGCCGTACACCGTCGGGTGAACGCGGCGATAGAACTTGACCAGAGTTTCGTCAGACTCCGGCGGCGTCAAGTAGGTCGCGGCGATCCATGCAATCGTCGTGATCGCGCCCGTTACCAGCGCCGTTTTTGCGTAGACCAGCGCTTCGTTGCCCGTGAACGTGAACCTGCTCAGCACAATGGTGACGATTGCGGCGACAGCCATCGCCACAATCTCGCTCCACGCGTTGATTCGTGACCAGTACCAGCGGAGGATATACACCACCCCCGTTCCGAATCCGACATCCAGTACCAGGCGCCACCCCTGACTGATGGAAGCGAGTTGCGTCGCCGTGTAGCCGCTGCCAAGAACCAGCAACACCGTAAAGATTTTGCTTATGACGACATAGTGCTTCTCGGTTGCGTCTCTCACAAAGAAGCGCCTGTAAAGGTCGTTGACTAGGTACGAACTTCCCCAGTTCAACTGCGTTCCAATGGTCGACATGAATGCCGCCAGGAACGCCGCCACCATCAAACCGCGTAGGGCGGGAGGCAGATAGTCCCGGAGCACCATCACATAGCCTTGCTCGGGATTCTGCACGAAATCGGCGCTTGGATGGAGCCCACCGTGCGGTGAGTATGCAACGACCGCCACCAGTCCCGTAACAATCCATGGCCAGGGCCGGAGCGCGTAGTGTGCGATGTTGAACCACAATGTTGCGCCCAATGAGTTCTTCTCATCCTTCGCGCTGAACATGCGTTGGGCTACGTACCCTCCGCCGCCGGGTTCCGCGCCCGGATACCACGCCAGCCACCACTGCATGCCGAGATACACGATGAACGTCAACACTGGAAGCGTCCACAGCGCCTCCGAGGTAAGCCCCAAATGAAAATCAGGAAAGAATGCGAGAGGGTCGGCCACTACCTGGCCGCTCTGCTGGGCATTTTGCGCAATCACGCGCAGATGCATTTCGAGCGCTTGCATCCCGCCGATCTTTGCCACCGCGACCCACGCAAGAACAATGATCATCGCCATCTTGAGTGCAAACTGGAACAAATCCGTGACCAGCACACCCCAAAGGCCGCCGATGAACGTGTAAATCCCGGTAAAGGGAATCAAGACAAATACGCATAGGAATAGGGCAGTCGATCGAGGATCGCCCAGCGTGTAGTGGAGTGCATAGCTACCAATACCCAACTCGAGAACCCGCTCGCGCGCAATCGCTGGTCCCAGAAGCACCGTAATGATGCTCACCATTGCCTGTGTCACCCAGCCCAGGATGAAGCAATTCATGAACAGGCCGAGATACACCGACTTGAAGCCGCGCAAGAATGCCGCCGGTTTGCCGCCATAGCGAAGCTCTACAAACTGCACGTCGGTGAGGATGTCAGCGCGACGCCAATAGCGAGCAAAGAAGAACACCGTGAGCATTCCGCCAACGCAAAAGCCCCACCAGATCCAGTTTCCGGCGATCCCTTGCCGCGCCACCAGGCCGCAGACCAGCAGCGGCGTGTCAGCCGCAAAAGTGGTCGCCACCATCGAGGTGCCAGCCAGCCACCAGGAAACGTCACGTCCCGACACGAAAAACTCTTCGGTGTTTCCGCTGGCACGGCGTCGGTAGTAGAGGCCGATCAACAGGTTTGCGATCAGGTATCCGACAATCACCAGCCAATCGGTTCCGGTGAGGGGCATAGGGCTCCGAGATTAATGAGGCTTTGGTCCACTGGCGCCGAGTTAGATTTCCCAACCCTCGCGCGCAGCCCCATAGCATAACTGGCTTCGCCGGAATTTGAGGCAAGAAATCAGCGCATTGAATCGATTTACGATTCTGAGTCGTCCCAGGAAAAGGGCGCCAGAGAGCGGGAGTTCGTGAAAGTAGCTCTCTGAAACTCGGCACTGCAACGCTTCTTACGGAGTCGTACGGCCCGCCGTGAGATAGTTTTGCGGAGGCACGCCGAAAGCATCGGCCACGCGGTTGAAGAACGCGAACATTGCTGTGATATATACCGCTTCGGCGATTTGGTCTTCCGTCCAGCCTGCATCACGAAGCTTTTGAACATCCTCGTGAGTGGATCGGTACGCCGCCTCGGTTATCAGGCGCACGTAATCCATCAGTGCGCGCTCGGCTGCCGTCAATCCAGCGGCATCAAGTTTTCCTTCGAGGATCGCGTTCACGCAATTGTCAGCGGCTCCCTGAACACGCAGGAAGTAGGCATGGCTGTCCAGTCAATACGGGCAGCGGTTGAGATAGGACACGTAGCTGGCAATCATCTCCTTGTGGCGGCGGGAGAGATGGCCCTCAGAAAAATGGACGGTGTTGGAGAACTCTACGACCTGCCGCAAAAAATCCGGGCGCGCTCCGAAGCACTTAATGATTCCCGGCATTTGTTTCCGGCCCGAGCGTGCACGCCAGAAGTCGTACGCTTCTGCCACCTCCCCAGTGGCTTCGTGATCCTCGGTGATACGGATTTTGGTTGCAGGCGGCGCCGGCTGAGGTTCGTGCGCCGCCTGCGGGGGAAGCTTGC
>AR_comb_assmDRAFT_10295218_pt1 | contig 13851 bp, 20 predicted proteins | sample ArasoioldDNA_FD_10543 | JGI IMG/M metagenome (IMG submission 10543) | reverse complement strand
TTTGGCTGATTGCTGGGGAGACATTACCGTCAACCCACATTGTTGGGCATTTGTTACTGCCCCTGCCTTTGTGTTGGGATGGAAGGGAGTTGAGGAGAACGCCGGGCCTCCCAACGGATCGGGGAGGGGATCTGTTGCTGGATTTGCTGCATAGGACGCGGCATAACTCTTGTTATAATTAAAATCACTGTATATGTCCCCCGGCGAAACCCTTACAGATTTCTTACCTACAATTGGATCATTATTATCGATATAACTCATGGAAGTATCTACTAGTAGATTAATATATCAAGCGACTAATTTACTTATATTATCTGTTGTAGATGGCCTTCAATCATGATATTCCCACAATTCTTATCAAGATGCTAGAAATAATGCGGGCACAAATACCAGAGGGTAAACCATACAATTCAAAGATAAGGTTGTATCCTACTACCCGTTTGGTCCACGTCAATCTTATATCTGAGGATAAAGACAAGAATAGGAATATCCCAAATGATGATTATACTTTGGTCGATAGACCTTACAGATATGCAAGGCAGTTAGTTATACAGAACAGAGGCCCCGGCGATATTCGTTATGATGTCAACCAAGACAAAGGATCAACAAGAGCAACTATCAGAGTAAAAGCAAATGAGGGAGATAACTGGGAAATGAATAGTTGGCCGGTGATTCACTCTCTTAATTTTGTGTTAGACTCGCCCGGCGACACCTACGCAGATGTAGAATTTATATTAATGGTCTAAAATAACATTTAAATTTATAATAAACCGATAGAACTATTTTTAGAACCGTTTATTAGCGATGCCCTTGGCATAAAAGTAACCATGTTAGAAATTAACGAGAAGAATCTTACTGTGGTTTTGCTGGCGATTTCTTTATGCTTGGCAGGATTAACCTTTCCTCTATCAGTATATGGAAAGGGTTCGTCATCGTCAGGATCTTCCTCTTCCTCATCATCAAGTTCGGAACCAACCATCCGGCAGTTTTTGAGTATGAGTGGAACAAGCAGTGATGGCAAAGAAAGCAGCGCACAGAAAAAGGTGATTAACTACGATATTGAAAAGAATTGTGCACCTTCTAACAGACTGGCAGAAAAACTAAACCCTGTAAGTTATCTGACCTATTTTAATTGCGGGCATGTCACCATAGACAAGAATGGGACTACTACCAGGAATTTTGCTCTGGTGGTAAGAGAAGATAGCAAGATACCTATCACGATGGGAAATAATGACACTCATACAAAACCGATCGTATGGAATGCTTGGACATTCAACGGTTCGATACCAGCACCAACGATGAGAATGACACAGGGCGATCATGTGTTTATCACTGTATACAATCAGGGTAATCTAACACACTCGCTACATATGCATTCGATACACGCCGGCAATATTGATGGAACAATGTTCTCAGGTCCGTCCGGGCAGATATTACCGGGACATTCCTTCACATATAACTTTACTGCGGATCCTGTTGGACTCTGGCCTTTTCACTGCCATATGATGCCCGTTTCATTACACATCAATAAGGGATTGTATGGACATATGATAATAGATCCGCCGGCGGATAAAGCCAGACCAAAGATGACTGAGATGAATATGATCATGGATGGGTTTGCTCTAAATCAACAGCCCGGCGAAGACCAGCCTAGAATACCCACAGTACAAGAAGCCCAGCAAATAATGAATGGTAATGACTCTGTAGGACTACCAGAAGAGTTTGACAACCATATATATGCCCTAAATGGAGTTGCCTTTTATTATGATGCCCATCCAATACAACTACAAACAAATACACAATACAGAATATATCTAACAAACTTCCTTGACTTTGACTTTAGCAACACTTTCCATCTGCATGGACAGGTATTCCAGTACTATCCATCCGGTACTTCAATGTCACCAATGGAGACAAATGATATTGTTTCATTAGGACAGGGAGATAGAGGCATCTTGGAATTTCAATACCATCTACCAGGTGTATACATGATCCATTCACACTTTGAGTCACAAGCAGGTAGAGGATGGGAAGGGTTGTTAGATGTAACTGGCCCGGCATCGCCGGCGGACCAGAAGGCGACAGATATAAAAAACAGTGCTGATGATACCAAGTCCAATAAAGGCAATTGAAGAAAGGGAAGGGAGTAAAGAGAAGACAAACAAAGACAAGTAAAAGTAAAAAGGTAAAATTAGAACCCTGGCATATCCTTGAAGACCATTGTGTCTTCTGTGGACAGCTAGACAGTCCTATTATTTGTAAAGATTGTTATTTTGGAATGGCTAGAGTTGGCAACAAGAGAGAGTGATATCGCGTTATTAAAGACATTAGAAGTCGAGTTAGTACAACTAGCCTGTGCTAGAAAACACTATATGTATGATGATGAGGCATTAGCCTTTCATGATGAGATAATACGAAAAGTGGAAGGATTGGTTAGAGATCTTAAAAAGTCTCTAGAGTAATTTATTCATCCCCGCCGGCCAGGCCCATCAACTTGCCATGATGATCTCTTACTAGCCTGGTTTTAAATTCATTACCCATTCCTTGCATATCCATATGGAAGTGTGATGGCCGGTAATCTTCTCCTCTTAGGTTCTGTCTATCTCCCTTGTCTGTATGCTTGTGTCTGACACCATGCCCGGCGTATCCCCAATTTCCATCATTATAGTCAGTTTCAGCAGAATGCACATGAACATCCATCTCTTCTTCTGTCATTGCTTGATCTTCTTCTGCAAACGCCATATCATCAAAGTCAGCCATATCAGCATTATGAGCATTAACCCCGAAAACTTCATGCAAGTAAGGCTCCTCAACTGACAATTCAAGATCTTCAGTGTCTGTCAAATATTCATCACCAATCTCTTCATAGTTCTTGTTATGATCGTGTTCTGATCCGTGTCTATGGCCATGATCATACTCTCCCTGTTGCTTGATCTCAAAACCCATATTCGGCCCTCTCCATCTATGTTTTGTTTCACCTAGAAAAGCACGGGCTGGAAATGCGTTTGTTACAGTTGCTGCAACTGGCACCTGGTAAGGATACAATGAGTTTAGATTAGGATAATTAGGTGGATATAGATTTCCTGTAGGTGGACGATCTCCCGTGAAAGGGATGGTAGAGGTAAGCCCCAGCCCCGGGTACTGTTGATAAATATTAGGAAGGTTCTGAGTCTGGAAGTTCTGCATTGGTGGATAAAATGTAGTACTGCCAGCCGGCATTACTGGAGTGGATGGAATTCCTGCTGATTGATCAGGTGTAGGAGTAGTGTCGGGCGGCGGGGCCAACAAAGAATCTAGATCAGAAGGTACTTTCTGATTAGGAACTGATAAACCAAATTTCTTTGCTAACATTAATGAACCGATATAACCGACAACTGCCGCGCCCCCCAACAGAGCGGCTGTAACCATCCAATCATTTTTCTTTCCTTTTCCTCCTCCTCCTTCACCAGAAGAAGAACCTCCACCAGCACCGCCACTTCCAGAATTAACTACAACAGTAGACATATAATGTAGTAATATAACTTGCTAACTTATAAACGAAAAAAATAAGGTAAGGTAAAGAGCTAAACCCGTAGACTAGATCCAACCAGTAGTTTTACCAACTCTCAGACTTTGAATTGACTGGACTTTGCCTAATCCGTGAATACTTGCTTGTCTAGTATTTTACCTATTCCTCGAAACTATATTGTGACTAGCATCTTATGCCACCGGCGAAAGGTACTTTGGCTACCATCATTGTCTATTCGCAAACACTGCCTCGGTTATCATAATAACACGTCTATATATCTGTGAATCGGATCTTGGATTGTATTGCGTCTTGCCCGCGAAATCGGAGATGTCTTGAATAGGAGTTAAATCTTTAAACCTATAATTATCTATTAATTGAATCAATAATGCCCGCGAACTTTGTACTGTCTTATATCATGCCTTATCCGTGAAGTGAGCCACGACTTGTACCTAACTATATCCGTGAACGTTTGACTGAATACATGCCCGGCAGGCTTCGATATATTCAAACATAGTTCTGGCTTGTTCATATCCTGATTCACCTTCGGAAATATACTTGACTCGTAGTGTATTCAATGAAACCTTCAGACAAGCATATGACTAACAGTCTATAACACCCGCAGAAATTCAATTGGTTTGCTTGCTTGTACATTGTAACATCTTCAGACTTAGAGGCGACTCGTGTATGTATAGACCAATCCAACTTCATATTTTGATATGACTAGCACGCTACATTAACTTCGTACATTGATATGGCTAACATACATACATACATTGTCTCACATCTTCAAACTACATGATAGTCTATCTTTGAAACGAGTACTGGTTTGTATTGTCTAGGATCGAATAGTGCTACGCCCTCAGAAATCAGTTTATCTTGCAACTTTACACAACCTTGTATCTAGTACTGGCTTGAAATTCAATTCATGTATTTCTCTATCTCACCATGTCGCAGAAACTCAAAGTATTCTGACTTGTCTGGTGTCTGATCCTCCTCCCATTTTATACGTAAGTCTGCCAGGAACCCTTCATGCACTCGTTTAAATCTCTCATGAATTTTCATGTAATCAGCCTCCCCGCCGGACAACTCATCCTTTCTTGGTATGTAGTTACGGTGTCTACACGCCCGGCCAGCCTCTGAATCATGAAACTCAACTCCCCAATAGTCTTTATACATTAGTTCAAATGCTTGTGATAATAGTAATTTAGTATTAAACCGCCGGGCCATTGCATCAATATGTCCTCTCCATCCTTTCTCTTTCTTTATATCTCTTCTGTAGATAAGGTCCGGGCGTTCATAATAATACGCTTTTTTCAGATGATATAACTCAAAGTAGTAGGGATCTCTTTGCATTATTACAGAGTTGGTAGCCATCCAGGTCTTGCCCTTTGCCTTGTAATTAGACTTGCTTTGTTGCCCTCTAACCTTCTTAGAAGTAGGAGTCCAGCCCAGCATTGATAGCCAGTTGGATATAGATTTAGTCATCTCTGGATTATAATAACCCATAAATGTTAATGCGGAAATTTCGGCCAATCCCTTAACTGTCTCACAGAATCTATACAGGGGTGTCTCTCGAATCATCTCAGCAGCATCTATACCCATCTGTTTTTCCTGTTTAACTAACTGTTTGAAATGACGCTCCATGACCTGATATGCGGGAAATTCTTTAATCTTCTTTTTCGTCTCGATAATTAATCTTACTACGTCATCGTCATCACTAACCGGTTTGTAGGTCTTGCCGACAGTTTCTTTTCCAAGGATGTCTACCTTCCTTTCAATAATTTCTTTATACAAACCAGCATCTACTAATTTCAATTCAATCATCTTTCTCATTCTACTTTCCATCTGTATTCTTCCCTGTTGTAACTGTAATCTGGATTTTGCTAACTGTGCGTATAGCATCCAGTCCCCGCCGGGTTCCTTCCTAACTCGTTCATAAACTGAAGTGGATACTGATGTCATAATTATCTTCTGTAATAAACTAGAAAGAGCTAACATATCTAGACATTGAAATCATTATACAGAATATTGTTAGATAAAAATCGTAGACAACTCTTATAGGATAGTGTAGGATTGCATTTGCTGTTATTTAATGAGAAAGTTAACTAAGCAAGTTGAAGAACAGGAAGAAGATTGGGAAGTAGGGCCGGAGACTCGGGTTAAAATTGTTACGACCCCGCCGGCGAAGCAGACACCAACAACAAAAACAAAAACAAAGCCAAGGGCAAAAATGCAACGAAAGATAGAAACAGTACCAAGAATGACAGATAGGAAATCCTTTCCAAAACAATGTCCTAAATGTGGGGCAGGAATAAAGGATATGAGAAAGAACGGGACTGGGAGTAATGGATTAAAATTATATAAATGTATAAAATGTAAGAAAGGGTTTTACAAACCTTCAGACATGCGTAAACATAAAATCAGTCCAAGACAACATTAGACAGACGGATAAATAATGTACACTAGACCTTTTTCTATCTGGAGAAAACTAAAACCGAGAAACTTTCTTGGAATGTTTTCACCGTATTCTTCCTGCGAATGCGGCAACTCGTTTTTTATGGATGAGACCGGTAATTATATGACATCTTATAGTAGTGGAAGAATAATCTGTTATGATTGTTACAAACTACATATAAGAGAGATTCAAAGACGGGATCATGCTATTCAGTCAGAGCCGAATTTACATACCGGCGCTGGATATTCCTATCTGATATGTTCTAATCCGTTTTGTTTCTGGCATTATGAAGATAAAAGGTTCTACTGGGACACTACAAGAAATTATTGGATGTTAGAACCAGAAATAGAAATGCAAGGAATCAGTCTAAAACAACATTAAGCTCTTTAATCAGAATCTTTGTTATAAAACGCGAGCGGCTAACATCACCTCTCGCAGTGTCTATTTTTACTAGCAGTTTGACCGGCAGGCTTAGACTAGTACTAATCGTTTTAGAAAATACTGGGAATTCTTCATCTTCTTTATATAACAAATATCTACTATTATAGTAGATATATCAAACTGATATATTAGTTATAGAATACCTATATACTTCTCCCTAACAATGTTCTAGTAGATGTCAGACGAAAGTACAAATGCAGGTATAATGACCGATTCTATAAAAGAAAGGAAGCGAAGACGACACAAGAAATCCAGATCACATCAATGCTATTACAAGGTAGGCGGCAGATACGTAACACCCAAGCAAGCCGCTCGCAAACGAAGGAAGAGAAGAAAGTAGTGGCAAAGTGTCAGAAGCAACGTGCCGCAATTGGCAAAGCCAAAAGCAAGCGCGAGCGCGGCAAAAAGCTCCAGGCATACATGATGTGTCGTAGAGGCCATTAGCGCCTAATCCTTTTTTATTTCCTTTTCAGTATTATAAATATGGGATCTTTAGACAGTATTGTTACGCTAGTTGCAGTATTTTTCGCAGTTAAATATGTCTTACCTTCTTTTCTGAATGCTGCCAATCTACCATCTGCCCCGCCATCTGATCGAACTCCTAAACAGAAGACAACCAGGACTACACCCACTAATGATGGGACTAAGCCTAACGCCGGGGCCGGCAATAGTGATAATACCGGCGGGAACTGGGATTGTATAACCCACAAAGAAAGATTACAGGTAATCTCTCCCAACGTTACTGTAACAGGGACTGTATTAGGAAGTTCAACTGGCCCGCACTTTGCCCCAGATGGAGATCTCGTATTCTCGTTTAAGCTGGATCCTCAATACAAGGGAATGGTTAATGCACAGAATAATGGCTCAAAATATAATGGCGGTATCTGGGTTGAAGGTGTATGCCAGAAAGCGAACAAGGCTCCAGAGGCCCGGCATAAGGGTGACTGTAAATGTTCACCTACAAAATTCCCAACTCCAAAGGTTGGACAGCGGTTAAAAATTACTGGTGCTCACTGCAAAGATTTAGGAGAAGATGGACATATGGAGATCCATCCAGTGTTCTCGATGGAACCTATCTAATAGAGTCTATCTTCTGCTGTCTCTCAATAAGCCCGGCGGTCCCTGTCGCTACAGTAATAGCAGATGTTAATATTAGTGCGTATAACGCCGGGACAACAAACGCTTTAGCATCTTCTTCTTCCATCGCTGCTTCTGAACCTACTGCAAATAATGCTAATGCCAGGGTTATAGTTGCCATTATTATTGTCACTTGGACTGATTTTGATATACTAGTATTATTAGTTATCATATAACATATTTTTTAATCACATGGTTCTATATCAATCTAAGTGTACATTCCACCCGCCGAAAATGACTTTTGCCGGCATCTATCCAGAATTACGGTGATAAAACCACCAGTTGATAAATTACTGACATTACTATACTGTTTAGAATGTGGGAAAGAAATAGGTAGATGGCGAAAGCATTTGGATTATATGACTCATGCAGATGAGGTTTACTTTCATAAGATTTATGTATTCGGCCGGCCGACAGACTTAACTATATCTGAGAAAGAATTGTATCGATAAGATAAAATATGCTGTTCGACCCCCCGGCGATGGACTATCATATCTGTCCATCTTGCAAGAAGATTAAACTAATGTGGCCTCCAGATCCTAGCAATCCTTACCCTTGGTTATGCAAAGAATGCTGGTATGCAATTGCTGATCCAAAGACTGGTAGAGTACAAAAGATACGGAATAAATAGTAACTAATATAACTAACAACATTGTTAATCATAGTACTAGAACAATCATGCCAAGGATGAAACATCTTTTATCATTCAGGTTAACTTTGGAAGAAGAGAAGGAAATGAAGTTGCAGAGAAGTAATGCAGAGTATTTACAGAAAATTGGGTTACACCCGGCCCAGCGAGATTGGCGCGGCCATTCATACAAATATGAAGTATATTGTGAGAGATGTGAGAGATGGGTAATGCGAGATGTTCTAGAAAAGTATACACATATTGGCAGATCTGGAGTCAGAAGATGTAATAAATGCAACTGCAGGATAAGGCAAAAGCCGAAAGGCCATGCAGCGCATTATAAAACTTATAGAAATATAAAGCAGGCTGCTTTAGCCTATTAACCAGTAGAACATTCTTCCCTAGGATATTTATAATAGTTCCCTTCAGTTAGATTACTTTCTAAATTATGACAGTGGAAGAAGCGTTAGCAGATCATGAAACCCGTCTTCAGGAACTAGAGGAATGGATTAGCGAACACAAGGCAGAGATTGAAAAGGATAAAGCATCAAGACAGCACATCCTAAGAGCAAAAGAACAGATGATTGGTAGTCTTGAAGGTTTTCAGAAATCAATTTATGGTAGTCAGGGCCGGCGGACTGATGAAAATATACAAGCAGAAATGGAGATATATCAGAAGAAATTGATGGATATGATTAAAGCAAATCTGGATACTGAGAAACATATCTCTTCTAAAGATGAAGGAGAAGGCGAAGAAGAACAACAGCAATCAGAAACCAAAGAAGAATATGGCCTGTAGGGGCAAATGCGACAGATTTAATAAGAAAGGTGAGGCGTTTGAGAACGCCGGCAAATACAAAGGCGCTTACTGTTCAGTCTGTATGAAATGGTTACATTTTGGTGGTTATGGTTTCAAATGCATGTGCTGTAATCAACGTTTACGACTTAGGAATAGAGGGGCACAGAAACAGTTAGCAGAGACTGAGGGTATGTCGATAACGAATAATAATAATAAATACTTAATAATTCAACACACGCAAAATAGTTAATGGGCAAGGGTTCCGGCGGATCCTTTATCAAGGGATTAGAATTAGGCGTTATAATTAAAGTGGCATTGGCATTTCTACCAATGGTTTTAGCAAAGATGCATCACTCTGGTGTTGCTTATTCTTACGTTTCAGATACCCGGGGAGGAGGACAGGAAGTTACAGACCCGGCGATCGTTGCAAGAAATATACAAAGAACACAATATAAAATACTCAATACAGGTAAACCTCCCTCTCTAACTAGAAGAGAAAGAGGTAAAGGAGTTGGACTAAATCGCCCGCGATTTGTCGAAGATGATGAGATGAATGTTGGTATAACTGGATTTCCGGCGTACGCCTATAACAATTATTATTCTGTAAGAGGAGGTAGACGTTAACTAAGTGAATCTAATGTATATTGCTGGTATTGCTGTAGGCTTTCTGTTTGTAGGTGGTTTTGTTGTTAGTATCGCCGGCAAAGTGTTAGGACAAGTACAAGGAATTGCTAAACAAGCAGGATCCGGCAAGGCTTATGTAATGCCACAACCTAGACGTTATTCCCATTCTGCTTATTATCGCTAGACTAGACTAACTAATTAAATAAAAAATTAAATAGAGATAGCGAAGTGGCTTTGTCCTGGAGGTGGGGGATTACCCGTTCCTGGATGAGGTGGACCGCCCCCTGCTGGCGGAGTTGAATCTTCTACACAGTGATTCATATGGTCATCCCAGTGTTGGTGTAAGCCACAGTTATGAGGACCGCCTCCTGGTGGGCCACCATGATCACCGCCGCCTCCTGGTCCACCAGGACCGCCTCCACCATGTCCAAGATCAGGAACACAATGATTAGTTGGATTATCCCAGTGCTGACCGTCTGGACAATGATGTATTCCTGGTGGACCCGGGGGATGATTTGGTGAATCGTCAACACACCTATGTAGACGTGGGTCATAGTGATTGCCGCGTCCACAGTTATGGTCGTTATTGGTACGATGTGGGGGAGTATGCCTAGATTTTGGTAATCTGCGGAATGGATGGGCTGATATGTATCGCCCGCGAATTGACCGGCAGACTCTTACTCTCAGGTTAGAATCGAGATGCCATCTGTCAAAATCATTTCGTGATAAGTTAAAACATGATAAAAGACCAGTTGGACCTACCCAACATACCTTATTTCGATTTAAATGGCAATACCCGCCCACCAAGTTATCTTGTAGATAAATCAGATCGTATGGAACGTTATAACCCACAGGTACTGGATAAGGAACTGCGTAAGGGTATGCTGTTGGGGCCGGGGCTGCTGCTGCGTCTGGAGCTGCTGCCGCCGGATCTGGTGCTGGTGCAGGGGCTGCTTGTGAAGTATCTTCAGGGGCTGCATCGCCTCCTCCCCCTCCGCCTAAATTATTAAGTAAGCCACTTTTTAAAACAAGATAACCGCCAATTCCTACAACTGCCAGCATTACGATTTCATTGCCCATTTAATATAATCTAGAAGAATATTAACTACTCTTCCTTAATAAGATTTAACTAGAAGATAATTCTAGTTATTAGTTAATCTGTTAATTTCTCTTTACTTTTATCTTTACGATTATTATCAGGCTCTGCTTTATCATCTCTAAACAGATCATCAGGATCAAGAACTGGCTCTCTCTTACCACTACTATTTCCTGATAACATCTCTTCTATTATCTTGTTAACTGTTGCAATATCGTTTAGTCGCATCTCGGAAAATCCTGATGGGGGTTTCATGTTTACAGGTGAGAATGGACCAAACATAGCACCAAATGGACCTTTTCCGGGGTTACTATTCATACCACCTAAACCAGTTTTCAAGCAATATCTGCAAATAGCTACTGTCACCGCATCAAATATCTGTTTTGTATTCTTGTCAGTCTTTGCTAGTTCTACTAACGAGTGTAATAATATCAGGATGGACTTTACATCCGTATCTATATCGATAACATATGGTAGTCTGTTTTTGTCTTCTGTCTTGAAAGTAAATCTAAACGGCTTATTTTCCGGCGATTCTTCCATTACAATAATGCAATAAGCATATATGATATAAATTTGCCTATATCGTCTAGAAGATATTTTGTATACGCCTGAATACAATACGAAATGTGATAAATGCGACGCGCCGGGGATTACAGTTATTACATATTATGACAAATTAATGAGAAAATTATTTGTTGGTAATTACTGCAAAGAACATGAATTTCCTGCAACTGCGGGAATAATGAAAGATAAGGGTTATGAGTTATTAAGAATAAATAGAAACGTACGAGTACCTAAATCTCTGATTCCAAAAATGGAAAATTAATTAGTTAGTTAAAAAATTATCTAATCCCTAATTTCTCGGCGAGCACGTGCTCATATATGTTTATACCCAACATACTACCTAAACCAGAACTGAACAATGCTTTACCAACCCCGGCAAACTGATAGTCTTTTCCTGTAAGCAGGGAAAGAGCACCTAATGATGCACCCAATGCTGAAACACCATATCCAATTAATTCAAAATTAGAAGTACCAGGACCGCCAATTGGCGCTTGATCATTTAACACTGGCATTTTTGTAACCTCGACTATGGCGTCAAGTAATGCACCAGCGCCAAATCCTGCCCCGAATTCTTTAGCGAACTGTAAATAACTTTTCTTATTAGCTCCAACTGAACTTGCCATTTAGTTTTATCTAGAATAATATTATCGTTGAATACTTAATAAACTTTTTAGATAATATTGTTCTAGGCGAATCCTATATATTCGCCTCGTTCTGCTGAATTAGCCATACTTACACCTATTAATAAGCCAGAACCAAAAGGCAACAAATCAGTCTTATCCAATACTATAGTCCCGGCGATTACCATAATTGCAAGTAGACGTTGGTAGTATTCATCTTTATTATTTACTTTTTGTTCTTTTGGACCTTCCTCACTAGGTTTGCCAGTTGGTAATACCAATGGCTCATTATTGCCCGGCAGATTGAATATTCTCCAGATGTCGTTTAACGCAATACCTCCAAAAATCCCGGCCCCCAGATAGAACCCATTTTTATACACAGAGTTACGTTTACCACTCTTAGCGTTACCACTACCAATTTTAAGCAAGCCCTGGAAAAATCCGTTCATTTACTATTACTAATTAGTACAATTGATATTGATATGTTATAAACACTTACTTTATTAGAGTACAATCTTCTAGTAAATACTAATAGAATATGCATTTCATGCACAGATATTATAGTTATCCAGCCGAAATGGGCTTTGCCGATGGTCTTGTCGCCCAGTTAGGTGCACAGACAGGACATAATAATGCCGCTTTTTCAATTTCTGGAAAAGAAGGAAGGCCCCACATCCCCATCAAAGTATTGGGGGGAGATGGTCAATGGCATCCCAATGTTATTGTATTGGCCGATTCAGGAAATGATGTAACTCTTTTTACAGGAAAGGATGGTGCTGTAACACATCTAGATCAGAAGGCCCGGGCAGAAGGATCACCATTTCCTGTACAGGGAGTGGCCGCAAATCCCATCAAGTTTAACATGACTAAGACAATGATCCAAATTGGTGACTTACGACCAATCGAAATTCCCTTGGGAATTGAGGATGAAAATCCCCCTCAGTTAGAAGATACATTACTAGGAAGAGAAGGATGTATGGAACGCTATATTGTTGTGTACACTGGTGATAGAGTTATTTTCGTAGAGAAAGAGACGGGACAAGGTTGTACCGTTGGCTGCGCAAAATACTAACATTAGGATTAGAATTTAGAGCGTAAATAACACCTATCTTGCCGGCCAAATAGATTAAGCATGGTTCATGGACAAACATCCGTTGACCAACTCTCCAGAGTTTGTATCCACTCTTGACATGACAGATACAACACTCTTTTTTTACTTGAACCTTTACCTTATCTCTAATAACCTTTTCCTTTTTATTTTTGCCATGCATGGTAATAATTTTCATTCGGCATATTTATTATCAAGACTACATTTTTATGAGTTATAGAAGATTATTTGGTAGAAGAATGCTCATGCCCGCGATCTGAGAAAAGAAATGCATTAGTAGAATTCAAACAGGTTTCTCCATTTATTACAAGAATTACTTGTAGGAAATGCGGCGGTGTATTAGCATGGATTGAGAACGAAGCGGCATTACCATATAAGAATAAATATGACCCAAACCTGTTAGACAAATTGAAATAATGAATGGCTAAGGTCTATCTAGTTACAATGGGTGATTATTCTGATTATCATATATTAGCTGCATTTGCAACGAAAGAAAGAGCCGAATTGTATATTCTAGACCATATAAAAACTGGGTATGAGACCATCTATAAACCAATAATAGAAGACTTTGAGTTAGATAAAGGACCGCTTACTATAAAGACTAAAGACGGATGGAAAGATATAGTAAAGATGTATTAACTCGCCCGCCGGCGAAAGCACTAAATACTTTAATAATAATCCACTCTAAGATTATAATAGAACAATATTAAATGTCACTAATACCTCCAGATCGCGGTCAGCAAATTCCTTCTCAAGTACTTCATGCTCCGGGAACTCCTAACGCTTATCCTTTACCTCCGCCCGGCCATCCTAATCCACCAGGTCATTATCCTGGTCCACACTTTCCACCAGGTCCAAGACCAGGCCCATT
>AR_comb_assmDRAFT_10280062_pt1 | contig 13858 bp, 11 predicted proteins | sample ArasoioldDNA_FD_10543 | JGI IMG/M metagenome (IMG submission 10543) | reverse complement strand
AAATGATCCCATTTGCGGATATAATGCCAGTTGTTATCATACCAGTAAAAATTACCTGCTAATATTCCCTGGGCCTTTAATTCACTAACAACAGCTCTTGTAATTTCTTCAGTTGGCAGGAACCAGCTCAGGAAAGTACAACTGTCACCAGCGGGATCTGGAATTTTTCTAAATGAGATTTCCGGTACCGATGCCAGAATATTTTTTAATTGAGAATGATTTCTTTTTTGGATATCAAGAAAAGAGTCCAGCTTTCGTATTTGGGCCAAACCGACTGCTGCATGTAACTCGGAGATGCGGTAATTATATCCAATGAAAGGATGTTGGTCAGCACCACGGTCAGCACCACCTTTATGATCATGGCCATGGTCCGTATAGCCATCGCATTTGATATAAACGTCTTCATCATTCGTTAGCACAACACCTCCTTCACCGCAGGTCATTATTTTTACAAAGTCAAACGAAAATGTTCCTGCGCGACCAATCGTCCCCAAATATTTTCCTTTATAAGAAGCGCCGATGCTTTGACAAGCGTCTTCAAGCAGTATCAAATTGTTTTCTTTACAGATAGCGAGCAATGCATCCAGGTCGGCCATGCTTCCACACATATGTACAGGAACAACGGCTTTGGTTTTAGAAGTAATAGCTTTTCTTACAGCATCGGGATTCATCGTTAATGTTTCATCCACATCTGCCAATACAGGAATTGCGCCTACACTTAGCACCGATTCAAAGCTGGCCACAAAAGTGAATGAAGGCATGATTACTTCATCTCCCGCACCAACTCCCAATGCAGCAAAGGCGGTCGTCAATGCAGATGTACCACTTGATGTAAGTTGTGCATACTTACTTCGGAATTTCTCACAGATAGCGCCTTCCAGCTCTTTGGATTTCCAAATGCCTTTTCTGGGTCCATCAAAACCATAGCGCATCAGGATACCAGTTTCCAGCACATCATTCACTTCATTTCTTTCTTCATCGCCCCATAATTCAAAACCTGGCATATAAAATAGTTTAGAGTTAAAAGTTATGAGTTAATAGTCTCAGAGTTTTTCATACAGTGCTCTCAGTTTATCTCTTGTCATGATCTTCTCCCAATCTTTGCCCAATGCATTTTCCCAAAGTGGTTTCATCCCCAGGGAAACGTTGATCATCTTGTCAAATTGTTCATCCGACAATCCCTTACAAATCCCCTGGGGAATGTCCACCTTATTCTTATCGACCATCTTTTTAAATTCTTTCACACCTTGGGGATAATATTCGCCGAGATGATTCATCACGATACAATTGCCAACACCGTGTTTGGTGCCGAGTAAATAACTCAGCCCATAGCTCACCGCATGCGCCACACCCACCTGGCTATATGCAATACTCATACCGCCTGCGTAAGAAGCCATCATTAATTGGTCGTCGCTTTCATCATCCCATTTATCTTTTTCAATAAATACTTTCCGACAGAGCTCCAATGCTTTTTCGCCATATGATTTACTGAATTCATTCAGGTATGTTCCTTCCAAACTTTCAATGCAATGAATATAACAATCCATGCCCGTATAAAATCGTTGATTGACGGGTGCGTTGGCTGTTAATTCTGGGTCAAGTACAATTTGATCAAATGGAGTGAAATCAGAATTCATTCCCAATTTCTTTGTTGGTCCCGTAAGCACGGTTGTTCTTGACACTTCAGCGCCGGTACCACTCAATGTAGGAATCCCAACTTTATATACACCGTGGGATTTGACAAGATCCCATCCCTGGTAATCGGCGGATGAACCGGGATTCGTCATCATCAATGCAACAGCTTTTGCCAGGTCCATTGTGCTTCCACCACCAATGCCAATGATACCGCTCACCATACCGAATTCGTTTTTTAAATGATTGGCCAACTCGTCGACATAGGTCGTCTTGGGTTCATAAGTCACATCAGCGGCAAACACTTTATCATTACCACGCAATGGTATCCGACTCAATAATGGTTTTCCCTCAAAGAAATGATCCACCAGGAAGATCATAGGCTTTCCATCTTTCCTGTAAGGTGCAATGATCTCATCCAGCTGGTTGAAACTGCCGCGTCCATACACTACATAGTCCACCATCTTAAAATTCCTGAACTTCATGCATCAGATTTGAGCGGCGAAGATACTAACAATAAAAAACCTGCCGGAAACCCAGAAAGGACGGCAGTGACTCAGTTTGAAACAGTTTGAACCACATAGAAACAATAGAGACAGTAGATAATTCACATAGACTATGTTTTTCTGCCTATGTGTGCTATGTGCCTATGTGGTTCAAATCAAACTTCTGCAATAAGGGTTTCAAACTGAGTCACTATCGAAAGGACATTTATCATTTCCTAATTGGGAAATTTGTATCATCTTGTAAAAAATTTTACATGCCACAGAACACGAAGACCATCACTGCCGAAGGATTCAGTGCACCCGTATTGCAGGCCATTGCTTATGGTGCTTTACAGCAATTGAACTGGACAATAAAATATGCAGGCGAAAACATGCTTGTGGGTTATACACCTAAAAAATGGAACCAGTACAGTAATGAAATAACGGTGAGCACAGAAGAAAATCAACTCACCGTCACCAGCAAGATGATACACGGCGAATCATTTGATGTAACCGGCCGCACCAAAAAACAGACTACTGAGTTTCTAAATGCGTTTGAATCGGTAAAAAGCAGTGCGGGCGAATCATCCATTAATGAATGGAATCAAAGAATTGCATCACTCAAAAGCGAAACAATTGAAGTTGCCGAGCAGGAAGTGAAAGAAGCACAGCAAGTGGACCAGGTGATGAATTTTTCAAAAGGCGGCAACCAGATTACTTATGGAATCATAGCGATCAATGTAGTAGTGTTTCTATTAATGGCATTTAATGGCGTGAATGTTATGACCCCGACCACCTTAGATATCATTAAATGGGGCGCCAATTTTGGACCGCTTACATTGACGGGCGATTGGTGGCGGCTCATCTCCTGTGTATTTATTCATATTGGGATCATCCATCTTGTTTTTAACATGTACGCATTGCTGATGGTCGGTGTTTATCTTGAACCGATGCTCGGAAAGGTTAGGTATATAACGGCGTATTTGTGTACAGGAATTTTTGCAAGCCTTGTAAGCTTATGGTGGCATAGTACGCCAGTCGCCAGCGCCGGTGCATCGGGCGCCATATTTGGCATGTATGGAGTGTTTCTTGCGTTGCTTAGCACCAATCTTATTCCAAAGCAAGTAAGGGATAGTCTTTTAAAGAGTATTGGAATATTTATCGTTTACAACCTCGCATATGGCATGAGATCCGGCGTTGATAACTCGGCACATATTGGCGGATTGATCGGCGGATTAATCATTGGATATTCGTTTTTCCCAGGTTTGAAAGTTGTGACAAAACCTATTGCACCAATCATTGCTATTTTGGCAATCGTTACTATCGGGATAGCCGGAGTTTATTTGCAACAAAACAAACTTGCACACGAAACAAGAACACTCTCAACACAGGAATTTAATGATGCACCAAAATACGATGCACAACTAGCCAGGTTTTCAGAGGCTGAAAGAAAGGCCCTGGCGCCGTTTGGCGATGCATCTAAAGATTTGACGATGTTCGCCGAACAACTTCGAAATGTTTCGTTGCCTGAGTGGGATACTGCCGCGGAGGCTGTACAACGAATGAAAACATATAAAGTTTCCGACAAGGCTATTCATCAGGCTGAACTGTTTGAAAAGTATGTTGAATTAAGAAAAGAGGAGACCCGATTAAGAATACAGATTCTGACGACAAATGATACGACCGGCAATACTGCATTGATGAATGTTAGTGACCAGCTTAAAGGTATTATCAACGACTTGAAAGATCTAAACAAACATTAATGGGATACTTTAATCGATCAGCTTCTTCTCAAGATCTTCCAGCGAAACGCCCTTCGTTTCCGGTACTTTTGTAAGCACCCATATTAATTGCAATACCATCATGCCGGCGAAAAATGCAAAGATGGGCCAGGGATCATTGCCAAAGACGCCCTTGTCCTTATCCAGAAAAATGGGAGTGACTAACGTGATGATCGCGGCGAATATCCAATGAATGCTGGCGCCGAATGATTGGCCGAGTGCACGCACTTTATTTGGAAATATTTCTGCAATAAATACCCATATCACTGCGCCTTGTCCAATGGCATGGGATGCAATAAACATTAACAGGAACGTGATCAGGAATTTCGAGCTCGCATCTGTTTTGAATGCATAAGCCACCAAGGCCAGGCTAATAATATATCCGAGTGAACCGATGATTAAAAGCGTTTTCCGGCCCAGCCTATCGATAAGATACAATCCAACGAAAGTGAAAATAAGGTTGACGCCACCAATGTAAATTGAATTGGCCAATGACTCTTTTGCGTCCAGCCGGATTCGCGAAAGAATTTCCGGAGCATAATATAAAATGAAATTGATGCCGGATAGCTGGTTAAAGAACGCGACAAAAAAAGCCAGCCATACTACTCTGCTGTATTTCCTGCTGAAGATGCTTTCCTTCTTGTCACCATGTTCGATTGCCTTATTGGCCGCGATGATCGTATCGATTTCCTTTTGCGGGCTGTCGGCTCCAATTTGTGCGAGGACAGCTGTAGCTTGTGTTAGATCATTTTTTACTGAAATCAGCCAGCGTGGACTTTCAGGCACCGATACTACCATGATGGTATACAACAATGATGGAATGGCTAACACACCCAGCATCCAGCGCCAGTCATTTTCACCTCCGACACCTTGCAGCAAATAATTCGAGATAAAAGCTACCAGTATTCCGAATACAATGTTGAATTGGTATAAAGCAGTCAGTCGGCCTCTTGTTGCCGGCGTAGAAATTTCTGAAATATAGGTTGGCGCAACGACAGAAGAGATGCCAATACCTAAACCTCCGATGAAGCGAAAGAAAGAAAATATGTATGGGCTTGGAGCAATTGCAGTTCCTATTGCGGAAGCGGCGAATAAAATTCCTATCCAAAACAACGTCTTCTTTCTTCCAAATCTTTCAGCAGGAATGCCGCCGATCAATGCACCTACAACTGTTCCCCACAATGCCATCGACATGATGAACGTGCCATGAAAAAGCGGCGAAGTGTTCCATAACTTTTTAATAGGTTCATTTGCGCCGGATATTACTACTGTATCAAAACCAAAGATAAAACCGGCTAATGCCGCCACGATGGAATAACGGAGCAGTTTGTTTTTGTTCATGGCAAGTTGGTTTGATTAAGAAAGATAACAAATTGGGAAATTTCAAAATTCCAAAATCTATATCAGCTTACCCGCTTTAGCAAGATCCTCCGGTGTATCGATCTCCACTCCCATGTAATCAACTACAATCATTCGTAGCGGAACACCATATTCAAGATAACGAAGACACTCAACTTTTTCAGCGGCTTCCAGCGGAGTCACCGGCCATCTTGTAAAATCAAGCAATGCTTTTTTACGAAAGGCATAAACGCCGATATGTTCGTAGTAAGTCACCGGCGCTTGTTTATCTCTTGGATATGGGATAACAGAACGGCTGAAAAAAAGCGCATTCATGTTTTTGTCAACCGCCACTTTTACAAAATTGGGATCATCGATCTCAGATTGTTTAGTTAATACCTGCATCATGGATGCTACCTGCACAGTAGCGTCGTTGAATTGTTTCAGCAATAATTCCAATGGCTCGCGTTTAACAAATGGTGTATCGCCCTGTACGTTGATGATGATATCGGCCTGTATATTTTCAGCAGCTTCTGCAATACGATCGGTGCCGCTTTCGTGTTCTTTCTTACTCATTATCGCTTTTCCGCCATATGATGTAATTTCTTTGTAAATAACATCGCTATCGGTCACAACAATTACTTCGTCAAACAATCCCGTATCGATTGTAGCATCACAGGTTCTACGGATTACCGTTTTATCACCCAGCATTTGCATCAGCTTGCCTGGAAATCGCGTAGCGGCGTATCGGGCTGGAATCAAAGCGACGTTCTTCATTCAGTCATCGGTTATATTTAATCAACTGATATATTGCCTGGAAAGAAAAGACGATTAGTTTACCGGGTAAAAGTAACATATAAAAAACGAGAAGAAAGCGATTGAAGTCATCTGAAATGCGGAAAGGATGATCTATTAATCCACCGAACCACCCCAAATTATTGGTATCGGGTTCAGGCGTTATAAAAAAAGCGATGACCAGGTAAACGATAAGACCGATAATCAAGCCCCACCTGTTAGATCCGGGTGTTTGTTTGATCGCATAAAATGCAAGTACCATAAACGAAAGACCAAGTACCACCATTAAAATCACCCAAATGCGTTTGATCTTTTGTACAACAAGTGGGGCTCCTTTTGCATCAATATCGCCGACACGACCGGGATTAAAATATTCGCCCAACCATTCAAATAAACTCATAGGAGGTTTATTTATTTTACAGGTCCAATTTCTGAAACGGCTTTTTCAAAAGGCTTGCAAGATCCTCGTCCTTTTCATTGGGATAGTAACGGTCGAGACCATAGCGGATATCTTTTGGATCGAGGTTCATAAAAGTACCCAGGATGCGATCCCAAAAAGAAAACACGGCACCATAATTACTGTCTGTATAAGGCTGCTTCCAGTGGTGATGTACCTTATGCATATTTGGAGAAACGATAATATAACTTAAGGCCTTGTCCAGTTTCCCCGGCAGGCTGATGTTGGCATGCGTAAATGCAGTGGAAATGATAACCAGCGTTTGGTAAATCATTACACTGTACATGGGCGCACCGGAAATAAATATCAACAACATGAAAAAGATTCCGCGTAATAAACTATCACCGGGATGATGCCGCAACCCGGTTGTTACGTCTACACTGTTATCACTATGATGAATGAGATGAAATCGCCACAAGAAACGGGTCTTATGCATAATTACATGCACCAGCCAACTGCTGAAGTCAAGCGCAAGTACGCCAATCACAATAGTCATCAGCGTATTTGTATTGAACCAATAGACCAAACCGAATCCGGTTTTTTTGCACCAACCCGACAATAATACGATTAGCACGGCCAGTCCTGTATGAAGGATAAGGTGAAAGATGGTCAAAACAAAATTTACACCCGCATGCCGGAGCTTTCCCTTTTTATATCGCATGGGCAACAGTGGTATCGCTCCTTCAATGATCCAAAACAGCAACAGGCCGCCAACGAGGAAACTCATTCTTTCCAGTGGTCTTTCGTCCAGCGTTTCAAAATAGGCGATGATCTTATGCCACATGGCAAATTTGTTTTCGTGCAAAAGTTACGAAGGAAACATAGTAACATTATAACGCCGATCTGAACATTTTATTAAATCGGCTCAAATTCGTTTCCGCAATTAAGACAACGCGACACTTCTTCCATCGGCATCGGAGCAGTGGCAAAAAAGACGATAATAGCCCGTAGAAAATTTGACGGTTTGCGCGGATTTCTTACCTGTTCGATGTTATTAGATCCGCATTTCGGGCAGGCTATAGATTTTTTATACTGAAGTTCCTCTTCCTCTAAAATTGCGAAGGCTCGTTCAGCCTGTTCCACAGCAACCATTAATTTAATGCCGCCAATCGCATTAGTGAGATAAGGTGTGATCGTCGCGCTGTTCTCATCTTTTAGCCAGCAATTAATACCCTCTTCCTCCAGCCTGCCCATAGCTATATGTGCCGGGATATAATTATCATAGACAAGAATGGGAACGAATTCCATTGTATTGCTTTGGTAAATAAATTGACTCAGCGGCCAAAATCATCTCCATAATCCTCTGCATACTTTTCATAGCGCTTGATCAGCGCAATGTTTTTTACTTCGAGGGGAGTAAGCAATGCCCTGATATCTGTATTGTTTGGAATATACCAATCCTGGTATTCAAACATATTGCGCATTTCTTTTTTCTTAAAGCAATAACCATGACGGGCAAATATTTCGTTACGCATCAGCTCAAGGTCAGACTTCGTCATGTTGTCCACGTCTCCTTCTTTTAACTCGCGTTGGGAACCCTCGGGATATTCTCCCACATCTGTACGATATACAAATTCTTTTCTCTGCAACCGATACTCTTTTCCATTCCGGTTTTTATCAAAAGGCTGCCACGTTCCTTCCACAACATCCGGCTCGGCAGATTTGATCCTGAATTCAAAAGTTCCATCATCAGCATTATCACCGGGTTCTTTGGCAACAATGGAATAAATGCCATCATTTTCACTGATGGTGCCGGAGAAAGGCCTGTTATTTCCTGCAACAATTGATCTTCCTTCAATTAATCCTTTATCAGCCTTTGATATCAACAGGGTTATTTTATTATTCCCGAATTCGCCAACAAATGATCCGAGTATTTTTGTAAGGACCGCTGCGCTGAGTTCTGCGGAAGCTGTACGGTTGCTTGCGTTTTTACATGAGGCAAATAACCCCATACACAGCACCAGGTAAACGATTTTTCTCATAGATGGTGGTTTAAATTTGTAATAGCTTATTTTGACAGTGTCTCAGTTTGAAACCTACAGATCGTAAAGTATTTTGAACCACACAGAAAGATAGAAAGATTAGTCTAAACCATAGAAATCTATATGGATCGGACTATGTGCTCTATCTTCCTATGTGGTTCAAATTTTCAAACTGAGACACTGTCCTTATTTTGTGTGTTTTAAAATTAATTCAAATTCTTCGTCGCGCAAACATATTGAACATCGTAATACTGCTGGTGCTGGCGTTCTTCTGCTGGCTGATGGCACGCATTACGTTTAATTATATACCATACAATACCGACGTTGGTTTCCTGCGCATTAAGCAACAATATATTGATATCGATCATTGGCGCACGGCTTTCTTTATTCATGTGTATGCAAGCATCTGGGTGTTGCTTGCTGGGTTTACTCAATTCTCAAGGAAACTGCAGCGGCAGTATCCGCAAGTACATCGAACCATGGGTTATATCTATACGATCGATGTATTGCTGATTACCGGTCCGGCGGGCATGCTGATGGGCTTTTATGCCAATGGTGGAATACCCTCACGCATTGCTTTCGTGCTATTGGCTGCATTATGGATATTTTTCACGGCAATGGCTTTGTATAAAGCAAGAAAGCGAGATTTCAAATCGCACCGCAATTACATGATCCGAAGCTATGCGCTTACCTTATCGGCGATTACACTTCGCGCCTGGAAGTTTGGAATCAACAATAGCTTTGAATTGCCTCCAATGGATGTTTACAGAACAGTTGCGTGGTTGGGATGGGTTTTAAACCTTGCAGTGGCCGAGATAATTATTTACAGGATAAAAAATAAAGCGGTTAATGTGATGAGTCTTCGATCTTAAATAACAATGATTATTTAAATAATCTGTCAGCCTGCCTGCCCCGACGAATGTCGTGGGCGCTTGTCGAAGGCTATTGGTTCAACATTAGCGGCATTACCAGCATCAGCAATTCTTCATTGTCTTCCTGTTCGGATGGTTTGATAAGACCAGCTTTTGTTGGCGTAGATAATTCGAGATTCACATCATCGCTTTCCGCTGCATTCAGCATTTCAATAAGGAATCTTGCATTGAACGCGATGACGAGATCCTCGCCGGTATACTGGCATTTCATTCTTTCGGTGCCTTCAAAGCTGAAGTCAACATCCTGTGCGGCCAATTGCAATTCACTTCCACTTATGCTCAATGCTACCTGGTTGGTGCTTTTATTACTGAAAATGCTTACGCGGCGCAGGGCACTTTGGAAATCGCTTTTGTTTACAGTAAGACGATATGGATTGTCTGACGGAATGACGACTTTATAATCCGGGAAACGGGCATCGATCAGCCGGCAGCTCATTTGAGTGGTGCCGTGCTTTACAAAAAAGTGATTATTGTTATAGCTAAGCGTGATCTCATCTTCATTTCCGGGTATCGCCGCCTTTAGCAGGTTCAGTGGTTTGCGGGGAACGATGAAGCTGTCGTTTTTAGGACAAGCCACATCTTTTCTTTTGTAGCGAACCAGGCGATGGGCATCTGTTGCTACGAACTGTAATCCTTTTTTATCCAGCTCAAAGAAAACACCGGTCATCGCGGGACGCAGATCATCATTGCTGGTGGCAAATAATGTTTTATTGATGGCTGTTACCAGCGCAGATGCTGTGGTTTTAAATGAAGTGGTATCGTCGGCAGCGGGTTCTTTCGGGAAATTATCGGGGTTCTCTCCCATCACTTTGTACTTACCGTTGTCGCTGGTGATCTCAATGGCGAAATTCTTGTCAATATTAAATGTCAGCGGCTGATCCGCGAGATTTTTGAGCGAGTCGATCAAAATCCTGGCAGGAATACAAACTTTTCCGCTGTCTTTTGCTTCAATATCCAATTGTACCCTCATCACGGTTTCCAAGTCGGTGGCCACCACGGTCAGCTTGTTTTTTTCAACTTCAAACAGGAAATCTTCCAGGATTGGTAATACCGTATTTGCATTGATAACGCCGGCAATATGTTGCAGTTGTTTCAGTAAAGAAGAAGACGATACAATAAACTTCATATATGAATTTGAGTGTGGCGAAGCTACTGATTTTTGCTTTACAGCAAACAGCTAAATGGGGGCCGATCAGACCCGGGCTTGAGCGCCGCGGTACAAGCATACTTGCCTTTGTTATAACAGTTTCGGATGCATCACAGGACAATGGATCAAGAGCCGCCACCGGCTAAGCAACTAACTTTTTTCTGTTACACAAAACGGAGTTCAAACCGGAATTGTACACTTTGAGATTAGAGCAACACCTCCCACGTCGGTGGTACATAGAACACAAAGACAGTGTGACGAAACCGTTCTATGTGTTTTAACTATGTTACTATGTTTCTATGTGGTTCAAAATACATCCGGAGTTTAAGGATTCAAACTGTACCACTACCGCAAAACTAACCGGGAAAAATACACGTCACTATTGGATCCGTTAACTACACCTTCGGGATCAACAGAAGTAATAAAACATTTCGCTGATATTTTATTGGCTGAGGACTATAGGATTTCGGAAAAACAATTTGTACTTTTCGAATCCCAAAATCCAATCAATATGAATACCACCATCCGGAGGCTATGCAACCTTATGCTCCTTACTTTATGCTACAGCTTCTCAAACTCCCAGGATCTTCCTTCATTTAATCAAAACTCTTCGCGAAGTAATTACACGCATGGATTAAGTCTTACTGTTGCGCCTGTGTATTCTTCGGCAACCAATAACAGCAAAGACTCCTTGTTGTTTCGCGGCACTGGTTCAGGTTTCCGCGTTGGCGGCGATTATTTTTTTGGCACTGCCGGCATCAGTTTCAGTACAGGATTTAGTTCTTCATCAGCCAGTGATGCTGCCATCAATAATTTTTTAAAGAATGCATCCGTGCCTCCTGATCAAATGCAGATCACAAAAGCCAAACAACAGAACATGTATTTGTTGCTGGGCCCATCGGTGCATTTTGGGAATAAGGTGGAACTGTATGCCCATGCGAAAGGTGGCTTATTCATTAATAATTCGGGGTTAGTCAATATCCAGCAACGTGGTGCAATAAGGCCCGCTTATAGAAATGAGTCGACAGACAAGAATTTGTATTCCGGCTTTTTAACCGGATTGGGTGTTCAGTATAAAACCAAATCGGATGCCTGGTCATTCGGTATTGGCGCCGATTACATGCATACGCAATCAGAAGTGAACAACTATGATGCCCGGCGCGGTAATGGTATTGAACCAATGAAATTATCCGGAACCATACAGGATATTGTCGCCGGCATTTCTATACGCTACAATATTTTTTCTCCAAGAGATCACGCAAGCGGTCAATCAACGGGAAGAGTTTTACCAACGGTAAATAAAAGAGAGATCACTTCTGCCAGGGAAGCATCATCTGGTATGGCTACAGGGAAAAGGGTATTGCCAACAGTAAACAAAAGAGAAATGGCTATCGGCGATCCGGGAATGCTGGCGAATAATCAAAGCTGCGGACCTGTAACTAAAAAAATAACAAATGCAGATGGATCAACAGAGGAAATGACTTTCTCGTGTACAGCAGATGCGTTGGCGTATGAAAAACTCACTACGACAAGACAGACGCCGAAACAAGATTTTGGAGAAAAGATGACTGCAGCAAATACACCGAATGAATTGAAGAAAACTTATCCTGTTCCGCATATACTCGAAAAGAGCGGCATCATTTCCGGAACCCTGACATGGGCAACAAATGGAAATACAGGAATTATCAGCAATGCTGTTATTTCAAATACATCCCCACGTGGCGGCTCAACTTCGATGAATTCGCAAAGTAGCAGCACAAGAACAACCAATCAATCTTCATTTGGAACTATGGTTAGACTCAGCGCAAGAGAAGCTTCAAGTGGAATGGCCACTGGAAAAAGATCAAGAGAAGCAAGCAGTGGACTGGCAACCGGCCGTCGCCAATACGAACCGATTTTTATAGAAGGACGGGGAAGTATTTGTAATCCCTGTTTGGCTGACGCAAAAATGTCTTCTGCAAAAAATAATCCTTTGTACCAGGACAATGGAATGTCGGGCAACAACCCCTTGCACAACGACAATAAACGGACAACCAGCGGAGATGACGATTGCGATGGCGTTGCAGGAGCAGATATTTATTTGATCAATGCAGAAAGCAATGAAGTGGTTGCCAAAACAAAAACAGAATCCTGTGGCGATTTCTTTTTCACCAATGTACCACAGGGAAATTATGTAGTGCGTGTATCGGCTGTGTATGCAAGTAAAAAAGGATATGATGTATATCTTAAATCAAAGACTGATGTTGCCGGCACTATCTCACAAAGCGATGACTGGATGCAATTGATGATCAACAGTAGCACGGAAGACAATATGCAAAAGGCGGGGATCAGCACGTCGCGGTCAAATCTCCGGACTAAATCCATTTCAATCATTGAAGCCGACCTGGATGGTGATGGCGAGTTTGAATCATTAAAAGCCATTGGAACTTTCAGTGATGGAACCTCTGGAGATATGGGCAATGATGCAAGGATTGAAAGTGGTTCAGGCGGAATTGTTCTGGATAAAAGCGCCTTCAATACCCGTCGCAGAGCGGAAGTTTTAAAATCAAACAAACAAGGCGATCCGAATGCAAAAACGATTACCGGCATTAAATTGCTTACTACTGCTTCCTTATCAAGAGCGATCGCCACTTTTTCCGATGGAACGAGTGCCGACGTAACGGAATCGACAGCAATTACAAATTCGGGAAATGTGAGGCAGTTCAATATTGTAGTTGCCGATATGGATGGTGATGGTGCTGCAGAAGCTGTTGTTAAAACAAAAACCAAATCCAATCAATCAAACGACAGAGTAGCCGCTGGTGATTTAGATGGTGATGGTATATGGAGTCCCCGATCGAATATAAAAATGATCCGGGTAACTGCCGGCGATGTGAACGGTGATGGAACTACAGATCTCAATGCGGGTAACATGCGAACTGAGTTTGCGGTTTTAAGAGAACGCAATAAGACATATTTTGAAACCGGCGATATCCCTGTGGGACAACAAAGCATAGTAGGCGGCTTGATGCCAGGTGGACCAATTGTATCAGGAGGTGATATGATTCCCGGCAGCCCGATTGGAGGATTGAGTATAAAAGGCGGTAAGAATCCCGGTGGCAATTTTCGTACGGTGCAAACAAATGAAAATGGCGAGTTCGAATTTGCAGGGCTTGAGCCAGGCGATTATACATTTACGATCGATCAGCGATTGATTCTGGATGATGAAACGCCGGTGTTTGTTGGCGACGCAGCAGGAAACAACACTGTTGCCAGCGAATCAAACTTGAAAGACATGACTTCAAATAAAGGCGATGCGAGAATCACCGC
>AR_comb_assmDRAFT_10378956_pt1 | contig 13864 bp, 11 predicted proteins | sample ArasoioldDNA_FD_10543 | JGI IMG/M metagenome (IMG submission 10543) | reverse complement strand
TGGTCGGCGGGATTGGCATCATGAACATCATGCTTGTCAGTGTAACGGAACGAACCCGCGAAATCGGCACGCGTATGGCGGTAGGAGCACATGCCCGCGACATACTCTCTCAGTTTTTGATTGAGGCAATTTCGCTTAGTTCGGTGGGCGGACTTCTTGGTGTCGTAGCCGGAATTGCTGCGGCAAAAATTCTTGCTGCGGTGAAGAATTGGCCATCTCTCATTTCGCCCGCGTCGATCCTGGCTGCATTTCTGGTGAGTGCTGCAGTCGGTATTTTCTTCGGGTTTTATCCAGCACGCAAAGCTGCTCAGCTCGATCCAATCGAGGCGCTGCGTTACGAATAAAATGGTAGCGGCTCTGGCCGTTGGAGCAAGTTTCCATATGCCTGAAAACACGCGTTATCAGAGGTTAGTCGCCGACGCCAAAAAGAAGATCACCGAAATCTCACCAACCGACGCGGCTGAGAGGAGGAAGAGCGAGGATGTGGTGGTTATTGATGTGCGTGAAGCGGACGAATGGGATGAAGGACACATCCCCGATGCGATTCATCTGAGTCGCGGCACGATTGAATTGGACATCGAAGAGAAAGTTCCCGATTCCGATACGATGATCATCTGCCATTGTGGTGGCGGTGGTCGGTCTGCCCTCGCGGCGGAGAGTCTCCAAAAAATGGGTTACAAGAACGTTCGTTCGATGGCGGGCGGGTTTAAAGCCTGGAAAGGGCTTGGTTTGCCGACCACGAAGTAATCTTCTTACTATCCGCCCACGGCTTGATAATGGCCTAACCCGCGTTTCCACATATAGCGGGCTGCTGACCAAGTTATTAGAAGCCAACCGGATTGAATAGCGAGCGCCTGCCCCATCTCCGCGCCGCGAAGGCGTTCCATAAAAATTGCGATCGGGCAAAAGAGTTCATAATAAAAGGGCAGCCATTTCATGACCGCTTGAACGCTAGTAGGCCAGATATCGACAGGAAACATCTGGCCCCCAAGAAAATATTCAAATGAGTAAACGATAAAAACGATCGTAGTGATCTCCAGAATCCAAAAGGCCATCATCGCCAGGCTGTAAGTGATGAAAAATTGGATCAGCGCCGCCATTGCCACAGACAGCAAAGCGGCAAGGTAGGTAATCGGATTTGATGGGAAGGTGAGATATTCTCGAAAATAAAAAAGGATCACTAAGATAGGTGGCATCGTCACAGCGGTGAAGACCAAGCGAGCGCTCACGAAAATGCTAAGGCGGTATGCAAGATAGCTGATCGGCTTGGTGAGAAACGAATTGATCTGCCCCTCGCGAATGTCGGCTGCGATTTGCCACTCATCTTCCGTTGGCGTGACCAAGTTGGAGACGATCAGTGTGAGTAGATAATAATAGATCATCGACTCGTAGGTGTACCCGTGCATGCCGCCACCGGGTTCGTTGAAAATCGCTCGCCAAAGAAAAACAGTCCCGGCCAGCGGAATCAGACCGAAAACGGCGCGAAGGAAATAATTCCAGCGATAAACGAAGGTATTCTGCAAACCGATGTTGAAGACAGTGAGATATTTTTTCACTGAACAGGTTGGGCGAGTTCAACCGCGAGATTGATGGCGGCAATCATACTGTCGGCACGCGCAATTCGTTTACCGGCAATCTCGAAAGCGGTGCCGTGATCCGGGCTTGTCCGTGGGAATGGTAGACCGAGCGTAACATTCACCCCTTCATGAAAGGCATGTAGCTTCAATGGAATCAGACCTTGATCGTGATACATGCAGAGCACTGCATCCCAATTGCCCTCGACAGCTTGGTTGAAAATTGTGTCAGGCGGGAAGGGACCGGCAAACATTCGCGTTTCGTTCTTGGCGATCGATGACTGACTGTTCAGTGCGGCGATGGCCGGTGTGATGATCTCAATTTCTTCCCTGCCGAGCATCCCGGATTCGCCAGCGTGAGGGTTAAGGCCGGCGACCGCAATCCGCGGCCTTGTCATTCGTCGACGATGAAGAAAATCTTTAAGCAGCAAACCGACTCGGACGATTTCACTTTGGTTTAAGGTTCCCGGGACAGCCCGCAAGGCCAGGTGGGTTGTGACGAGAGCAACGGTAAGTTTCCCGCCCGTCAGTAACATGGCGAAGTTTTTGATCTGGTAACGCTCGGCAAAGAATTCGGTTTGCCCGGGAAACCGGAATCCGATCTCAGCCATTCTTGCCTTATGGATCGGGCCAGTGACAATGGCTTGGATTTGCCCGTTGCGGGCGAGAGAAACGCTTTCTTCAAGTGCGGCGAGAGCGGCCTGAGCGGTTTCTGGAGTTGGTTTACCTAACGAGCAATCAGTGGAACGGGATATTACCGTGTACTCCGCCGCCGGTGATAATCGACCCGAAGCAAGCGCAGCCTCGATGATTTCGGGACCAATCCCGGCGGGATCGCCCGACGTGATGCCAATGCGAAGCTGCATCGCGCATTGTCATCAACAACACGCGGACTCGCAAGAAGATCAAAACCTGTTCTAGAACTTGCGGATGTAAGCTTTCTGCCGAAGACCTGCCAGCCAGGCTTCCTGCTGTCGCTGAGATTCCTCCTGCAATAGTTTCTTCTCAATCTCAGGCCGCATTTTGGCAAAAGACGGTGTCTCGCCCCCGCGCCTTTCATCCACCTTAAGAATGAAGAAGTTATCTCCCAGTTCAATGATGTGGCTGACTCTGCCGACAGGGAGATTGAACGCTACCTTCTCCAGAGGCGCTGCCAACGTCTTATGCTCGATCCATCCCCAATCGCCCCCAAGATCACGAGTACTGTCCTCCGAATAAATCTGTGCCAGACGGTCAAAAGGCAAACCCTCCGCTAGCTTGCCGAGAATTTCCTCGGCAATCGCTCGCTGGGCGTTCGTATTTCCTTCCGCAGCGTGCGTTGGGATCATGATCATGCGGAGCTTGATTTGCTCCTTGGCGGTGAATTCCGCGCGATGCTGAGCGTAGTATTCCTCGATCTTATTGGGCGGAATTACCGTCGTCACCTTCACGTTTTTGCCCCGCATCGCTTGAACGATGATGCTTTCCCTTTCGTGTTTCTTGAATTCGGTCAGCGAATAATTCTGCGCTTGCAATGTCTTGATGAAACTCTGGCGGTCGCCGCCAAAACTCTCCTTGATGATGTCGTTGATGCGTTGATCGACAAAATGTTCGGGAAGTTCGAATTTTTCGTTGGTAAAGGATTGCACGATGAGCTGGCGATCGATCAAATCCTTGAGCGCAGCTTCCCGAGCTGCCTTAACCTGTTTTGCCAATTCTTCTCCCTTGAATTGGGTCTGCAGCAATCTCTCGCGCGGACCGGAAACTGAGCGCACCTGGGAATAGGTAATGACGTCTTTGTTAACCACTGCAGCGATACCATCGACAACTATGCTTTCGGCCGCGAGCAAACGAGTGCAAGCCAACGACATGAAAAACGCAAGTGTCGTCAGCGCAACGATCAAGAACGAACGAATCATGACTCTATAATTTCTTAACAAGTTCCAAAACTTCGTTGAGTCGGCGGTCAAGTCTACCCGTACTAATGCGAGGAAATTTCCCCTCGACAAGGATAAAATCGCCGCGCCGGGTTAACATTAATTTCCCTTCGCGCACTTCGACTCGAGTGACGCCTGCCTTGGCCGCGGCGAGTTTGATTTCGGTCAAAACAAGTAAATTGTCAACGGGGGGAGGGAATTTGCCAAAGCGATCTCTCCAATCTTTCCGGAGCCGATCCAACTGTTCGCGTGTCGTAATTTCTGCGAGATGTCGATGAGCTTGAATACGAAGAATTGGATCGGCAATGAACTGGGCGGGAGTGAAGGCTGGAACGCGAGCTTCGGGACCGAGTTGGGCGAACTCGGCTTCATTCGTGGCTACAAAATCAAGTCGCACCTCCACATCCAGGCGAGCCCGCGCTTTCCCTCCTTTCAATTGTGCGACTGCCTGTTTGAGAAGCTGACAATAGAGATCAAATCCAACAGCCATGATGTGACCGCTCTGGGCCGTACCGAGGATGCTTCCGGCTCCGCGGATTTCGAGGTCTCGCATCGCGATCCGGAATCCAGCCCCAAGGGAGCTGTATTGTTTAATAGCGTTGATCCGTTTGCGCGCGGCGCCGACGGTCATCAACTCGCGCGGGAGAAGAAGATAGGCATAAGCCTTATGCTCAGCCCGACCAACCCGGCCGCGTAATTGATAGAGATCGGCAAGGCCAAATCGATCGGCGCGATCAATGATGATGGTGTTGGTGTTCGGGATATCGAGGCCGCTCTCGATGATCGTCGTGCAAACGAGCACATCGATCTTGCCGGCAATAAAGCGCCCCATTACCGATTCCAGTTCGTCTGCGTCCATCTGCCCGTGTGCAAACTCGACCCGCGCTTCCGGGCAGAGCTCCGCGATTCGATCGCGCGTTTTCTCAATCGATTGAACACGATTATGCAGAAAATAAACCTGCCCCTGTCGCTTCAGTTCGCGATTGATCGCGTCGCGAATGATTCGTTCGTCGTAGCCGCATACGACGGTTTCCACCGGCAGACGATTCAACGGAGCGGTCTCGATTGTGGACATATCTCGAATACCAACCAGCGAAAGGTAGAGAGTGCGTGGAATTGGTGTGGCGGAAAGAGTTAAGACATCAACCAACTTGAATAGATCTTTGAACTTCTCCTTGTGCAGAACACCGAAGCGTTGCTCTTCGTCGATCACGACGAGGCCGAGATCTTTGAAAACTACATCGCCAGAGATGAGGCGATGCGTGCCGATAACAATATCAACGCCGCCCTCTTTCAGCAGTTGTAGAACCTTGCGCTGCTCCCCCGCCGATCGGAAGCGACTGAGCATTTCTATCCGCGCTGGATAATCGAGCATCCGTTGCCGGAAGGTTTCGAAATGCTGTTGTGCGAGGACGGTAGTGGGGGCGAGAACGGCCACTTGCTTGCCTGCCATTACGGCCTTGAAGGCGGCCCGAATTGCTACCTCTGTTTTACCGAAGCCAACATCGCCGCAGATCAACCGATCCATCGACCGCGGTTGTTCCATATCGCGTTTGGTTGCCTCAATCGCGGTAAGCTGATCAGGAGTTTCCCGGTAAGGAAACGAGTGTTCGAACTCTCGCTGCCATTTTGTATCAGGGCTGAATGCATGCCCGATCTTGGTTTCCCGCTCCGCTTGCACGGCGAGCATTTTTCCCGCGTAATCAAAAATGGAGGCGGCCGCATTTTTCTTTGCTCGTGCCCATTTTGCATCCGCGAGCGAACTGAGTTGAGGAGATTTTTTTCCGACCCCGACATAGCGCGAAACGAGGTAGGCTTGCTCGAGTGGCACGTAAAGTTTCGAGTCATTTGCAAACTCGAGGGCCAAAACTTCTTCGCCTGCACCATTTTGGCTGGGAACTCGGGTCAATTCTAGAAACCGCCCGATGCCATGTTCCAGGTGAACCACGTGATCGCCTTCCTTCAACTCGCTGAAATCGATTTGAACGCGGTGGCGGCTAAGCTTTTCGGCTCGTTGCAATCGACGTCTTCCATGAACCGTGTAACGACCAAAGAGTTCTGCCCCTGAAAGGACCACCAGGTTACCAGCGGGAAAGGCAAAGCCGCGGGGGAGAGTGCCCTCAACCAATTCGATTCCGTTAAGAGCCACCATGATCTCGCGGAAGCGTTCGATCTCTCCTTCAGTCTGGAAATAAATCACAATCCGAGATCCGGACTCGCGCCATTCCTTTATTCGGGCTGAGAATTGAGCGCGTTTTGCTTCCACCAGCATGAAATCGCCCACGGCGAAATCTCCGATCTCGCAGTTCACAAACGCTCCGCGAAAATCCTCGAGTTCGTTGCCGCCTAGCCAGCCTTCGCCGATTAGGATGTCAGCCTCTTCTGTTTCGTTAGGTTCAATTCCGATCCGAAGTTGATCGGGTGCGACATACTCCCTAACGGTCGTCGTTTGATCCTCAGCACCGCCGAGTAGGATCTCAACTTGGTTTAAGTTGCGGACAGAGGTTTGCGTGTCGACGTCGAACTCGCGCAGCGATTCGATATCATCATCGAAAAACTCGATTCGGATCGGCCGTGGGGCTTGCCAGGAAAAGAGATCGAGAATTCCACCACGGACCGCGAACTGACCTCGAGTAGTGACTTGAACAACACGCTCATACCCGGCGGTTACCAGCGCCTCGATTATTTGTTCCATGGCTTCGCGCTTTCCTCGGCGAAGCGCCAGGATCGCGGAGTTTAACGCCGTCGGCTCAGGCGCGGGCTGACCAAGGGCCGCACGAGTTGTGATAATTAAATGAGGTCCTTTTTCGCGTTGAATTCTGGCGAGAAGCCCAAGTCGTTCGGCCGCAATCTCCTGATCCGGCAAAATATTTTCGACCGCCGCGAACTCCGCCTCCGGGAGGAAAAGGGCATCCGGTCGCCAGTTTAACAGGCTTTCATAAAGGAGTTCCTGCGATCGGATACTTGGACACAAGATCCACATCGTTTTCCGAACCTTTCCCGCAATTGCAGCGACGAGGAGAGCTTGTGCCGGTTCGGTCACATGCGAGAATGCAACCGGAAACGCCCCTCCCTCAATCTCGCGTGATTTTTGTGAGATCGGTTCTGTCCTGGCGATGATCGCTGGCAGGGAATCGCTCGAAGATTCTTTCACTGCCAATGGTTCGCTTGATCGAAGCGAACTTCAAACCTTGTCAATAAACAATCGCTTCAGGTCAGGTAGATGGATTTTGCTCCGGGCGACCTTGGCGCTCGACCAGAAACCGATTGTAACCGCGCAGAAGCCAAAGAGCTACATCCTGCGACCGACCGCTTCTGCTACCGCCCGCAAACGCGGAACGAGATCGGCGAAAACATCAGGAACGATTGCTTGCTCCCCGTCGCTTTTGGCAAACTGAGGAGAGTCATGCACTTCGATCATGACCGCATCAGCTCCAGCCGCGACAGCGGCTAGCGACATCTGGGGGACGAAATCGCGTAAGCCGATTCCATGCGTCGGATCCACCACGACGGGTAGATGGGTTTTGGATTTCAGGATCGGAACAGCGCTGAGATCAAGCGTGTAACGGGTCGCGTTTTCGAAAGTCCGTATCCCGCGCTCACAAAGGAGAACATTCATGTTTCCTTCGCTCAAAATATATTCTGCGCTCATGATCAATTCGCTGATCGTCGCACTCAGGCCGCGCTTGAGTAGGACAGGGAGATGACTGCGGCCAACCTCTTTTAGGAGCGAGAAGTTTTGCATGTTTCGTGTCCCGATCTGCAGGCAATCGGCATACTTTTCGACCATTGGCAGGTCGCGCGCGTCCATGATTTCTGTGATGACGGGTAAACCAGTTTCGCGTCGCGCTTCCGCAAGAAAACGAAGACCATCTTCGCGCAATCCTTGGAAACTGTAGGGCGAGGTGCGCGGTTTGAAGGCACCGCCTCTCAGAATATTTGCGCCTAATTTACTAACGGTCCGGGCGATGGACGAAATTTGCTCCTGACTTTCTACTGAACAAGGTCCACAGATCAAAGCCACCTTTTCGTCGCCACCAACCCGCACATCTCTTATTGAGACCGGTGCCGCGCCCCCTCGATATTCATAGGAAGCAAGTTTGTAAGGCTTCTCGACAGGAACGATCGCTTCCACACCCGGCATGGCGGCGAGCGGCTTTTCCCGAATCCGATCTTCTGCGCCAATTACGCCAATAATGACACGAGAAGCACCGCGACTGATCTGAGCGTCGAGACCGAACTCGCGCACGCGCGCGACGACACGCTCTATTTGCTGCTCGGTGGCATTCGGTTGGGTGATGATGATCATGGCGCGGTCGGCCGTAAAATGATCATCTCTCTAGCGGGAGCGAAGTGCAAGCCGAGAGAGACGAGTCTTCGCTCAATCTAATGACTGATGGTCACCGGCGTTCCGGTGGAAACAGACCTGAAGAAATTCTCTGCCATGAATTCGGGCATTCGAATACAGCCATGGGAAGCCGGATAGCCTGGCAGATAGCCGGCATGCATACCGACTCCCCCGACGATCCGCATGAAATAAGGCATTGAGGCACCCTTGAAGTGAGTGCCGGGTGGTTTGGGATCTTTTCCTGCCTCGACGTTTGCGGCTACGACGTTCTCGTCCGCATCGACGTAATCGCCGTATTTGCTCGAGACATGCGCCTGGTCTTTTTGGATGATCGAAAATGAACCGCTCGGAGTATTTAACCCTTCTCGTCCGGTGGAAAGCTGTGAAATACCAACTAGCTGACCCCCCTTATAGAAATAGGCCCGTTGCTCGCCCAATTTGATCTTAATCGAAGGCTTGCCGGGAACACTATCGCCGTCCCAATACGAGACCGAATCCTGGGGGGCGTAGCTCGCAACGGGACCATTCCCGTAAACGCCGCCCATATACGACGTTTGAGGCACCTCTGCCTCGCAACCTATGAGTAAGAGGGCCGCAGCGGCCGTGGTCAGAATTGGCGGTAGATACCGGAAAAAAAGCTGTGCCATGCAAACAAATTCGGAACGATGGCTTCTAACGGCCGTTCAGTCGAAAGTCAAGGTGTCGGAGGTCGCGGAATCGCCCTGAAAAACGACGGGATCCCCCTTCAGGAAAGGTCGTTTCTCCTTCAGATAACGCTGCTGGCTTATATTCTGCTTTTTGTACCAGACAATTTCCACCATTCTCCGTCTGTACCACGCATTACATGCCTACTTACGAATATTCATGCGAGAAATGCGGGAAGAGCTTTGAGGCTTTCCAATCCATGCGCGATGAGGCCTTTAAGGAGTGTCCAGAGCAACTTTGCCGCCAAAAAAAGTGGGGCCACGGGAAGGTGAAACGTCTTCTCGGGACTGGGGCCGGACTGATCTTTAAAGGGTCGGGATTTTACATCACCGACTATCGCAGCAGCTCATATAAAGAAGCTGCGAAAAAGGACGCGCCTGCAGCTGCAAATGGGGAGAAATCTTCTGGGGCCAAGGAGAGCAGCGGTAACGCAACCGCTTCGAAGCCTGCAAAGGCGACCGAAGGAAAACCCAGGAAGCCGACGAAATGACAACAATGACAATGACGAAATTAGCGTGTCCGGAGTGCCAACGCCAAAACGAGCCCGAGCGCATCTATTGCCACGATTGCGGTGCCCGGCTTGATCGATCCGCCCTGGCAAAGGTTGCCCCCAAGGAAGAAGATCCTGCCATAATCCAGCGTCGGTTAAAACAGATGCTCGACCCGGGTCGAGTGAGATCTCGCCTGATATTTTTTCGGATGAGCAAACTTATCCTCGGCGCCTCCGTTGCGGCCGCCTTGATTTTGATGTTTCTACCTCCAGAAGGTCTTCCCGAAAAGGTGAAGAATATCGAGCTGCAACAACTTAATCTCGAGGTTGAGAGAGCGATCGAAACTCACAGTCCCACGCCGTTGCAGTTCAGCGATACGCAGGTAAACGACTTTCTTTACAATGTCGCTAAGACTAAGCAGGCGGTATTAAGCAACTACCTGAAGTTCGAACGTGCCGTAGTAAGCTTCGACGAAGGCGTCTGCCAAGTCACGGTGGAGCGATCCTTCATGGGCTTTTCCGTTTTCCATACGACTTCTCAGCAGGTCTTCCTGCAAAACGGCATACTATCGAGCTTAAACAAAGGTGGAAGAATCGGTCGGTTGCCGATTCATCCTGCAATCATGAAGTATGGTGATTTTCTGTTTTCAGATCTCTGGACGGTTTTGGAGCCTCACAGGAAATTAGTATCAAAGATGGCCGGGCTAGAAATTCACCCCAAAGCTGTAATTCTAACAGCCACACCGAAACAGACCGTCTTGGCGCCAAGCGCTTAGAAAAAAAGAATCCGGTATAGCGCAGACTTCTGAGTCTGCTGTATCGCGGATTTCCAAATCCGCAGAGCGCGATAACTTCTTCGGCTTTCGCCGGCTTAGAGCCGGCGCCACACTTTCTTTTCCACTGGTATTCGAGTCCCGGGTTTGGAATTCTTTTCCGTTTCCCCCCATGTTTTCAGCCAGTGGCACTGTCATTACCGTGCTCTCCATTCTTCTTTGGTCGCATTCCGCTATCGCGACATCAGTGGAGCGAAGCATCAGTGCGTCGCGGCAATTCATCGTCTATGACGGTGATATTCAGTTGCGGGGTGTTATTTGCGATCTTGCGGAAAGAACAAAGCTAGATCTGCTGCGCACAATCGATCAGCGAGACGAATGGATCATTCCAATCGTTATCAACCTTCAGTCTCCGAAAGCGAACTTGCCGGAAATGCCTCGATCCGAATTGAATTTCGCTCAGACCGGTTTTGGACTGAAGCTTCAAGTCAATCTACAAATCGACCTGAACATCAAGCGATCAGAGGTGCGACGTGAACTGCTGCGCATCCTTCTCCTGGAAATGATGTATCGCCGGAGAATCGATCTGCCTGCCGGCACAACCTATGTTCCGCCACCCGATTGGCTTCTCGATGGAATTCCAATGCAGGACGATTGTGAATCGGCAAAACGGAGTTTGTCAGGGGTATTTCCTGTGACGAACAGGATTCTGACATTGCAGGAGTTCTTAAGGCTCCATGAGGGTTCGGATCTTGATGAACCCAGTCGCGTTCTGTTCTCCGGATACGCGGTCGCGCTCGTTGAACTTCTCACGCAGTCTCCACAAGGACGGGGGCGACTCGCCCGGTTCATTGCTGATCTGCCTTTCAATTCTATGGACCCGATGGCCGACCTCGGAGCACATTTCCCATTATTAAATGACATCACCTCCGCAGAGAACATTTGGAAGTCGCACATCGAGCGCCTTGTACGAAGTCAGCCCTTGCAATTTCTCAGCGTCGAAGAAACAGAAAAACAGTTGGACGAACATCTGCTCCTGGCGATTCAGAGCGAAGGCAGGAAGAAAAAATTCCATATTGATGAGTTCTCGAAGGTCATCCGGAACCCGACCGCGAGGTCAGTTTTCGCTCAGCTTTGTCGGGACGTGAACATGCTGGCGAGTCGAGCACATCCGATTTGTCGGCCAACGGTCTCCGCCTACGCGCGAATAGGAGCGAGATTGGCTCGCGGAAAAACGAGCGGAATTACTGAACAACTGACGCGACTACAAGTCTCGCGGAAGGCAATCACTGCTCGAGCGCGAAAGGTAAATGATTACATGAATTGGTTTGAAGCTACGCAGGCTTCGCAAATTAGCGGAATGTTCACCGAAACTTCCAAAGAGGCGGACAAGCGACCTAGATCGGAACAGCGTAGGCACGATCCTATCTCGGTTTACCTCGACGTCATAGAAACAGAATTTGGGGAGTGAATTCTAGCTGCTTCTCACGTAAAATCCTGCCTTGTTTTGCACAGCATTTATCGTAAATTCGGCGCGCCAACCATATTAGGAGGAATACCTATGTTTATGAAGACCCTGCGTTATTTGTCGCTCTCGCTGGTTTTGCTCTTGGGCAACAGCTCACCATTGCAATCCACCACTAAAAGTTCTGAAGAAACCGGAACTCTGGATAAGATGATCGTCGCGAACGGGAACGTTTCGCTTGATCTTGATCTGAACCGGCTCACCGGAACTGGTAATGGCGAAACAGTGCGATTCCAGGTAAGTCCAAATTCATTCTTCACTGTCCTCGTTTATAACAATCTCTTACGAGACCTTGAGTCCGGCACTATCGCGCTGATACCGCAAAACAGCGCGAATCTTCCTGAACGTCTTGCTGCCTCGCTCCATCAGCTTGTCCTCGAAAAGGTGCAGACGGATGACGCAGTTGGTCTCGTGGTTCGTGATTCGAAAACGAATCTAACCTTTTTCAACGTCCAAGGCGCCGAGTACGATTACAACGCTGAGACGCGATCACTTAACGTCAAAAACGGCCGACTCGTTATCTCGGACGAGTTTGCCAGACAACTCGGACTTCCTTCCGAAACACCTTTGGTTGTTGGAGAGATTTCTGTCACAGCAAACCTGCAGACGATTGAGTCCAAGACGATTGTAAACGGCACTGTTCGATCGGCGGTCCTACCTGCGCTTCATCCTCGAGATGGCGGCGAGCCCGGAATGGTACCGGGACCTGATGTGATCGTGGGAAATATTTCCGATGTCATAGCTTCAACCGCAGGCAGCCAGGTAGGTGTCTCGGTTGGAACTGACTCATGCAACAACGGAACCATTGATCTGGATTGGTTCGCTTTGCCAAACAATGACCATCCAGTTATTCCCCAAAATGTTTATCGGATGAGCGGTGGGGCAGGAAATAGCGATCGGTTCGAACACATTGGTCAATCATGGCTGAAACACGCCTTTACTGCGGCAAGTTCGAATACGTGTGGATTTGGCTGCAACGGAGTCGGTGGTAGCCATCTGGGATCCGGTTGTTCTGATCTTTACTCGGCCGGACTGAATGCTAGCCAAGGTGGTCTGGGTTCACGTGCCTGGGTCAATCCATTTACAGGTCTCTACCCCCGTGGTGATTCGGCCACACCGCCTAGTAACCACACCGGTCACTCACACAGTGGTACAACCCATCGGGCTTTGGTGAACGTGACTGATCTAGATCCAGCTCAAAATGTCGGCGCCACCTACTACTTCGAAGGCCAATACGTCACTCCACATGAATATGTCTGGTGCCAGTCTAATTCGACTCAGTGCAACATGTATAACAACGCCTCCTATCGGCGTTTCAATGTCAGTGGCACCACGAATTTCACTTTTTCGCCTGTCGGTTCAACGGTGCGAATGAGCCCGGCGATCTTCGCTTGGACGGGCGCAACGATTAATCGATTCGAGCCGGTACCCGGATTCGATGGAATTGGATTTCTCGCGTACAAAGTTACGAATCCCTCCCCTGGTGTCTGGCATTACGAGTACGCGGTCTATAACCAGAATCTCGACCGAGCAATCCAATCGTTCAGTGTCCCGGTAGGTTCCGGAGTAGTTATCAGCAACATTGAATTTCATGCCCCGCCTAATCATCCCGGGATTGCAAATGACGGCACCCAAGGAGACTTGGGTTACAGCAATAGTCCTTGGACTCCGAATCAAAGCGGAGCGGACCTGAGTTGGAGTTCACAAACCTTTGCCGCGAATCAAAATGCAAATGCGATTCGATGGGGGAGCCTTTATAACTTCCGTTTCGATTGCAATCGTGCGCCCCAGGCGACGAACGCGACAATCGGCTTTTTCAAGACCGGCGCACCGATGACGGTACCAACTCAGGCACCTTCTTTGGACGTGCAGACGTCACGGTGTCCCGAGTGTTCTCGGGGCCGTTAAATTTGAGCGATTATCGCTGCTAAAACGGCCCGTCATCTCTCGGGACGGGCTGGGAACATTGCAAAAAAGCAATAAAAAAAGAGTCTACTTTTTCAGAACAAGATATATAGTTGGCCCCCGTCAGCCGTTAACTGCAACGCCGCGTCTTGCGCGAAGGACCACTATCCCCCTTCCAGACCGGCATTAAACTGGAGGAATTATTTAGGACAATGTTAAGCAAAATGTTGAGGTATATCACGCTCCCGTTGGTCTTGCTTGTAAGCAATAGTTCGGGAATTTCTGCAACACACTCGGATGGCCAGACCGGAACTCTGGAGAAAATGGTCGTGGCCAATGGAAACATCGCCATGGATCTGGACTTGAACAAGCTCAATGGCATTCCGTGCGGGACGCAGGAACCGAAGCGCGAGACCCTACGTTTCCAAGTAGGCCCCAATTCGTTCTTCACGATTCTAGTATTTAATAATGCTTTGCGCGGTTCAGATATGGGCTCAATGGGCCTGATACCGACAAATGCAGCTAACCTGCCAGGAGCGTTGCAGTCCTCTGTAAACCAACTCGCGATTGATAAACTTCCCGCAGACGCGGCTTTTGACATGGCGGTGCGTGATGCCAAAACCGGTGC
>AR_comb_assmDRAFT_10018763_pt1 | contig 13864 bp, 12 predicted proteins | sample ArasoioldDNA_FD_10543 | JGI IMG/M metagenome (IMG submission 10543) | reverse complement strand
CCGCCAGCGCTCACGCTTTCCAGGATATCAACCGCTTAGCGGCACTCATCGCGTGAACGGCGCGTGAACGGCCGACGGCTTGCGACCTGCCCAATATTCCGCGGTCAGTTCTGAGGGCGTTTCACCACGAGGGCCCGCAACTTGCGGATCCTCAGGTATTCCCCAAAGAACCTGCGTAGCCGCCTGACTGCGCCTTGCGGCTGCATCGTTGCCCAGCGCTTCCAAGGATGAATTGTTGCGGCGCCACGCTCTAAGAATACGACCTTGATCGGAATCGCGCCGCTCGAATCTTGCTACCTGCCGATTGTCGCCACAATCATCTCATGGTCGGAGATCAGGTGGCCCCGATCGTCGACTGCGGAAATGATTTCGGGATCCTGCACGCGGAGGCCGCGAACAAGCAGCCAATCAATATGCCCGAGGATCGCAGTTTCGCCCGCCGGTACACGCTCCGTCGGCCCAATCGCATTTGCAGCTTCCCATTCATAGCCGCGAGCGCGAGCGATCTCGAACAGCGGCTCGTAGCGCTCGGGTTCGATGATTCGGCGAGGATCTTCTCGAATGGCGGCTTCCACATCAAGTCTCTGAGCAGTCGTCGTCCGCGTGAATGTGGATGTATTGAGATCGCCGCCGATCACGACCGGTTGCCCCGGTGCGACTTGATCGATGGCATCGAACAGGCGTCGCATCTGCTCGGCTCGCAACGCTGGACCGCTGTGGCTTTCGAGATGGGCGCTCACGAAGACAATTCGCCGTGCGCCCACAGCAATTGACGCCGCGACAGCGCATCTTCCGCCGACTCGGCGTTCGCCATGCCCGCCGTCGAACCAGTCGCCGTCCGTCTCGAGGCGAATGAGTGCCGGAGATTCCAAGCGGAGACGTGAAAGGATACCGTTTCCATGAAAGCCACTTTCATTGGGGCTGCCGGCATAGCGGAGCCGTTCACGTTCATCACCCAATCCCAGCTCAAGAAACTCGGTTCCGAAGACGTAGTTCGCCCCCAGCGTGGTCGCCGCATCCCGCAGGCAATGGCGCTGGTCCGTGCGAGCCATCCCGATATCGAGCTCGCCGAGCAGCAGGATGTCGGGAGCCGTCTTGCGGATCAGGGCGCAACAGGCATCGAAATGATGGAATCGCTGCACATTCCAGTAGACAACACGCAGTGGAATCGTCCCCGTACTGACGATGGCGCCGCCGGCTTCAAGCAGCCGCAGTGCCTCCACCTCTTTCACCAGCTTGCGGTGCGTCTCTCGATCTGGCGGTAACGTCAGCATGGCCGTGCGCCTCGCCTGGCTCACGCGCGGAAGCTCGGCAACCGCTTCGCGATGAACCTCGGCGGCACCTCTTCTGATGTCTAGTTCTGATCTCTCCGGCATCGTGTGTGCAACAGGCCGTGCTCGCCGCCGGCGCGGCCCTCTCCGCTAGGCTGGAGAGAGACGCGCCGTGGGCAAAAGCGGAAGCCGTTCGAATGGTTACTGCTGCAGCACCTGCGAGACGAATTGCTCTATGTAGTACTTCTTGTAAGGGCCGGGCAGCCAGGCGACGCCGTTCTTCTGTCGCTGCTCCTCCGGCAACAGTGCGCTCTCGCCCGCCACATCGGTGCGAGCGAGATAGCTGCCGAGGACGGCGTTCAGCTTCTTCTGCGTCTCGGCCTCCGTCAGGTAGCTGATGAACAGGAGCGCCGCCGCCTTGTTGGGTGCGTTGGCGGGAATACCGAGCGTATCACCGCCGCCGGGCAGGCCCATGGACGGAATATAGAGCTTGGCCCGCTTGAACAGGGTGCCCTTGGCGAGGGCGATGGAGGTATCGTCGTCCCACGCGGCCGCCATCGCCACTTCGCCCTGGTTCACGCGGTCGATGGAGTCGTTATTGGACGCGGTGATCGTGAACTTGCTTTCGTTGGCGTTGAGCCAGCTCCACACCTGCCCCCAATCGGCCACCTTCGCCTTGTCCATCTCGGTATCCCCGGCATATTTCTCGGGGTTGCCGAGGATGTTCAGCAGCACGGTCTGGACGAAGGCCTGGCCCGAGCCGCCTTTGCTCGGATCGTTGAAGGCGAACTGGCCGGGATTGGCGTCCAGCCAGGCCGTGAACTCTGCCCAACTCTGCGGCGGATTCGGCACCTTCTGGGGATCGTAGAGGATGCCGACCTGGTTGCGATACACGGGCACCAGATAGCCCTTGTGGGCGAAGCCCTCCTGGATGGCGAACAGCTTCGGGTCGAGCTTGTCGGAATCGGGGATGATGCCCTTGAGCGGGCCGTAAAGCGCCTTGGCGTCGAGCAGAGACTTGACCTCGACGCCGCCCACATGCAGCACGTCGATCGTGCCCTGCGCCTGACTCGACTCCGCCACCACCTTGCCGATGTTGGCGGCGCGGTCGCCGACGATGACGCGGACGGGAATGCCATAGCGCGCTTCGAAGTCCTTGCCGGCGTCGCGCCAGAACTCCTCGCCCCACCAAGTGTAGAAGGTGACCCCCGATTGCCCTTTGGCGGCCTCGACCACCTTGTCCCAGGGCATCGAGAGATAGTCGGCATCGGCGGCCAGCACCGGCCCGCCGATGGAGAGGGCCGTGACGGCTGCGATCAGGAATGTTCTTCTTTGCATCTGTTCCTCCCTCAGGGTTGCTACGCCAAAACGATGCCGTCACCCGCGAGGCGCGGATCACAGCTTGCCAAACGCCGATGACAGATATTCGGTCTTGAGATACCGCTCGGCGATGAACAGCAGGACGATGCTCGGCACCATCAGGATGATCGAGACCACGGCCGCATTGGTGCGCACGAAGTGATAGCCGAGATAGCCGAACAGCACCGTCGGGATGGTTTCGAAGGTCGGCGTGCCGATCACGAATGTCAGGTTGAACTCCTCCAGGCTCGCGATGAACGTGAAGATTGCCCCCGCGAACAGCCCGGGTAGGACCATCGGCACCAGCACGCGCCGCACCAAGGCCGGCCAGCCGGCGCCGAGATTGCGGGCAGCGTCGATGAGGTCCTGCGGAATCGCCTCGAAGGCCGTCGCCAGGATGCGCAGCATGAAGGGCATGCCCAGCAGCGTATGGCCAAGCACCAGGCCGAACAGGCTCTGCGACAAGCCCAGCATGTCGAAGGCGCGGCTGAGGAACAGCGCGATCACCATGCCTGGCATGACGATCGGCAGCAGGATCAGCAGCTTCAGCGTCTCCTTGCCGGCAAAGCGGTAGCGGCCGAGGGCGTAGGCCGTTGGCAACGACAGGACGAACGCCAGCAGAGTCGCCAGCGGCGCGATGGTGAAGCTGGTGGCGACAGCGCGTCCGATGCTGCTGTAGGTGAAGACGTACTTCCACTGCGCCAGCGACAGGCTGGGCGGCAGGAAATCCGGATAGGACCAGGGCTTGTCGGGGTCGACGAGCGACCACAGCACGGCCATCAGCAGCGGCACGCCCGTCCACAAAAGCAGCAGGATAGCCGCCAGCGCAGTCAGGAAGACGCCCAGCGACAAGCGCGGCAGTCCCGCAGCCGGGCGCGGCAGGGCGAGCGCCGTCATGCCGCTGTCCCCTGCAGCAGCCGCGCCGTGCGCGCGTAGACGCCCACGAAAGCGAGCGAGGCGACCATGATGACCATCCCGATGCAGGCCGCAAGGTTCCACTCGCTCAGGGTCAGCGCCTTGGTGTGCATGAGCACGGCGAGCGAGGTGGGATAGATCGGGCCGGCGATGCGGGTGATGGCGAAATCGCCGAACGTCATGATGAAGACCAGTACCACCGCGATCAGGATGCCCGGCATCGACAGCGGTAGGATGATGTGGCGCAGCACCTGCCAGGGGCCGGCTCCGAGGTTGCGGGCGGCGTCCTCGATATCCGTGCGGATGGTGGCAAGCACGGAGGCGAGGACGAGGAGCTGGAACGGCAGGTTCTTCCACACCTGGATCGCCAGCACGCCCCATCCGAACTTGTCGTTCAGCATCCGCAGCGGCTGGTCGACCAGCCCGAAGCCGAGCAGCACGCCGTTGATCACGCCGTGAAAGGCCATGGTGTTCAGGATGAGGAAGGCCGCCACCAGCGCCGGCACGAACAGCGGGATCTTCACGACCGATCCGATGAAGCGCGCGCCGGCCCGCCGTCGCCGCAGGAACAGCGCCAGTGGATAGGCCAGCAGGAGCGTGCCGAAGGCGCTGCCGATGCCGACCTTGGCCGAGAACAGGAACGAGTCGAGGAACTGCCGGTCGAAGAGCGCCACCCAGAACTCCCAGGTGAACCCGGGCTCACGGCCGAAGCCCAGGACGCCGACGCTCTGCAGGGCGGTAATGGTCAGTGCCACTGCCAGGAACAGGAAGATGAAGCCGGCGCCGGGCAGCACGAGCAGGACGATGGCGAGCCGCGGGCGCATCTCAGCCGACGACCCGGATGCGGTCGGCGTCGAGGCCGAGGGTGACCGTCTCACCTTCCCGAGGCCGCAGGTCATTGTCGAGCTGGCCGCGAAGGCTGTGACCGTTCACGTCGAACGTGAACTCCGTGACGTTGCCGCGGAAGATCACCTGCCGCACCGTGCCGGACAATCGATTGGCCAGGCCGTTGGCCGTCGCCTTCATGTCCTCGGGGCGCCATATCAGCTTCACGCGGGTCGATTTCAGCGGCTGCCCGCCGTCGATGCGCAGGCGACCGATCGGGGTATCGACCGTGCGGTCGTCGAGCAACGTGCCCTCGATGATATTGGTCAGGCCGATGAAATCGGCGACGAACGCGTTATCGGGCGCGCGGTAGATGGTATCGGGATCGCCGATCTGTTCGATGCGGCCGCGATTCATCACAACGATGCGATCGGAGACGACGAGCGCCTCGGCCTGATCGTGGGTCACATATATCGAGGTGATCCTGAGGCGCCGCTGCAACTCACGGATCTCGACGCGCACTTTTTCCCGGAGCTTGGCATCGAGATTGGAGAGGGGCTCGTCGAACAGCAGGATGTCCGGGCGGGTGACGATGGCGCGCGCCAGAGCCACCCGCTGCTGCTGCCCGCCGGAAAGCTGTCCCGGCCGCCGATCCTCGAGGCCCGTGAGGCTGACGAGCTCGAGCGCCTCGGCCACCCGCGCGGCACTCTCCGCCTTCGGCAGCTTGCGCATCAGCAAGCCAAAGCCGACGTTCTCGGCGACCGACATGTGCGGAAAGAGGGCATAGGACTGAAACACCATGGCGGTGTTGCGCCGGTGCGGCGGCACGTCGGTCATGCGGCGATCGTCGAACCAGATGTCGCCGGCATCTGGCCCGAGGAAGCCTGCGATCATCCGCAGGGTCGTCGTCTTGCCACAGCCGGACGGTCCGAGCAGCGTGAGGAACTCGCCGTCGGCCACCTCCAGGCTGAGGTCGTCGACGGCAACCATGCCCTCGAAACGTCGTGTGAGATGGTTGAGACGCAGCCTGCTCATGGCGGTCTGTCCGATCGCAACCAGTCAGTAACGTCTGTGGTTCACTGCCAGCATGCGCCCGCTTGTCCTCTCCAGCAATTGCCGCCGACGGTGCGACTAGCCCAGCTCGTTGACCGGCTCCAACCTCTCGCTGTCGGCGGCCAGGTCCAGAAACGTATAACGGCTGCGGATGTCGCGCGCGTGGCGGACGGCGCGGTGATAGAACTGTCGCGGCCAACCCAGCGCCTCGGGCGCCGTCGGGGAGCCGGCACGCTGCAACACGTCGGCCAGGAAAAGCGCCGGATGGGTTACACGCGCGATGACCTGCCGGATGTGGTCCCAGGACCCGCCGATGCGTTCGTTGGCAGCGCGTGTGCCGGCGGCATCGAGGCGCTTCTGCGCGAACTCGGCCCAGCAGGAGCGGCCGAGTTCCTCGCCATAGCGCGCGACGAAGGCGGCTTCGTCGGCCGCGCTCGCCCGCAGCTGGGGCGGCGGTCCCGCGAGGAGCCGTTCCTGCAGCCGCGCCATCGTCAACGTCGTGACGCCGATCTGCTCGCCGTGGAAGGAGTCGGGCCAGGAATGGTCGCCGAACATGTCGGCGAAGTGGCTGATGAGATGCTCGCCCTGGCTCGCCGGCTGGCTATTGCCGCAGATGGCGGTGCCGAACCCGGACAGGAGGAGGGTCCGCACCAGACACGTCATGGCCGCAAGATCGCCCGCCATCAGCGCTTCCGGCTCTCCAAACAGCTGCGCCTCGTCGACCGCCAGCAGCACGAACGGCATCGTGCGGTAGGGGCGGTCGAAGAGCAGATGGGACAGCAGCCAGTCGGCCTGCGCCGTCGGCCGGCACAGGCTGTCGCCGAGCCCGGAGCGGATCATGCGCGCCGGCGCCGCTGCCAGAATCGAGAGATCGAGGAAGACGCCGAGCGGGGCCTGTGCGGAAAGCGATTTCTTTAGACCGTTGACGGTGATGGCAGCGTTCAGCGAGGTGTAGCCGTTCATCGACGGCGCGGTCGCGAACACGACATAGCGCTTGCCGTCGCGCGCGCTGACGTACTTGCAGAGATCGTTGATGGTGCCGGATCCGACCGCGACGAGCGCATCGGCGGTCGCCGATTCAGCGCGGATCCACTCGACGGTGTCGGCGTCCGGGTGCGGCCGGCCGGGCAGCACGATGCTCGTGACCCGCCCGAGGCTGGCCAGCGCGCGTTCGACGCGTGCGCCGAGCAGCCCGTGCGTGATTGAATCGCTCACGACCGCCAGATGGCGTCCGAGTTCCAGCGGCGCTACGATATCGGCCTCGCTGCCCTGCAGCGACGGCGCGATCACCACCGAGCGCGTCGCCACGCGCAGCGCGCTGCCCCCATCGGGATCGGGCAACGAGCCCTCAACGAGTTGCTCGATCATGTCCTTGCTCATCGCGCGCCGGCCTCCCGGGCCGGCCGTTTCACCGCAGGCATCGCAATCGGCACCGCCGCAGGGCCGAACATCGGCTTGAGCGAGGTAAAGAGCCGCCGGTATCGCCGGTAGGCATCGTCGTAGGCATCTCTGTTCGCCGGCACTGGCGCGAGCGGTGCCACGGGCTCCTGCACCAGTTCTGCCGCCGTGCGTAGATTATCGACGAGCCCCGCCGCCACGCCCGCCAGCACGGCGGCGCCGATCGGCGAGGTATCGACGCGGTGCGGCACGAGCGCCGGCAACCCCATGATGTCCGCGCGCATCTGCGCCCACAGCCGGCTGCGCGCGCCGCCGCCGAGCAGCAGCAGGCTGCGCATCTCTGCCCCCATATCTCGCAGCCTGTTGGCGACGTCGCGCATGGCGAAAGCGCAGCCCTCGAGCAGCGCGCGTGCCAGATGCGGCCGCCCATGGGACGGCGTCAGTCCATAGAAGCAGCCGCGAGCCTGTGCATTCCATTCCGGCGCCATTGCCCCCGTCAGCGCGGGAACGAAAGTGACACCCTCGGCTCCCACCGGAGCGGTGGCTGCTGCGGCGTCGAGCGCGTCGAATTCATCGATGCCGAGCAGATCGCACAGCCACGAGACCGCGCCGCCCGAGAGCCAGCCCGGGTTCTCCAGGAAATAGGCGCCACCGGGATAGGCGTGAGTCTCGACCAGGCCGGAGTCGTCGACGAGCAGGCGCGGATGCACCGTACCCACCACCTCGCCAGTGCCGAGAACGACGGCGAGCCTGCCGGGCGCGAGTAGGCCGGCGCCGAGAGGAGTCGAGAAATCGTCGCCGGTACCGACCGCCACGGGAACGCCGGGCGGCAATCCTGTCAGCTCCGCGCCCCGCGCTGACAGCGGTCCGGCGCAGCTGTCCGCTTCCGCCAACGCCGGCAACTCGCCGGGATCGATCTCGAAGCAGTCGAGCAGCGCAGACTCGAAGTTCCGCTGATCGATCGCATAGATCATGGTTGTGGAGGCCAGGGCGTGATCCATCACCGCCCTGCCCGTCATGCGCTCCACCAGATAGGACACCGGCTGATGAAAGCGCGCGGCCGCGGCAGTGCTCACGTCATGCCGCTTCAGCCAGCGGATCTTCGCCGCCATATGGCCGGCATCGAGGACGACGCCCGTACGCGCCCGGATGAGCGCGACCGGCACATCCGCAATCTCCTCCTGGGCCCGGCGATCCATCCAGACAAGGCAGGGCGAGAGCGCTCCGCCGTCGGCATCGACCGCAACGCAGCCATCGAGCTGGCCGCAGACACCGAGCGCCGCGACCTGCTGGGGCACGGCCCCGGACTCCTCCAGCGCGCGGGCGATCGTCGGCCCGAGCGCATGCTCCCACAGCGCAGGATCTTGCTCCGCCCAGCCCGGCCGCGGGAACTGCGCCCGATAGGGCGTTGCCGCCTCGCCGCGAACCCGGAGTTCCCGGTCGGTGACCGCGACCTTCAGGCTCTGCGTGCCGATATCAATGCCGACGATCATTGTTTCCTTTCGGCTCGCCGATCCAATCTCTCAGCAACAGGTCGCCGGCTGCGGCTGACCATAGGTCTGGAACTTTTCGATCACGGTCTTGATCTGCGCATCCGTGAGGATGTTGGGCTTGCCGACCTGGAGCGCACGCCAATACTGCGCGGACAGAGTCTCGACCTCGACGGCCAGCCACATCGCCCGCTTGAGCGTGGGGCCGACGACGATCATGCCGTGATTGGCCAGCAGGCAGGCGTTGCGGCCGTCCAGCGCCTTCAGCGCCGCGTCCGCCAGCTCCTGTGTGCCATAGGTGATGTAGGGAACGCAGCGGATGTTGTTGCCGCCGGCCGCCGCGATCATGTAGTGCACGGCCGGAATCTCCAGGCCGAGGCAGGACAGCGTGGTCGCGAACATCGAATGGGTATGCACGACCGCGCCGACCTCCGGCCGCGCCGCCATGATGCTGGTATGGAAGCGCCACTCGCTCGACGGCTTCAGGCGTCCGGCATGGCTGCCGTCCTTCTTCATGAGCACGACGTCCGCCGGCTTCATCTCGTCATAGGGCAGCCCCGAGGGCGTGATCAGCAGGCCCTCCGCCACGCGTGCGCTGATGTTGCCGGATGTCCCCTGATTGATGCCCCGACGGTTCATGTCCTGGCAGGCGGCGACGATCTCGCGCTGCAAGGCCGGGTACTTCATGGCGATTCTCCCTGACTTGGAACTGGCCGGGCGGCGCCGGCCCCCACTAGCGCGGCTAGCCATCGCTCACCAGCAGTTCGAGCGGCAGCGCGGCCAGCGCGGCGGCCACCGGCCCTTCCGGCTGCCGGTCAGTGACCAGATGGGTGACCTTCTCGAAGTTGTCCAAGCGCACCGGGGCATAGCGATTGAACTTGCTGTGGTCGGCGACGACGACGGCAGTGCGGGCGGACTGCAGCATCTGGCTGTGTAACTCGCCCTCCTCGCGTGTGTAGTCCATCAGCCACCCGCTCGGCGAAATGGCGCCGGCGCCGACGAAGACGAAGTCGGCGAAGTAATGCGCGAGCATGGTCATGGCGTCGCGGCCGAGAGTAGCGCCGTTGATGGCCTGCACCTCGCCGCCGAGCATGTAGACGCGGTTCTTGTTGTGACCGGCCAGCTTGCCGCAGTTGACAATGCTGTTGGTGAAGACCGTGAGCCCATGCCGCGCCAGCAGGGCATCCGCAACGCTCTGCACCGTGCTGCCGCTGGCGAGGATCACAGAGGCGCCGTCGGGCACCAGGCCGGCGGCCAGCCGCCCGATCGCCCGCTTGCCCTCGGCATTCGTCACCTCGCGGACGGCGATCTCGGGCTCGCTGCGTTCGAGCGACAGCGCGCCGCCATAGGCCTTGCGCAGCGCGTTGCGGTCCGCCAGCAGCATCAGGTCGCGGCGGATGGTTTCGCGCGAGACCTTCAGCTTGCGCTGGATCTCCGTGATCGACAGCGATCCCCGCTGATTGACCATGGCGAGAATCACGCTCTGCCGCTGTTCCGCCAACACGTCGAATTCTCCTCTGGCTCAGGCCCTTGCCGGTCTATGAGGCAGTTTTAGCAGGTTATTGCAAGTCGTGGCAATTGTGTTGTAGTTTTTGGAACCAATACCAACCACGAAGCCTGGGGAGGCAACGTCATGGCGAACAAACGGAATCGGAATGAGAGTCGAAAGACGGCGCAGGCAGCGCGGTTATCGCGTCGATCGCTGATGGCGGGTGCCGCAGCCGCAACGGGACTGGCCGCCGCCTGGAAGGGGCCCTTCATCGGTAATGCCGAGGCCGCCACGCCGACGCTGCGCCTGCTGATGTGGCAGCCCTACGCCATCAAGGAGACCGTCGCCTCGTTCGAAGGGAGTTTCAAGGCGCGCTTCTCACCCACCTTCTTCGACGGCAATTCGGAGGCCTTCAACAAGATGAAGGTCGGCGGCACCAAGGATTTCGACATCGTCCAGGGCGACGGCTTCTGGCCGCGCCTCTATTTCCGCCAAGGCCTGACCCAGGCGGTCGACTATGGCAAGATCCCCAACATGGCCGGCGTGTTCGCGGATTTCCTGCCGCCGAGTTTTCCGCTGCTGGCCGACGAGTCCGGCGACCACAAGGTGGCGGCGCCGAACTGCTGGGGCGGCTACGGCATCACCGTCAACAAGGCGCAGATTCCCGACGCCGACATCGGCTCGATCTCGCTGCTGCTGAACGAGAAGTACAAGGGCCATATCTCCACCAACTCGCGCTTCGAGGAGAACATCGCGCTGATGGGTATCCTCGCCGCCACCAATCTCGGCACGATCGGCGCCGAGCGGGCCGACGGCAAGCCGTTCAACCCGTACAATCTCACCGATGCGGAGCTCGAAGAGGCAAAGCGCCTGCTAATCGCGCAGAAGAAGCTGCTGGTTACGCGCTATCAGGACTACGATGCGCTCGATCGCCTAATGCGCGGCGGCGTGGTGTGGGCGGCGCCGGAATTCTCCGAGACCTATCGCCATCTGACCGTGCTGCGGCGCGAGGGCAAGCTGGAGTTCGATGTCCAGCATGTGCTGAAACCCAAGGAAGGCGGCCTCGGCTGGGTCGACACCTGGATGATCAGCGCCGACGCAGACTCCGAACGCGTGGAACTGGCGCACAAATGGGTCAACGAGTTCCTGCAGAAGGACAACTATGTGCGCGTCGTCCGTTCGACCGGCTATGGCGGCACTGTCGACGTGCGTGACCGGTTGACGCCCGACGAGATCGAGCTTTACTTCCAGAACCGCAGCGCCGAGGCGAGCAAGCTGCACATGTTCGATCAGCCTTCCTCGCCCGAGAAGTGGGAGCGGATTTGGTCCGACGTCGAAGCTTCGTGACGTCAGCGGAGACGGCGGCGCCTCGCCGACCTCCCGGGCGTCGCCGTCGCTCCCTTCCCACCGACGAGTGCATCTAGCGTGCCCGGCGCGATACTCAGGCTGCAGTCGGTCACGAAGCGCTTCGGCACGGTCACCGCGGTCGATCGCATCGATCTCGCGATCGAGCGCGGCGAGTTCTTCGCGCTCCTCGGTCCGAGCGGCTCCGGCAAGACGACCATGCTGCGCCTCATCGCCGGCCTCGAGCAGCCGGACGAGGGCAGCGTCGTCATCGACGGCCGCGACGTCACGGCGCTGCCGCCCTATGCACGTCATATCGGCATGGTGTTCCAGAACTTCCTGCTGTTCCCGCACAAGACCGCGGGCGAGAACATCGTGTTCCCGCTGCGTATGCAGCGGCTGGCGCGGGCCGAGCGCGACGAACGGCTGGCCTGGGCGCTGAAGCTGATGCGGCTCGACGGCCTCGCGGACCGCTATCCCAACGAGATGTCCGGCGGCCAGCAGCAGCGGGTGGCGCTGGCGCGCGGCTTGATCTCGCGCCCCGCCCTCCTGCTGCTCGACGAACCCCTTGCCAACCTCGACCGCGAGCTGCGCTCCGAGATGGAGGTGGAAATCCGCCGCTACCAGAAGGAGCTGCAGATCCCCTTCATCTACGTGACCCACAACCAGGAGGAAGCGCTGACCATGAGCGACCGCATCGCGGTCATGCATAACGGCGCCTTCGAGCAGATCGGCGCCAAGACCGAGATCTACACCAATCCGGCCACCGCCTTCGTGGCCGGCTTCGTCGGCCACGCCAACCGCTTCGAGGGCAGGCTGCTCGAACTCTCCGGCAGCATGGCGCGCATGGACTGGAAGGGCACGACCATGCTGGTGCCGAAGCCGCGCGACGGCCGCCCCGGCGGCGCCGTGCAGTACGCCATCAAGTACGAGGACCTCGAGGTCACACGCGGCGTCAACGGCTTCGATCCGGCCGACCGCAACTGGCTGGCGGGCACGTTGCGCGACGTCATCTTCAAGGGCCAGACCGCCAACTACATCGTCGTGCTCACCGACGGTTCCGAGATCATCGTCAGCAGCGCGACCCACGGCCTCGATCTGCAGCCGAGCGAGGCGGTGGTCGTGCATTGGCCGGTCGCCCGCGGGGCGTGCTTCCAGGTCTAATCCGATGCCCGAACGCACCCGCCGCGCCGGACTTCTGTACCGCCCGCAATTCCGCTTTGCCTGCCTGGCCGGACCGGGGGCGGTATTCATCGTCGTGGCGCTGCTGCTGCCGTTGCTGTCGATCGTCGTCTTCAGTTTCTGGCGGACGGAGAGCTACGAGCTCTACGTCGACTGGAATCTCAATAACTACCGCTCGCTGCTGGGCGAGCCGGCCTACAGGATATTTTTCCTGCGCTCGCTGCTGACGGCGGCGCTGGTCTCGCTCGTCTGCCTCGTCTTTGCCTGGCCGGTCGCCTATTTCATTGCCAAGCATGGCGGCCGCTACCGCCTGCTCCTGGTGCTGCTGCTGGCGGCGCCGTTCTTCACCGGTGTCATTCTGCGGGTGACGGCGCTGCAGGGTCTGTTCGGGCCGATCGGCTTGGTTAACATGGCGCTCGCCGTCTTCGGTATCGGACCGGTCGGCGTGCTCATGTACACGCCGTTCGCCGCGGGGCTCGGGCTCGTTTACCTGTTCATCCCATTCATGGTGACGGCGATTTATCTGTCGCTCGTGAACTTCAATTTCGAGCTGCTGGAGGTTGCCAAGATCAACGGCGCCAGGCCCTGGCGGGCGTTCGTCGAGATTACCTGGCCGCTCAACTGGATCGGCACGGCCATCGGCCTGGTGCTGGTGTTTATCCCCTGCCTGGCCTCCGCAGTGACCCAGCGTTTTCTCGGCGGGCCGCAGGCGACCTCGTTCGGCATGAGCCTGGGCCAGCAGTTCGGCGAGACCGGCACCTGGGCGCTCGGCTCGGCAATGGGCGTCTTCCTGTTCATGGCCTCGCTCCTCGTCATCCTGGTCGTGCGCCGGACCATCGATCTGAAGCGCAGCGGCTTCACCGGAGCGCTCGGCGCATGAGCGGACGGCACCTGCGCGGGGCCGTGATCGCCATGGGCGCCCTGCTCGTCGGCCTCTACGTCTTTCTCTATGCACCGATCTTCTACGTCATCTACACCTCGTTCGCCGCCGACATCGTCTGGCCTTTCCCGCCGGCGTTTTCGGCGTCGTCCTACGTCGACCTCTTCGACAGCTCGCTCTACGGCGACGCCCTGCGCAACAGCCTGGTGCTGGGCCTCGGCAGTGCGCTGCTGTCGACCGTGCTCGCCACCGGCGGCGCCATCGGCGTGCTGCGCTACCGGTCGCGCTGGCGCGGCCCGGCGTTGCTGCTGTTCCTGGCACCGCTGTTCGTGGCCGATCTCCTGATCGGCATCTCCACGCTGGCCTTCAACGCGCGCGTGCTCGACCTGCCCGGGAACATGTATTCGGCCGTCGCGGCCAACGCGATTCCCGGTACCGCCTTCGCCTTCCTCATCATTCTGTCCCAGCTGGTGCGCTACGACTGGGCCATGGACGACGCCGCCATGGTGTTCGGCGCCGGCCCGCTGCGCTGCTTCCTGGAGATCACGCTGCCGATCATCTGGCCCTGCCTGTTCGGGGCCTTCCTCATCAGTTTCATCCTCGCCTTCAACAACCTGGAAATCTCGTTCTACAACCTCGGCGCCATCCCGACCCTGCC
>AR_comb_assmDRAFT_10040179_pt1 | contig 13868 bp, 14 predicted proteins | sample ArasoioldDNA_FD_10543 | JGI IMG/M metagenome (IMG submission 10543) | reverse complement strand
ACGAGCGAGTACGAGGTCGGCGCCGGGATCAACCTCTCGAGCAAGCTCGTCAAGGGCGGCGGGCATCCGGTCAAGCTCCCCTTCATCGACCTCTCCGAGATCGGCGCCGGCGGAGGCAGCATCGTCTCGGTCGATCAGCTCGGCTCGGTTGCAGTCGGCCCGGTCAGCGCCGGGGCGGTACCCGGACCCGCGTGCTACGGGACGGGCGGTGTCGAGCCGACGCTCACCGACGCGCTTCTCGCGCTCGGCTACCTCGGCGCCCGCCGGCTCGGCGGCGACGCGATCACGCTCGATCGGGCGAAGGCGCACGAGGCACTCGATCGCGTCGTCGCGACTCCGCTCCGCCGCCCGGTCGAGGAGGCCGCGCACGGCGTCCTCCAGCTCGCCGTCGCGACCATGACCCGCGCCGTCAAGGCGGTGACGACCTACCGCGGGCGCGACCCGCGCGACTTCGTCCTCTGCGCCTTCGGCGGCAACGGCCCGTTGACGGGCGTCGAGGTGGCGCGCGCGCTCGGGATCCGCCAGGTGCTCGTGCCGCCCGCGCCCGGAGTTTTCAGCGCCCTCGGCCTCCTCTTCTCGGACACCGAGCACGAGGTCGTGCGCACGCTGATGCTGCGGGGGCCCGAGATCACCGCGACCGCCCTGGAGGCGGCGTTCGGCGGCCTGGAGGCCGAGGCGACGGCGCATCTCGACGGCGCCGGCGGCGCGGAGTCGGGCGTCGCCGTCACCCGCTACGCCGACGTCCGCTTCTCGGGCCAGGCATACGAGCTTTCCGTCGCCGTGCCGCCGGGTGCGATCGACGTCCCGCGGCTCGTGGAGGCCTTCGTCGCCGAGCACGTCCGCACCTACGGCCACGGCTCGCCCGATGACCCCGTCGACGTGGTCTCGATCCGGGTGATCGCGCGCCTCGAGCGGACCGCGGGCCGCCGCTACGACCCGCTCGCCGCAATCCGCGCGCTACCGCGGGAGGAAGGAACGCGCGTCGCCTACTTCGGCCCGGAGGCGGGGCTCGTCGAGGCGCCGACCTGCAACCGCGCCGGTCTGCTCGACGGCGAGCGGCTCGGGCCCCTCCTGGTCGACGAGGTCGACTCGACGTGCGTCGTCCCGCCCGGCTGCGTGGCCCGCCTCGACGGCCACGGGAACATCGAGGTGGACGTCGATGCCTGAGATCGACCCGATCACGCTCGAGGTCGTCAAGAACGCGCTCGGGTCGACGGCGGACGAGATGGCGCTCGTCGTCATGCGCAGCGCGTACTCGCCTGTCGTGCGGGACACGCTCGACTACTCGACGGCGCTCTGCGATCGGAACGGCCGCATCGTCGCCCAGGGCCTCACGCTCGCCGTCCAGCTCGGGACGTTCCCGACCGTGATGGGCTACGTGCTGGAGGAACTCGGGCCGGAGGCGCGGCCGGGCGACGTCTACCTCACGAACGACCCCTACGGCTACGGCGGACAGCACCTCCCCGACCTCTACGTGATCAAGCCGGTCTTCTTCGGGAGCGAGCTCGCCGGGTGGGCGGCAACGATGGCCCATCATTCCGACGTCGGCGGGATCGCGCCCGGCAGCGTCGCTGTCCATGCGACCGAGATCTACCAGGAGGGCCTCCGGATCCCGCTCTGCAAGCTCGTCGACGCCGGCGTCGAGGACGAGGCGCTCCTGCGCATCGTCGCGGCGAACACCCGCCAGCCGATCCACGTCCTCGGCGACCTGCGCGCCCAGCTTGCGGCGTGCCGGATCGGCGAGCGCGGCCTCGTCGCCCTGCTCGACCGCTACGGCGCGGCGGCGCACGACTACATGGACGAGCTCCAGCTCGTCGCCGAGCGGGTCATGCGCGCGGAGCTCGCCAAGCTTCCCGACGGCGTCGGCACCTTCACGGACTGGATCGACGGCGTCGGCGAGTCGCCGGTGCCGATCCCGATCCAGGTGCGGGTCGAGATCGCGGGCGACGAGGTGCTGATCGACTTCGCCGGCACGTCGCCGCAGGTCGACGCGAGCGTCAACTGCCCCGTCGGGATGGTCCTCGCCGCCTGCTACTGCGCGATCCGCGGCATCGTCGGCGCCGAGATCCCGAACTGCGAGGGCTACATGACGCCGATCCGGATCGACGCTCCCGCGGGCACGGTCGTCAACCCCGTGCTGCCGGCCGCCTGCGGAGCGCGCGGGGTGATCGGCTACCGCGTCTACGACGCGGTCATGGGCGCGCTCGCACCGCTCGTGCCCGACCGGGTGATCGCCGCCGGCGAGGGCGGGCCGACCCTCGTCGCGATCGGCGGCTACGACGAGGAGCAGCGGCCGTTCGGCACGACCGAGGTGCTCGTCGGCAACTGGGGCGCACGAGCGGAGCGGGACGGCCTCGAGGGCGTCTCGAACCCGCTTGCCAATCTCGGCAACCAGCCGGTCGAACTGATCGAGGCCGATCAGCCTCTGCGGATCGAGCGGTACGAGCTCGTCCCGGACTCCGGTGGAGCGGGCCGCCTGCGGGGCGGTCTCGCCTACGTCCGCGAGTACGCGCTACTCGCGGACGAGGCGACGCTCACGATCCGCACCGACCGCCGTGATCACCCGCCCTACGGGCTCGCGGGGGGCGACTCGGGCGGCCCGTCGACCAACGTCATTGCCTCGAACGGCGATACGCGCGAGCTGCCGACGATGCCGATGGAGGCGCAGACGCTCGCCCGTGGCGACACGTTCACGCACGTCTCCGCGGGCGGCGGCGGGTTCGGCGACCCGCTCGCGCGGAATCCGGCGGCGGTGCTGGAGGACGTCCTCGACGGCAAGGTCTCGGTCGCGGCGGCGCGCAACCGCTACGGGGTCGTCGTCGCAAACGGAGCGGTGGACGAGGCGGCGACGCGCGCGCTGCGCGAGGAGGGCCCCGGCGTTGCGCCAAAGCGTATGGGAGGGTCCGATGTCGTCACACGCGGCGGCGCGGCGCCGAGACCATCATGAGCGTCGACCTCGCGATCCGGAACGGTCTCGTCGTCGACGGCACGGGCAGCGAGCCACGAATCGCCGATGTCGGCATCTCCGCCGATCGCGTCGTCCTCGTCGGTGAGGTGCCCGAGGCGGGAGACGAGATCGACGCCGACGGCAAGGTCGTCGCGCCGGGCTTCATCGACCTGCACAGCCACTCGGACTTCACGCTCCTCGTCGATCCCCGGGCCTCGAGCGCCGTGTACCAGGGCGTCACGACCGAGGTCGTCGGCAACTGCGGCTTCGGCTGCTTCCCGCTGCTGAACAAGGAGTTGGCGCCGAAGGCGATCTACGGGCACTCGGCCGACGTGCCGCTGACGTGGACCCGGGCGGCCGAATACTTCGACCGGCTCGACGAGGCGCGGCCGGCGATCAACGTCGCGAGCCTCGTCCCGAACGGACAGATTCGACTTTCGACTGTCGGCCTTGCCGACCGGCCCGCGCGGCCCGACGAGCTCCGGCAGATGCGCCGTCTCCTCGACGAGGCGCTCGAGCAGGGCGCGTGGGGCTACTCGACGGGCCTCGAATACGCGGCGGAGCGCGGTGCCGACGAGGACGAGCTCGTCTCCATGTGCGAGGTGTGCGGGCGGCGCCATGCCCTGTATGCGACCCACACACGACTGCGCGACGCGGGGGCAGAGGAAGGCGTCGCCGAGGCGCTCCGCACGAGCGAGCGCTCGGGCGTGCGCCTGCAGGTCTCGCATCTCGTGCCGCGGAACGGGATCGAGTCGTCGCGCCGGTGCACCGACCTCGTCGACGGGGCGCGGACGGCCGGGATGGACGTCGCCTTCGACATGCACACCCGGCTCTACGGGACGACCTTCCTGCTCACTGCGCTGCCGCCGTGGGCGCTCGAGGAGCCCGCACGCCTCCGCGAGATCCTCGGCAGCCCCGAGCGGCGGCGGGAGATGCGGGACTACGTCAGCATCCTGAGTGCCGGAGGCGACTGGAGCAGGATCGTGCTCCTCGACAACGAGGTCTGGCCGCAGTACGCGCGCCGTGACGTGGCGGAGATCGCCGCCGAGCGCGACCAGGAGCCGCTCGACGCCGTGCACGACCTGCTCCTCGGCGCGGCCGAGGATCCGGCCGCGTTGATGGTGCTGATCCACGCCTATACCGAGGAGGAGCAGCGGGAGGCGTTCGGCCACGCGCTTTGCCTACCGGGATCGGACGCGACGACGCTCGCCCCCGACGGCCCGCTCGCCGGGCGCTTCTTCCACGGCGCCTACACGTGGGCGGCCTGGTACCTCCGCTTCTGCGTCGAGGAACGGGTTCTCAGCCTGCCGGATGCGATCCACCGACTCACGGCAGCCCCGGCGGCGCGTGTCGGGCTGCCGGATCGAGGACTCATGCGCCCCGGGGCGTTTGCCGATGTCGTGGTATTCGATCCGAATGCGTTCAGAGAGGAAGGCACGACATTCGAACCCAGCAGGCTCGCGACGGGCATGGACACCGTCGTCGTCAACGGCACGTTGACGCTGAGCCGCGGCATGCCGACCGGCGCCCACGGCGGCCGGGTGCTGCGCCGGACGTAGAGCTGCAGGATTGCCGTCCGGGACGGGTGCTAGCTTCGAGCGCCATGAGACTCGTGCGCGGAGTCCTCGTTACCGTCTGCGCAGGCGTCGCGCTGTTCGCCCTCGCCGTGCCGGCGCCGGCAGCGCCGGTAGCCGCGCCTTCGAACTTCGTGATCAGTGTGAACGGGCACCGGCTGACGGCGAGGGATCTCGCGGTCACAGGTGACGCGTACATCACGACCCGCACCGGGCCGCTCACGATCGCCGTCCGCTGGAACACGGATCTGCGTGGCACGAACCATCGGGTGATCGTCATGTCCGCGAGCGGAGACGAGCGCCGCCGCTGCCTCTCCGGGACATCGTGCGTTTATACAACACGCTGGAGCCTCAAGCCCACGCAGGAGACGAGCTGGAGCGTCCTCATCTATCGGGGCACGAAGTTGGTCTCCGAGAAGGCGCTCTGCCTCGCCGGCAAGGGCTGACGCGCAGAAACCCGCGCAACCACGCCTGCCTTACAAACCTCGAACGTTCCGCTGACTCGCCGCTCATGGAGGCGGCAGAGGATGGCGGCATGGGTGCTCTCGAGGTGGTGCTGACGGTCGTCCTCACGACCGTGCTCGTCTGCCCGCTCCTCGCGGTGGCCGTCGCAGCGCGGCTCTGACGAACCGACACGAGAAAGCCGGGGCCGCGATTGCGGCCCCGGCTCTCCTTGCTCCCCTGCTTGGTGCGGGCGTGCCTACCGGACGAAGGTGCTTCGGACGGTTGAGCTCGTCAGGCCCGACTTGTCGCGAGCACGGAGGACGAGCGTGTACTTGCCCGAGCCACGGAAACGCGGTGCGGGCATCCAGTTGCGCGTATACACGCCACACGGCTTCGGCGCGACGAGCGTCGAGAAGCGGCGCGTGTACGAGAGCGAGCCGGGCCGGGCGTCGGTCTGGATGATCGTCAGGTTCTTCAACGAGTCGTCGCAGACGCGGAAGCGCGCGTATACCCGCGGGCCGGCGAACCGGACCGACACGATCTTCATGTTCGGCCGCTCGTTGACGACCCGTGCCTTCGGCTCGACGACGGCGGTGAGCAGCGAACGGGACGTCCCGCTCCCCTTCGAGTTCGTCGCCGTCACGACGACGTCCATGCGGAAGCCGATGTCGGCCTCACGGACGCCGTACGTCTTGCCGGTGGCTCCGTTCACGTCGACGCACTGGAACGGGTTCGTGTCGCAGCGACGCCACTGATACGTGTACGACGTCGGGTTGTTCGTCCACGTGCCGGTGTCGGCCGTCAGCTCCTGGCCGACGGTTGTGTCGCCTGACACGGACGGCCGCGAGGAGTTCCGCGGTGCCGCGGCCGTGTTCGACTGGACGACCGCGGTCTGACCCGAGCGGGCGGTGTTCGCGCCCTCGGAGTTGACCGCCGTTACGCGGACACGCATCGTGTTATCTGCGTCCGCATTGGCGAGCGTGTACGTCTTCTGCGCCCCGCCGTTTCCTGCGATCGGGCCACAGCTCTCGCCCGTGCGGTCACAGCGCAGCCAGCGGTACTGGTACGCGGTCGGGTTGTTGTCCCAGGTGCCGTTCCCTGCGGTCAGCGTCTCGCCGACCGTCGTCGTGCCGGTGATCGTCGGGGGCCCCGTATTGACCGGAGCCGCCTGTGTGGTTGCCCAGGCAGCACCGACCAGGGACGCCGCCGCGACCGCCGCGACGAGCGCCAGGAACACCCGGTTCGTCTGTCGCATGCGTTTCATGTGTGACATCCCCTCTCGTGTGGCGGGCATGACCAACGGTCAGCCCGGCGTTCACACCTGGGCATACCCCGCGTTGCCGGACCCGAAAGCGCCTCTCGAGCCGCCTTACGAACCTCGAACATTCAGGGTTCGGCGAGCCTGGCGACGTGCGCGGCTGGCGGCTTGGGCCGATGTCCGGCTTCAGCCGGACGTCCGGGTTTCGCCGGGGATGACCCCGGCGTCCGGCTGAAGCCGGACACCACCTGCTCCGCGGCATCACACCGCGGCGGCGCACCGCCGCAGCGACTAGGGTGGAGCGCGGCGAAAGGAGACGACTCATGATCGTGCGCATCGGCCGCGGCCACATCAAGCCGGGTACCTGGGACGCCTACGAAGCGGTGTACAGGCGCGAGCTGCTCGAGGGCGAGCGGCCGGCGGGGCTGATCGGGCGCTGGCTCGTCCGGGATGTCGACGACGAGCACGGCGGATACACGATCGGCTTCTGGGACGACGAGGAGGCGCTGTCGGCCTGGCTCGAGAGCGACGACTTCGCCGAGGCGCAGGAGACGATGCGGCCCTTCTTCGTGGGCGACTTCCAGGTGCACACCTGCGAGGTGCGCGTCCGCGAGGACTGACCTGAGCGGGGAGCTTCAGCCTCGCCAGTCGAGCTTCAGTCGCTGCCGCCCGTGTCGAGGTTGTAGGCCTCCCAGAGCAGGTCGGCGCCGTGCTGGCGATGCTTCACGAGCCGGCCGAGGACGCGCTGAACCTCGTCGCGCGTCTCCTCGACCGAGACCTCGTCTGCAGCAGCGAGCCTCGCGCGGAGCGCCTCGGCGGCGTCGCGCATCTCGGGATGCTCGTCCCGGAGCCGCTGCACGTTCCCGGAGAGACGCGGAGCCGCCTCGACGATCTCCGTGTAGAGGCCACCGGGGCGCTCCGTGATCTCGATGTGGTCGGCGATCTCGCGGCCGAGCTCGTCCAGCGCCTCGAGGATTCCCTCCACCCACCTATCCTTGCGCTCGACCGCGGGCCGCGCGGCTGCCTTCTCGAGTGTGAGGATCGCCTTGTAGAGATCGGCGCGGCGGCGGACGACCTCGTCCAGCGTCGCCGTTCCTTCCACGTCCGGGGCCCTGGTCGACTCGAGCATGGTCTTCCTCCGAGTTCGCGCTTCCGGACCCCACAGGATGACAGGTGACGAGCGCCGCGTCACGTGGCCGTCAGGACGCGAGATGCGCGATCAGCCGCCGGATGAGGGAGCGGTGGACAGCGCCGGGGTGTGCCGCCCGCTGCTCGCGCGCCTTGTCGGCGTGTGCACGGGTCGCCGCGAACATGGTCTGGGGAGTGAAGCCGTAGCGGCTGGTGGGCTCGATGGTCGTGACCTGGGACATGATCGCCTCCGTTCGGTTGCCGTTCTCCATGCCCGCACGGTACGACCGGCCCCGACAACGCACATCGGCAGGAGTGCCGAATTGCAGTGCCTATCTTCCGGCGTCGGCCTGCCTAGGCAGCGAGACCGTGCTCGAGTGCATACCGCGTGGCCGCGCTGCGCGAGTGGACGTCGAGCTTGCGGTAGATCGAGCGTAGGTGTGCATGCACGGTGCGGAGGCTGACGACGAGCCGCTCGGCTACTTCTGCGTCGCTGCGCCCCTGCGCGACGAGAGCGAGCACCTCGCTCTCGCGGGCGGTGAGGCCCTCGGGCGCGTCGGGCGCTGCCGGGGCCACGGGACGCGCCGCCGAGATCTGCTCGATCGTGGCGCTGAGCGGCAGCCTCCGCCCCTCCTCCCAGGCCGACGCGCGCCGATCGGCGCCGATGTGTGCGTCGACCTTCGCCACGACGACGTCATGCCGGATCTGGAACTCGGGCGGGCACGGCACCCCGATCGCCTTCCAGACGCCGTCAGCCGCTCCGAGGAACCTCGCGGCGCGCTCCGGGTCGGCACTCACGGCGGCCAGCTCAGACGCCGACTCGAGCAGCACACCGCAGAACCAGCGGTCGCCGAACTCGACCATGAGCGTCAGCGACTCGGCGAGATATGCCGACGCAGACTCGAACTCTCCGACCTCGCGGGCGACCTCGGCCGCACTCCACAGAACCTTGGCGAGATTCCGCCGGTCGCCGAGCCCGCGCAGGATCTCGAGGCTCTCGTCGATCTGCGCGCGGGCGAGCGCCGGATTGCCCGGCACGCGCGCCATGACGAGGCCGTGGAGGCAGAGCGCGACGCCGGTCGAGTCGCCGAGCCGCCTGAACATCTCGAGGCTGCGCTCGAACAGCTCGCGACCGCGCGCTTCGTCCGCCGCGATGGTCAGCACGATCGCGAGGCGGTCGAGCGTCCGGGCAGTCGCCTCCTCGTCGCCGAGCTCGCCGTAGATCGAGAGCGCCTCACGATAGTGCGCCTCGGCCTCCTCGTAGGCGCCGCGTGCCCGCCGCCCGAGCGCGACTCCGGTGAGCGCATCCGCCACCCCCCGTGGGTCGCCGAGCGACCGCGAGAGCTCCAGCGCCTCCTGGCAGAGCTCGTCGGCGACGCCGTAGTCGGCCTGGTAATGAGAGAGCACGCCGTTCGCCGTCAGCGCCTGCGCCCTCGTCGCCGTCGGCTCCGTCCCGAGGGCGAGCGCCTCCTGGAGCCAGAGCCGTCCTTCGCCGAGATAGCCGCGCTCCAGCCAGAAGCGCCAGAGCGCGAGGCAGAGCCCGAGGGCCGACTCCTCGTCGCCGTCGTCGAGTGCGAACCGCAGCGCCGCGCGCAGGTTGTCGTGCTCGACCGCGAGCCGCGCGCGCCACCGCCTCTGCTCCGGGCCGCCGAGGGCGGCCGCCGCTAGGCGTGCAAGCCGTAAGTAGGTGCGAGCGTGTGCAGCCCGGATCTCAAGCGCCTCGCCGCTCGCTTCGAGCTGCTCGGCGGCGTACTCGCGGATCGTCTCCAACATCGCGAAGCGCTCGCCGTCAGAGCGGACGAGGCTTGCATCGACGAGCGCGCCGAGCCCGTCGATCGTCCCACCGCACACGTCCTCGACCTCGTCCAGCGTGCAGCCGCCGGCGAAGACGGAGAGACGGCGGAAGAGCGTCCTGCCGTCGTCGTCGAGCAGCTCGACGCTCCAGCCGATCGTGTCGCGCAGAGCGCGGTGCCGTTGCGGAGCGTCCTGGGAGCCGGAGGTCAGCAGCTCGAGCGGGTGCTCGAGCCGGGTCAGCATCGTCTGTGGCGACAGCATCTTCACGCGGGGGGCGGCGAGCTCGATCGCGAGCGGCAGGCAGTCGAGGTGGTCGCAGATCTCGCCGATTGCCTCCAGCTCGGGCTCGTTCGGTGCGAAGTCGGGGCGGACGGCACGCGCGCGCTCGATGAAGACGTGCACGGCGTCGTCGCGCGCGAGCGGCTCCAGCGGGAGCTCCTGCTCGCCGCCGACTCGCAGTCGCGTCCGGCTCGTCACGACCGCCTTCAGGCCCGGGCTCGCGGAGACGATCGCCGCCAGCGAGGGCGCGGCACCGACGACCTGCTCGAAGTTGTCGACGAGAAGGAGCATCCGGCTGTCGCGGAGGTGGTCGACGAGGCGCTGGGAGAGATCGCCCTCGAAGTCGAAGAGCCCGACCGAGCGGGCGACGGTGCCGACGACGAGCCCCGGGTCGTCGACGGCCTGGAGCGGGACGAGCACGACGCCGTCCGCGAATCGGTCGCCCGCCGCCGCCGCGACCGCCTCGGCGAGCCTCGTCTTCCCGATCCCGCCCGGCCCCGTGATCGTCAACAGCCGCACGTCGTCGCGGGAGAGGAGCGTGACCGCCTCGGCGATGCGCTGGTCCCGTCCGATCAGGGCGGTCGTCGCGGTCATGCCGTCACCAGCTCGTGCAGGCGCTCGGCCATCGCGCGGGCGAGGACGGGGTCGTTGAGGTCCGTGTCGACCTCGTGCACCTCGACCCGCGATCGGTCGACCTGCTCGCGCAGGGCCTCGGCGAGGGCCTCGTCCGCCTTGCGGTCGTGCAGCACGGCGCCGTCGGTCGACAGCAGCGAGAGCCCGCGCAGCGGTACGAACAGCACCGTCGGGCCGTGGGCAGCGTTGAGCTTCCTCGCGACCACTGAGCCGAGCGCCCGGCACTCCTCCGGCGTCGCCCGCGTGCCCGCGAGGAGCTCGTCGTGGAGGTATATCGGCCTCCCGGCGAAGCGCTCCGGCATGGGCTCGGGAAGCCCCTCGTCCGAGATCACGATCACGTCGAGGGCGCCGAGCGAGACGACCTGAGGGATGCCGAGCCGCCCGGCCGACTCGAGGCGCTCTGGCCCCGCGGGCCAGATCCCGCCGAGCAGCTCATCGGCGAGCTCCGTGGGTGTGACGTCGAGGACGCCGTCGACGAGGCCCGTGCCGACGAGCTCCTCCATCGACCGCCCGCCCGAGCCCGTCTGGTGGAAGACGAGCACGTCGTAGCCGAGCTCCTCGAGCCGCTTGCGCGCGACCGTCACGCAGGGCGTCGTGACGCCCCACATGGACGCGGCGATCAACGGCCGGTCGTGGTCCACCCGAGCGTCGTCCCCGACGGCCATGCCTGCCAGAGCCCGCGCCGCGTTCCCGATGATCCGCCGCGAGACACGGTTGATCCCGGCCACGTCGACGACCGAGTGCATCATCGTCACGTCGGACGTCCCGACGTAGCGGCCGATATCGCCTGACGCCATCGTCGAGACCATCAGCTTCGGCACGCCGAGCGGAAGCGCCCTCATCGCCCTGGTCGCAATCGCGGTCCCTCCGGAGCCACCAAGAGCACCGATCGCCTGGAGCCGGCCCTCGTTGTGAAGCGTGACCGCTGCCCCGGCGGCCGCGCGGCCCATGGCCTCGATCGCCGCGGCGCGCTCACGTGCCCGCGCGAGCGCGTCGACGTCGACTCCCACCGCGGCCGCGACCTCGCGGCGGCTCAGGTCGGGCTCGACGAGAGGGTCGTCGAGGATGCCGGCGTCGACAAGCAGCACGTCGGCGCCGCGCTCGAGGATCCGCTCGCGGAGGAGCCCGTACTCGCGACCCTTCGTGTCCAGCGTCCCGACGAGGACGACGGTCGGGCGCCGGTCGGGTGCTTCGCTCGTCGTCGCTCCTCTCGTGTGCTTGTCGCCTCCTGTTGGCGGGTCTCAGCATGACAGACTGACGACATGACCTCGATCGACTCGCCCCTCCATGGAGGCTGCCTCTGCGGCGGCGTCCGCTGGGAGCTCGCCGAGCCGCCGCTCTTCGCCTCGTACTGCCACTGCACGCGCTGCCAGCGGAGGACCGGCACCGGCGCCGCTGCCTCGGCGCGCATCGTGCCGGGATCGCTTCGCATCGTCTCGGGCAAGGAGCTCGTGAAGGTCTTCGAGCCGCCCGACGGGTTCGGCAAGGCGTTCTGCTCGACATGCGGTTCCGCCCTCTGGTCTGTCGATCCCGACACCGGCGAGCCTGCCGGCGTCCGGCTCGGCAGCTTCGACTCCGATCCCGGTGTGCGCCCCTCGTTCAGAACCTTCACGGCCTACGCGGCATCGTGGGAGCCCATCGTCGACGACCTGCCGCGCTACCCGGAGCAGCGCCCGCCGACCACCTGACGCGCGGGCTCGTGTCAAGGCGGACCTCTTCGGCCGTCCGGGACGTACGAGAGGCATGACGTGCACGCTCCTGCTCACCGCGCTGGCCACCGCGCTCTGGTCGGCCGCGTCCGTCACGCCGGCGCCGGGGGCATCGGATCCCACTTGCCGCGGCACGCTCCCGAACCACGTCGTCCCGGCCGACCCCGGCTTCGGACGCGCCGCCTTCAACTACGGCACATCGCGCCTCCGAGCGCACCTGAATTGGAAGGACGGGATCCTCCGCGCCGGGACGCTTCCGGACGGCGGCTCCGTCGCCACGATCGGCGCGGACGGGACGATCCGCGTCAAGCAGGGTTGGTGGCGCGGGCAGGCGGGCCGGCTCCTGATCACCGGCCGCAGGCTCGACCGCTCCGCGCCGCCGGCGCGCGCGAACGTCCCGACCGGCTACGGCGACACGGGCTTCACGCCCGTCGAGCTCCTCTTCCCCACGACCGGCTGCTGGCGCGTCGACGCGCGCCAGGGAACGGCAAAGCTCTCCTACGTCGTGCGGGTCGTGAAGCTGGCCGGTTGATCAGTCGCCGCTGTCGTACTTGAACGAGAGCCCGAGCCGCACGCGGTAGCTCGAGATCGTGCCGTTCTCGATCGTGACGTCCTGGCGGATGACCTCCGCGACGCGGAGATCGCGAACCGTCCCGGCTGCGGTCGCGACCGCGTTCCGGGCGGCGGCCTCCCACGACTCGCTGCTCGTCCCGATCACCTCGGTGACGCGGTAGACGCTGTCGCTCATGCCGTTCCTCCTTCGCGGGCTGCAGGGCCCCAAGAATGACACGCGAGGCTCGGGCGCGCTGCGAGGCGCCGCCGGCCGGACGTCCCGGCGCGACTTGCCGTGCGCCCGCGGCTCTGCAAGTAATCGAGGGTCCACACGTCGAGCGGGAGGGAGCAACCATGCGCAACGCCCGTCCGGTCCTCGGCCTCGCGGCCGTCGTCGCATTGCTGCTGTGGGCGGCGGTCGGCGCGAACGCCGGCGGCACCAAGAGGCCCGTCGATCTGGAGTTCCTCGGCCAGGCGATCGTGCCGACCGGGACGACCTTCGACGGCACGACCATCGGCGGTCTCTCGAGCATCACCTACGACGCAGACCGAAACGTCTTCTACACGCTCTCGGACGACCAGAGCCAGTTCCAACCGGCGCGGTACTACACCGTCTTGGTCGATTTCTCCGACGGGCACCTCGACAACGGCGACGTCAGCTTCGAGGCCGTCACGACGCTACTCGCCCCGAACGGGGCGCCGTATCCTCCTTTCAGCCTCGACCCGGAGGGCCTCACGCTGACGAAGAGCGGCGAGCTCGTCGTCACGTCGGAGGGGATCGCCAACAACGGCATCGCGCCGTTCGTCCGGCGCTATCGCCTCGATGGGACCTTCCTGGGCGACCTGCCCGTCCCGGGCGCGTTTCTGCCGACCGGCCCCACGCACGGCGTGCGCCAGAACCTCGCCTTGGAGGCGGCCGCCGTGGCGCCGAACGGCCGCCATCTCTTCGTCGGGATGGAGGGCTCGCTGATCCAGGATGGTCCGCCGGCGACTCTGGCAGGCGGAAGCCCTTCCCGGATCCTCAGCTACAACCTCGCCTCGGGCAAGCTCGAACGGCAAGTCGTCTACGTCACCGACCCGATCGCCGAACCGCCGGTGCCGTCCACGCAGTTCGCCGTCAGCGGGCTCGTCGAGCTGCTCCCCCTCAACAACGAGTTCATGCTCTCGATGGAGCGCTCGTTCTCGGTCGGAGCGCCCCTCACCGGGAACACGATCAAGCTGTACTCGGTCGCCTTCCCCGGAGCCTCCGATGTGAACGGCCTCGACAGCATCGCCGGGGCACTCGGAAGCCTGAGAACGGTCGATAAGACGCTGCTCCTCAACCTGAACACGCTCGGCCTGCCGCTCGACAACGTCGAGGGGATGACGCTCGGCCCAACGCTTCCCGACGGCCGCCGCTCGCTCCTCCTCGTCAGCGACAACAACTTCGCCCCGAGCCAGTTCACGCAGTTCCTGCTCTTCGCGGTGGGCTGACGAGCAGCGCGGAGGCGATCGCCTGAAAAGGACACGCGGCCGCCTGGGCGAAGGACAATGTTCCAATGGCTTGGCGC
>AR_comb_assmDRAFT_10718532_pt1 | contig 13869 bp, 11 predicted proteins | sample ArasoioldDNA_FD_10543 | JGI IMG/M metagenome (IMG submission 10543) | reverse complement strand
AACGACGACACCAGTTGCGTCTTTCCGGTGCCGCCGTGGCCGACAATGCCAACGTTTCGGATATCCTTGGTGAGATACGTGTTCATAGAGGCCTCCTGTCCTGCGCCGCTCGCGGCGTGCAGGCGAGGTCCGTCCTGAACAACTCAGGGTTTGTAAGTCCGACTGCTTTCTGTAAGGGTTGGTCAAACAAACCCTTAAACCCTGAAACACCTACGCTGTCAGGCGCGGGCCTGCGCCTGGGTGAGTTTTCTTGCTGGGGGAGGAGAGCGCGGCCTCGAATCGCGCCGCGAGATGGTTCCATAAACTCGCGCCGCAACTCTTTATCAGGGTCATGAAACCCTGGAACCCTGGGTCCCTTCACAGCGCGCAACTCGCACGTAGCAAAGGGGCGAAGGAGAGTCGAAAAATCCCCTGGTCCGTTCTCCTGTAGTGCGGAACGGTTTAGCCGCCCCACACGCCGCGGATGCTAGCACACCGGGTTGGGTTGCGCCAATGACATCAGCGCTGCTGTCGTCAGCGCTGCCAGCGCCGGCCGATGCAAAAAATTGCGGGCGGAAGTCTCCGCCCCCTTTCAGAGATTTTTGTCGGCGCAGAATTACGCGTTGCGGCGCTTGCGGAGACCAGCCAGACCGGCCAATCCGCCGCGCTCTACAGGAGGCCACGGGCCGGCTCCGGCGTCTGGAAGGTGCCGGTGCCGCGAACAATGGCGCCACGCGGGATGCCATCAAACTCCAAGGTATAACTTCCGCCCGTGCATCCCAGTTTGTTGTCGCTGTCGTTGTCGAAAGGAGCGTGCAAGCCGTCGCCTATGCCCTTGTCATCTATGACTGGTCCTGCCAAGAGTAAACTCAATCACAAGGGAGCTACAACGTCTAGTACTGTCTAGTATCGACCAACCCGAGTTATGCAAGGTCATCCAATTGGGGCCGCTGGTATGATGATGGCGTCAGACGGAGGTCGGCCATGCAAAGCGGCAGCGTGTTCAAGATGCTCTGCAAAACAGTGTGCGTCGTCGCGGGTTTCATGTTTTTCTCAGGTTCGGCGAAAGCGGACGACAAAAGCGCGTCGCTGTACAAGGCGAAGTGCGCGGTCTGTCATGGCGCGGCCGGGAAGGGCGATTCGCCAGCCGGCAAGAGCATGGGCGTAGTGAGCTTTTCCGATGCCAAAGTTGCGGCGAAGAGCGACACCGAGTTGAAGGATGCCATCGAAAAAGGCAAAGGCAAACTGCCCGCGTATGGAAAGAGCCTGAAGCCCGATGAGATTCAAGGGCTGGTGGCCTACCTCCGGAGCCTGAAGTAGTGAGCGCGGGGAGAGCACCCGGGGAATGCGGAGCGCCGCGCGCATGATTGAAGTGCGGATTTCACAGCAGCTGAAGGCAAAGTGCGCGAAAGCGGCGCTGGGATGGGTTAGAGCAGAAGTGGAAACCAGCGCGACGCCCGGCGGGCTGGATCAAGCGTTGCGCGCGTGCGAGGAGCGCATCGCGAAACTGGCCGACCCCCGCGCGATTCTGGAAGCTCCGGCGATACTGGCGACGCGGGCAGGATACAAGGCGCTGGGGAAGGATCCGGCGAGATATCGCGGATCAGCGGAGGCACTGTTGCGGCGCGTGATTGCGGGCAAGGGATTGCCGCGCATCAATTCGGTGGTGGACGCAATCAATCTAGTTTCCGTGGAGAGCCGGTTGCCGATCGGACTTTACGATCTGGCGCATGTGGAAGGCGCGATTGAATTTCGCGCGGGCCGCGCGGGCGAAACCTACAAGGGAATCGGCAAATACGATCTGAATCTGGAAGACCTGCCACTGTTCGCCGATGAGCGAGGTCCGCACGGCAGCGCGACCAGCGATTCCGAGCGAACCATGGTGACGGAAAGCACCAAGTGCGTGCTGGCGATTATTGTTTCGTTTGGCGGAACGAGCGGAGTGCAGCAGTGGAACCAGCGACTTGCGGAACTGCTCGCCGCATACGCTTCGGGCAAAGCGATCGAATCACAAGTCGTAAGCTAGGCGCGCCGGACACCAGCCGATCCACTGACCGGAACCGCTCGTGCCGATTTTGTAGTGAAAGTGGCCCCCAGTGGAGCGCTTGGGCCTTCGGGACGATCCTCTAAACTACTGAAGCGAAAGACTTGGACTCGTGTTCAGCCGGACCGCAACGATTAGTTCCGGTTTTCTTGGCAAGGAATTCGGGCGCCGGATTTGCGGTACGCGGTGCCGCTTCAGCCGGGCTTCCCTTTTTGTTTCCTGATTTCGCAGTAGCGGTTTACGCGAAACGAGACTCCGCCATTCCAGATTCAGGGCGCGCTGGGCCTATGGCGCGACGGGTTGGGCGGCTTCGGCGGCGGAGATGCGGTTGCGCATGAAGAAACCGCGCGCGGCGAGGAGTTCGGCGTTGAGCAGGGCGGCGCCGGCGGCTCCGCGGAGCAGGTTGTGCGAGAGCAGAGTGAGTTTAACGTCGAGGAGCGGGCATTCGCGGATGCGGCCGACAGCCGCGGCCATGCCGTTGCCGGCGTTGACATCGCGTCGAGGCTGCGGGCGATTTTCCTCATCGAGGACCACGATCGGATTTCTGACGGCGGTCGGAAGCGCGGCGAGTTCATCGCTGACAGCGAAATCGCGAAGAACTTCGCGAACTTCGGCGAGGGTGGCCACTTTTTTCAGGCTCATGGAGACCGCTTCGAGGTGCCCGTTTTCGACCGGGACGCGGTTGCAGTGCGCGCTGATGCCGAGACCGGCTTCGACGAAGCGCGAACCGTCCCACTTGCCGAGTAGCTTTTGCGGCTCGGTTTCCAGCTTTTCCTCTTCGCCGCTGATGAAGGGAACGACATTGCCGAGAATGTCGAGGGATGGAACACCGGGATAGCCCGCGCCGGAAGCGGCTTGCATGGTGACGACAAAAAGCTTTTCCAGACCGAAAGCGTCGGCGAGCGGTTTGAGGACCAGGACGAGTCCGGCGGTGGAACAGTTGGGATTGGTAACGATGAAACCGGAACCGTAGCCACGATTTTTCTGCTGGAGCGGAATGGCTTCGAGGTGGGCGGCGTTCACTTCTGGAATGAGCAGCGGGACATCGGACGCCATGCGGTGATTTCTGGAATTGCTGACGACGGGATAGCCGGCGCGGGCAAAATCTTCTTCGGCAGTGCCGGCGACGGAGGAGTCAAGAGCAGAGAAGACGAATTCGCAATCGAGAGTCGGGTCGAGACCTTTGACGATGAGATCGGCTGCCCCGGCCGGGATTGGTTCGTTGAGGTGCCAGTTCACGGCCTCGGAGTACTTTTTTCCGGAGGAGCGCTCGGAGGCGGCGACTTCGGCGAGTTCAAACCAGGGATGACCGGCGAGGAGGTGGACCAGGCGCTGCCCTACGATGCCGGTGGCGCCGAGGACTCCGGCCCGGAGTTTCTTGTCGAATGGGGGTCGCGACTGGGGACTCATGCTTCACCTCGGACATTGGAATTGTGACAACCGCGCGGAGCGACGACAAGGGAATCGTTGAGCGGGGGAGGAGAGATTCCCCGATTGTGTTCGTCCGCTGCCGCGGACTTACTCCGCCCGGAATGACAATCTAAGGAAAGGGCCGGCGGACCCGCATGCGGTTCGGAATGACCAGCAACGGGCAAGACCTCTGGGGATGGTCCGATACGCGTGCCACGGGAGCGCGGGTTGAAGGTGTTGCGGACCCAGACGACCATTTCGGTTTCGGCGGCTAGCGGCAAGACCTTTGCATGAAGGACCTTGGCGCCGGATGCGGCGAGAGCATACGCCTGGTCGTAAGAAAGTTCGTGAAGCAAGCGAGCTTCGGCGGATTCATGCGGATTGGCGGTGTAGATGCCGTCGACGTCGGTCCAGATGACAAGTTCGTCGGCATCGACAACATGGGCGACTAGCGCGCCGGAAAAGTCGGAACTGTTGCGACCAAGGGTGGTGACTCGGCCATCGGCGGTAGAACCGATGAAGCCGGTGACGACCGGCACGAGGCGGTCCGTGAAGAGCGGCAACAGTATTTCGCGACCGCGGCGCCGGGTCTCTTCGATGTGCGGTTGCGCATGGCGAAACGTGTCGCAAGTAAGTACGAATTCGGAGGAGCTGACAGGAACCGACGCTATACCGGATTTTTCCAGCGCTGCGGCGAACAGGCGCGCGCTGAAACGCTCGCCGTACGAGGCGAGCAGGTCGTGCAAGGCCTCGCGCGAAGACCATGCCGCCCGAGCGCTCGCGGAAACATCGTGAAAGAAGTCCTTGCCGAGCAGGTGAAGGTCGCGGGCTACGCGCTCGGCGCGAAAAGGATCAAGGCGCAATTCGCGGAGCACGTCGAAATGCACGTAGCAGAGGTGATCGGCTTCGCGAGAAGCATCGGCGGCGCGCCCGTCGTCGAGAGCAGCGGCGATCGACAGCAAACTGTCGGTCACACCCTTCATCGCCGATACGACAACCACGACGTTTCCTCTACTGGCAGCGTCACGCACGAGGCTTGCGGCGTGCATCATGCGTTCGGCGCCCAGTAGAGAACTGCCGCCAAATTTGAAAGCAAGAACGTTGCGTCCGGTCCTTCGCCGCAGTTCCGACAGAGTGGAGCGAAAGGCCGCTAATGACGGATGGGCGTTTGCTTCTTCAGGCTGTGCTTGCGAGTTCATGATGACGGCTCCTGGGTTCCTTTTCCCTGGCCAACCGTCTGGAGCGTCACTTCTAATCAGAGTCTAAGGTTTGTAGAACCAGCCCTTAAGACCCTGCAACCTGAGAGGGGGCTAAAGAAGAAACCCACCGCCAGGTTCGCTTCAGGCGGTGGGTTGGAAACTTGGTCTAGCTTAGCGTCAGTTTCTGCCCTCGCCGGAAGCGCCGGTAGTCTTAATAATGGTAGTGGACGTCGTCTTGGAAAGAGACGACATCGACCGCGTAACGGTCGAAGAGGCGCTGATCGAGATGGCGAGAGACAACATAACCGGAAGCCAGAATAGCACCGGAGGAGCTCGGACCAAATGCAAATTTTCGTTGCTGAGAAACGATTTGTTGAATGCTAGACCTGCCCGGCAAGAATCGGCTCCTGCAAAGATTGCCCTTGGTCTTTTGGGAAGTAAGAGAGCTTGAGTGTATCCGCAGTAAGTTGATAATGAGCAGAGAGTTAAAATGAAGCAGCGGCGACGAATTTGGCGAAGCGGGTGCAGCGGCAGTGCGCAAGATTCAAGCTAAAGAACCTTGATGAGGAGGCGACATGAACTTCGTGCCGGTGAGGGTAAGTTTGCGCTGGCGAAAAACGGCGGTAGCAATGGTGTGTGTGGCAGCGATGTGGTCCGGTGCGCGCGTGGCGGGCGCGCAAAACCAGGTAATGGGAGAGCTGGAGTTTGACGGCAAAACCAAGCTGGAAGAGAACGCCGGAGTGTGGGTGGACGGAAACTACGTTGGCTACATGAAGGAACTGAAAGGCAAAAAGAAAGTACTGCTGCTTCCGGGGCAGCATGAGGTGGTGGTACGGCAATCCGGTTATGTGGACAGCGTACAGAAGGTAGTGGTGCAGCCGGGAGAGAAGAGAGTGGTGAGCGTGATCATGCAATTGGCACCGCATGCGACCGTGCCCGACATTACGGCGACGTTGAAACTGAATATCAAGCCGAAGCGCGCGGCAGTTTTTTTGGATGAAAAATTCGTCGGACACGCCAGTGAATTTGGTGGGAGATTTCGTTCGATGAAGATCAGTCCGGGCAAGCACAAGGTGCGCGTGGAGCTGCCTGGCTACCGGACCTTTCTGACGGAAGTGGACCTACTGGCAGATCAGGAGACGGAATTGAAGACTGAGCTACAAGTGGGAAGCATCCAACAGAATACGCCGATCATCAAGAAGCCGGACTAGAGCAGCGAAGGAATAGGTACTCAGGGTGCGTCAAAAATCAAGCTAGAGCAGGTAAGGCCGGATTCGGCCTTTTGCAATTCAGAAATGTCGAGCGTGGCGACGCGGAAGCCGCGGGTACCGATGCGGGCTCGTGTGCGCGGGAATGAAGCGGGGAAAATAACCGTTCCGGAAAGCATGAGTGCGTTGCCCGCATGAGGCTCAGTGGGATCCACGTCCAGCCAGTCAAATCCGGGAAAAAATGAAGAATCGAACCAGGCGCGGTTGGCGAGCAGGGTGTGGCCATCGAGCGCGGTCACGGCGGACTTCAGGTGGAGGCAGCCGGGCACGGGAACGCCGATGACCTGGTAACCGTGGGGCGCGACGATGGCGGAGAGTTGCGCGATGCCGTCTGCGTTGCTGCGCGCGGTGCGCCCGACGAACAGCTGGTGGTCGAGGCGAAGGATGTCGCCGCCTTCGAGCATGCCGGGAAGCTTAACCTGTTGTAGTTTGCGAAAAGGCCGGAGGGCAGCGGCGATGCTGGGAGCTTCGCGGCGGCGGGTGGCGGTGCCCAAGGGAAAAATCACGGCGAGTTCATCGAGGACCAGAGCGGGATCTTCGACAAACATGGAATCGGGCAGGCCGGGTTCTGCGGGAAGTGAAATGACGCGAGCGCCGAGGTCAGCGAGAAGTTTTTCATAGGCGTGGTGCTGGGATTGCGCCTTGGCCAGATCGATGGGTTGGCGCGGGATGAAGCTGAGTTCGCATTGCGAAAGCGATGGACTGACGGCGCGCGTGATGGCGGTAACCATTCGGGAGAATGTATCAGACGAAGTAGGGATACGAAAGCGATCGCGGTTGCACAAGAGAATTGGTGCGGATAGACTCCGATGCGTTTCAGGACAGGAGCCATGGAATGCGGACTGAGAAACGCGTACGGATGGTTCGGTTCGTTGTGCTGTCGGCAATCGCGGTAGCGGAATTGTGTGTAACTACGCGCGCACAAGACAAAAAGAGCGCGGCGGTGGACGAAGTGTTCGCCGATGTGGCCAAGCCGGGTTCACCGGGCTGTGCCCTGGCTGTGGTACGCAGCGGAAAGGCCATTTATGAAAAGGGCTACGGGCTGGCGAACATAGAACAGAACGTGAGCATTACGCCGCAGAGCGTGTTCGACATCGGATCGACTTCGAAGCAATTTACGGCGGCCAGTATTCTGCTACTGGAGAAGCAGGGAAAACTTTCGCTGAACGACGACATCCGGAAATACTTGCCGGAGATTCCGGACTACGGGCACAGGATTACCATTTTGCACCTGCTAAATCACACCAGCGGGCTGCGTGATTATCTGACGCTTTTTGAGCTGGCGGGGATTAATACGGACAGCGTGACGACGGACGAGGACGCTCTGGCGATCATTGCCAACCAGAAGGCTTTGAATTTCGAGCCGGGTAGCGAGTGGCTTTACAGCAATTCGGGATTCTTTCTGCTGTCTGTGATTGTGCAGCGAGTGAGCGGGAAAACGTTGACCGAGTTTGCCACGGAGAACATTTTTGCCCCGCTGGAGATGAAGCATACGGTTTACCGGGACTCCCACACGCTAATCGTGCCGAATCGCACGCTGGCTTACGACTCCAAAGAGAAGGAAGCGGGATACTCGATCAACGTTTCGTATTTCGAGCAGACGGGCGATGGAGCGGTGCACACGTCGGTCGAAGATCTTTTGAAGTGGGACGAGAACTTTTACAGCGGCAAGCTGGGCGGCAAGGAATTTCTGGCCGAGATGCAGGAGCCAGGCAAGCTGAACAGCGGGAAGCCGCTGACTTATGCGAAGGGCTTGGTGGTGGAAAAATATCGCGGGTTGCCGATTGTGGAGCATGGCGGCTCGTGGGGCGGCTACCGCGCACAGTTGCTGCGATTTCCGGAGCAACATTTTTCCGTGGCGTGCCTCTGCAACGTGGGGAATGCGGGACCGGAAAAGCGCGCGCTGCGCGTAGCGGATATCTACCTGGCGGAAGAAATGAAAGAGCCGCTAGCACGCGAAAAGGAAGGAAAGAGGCGCGAGAAAAAAGAGACGGTTGCCATGGCGCCGGACAAACTAGCGGGATATGCGGGAAAGTTTCGCAGCGAGGAGCTGCGCGCGACGTATCGGCTGGAAATAGAAGACGGGAAGCTGATATTGAAGGGCATTCAGAGCGGCGACGGATTTTTGCATTCGCCAGAGCATTTGGAGTTGCGCCCAGTAGGCGCAGATGCGTTTGTGGTGGATGAAGAGGGCTTGCAGTTTGCATTCCAGCATGGCGGATCGGGGAACGTGAGCGGTTTTCGCCTGGACGCCGGACGCACAAAGGGACTCGAATTTCAGCGGAATTAAGATTTCTAAGGCGCGCTCCCGCAAGCGTCGGGGCGCCTCAGTGGCGCGTCAGTCAGTGAAGCTGGGGATTAAAGTGAGTTATCCAGAGGGCGGCCGCACCTGCGCCGAGAAGAATGCCCGTCAAAATCAATGCAAGGATCACCAGCGTGAGCCATTTCTTTGAACCGTCATCGGTTTGGCCATTGGAAGCTGCCGGCGAGCCAGCTACCGCTTTCTGTGCGTCGCCGGATGGCGCGGCTTCGGCGGGCTGTGAAAAGGGAACCGCGGAAAATTCCGCGGAACCGATAAAGCTGTAGCCCCTGCGGGGAATGGTCTCAATATAGGTTGGCCTCTCCGTCGATTCGCCGAGCGCCTGGCGAAGCTTGTTCACCGTGGTGTTGACGTTGGCGTCGTAGTTGACATGGGTATCCGCCGGCCACAGAGCCTGCTTAAGCTGTTCGCGCGTAACCACCTCGCCCTGATTGCGAATCAGGACCAGCAACACCTGATAAACCTTGCCCTGCACCCGCACTTTGCTGCCGCCACGGTAGACCTGCTGGCGCTGGCGATCGATATGAAAAGGACCAAATCGCACGTAACGAGCGAGCGATGCGATTTCCTGGAGGGAATCATTTTCCATGAGAGGGTCCAGGGAGGGGATGAGACTTGAAGTCATACACACGCCCTTGATAAGGGTAGACGTAAGGGAAACAAAATCGTTTTAAACCTGAATATACGGAACAGGAGCAGGAATTGTTTCCGGTCCGCCTGAACGGGGAGCGAGCGGCCCGAGCGATCTACGCAAGATGGGATGAGGTTTGAAAAACCGTAGATACGGCCGCGCCGGGCGGGCGCAGACTTCTAAAAACCATCTAATTCGCTTCGTGACTTCCTTGCTTTTAGCCCCTGCTCACGCCTCAACCGGCAACAAGTAAGCGAGTTAGGGCCTTACACACGCCAAAGACAAAAGTAAGGGACAAATTGGCTCTGCTGGCCGCAGAGGTGCCAGTACCCCGGCAACCAACTTGTGCGGGTCGGACCAGAAATGCTGCTGGCTGGTCATAAGCCGCACTAAACAAGCCAAATCCTGAAGGAGAAAGCAAAATGCGCAGACTGACAGTCATAGCCCTGGCGGCAACGTTGTGTTTGTTGCTAGGCAGCGGAGCCTGGGCACAACGCCTCGATGGGTCGCTTCGCGTTTCCGTCACTGACCACAGCCAAGCCTCGGTCGAAGACGCCAAGGTCACGGTGGCAAATGAAGCCACCGGCGTTGCGACCACCACCACGGCGTCCAGCGCCGGGACCTATGTATTTCCAAACCTTTTGGTGGGAACCTATACCGTCACCGTAGAAAAGGACGGTTTCAAAAAGGCGGTACAAAAAGGAATTGCGATCGCGTCAAACCAGACCGCGGACGCGAAGGTCGAACTGGAGCTGGGTTCCATCTCGGCTGTGGTGGAAGTGGAGGCCGGAGCGGACCTGGTAAATACGCAGTCTTCGGAATTGGGCGCCACGTTTAGCGGCAAAGTCGTGAACGATCTGCCCCTGAATACTTTGGGTGGCGACGTGAAGGAATTTGCAGTCTTTGCACCCGGAACGACCACTCAGCAAGGCGGCGTTCTCGGTTCCGGCGGGTCAATCGGCGGAACTCGCCCGCGCTTTAACGGATTTAACATTGACGGCGTCGAAGACAACAAGCTGGACACCAACGGGCCCACGCAGCCGGTGATTCAGGAATCGATCGCTGAATTTACGCTCCTCACCAACCAATTCAGCTCCGAGTACGGTCACTCCGCCGGAGGTATCTTCAATACCGTAACTAAGTCAGGTACCAACAACTGGCACGGCAGCGCCTGGGGGTACAACCGCAACCGCAGTTACAACGCGTTTGACAACCAGCAAAAGGAGCGCGTCCAAAGCGGACAGGCTACCGACAAAGACCGGTTCGACTACAACCGAGCCGGACTTACAGCGGGGGGGCCGCTCATCCACAACAAATGGTTCATTTTTGGCGCGTACGAATTTCAGAACGAAGGCCTGGCGGCTTCCAGCCCGCAAGTTACCCTTCCGACGGCCGACGGCCTCCAGACGTTACAGACGCTGGCGTTCGACAGCGCAGTGGTGGATATCTTGAAGCAGTTTCCGGTTGCGCCTGCCCAGAATGCTTGCACGGCGACCAGCAAGTGCACCGTGGATGTGAACGGTACGGCGATTCCCGTCGGTGACCTCACAACGGTAGCCCCGTCATACGTCAACGAGCACGATTTCAGCGTCAACTCGGATGTGACGCTAGGAAAGCACCAGTTCAGTACGCGCTATCTTTACGATCGGATCCGGCAGCCGGACTTTAATGCGTCCTTGCCTGCACCACAGTTTCTGGGAACACGGGCCTCGGGCAACCACAAAGCGATTCTTTCCGACGTTTGGACCATTTCGAGCCACTTCATAAACAACGCGAGAGCCTCGTATTCGCGCACGATTGGTCCGCAGCTCGTCGCGCCTTCGGGATTTGAGAACTTTCCCAACGTGATTATCGACGATCTTAGTACCGTCAATATCGGCCCCGAACAAAACGCTCCACAAAGCTACACCCAGAACGTGTATCAGCTGGCCGACACGCTCAACTACATACGCGGCAAACACTCTCTCAAGTTTGGTATCGAAGGGAAGAAATACATTTCGCCGACGAATGGCCTTCCCCGAGCACGTGGCGAGTGGGACTACACCACGCTGAGCCAGCTGGTGAATGACTTTGTTCCGAACGGTGCTCCGAACAAAGCGCTACGCGGCGCAGGTTCAGGCAGCGTGCCGGAGAACTATCCGGCCATCTACTGGTTCGCGCAGGATGACTGGAAGCTGACGCCCCGGCTCACTTTGAACCTCGGACTTCGCTACGAATACGTGGGCGTCCCGTCAGGTGACAAACGCCAGGCACTGAATTCTATCTCGGACGATCCCGCACTGGGGCTGTTCTTCCGCGCCCCCAAGGCGGACACCAACAACATCGCTCCTCGCGTTGGTTTTGCGTACGACCCGACTGGTCGCGGCAAATGGTCGATTCGCGGCGGAGCGGGTTTTGCTTATGACGTGATCCCCAACAACTTCGCGATCAACAGCTTGCCGCCGCAGCTCCAGACAGAGCAGAAACCGGCGGTCACCTGCGCTCTGCCAGGGCGGCCCGCGTGGTGCGCTACATGGGACCCCAGCCCCACAACAGTAGATTCGGGGCAAGGATTCCTAGCTGGCGGCGGGCTCCTGCAGACCAACGTTCCGCCGCCCACGCAGACTGAAGCCCGTGCGGCGACTTCCAGCCTGATCCCTGATCGCGTCTCTCCAAAGATCATTACCTGGACACTCGGCGTACAGCACGAGCTTTTCCGCGACAGCAGCATCGAAGTCCGCTACGTCGGAACGCGCAGTCTCGAGCTTCCCGGGCAAATGCGTCTCAACTCGGCCTCGGCATTCGATCCGCGCTTCGCAAGCCTGGGCGGAGGACTCACGCCCTTGCCAACATATCTCAATACGTCGGATGTTCCCGCCGTTGTCACTGCCCCCGCGAGCACCGCTTTGAACTTCGACAACTTCAACCCTGCACCTTATTCGGTGGACGGCTTCCTCGGGAGCATCACCACTTTTCCTCCGGCAGGCACCGGCATCTATCACGCCGTGACCGTTGATTTCATTCACCGTTTTGCGAAGGGACTGTATTTCCGCGCGAACTACTCGTTCTCGCGGAACATCGACGATGCAACGAACGAGCTCTTTAGCAGCATCGTGAACCCGCGTCGCGCCCAAGACGGCTACGACTTCGGAGCCGATCGTGGTCTGTCTGCACTGCACATTCCCCACAAGTTCACGGTGACCTGGGTGTACGAATTGCCGAACATACAAACTGAACATGCCTTCCTGCGCACTTTGGCGCACGGTTGGGAGTGGAGCGGATCCTATCTTGCCGAATCCGGTCAACCGGTCACCCCATTGTCGGACACCGACGCAAACGCGAACGGCGACGCCGCTGGTGACCGCACAATCTTTAATCCCGGCGGTATCAGCAACACCGGCACGATCGTGGATGCGGTTTGCAACTCCGGTCCGGGTGGCGCGACCTCGATCGTGGCTCCAGTCGCAGGCGCATATTTCTGCAATCCCACTCACGACGCGGTGGACGACGCGCACCTGGTGGGCTACGTAGCGGAGAATCCTAACGCCCGCTTCGTTCAGGCGCAGTTCGGAGCGTTCGCTACTGCCGGCCGGAATACCGTAACAACGCCCGGCATCAACGTCTGGAACATGTCCATCTACAAGAACACCAGGCTGAGCGAGCGCTTCTCGCTGCAGTTCCGCGCGGAAACCTACAACACCTTCAACCACCGGAACTTCAGCATTGGATTGCCGACGAATAACGGCGCGCTCGATCAAGCCAACAATCCCAATCCGCTGGCGGCGTCCTACGTCAATGTGGATGACCCCAACTTCCTGAATTCGCGCCAGTTCAATGGCGGCTCCCGCACCATGCAACTTGGACTCCGTTTGATCTGGTAAGGTCGAAGTTAGCAGAGCACACCTGGGGAGGCCTGAATAGGCCTCCCTTTTCTTTGTGCGCCGTGCATGTCCGGCCAATTTATTTGGAGCGTTTGTTCAGTCTGCCGCGTCTAAATTCGACCAGAGCGAAATCCTCCAATGGAGTTTCGTCGTGAACATTTTTCGCGCCAAATTGGTTTCTAGCTTGTGTCTGCTGGCCTTTAGTGCTCGGGCACTATGGGCGCAAGAATCCGTATCTGATGTCGCGTCGTCCACACAGGCCAATGCTGCCTATGACGCGAAAGACTGGGCCCGCGCGGCGCAGCTGTATGAAGGGCTGGTTGGCTCGCACCCTGAAGTGGCGCGCCTGTGGTTCCGGCTGGCGGATTCGCTGCAGCAACTCGGACAGTTCGATCAGGCTCTGGCAGCGGCCCAGAGTGGATTGAAAGCGGGAGCGCCGCCGATTTTTGTCGAGTATCTGATGGGCGAGATCTACGCGCAGAAGAATGATAAGGAGAAGGCTTTCGAACACCTGAAAATTGCAGTGGACAACGGCTACAACCAGCCGGAGCAGTTTGATAAGGATAAGCATCTGGATTCCCTGCGAAGCGACGCCCGATTGGCTAGGTTGAAACTGCAAGCGCAACACAACCTGAAACCGTGCGCGGATACTCCGGAAAACCGGCAGTTTGATTTCTGGATTGGAGAATGGAACGTCGAAACAACCCAAGGCGGAGTGCCTGCAGGCGAAAGCAAGATTGAATTGATTCTGGCCGACTGCGTCATTCAAGAAAACTGGCAGAGCAACGGCAATCCTTACTCCGGCAAGAGCTACAACATGTATAACGCTGCCCTAAGGCGCTGGGAACAATACTGGGTGGACAACAGCGCCGGCAATATTTTCTTTTACGGCGGGCTGAAAGAAGGAGTGATGGATTACTGGACTGACGACATTCCGCAGCCCAGTGGCCGGCCGCTGAAGCGGCATCTTCAATTTTTCAAGCTTGGTCCAGACAAAGTGCGGCAATTCAGCCAAGGATCCACCGACGGCGGGAAAACCTGGAAGCCGGAGTACGACTTCACGTACATCCGCAAGAAATAACCGCGGGGCACTTACTTTCCCTCCGGCAATATCATCACTTCGATGTTTGAAGCATGCTCCTTCGAGCGGTAAATGGT
>AR_comb_assmDRAFT_10196202_pt1 | contig 13877 bp, 7 predicted proteins | sample ArasoioldDNA_FD_10543 | JGI IMG/M metagenome (IMG submission 10543) | reverse complement strand
AACGAGAAAGAAGACCGCGAAGATCAAGAAGAAAGCAAGGCCCGCCACTGCTCCGGAATCACTGTTCGCTGATGAGACTGCAACGAGGATAAAAGAGATATAAAACAGGAAATACGACGGGATAACAATCGCCATAATAGGAATAATGTGGAACAAGGTCGCAATTACAGCCTGACCAAAGTAGTCGAATCCCTTGAACAGCAGACCAAACTCGATCGGCTCGCCGCGTCGTTTTTTGAAAAATGTAAGGTAGAGACCACACATCATTGGGCCCAGCAATATGGCCATCGGGAGGGCCGATCCAATCAACATGCCGACAATGGTCATGCCCAGGAAGAGCCAGTACTGGTCCTTAATGAGGTTCCATCCGCCCTTAAGACACTCGACCGGTTGGATAACATTTCTCTCGAAAGTCAGCTGGGGATAGTTTGTCATTTGTTTACCTGAGATCGTTTAGGGGAAACTTCTGCTTGGAAACGGATTACCGAATGAGCGTGGCATCGGCATTCTCCAGGGCATATGTTTCGACGTCAGCGCGACCGAGTATTCACCGCCGTAGGGTGATTGGAAATTTTTAACGTAGAAAGGAACAAACGTGAACTGCTGCGAGCCAGCTACAAGATACCAGAATCCGCGCTCTCTCAGCTCCTTCTTTCGCCCCCGAAGCAAAGACGAGGCCATCGCACGCCCATTGAAAGTGACACCCTCGCCACGCGACTGACTCCAATAGTCGAAATTGTCATTCCGCTTTTTGCCGCAATCCGCAACTACCGAATTTGCTATGGTTCGACAGCCGCCAACCGAACGGCCTGCAAATAAAACTTTTCCTTCACGCACTGTCACTTGTTCGGCCCGCGAATTAACGTCAACCCGATAGATTCCATTGTCGACAATGGTCGTTAGCGTCGACCCGCCGATCCGGATCGGAGGCAAGGTTCTTTGATTGAATATTGCCGCATCCACGATCATGGCGCCGCGGACCAGCCTCAACGTCACTTCCTCGTTGGATAACGCTTCCAACAAGAGCTCGGAGTTCCCTTCGAGGCGTAGCACTATGTCAGGAAAGATCGACAGCTCCATGCGGCTGAAAGTGCCGGTCCGAATCCGATCTTGAGCTTGCACGGCGGTTTTTTCATCAACGTCTTGCCAATCGTTTTTGCCGTGAAGAATTTCAACACCGCGCTCACCAAACACCACAGAGCCTGGCTTGGCTGACACTACATAGGGACTTCCAGCTTTGTCTTCGTCAGAATCGTCAAAGTTTATTGAAGGCTCTTTTCCGTCTTCGTGAGTTTTGATCCAGAGCGGATCCTTCTTGAGTGCGCGGTTCGTTTTCAAGAGTTGCTCTGCACGCGAGCGACACCAGCTGTCGAATTCATCCTCGATTTTAGGATTCGTGTCGCTAATCGTTAGTACGCCGCTCTTCTTGATCCCCACCTTCTTGGCTTTGATGAATTGTCCATCAAGTATTGCAGTGCCACTTCGCACTAGCACTTCGACTGCATTATCAGCAGCAACACTTATTCGAATGACGGCAGGCTGTACGATCAGGATCTCTCCGGCGGGCGTGAGTGTGCGAATAAGATCGTATCTACTAACTGCTTCCGTCAGTGGCGGCACCCATGGATCATTTAGCAGTTCGAAATTTATTGACCCGGATGCCAGTTCAACTCGAATCTTGTCGTAGATCGTGCTGAGGAACTTCACCTTTGTATCGCCGGCCAGACGAAGATAATTTCCAGGCTGCAACAGGATTTCCGCCCGACTGGAATGCCCGCTAAAAACCCGGTCGTCATCTTCAATTACGAGTCCTGTCGTAACTTTGTCGCGAGCGTTACCACGCTCAAAGAATGCCGCGCCTTCCCAGACGTTTATTCGAACTCCTTTTACCAGGCCTTCGAAATTAATGTCCGGATCCTGCTTGGCACTAGCTGGTGGTGAGAGAAAGCAGACTAAACAGATCAGTACGAGACAGATTAGTTCTCGGATATGACGGTCGTTGGACCTTGCGACAAGCATTAATCAGTATTTGACCTGCGGACTCAAACGAAACAAGAAATCATCGAGCAGATTTTGCGCAACTTGCAGTCTGTACCGCGCCGTCGAACGGATGTCGTCGATCGGCGAAATCTCTCTCGGCAACAGCTGTCGGGCTGTGCTTATTGTAGCAGGGCTCAATACATTGTTGCGCAGTGAGTTCTCGACATCAACGCACCTGATCACAATGGGAGCAACACTTCCGAACACGAGTCTGACGTCAGCGACTCGATTGTCTTGTAGGTTGGCCACGGCGGAGAAGCAGACCTTGGAAATGGCCTGTGCTTTTCTCGTACCAACTTTGCGAAAGTAATGAATCCAACCGCTTTTATTCCGGGGAAGCCTGATCTTCGTCAACAGCTCACCGGGTTGTATGAGCATTTGTTTGTAGCCCGTGTGAAAACCATGATAAGGCAACCAGCGCGAGCCGGTCTTTGCACTTAGTTCGATTTCAGCGTCGTATGACAGCAGAGCCGGTGGTGAATCCGCCGCGGGCGAAGCATTAACAATGTTTCCACCCAGAGTACCGCGGTTTTGAATCGCCAGACCACCAGTTTCACTCGCAGCCTGACATAGCATTGGAAACTCATCGCGTAAGATTTGATTAGCCTGCACTTCTGAGTAAGTGGTGAGCGCGCCAAGCGTAATCGAGTTCGGAGTGACTTCGATCCCTCTCAGTTCATCCAGGGGCCAGATGTTAACGTATTTTTGATGGGTGAGCTTTCCCGCTTCCAATAGGACCATGAGATCGGTGCCGCCAGCGAATGGTCTCCAGTCGTCGGTCGCAAGCAGGCCGAGAGCCTCGTCAAGCGACGCTGGAGTTACGAGTTCATAACCGGGAATATAGCCGCGCATTATTTAACGATTCGATTCGCAGGCCTTGACGATCGATTCAAAAATTTTCATATAGCCGGTGCAGCGACAAAGATTACCAGCGAGACCGGTGCGAATTTCAATCTCGCTTGGATTTGGACTTCGCTCAAGCAGATTTATTGCGGCCAGGATCATGCCCGGCGTACAAATACCGCACTGTGCTCCACCATGTTCAATAAAAGCTTGTTGGACCGCATGTAGATCCTTTTCGTGAGCTACCGCTTCGATGGTGGTAATTGTTGCTCCCTCAACCTGCGCCACGGGAAGCAGACAGCTGTTGACGATCTGTCCATCAATGAGCACCGTGCATGCGCCACACTCTCCTTCTCCGCAACCCTCCTTCGTTCCCGTAAGCTTTAGCTCTTCACGTAAGACGTCGAGCAATCTCGCCATCGGAAACAGCGATCTTTTTTCCGGCTTGCCATTGACTATGAATTGGAATGTTTGCTGAGAAGCCACACTTTTTAGCTCAAGACTGAGCGAGCGTTCCTTCCATCAGTTTCTCAGGTAAGAGTGGTACCTCGTTAAAGCTAAATCCAGTCGCATTTTCCAGGGCGTTCAAGATCGCCGGCGCCGCTCCGTCCATTGGCAATTCTCCGATACCTTTTGCCCCGCCCGGACCATAAGCATACGGATTTTCCTGGAAGTAGACCCGAATCGGTGGAATATCTGCCGGCGTTGGAATTATATAGTTGGTCATCTGATTATTAATCATTCGACCATCTTTCCACACGACATTCTCAAACAAAGTAAAGCCGATTGCCTGGGCTACTCCGCCTTCGATTTGTCCGGCGGCAAGGACCGGATTGATCACGCGGCCCACTTCCTGTAATGCGACAAAATCCTCGACATGCGCCTCGTAAGTAATTTCATCAAACGCCACCTGGGCAACGTAAACGGCCCAGGCGTAAGCGCCATACGCATCTCCCTGGTATTTTTCGTCGTCCCAATGGACGTTTGGTGGCGGTTGATATGTCGCTGAGGTTTTTAGTGAACCAAAACGAGCGATGTATTCCCGGCATGCTTTCTGAAAATCAGGCGTCGAGTAATTGTCTGGAAGCAAGCCGCTACCAATTAAAGTCTGTTTCAAGCCCAGCGCCGCAGATTCAACTAATTTGCCAACCACCATTGCTGTTCGCGATGCGACAGTTGGTCCACTGTTTGGGACCTTGCTGGTATCAGGTTGCATTACCTCGATCAGGTCAAAGTCGGTTCCGAGCGTTTCCGAGGCAATCTGCGCGAAGATCGTGTTTGTTCCCTGGCCAATCTCAGTACTAGCCGCCAGTAATTGAATGTGTCCGTCGGCGGTAGCTTCAGCGCCGACAACCGATTGCAGATAGACTTCACCTGATCCTGTAAAGCCGGCACCGTGCATAAATGAGGCGAATCCAATCCCGCGCCTGACCTTCCCGCCTCGTTCGGCCGCAAAGCGTCTTGTCTTTGCGTGATAGTCAGTTAGCTCGAGAGCTTTGTTCAGCAAGCCTTCCATGTCAACGCGCTCATGAATCTCTTGATTGGTGGCGGTTGTTTCGCCTTCATGGATGAAGTTTCGACGCCGAAATTCCTCAGGTGTGAGGCCAAGCTTTTTCGCGATCTTATCGAAATGGCGTTCAAGGGCGAAGATGCTTTGCGGTGCGCCAAAGCCTCGAAACGCTCCGTGGGGCGGAACATTAGTCGCTACCGCCTGACTCTTAATGCGAACATTTGGACAAAAGTATGGACCAGCCGCGTGAATAGTTCCTCGCGAAAGTACTACAGGCGAGAGCGTACAATACGCGCCACCGTCAATGATGAACTCGATCTCCATTGCGAGCAGCTTCCCATCTTCAGAAACGGCGGTCTTATGTTTTGTTTTTGATGGATGTCGCTTGGTGGTCGCGACCATGTCTTCCGCACGATCGTAAATCAACTTTACCGGCTTGCCCGACTTCCAGGCGAGAAGTGCAGCATGGCCGGCGATCAACGACGGATACTCCTCTTTCCCTCCAAAGCCTCCGCCGGTCTCAGTTTGAATGACCCTTATTTTTTCTTCGGGAAGATCAAACAGCTTAACCAGGGCTTTGTGAACATAATAAGGGCACTGCATCGAACCCCATACTGTAACGCCATCTTCACTATTCGCTATGGCGATGGCTCCGTTGTTTTCGATGTACAGTTGCTCTTGTGCGCCGGTCCTATATTCGCCTTCAACGATGAGATGTGCGTTCGACCACGCCTCGTCTACGTTTCCTTTATCAACCAGAAACTTTTTGAAAACATTATCATCACCCCAGATGATCTGTTTTTGGGCCAACGACTCTTCCAACGAGTAGACCGGCTCAAGTTCTTCAAACTCGAAGCGAACGTTCCGGCGTGCTTCCTCGAGCAGATATTTATCTGGATGGGCCAGGAGCAACACCGGTTCTTCGGGATGGTTTACGGTTTCGGACGCCAGGTAAGGCTGATCGTTGAGGATCAGTGCAACAAAATTTCCGCCGGGAATATCTTTCGCGGTTACGATCGTAAATTCATCCCATGGCAAGTTGCCTTCGAAGAAGATATTTTTGATCCTGGCTCGAGCGATAGGACTGCGGACAGTAACGCCATGGATCATCCCAGGGAAAGAAAGGTCGTCGACGTATAAGGCTTCGCCGGTGACCTTTTTACGGCCTTCTTTTCGTGGGATGGGTTTGCCGAATGGATGTTCAGGCATCTGGTTATTGGTCAGTGGTCCTTTGTCAGTTGTCAGTGGTCCGTTGTCAGTGGTCCGTTGTCGTAGTCGGTCGTGTTTATTGGTCCGTTGCCCGTTGTCGACAACGGACTACTGACCACTGACAACTGACCACTGACCACTGACCACTTAAGGCCTTGCAATTACTAAAGGGTTTTGTTCCATATCCCGGCGATAGAAGACTCGAGGTCTTTGGACAGAGCGTTTTTCCGGCTGGGCGATGTCCTTTTCCCCCTCGGTGAAAACAATTGCAACTCCACGTCCTTCATTCATCTTTTGTTGCTGCATCTGCGGTACTCGATCGGTTGCGAAATCGAGCCACTCACGAGCCTGTAACACTCCGTCCTTTGGTTCATTGTCCGCCACCGACGTTTTCAACCCCTCTTCAACCAGCGCATAAGTGAGTAGACCATGGCCGAGTTGGGCTGCTTCTAACGCAGCCTGAAAACTCTGCGCGGCAGTTAGAATATACATTCCCTTCTCGTAAGCTAGTTGGGCCAGGCCCTTTGAGTTCATAGGACCGCGTCGTTTCTCTTCGGCTTCCAGCGCCTGACCAGAGTTGCAGGCATCGATAATCAATAACATGTGGGCGGCGTCGATCCCTTCGACTGACTGTTCGATCTCAAGATCCGAAATGCTGTGTGTCAGGATTGACGTCAAACCTGCTTCCGTCAGCCTGGTCCGGTCACCGTCATAGCCAAGGTCGTGCGGAATCAAGTAGAACCGTTGAGCTTGCGCAGTACCATGCCCGGCAAAGTAGATAATTACCGTATCCTCAGGTTGCGCTCGTTTCAGGCTGTCGAGCGGAGTAGCCTTTAACGTTGGTACTTCTTGAGTTCCACTCAAACGTCGTAGCGCCGCCAGTATGTTTGCTTTGGTTGCGTTCTCATTTAAGAGCGGTATTACTTCAACGTGTTCGAAGTCTCCTATCTGCGATTGCTTCAAACGCATCTCATCAGCAAAACTCTGGGCGTCTGCCACTGCATACTTCAGATTGTACTGGTTGTTTTCATACTCGTTCACACCAACTGCGATGATGTACGCAGTTCCCTTGCGTTTCAAACTGTCGGCGCCATTGAATAGCAGCGGCGAATCCTTGCTCTTCACGTTGTCCTTGTTGAAACCATATGCGACCAGCCGATTTGGTCCAGCGGTAACTGAGATCTCTTCTTCGAGAGTGACCGCACTCTGCCCTTTCAATACATCTCCACGCCATACCCTAACCAAAGATCCATTGCGGAAGAGTCGGATGTCTTGAGCTCCACTCCCTTTCGGATTGTCTTTATCAGGAGGAGCATCGGTTACATCAATCTTCAATTTGACTGTTCGCGAAGAAACTCCGGATGCAGGTACCTCGGTTGGCAGCGACAGCTTCACTATTGGTTGGCGCCGGTCTTTCTTTGAAACATCCTGGGAAACGCGGGGGCGTTTGCCGTAAAAAATATCCGACAGGAGTCCCGGATAATAGAATTCGTTAAAAAACCATTCGATTGGAGCAACGTTGAAAGTTTCCTGGTTGTATCTCCAGAGAATTTGATTCCATGTTTGGGGTGTTCCGTCAAAGAGTCCTTGCGGCGTCACCACCATCCACTCGCCTCCATCATCGAGAGAAATCATTGTCAGGAGGTGTTCGCCCGTTTGTGCGTCCCATAAAAAGGTGCTGCCGTCTTCGCCCGCAGAGGCAATGAGTCGTCCATCCGGACTAAAATCGATCGATTCAACATTCGCTACATGACCGCGAAGTGTCTTTAGTTCACGCTGAGACGCAATGTCCCAGATCTTGATCGTGTTGTCTGAGCTACTTGAGGCGAGTAATCGTCCATCGCGGCTGAAGGCTATTTGCGTGACGCCTTTGCCATGACCTTTGAGAGCGCCGAGTTCATTTCCGGTCGCGGCATCCCACAACTTAACCTGGCCGACCGTCTCGATCTTGATGTCCTTCATCATGTCGCTCGGATCTTGCTGCTTGGAACTCTTCTTTGAGCCTTTCTGAGCTTGCGAGATCATCGCGGCCATGTCGAAGTTAGATTTTGCCTCGACACCGCCGGTGGCGACGATTCGGCCGTCAGGACTAAAAGCGATCGAAGTGACAGTCCGACCCGCAGTGCCTGCCGCCAGTGAACCCATCGTGCTCGTCATCATCTCGGTGATTTGGGCCATGTTTGGCATGGCGGCGATGATGGCGTTCGGATTCTTCATGTTTTTTAGATTGCCCAGATTTCCGAGTGCGCCCATGTTTGTCATTTTATTCATCGGCGAAGTCGTCAGATCGCGAACCTTGTTACCTGAGCTCACATCCCATAACGAGACTTGGCCCATCTGTTCAATTGCGCCGATCGTTCGTCCATCAAAGCTGAACCTGGCATCCACCGCGCCTGGGCCTAAATTGAAAGAATGTAGTTCTCGACCTGACTTAACTTCCCAGACTTTTGTAGCGCTTGTTGGAATTCCTCGGCCCGCCATCGCTTGTTCTGGTCGTGGATTATAAGTTGTTACCAGCAACGTACCGTCATTACTAAAGTGCAGGTGGTCCGCCATTCCCGGATCGCCACTGGGACTCAAGGTCTGCGATTTCCGTCCGGTTGCTATTTCAAATATTTCGATTTCGGCGCTATTGCCCTTAGTGATTGCGATGAGCTTTCCATCAGGGCTTTGGACGCCTTTCCAGCTGTTTTCGGCGGTTGGGCCAATTTTGAGACCGCGACCGGTTCGGAGGTCCCAGCGTGTCTTGCCGCCTGATGAAAGTTGATTGCCGTCGGCGCTGAATGCAACTTCGTAAGCAATGTTGGTGCGTCCTGAAATCTTCGAAAGTTGTTTACCTGAAGCTGTTTCCCAGATCACCGTAGGAGTATCAAAACCACCGGTAACAATATTCTTTCCATCGTCATTGAACGCAACATAAGCGTCTGCTCCCTGGGCGGCAAAGGATCCGCCATTTGGTACCTTGATTGTAGAGACCGGAGTTTGGGTGGCAACATCCCAAACCTTGATAGTGTAGTTTTCAGAAAGGGCGAGGAATTTTCCTTCACGGCTGAACTCGAGCTGAGGAAAGTCCTTTGCGACTGGTCCAAGGTCCCGTTCATTCTTTGACGACAAGTCCCAAAGCTTTAGGTGTTTATCATCCAATCCTGCTGCGACTGTATGTCCGTCGGGTGTGAATGCGACGTGTAGTCCGTCGATCTGTTTGTCAGGAATTTTGAACTGTTTAGTTTCGCGACCGCTGGTCAGATCGATTAACGTAATGTGCGGCTCGCCCCCTGAACTAATTAGGGCCAACTGGTTGCCGTCGTTTGTTAAAGCCAATCCGCTGCCAGTGCTGGTAAGTCCTGAAAAGTCTGATATCGAACTCGAGTCGATCGTGCGGAGTTCTTTTCCTGAGGTGGCATCCCAGATACGAATTGCATCACTCACGCTGACGATTCGATTATCGGCACTGAAAGCAAGGAAGTAATTGCCAAGAGCAGACATGACGGAGCCTTGTGGTCCAGCAAGGGAATAGAGTTCGCGACCGGTATTCAAATCCCAAACCTTTATGACGTTGTCACCGGCGGCGACAGCAATCAAGCGATTGTCACGACTAAAGGCAACGGTTGGCGCCAGGCTGGAAGCGCTCTGTGTTCCGGTTGAAAGTTCGCGTAATTGTCTACCGGTGGCTATTTCCCAGAGTTTGATTGAGGTGCTGCGATAAGTTCCCGTTGCGAGTAAACGGCCATCTGGACTGAAGACCATTCGAGTTGAGCCAAACAGATTGTTGTAGCCAGTTTGGAGGACCAACTCGGGTTTGGCTTCGCGGGCCTGTTGGTTTCCAGAGCTTGCGCTCGACGACGTATTGCTTTGGATACCAAGACCACGGTCATCCGGCGTGGGAGTGGGTGATGCCTGACCAAAAGCCACTGATGAAGAGATCAAGCAGATCAGAAACAGCGGGAGGAAATTCAGGGACTTAATTCCAGCTTGCATCGGGTACCTCTTATTTCTAAACCTTGAAATTTTTGCTTAAGGACAACTGCGGTGATTTAGGACAGCTTGATGTTTTCAAGTAGCAAAAGACCGATAGAGATTGCTGCGAGTATAAACATCACCGGATGAATATCGTTTCGTCTGCCGACAAGGAGATAAAGGCCAACATGAGAAATGAAACCCCAGAGAATGCCCTGGGTAATCGAAACGGTCAGGGGGATCAGGATTATAGTCAAAAATGCGGGAAGACTCTCCTCTATTCGTTCAAATCTGATTTGGCTGACGCTCTTGAACATTGACGCGCCTACGAGTATCAAGACCGGAGCCGTTGCGTAAGGCGGAACCATACCTGCGAGCGGGGCTAGAAAAAGGCAGGGTAAGAAGCAAAGCGCGGTGAAAACCGAAGTCATTCCGGTGCGTCCACCCACGTTGATTCCAGCAATACTCTCGATATAAGCAGTTCCGGAAGAAGTCCCGACGACGCCGGCTCCGAGAGTCGCAACGGAATCAACAATTAGAGCCTGTCTTAAATTGCGTGGGTTTCCGCTTTCATCGAGCAGATTTGAGGCATGTGCAACGCCGATGAAGGTGGAGATTGAATCGAATAGATCGGTGAACAATACAGCAATTATGGCCGGCAGTAGCGAAAGTTTTAAAGCACCAAAGATGTCGAGCTTGAAAAAGACGGTGTGAAAATCGGGGGCACTAAAAAAATGGTCCGGAGCTTTTACAAACCCGACAAGCCAGGCGACCAGGGTCACCAGAAATATCCCTGATAGAAATGCGAACACGTTTTTTCTGATTAGCAAGATTATGGTCAGCACAAAGCCCGCAACAGTCAGGAGAGATTTCAGATCGAGAGCTCCGAGCTTTACGTAGGTGACCGGATCAGATGCGATGAAACCCGCATTCTTCAGACCAATGAACGTTAAAAATATTCCTATTCCCGCCGCGGTACCGATGCGCAATTCGCTGGGAATGGCTCTAGCGATTGTTTCGCGTATTGGAGTTGCGGAGATAAGCAGAAAAAGGACTCCTGCCCAAAAAATGATGCCGAGCGCGACCTGCCACCAAACGCGTTGCGTCAAGATGATTGTAAAAGTGAAAAAAGCGTTGAGGCCCATTCCCGGAGCGACCGCGAAGGGAAGTTTCGCGTAGACACCCATGAAGAGAGTCATCAGAAAACAGACCAGCACCGTAGCGGTTAAGACTCCAGTGAAAGCCATCCCCGTGCCGGGCGTTGAAAGGATTGATGGATTAACAATGACTATATAGGCCATTGTAAAAAAGGTTGTGATGCCGGCGATTGCTTCAGTTCGAAGTGATGGTTTCTCGGGGATTGAGCTCATTCGATCCGGGGCATCGATTGAAGTAAGAGAGCGCGAGGCAGTCTATTCTAGAAATGGGGATTCGTGAAGGGAGGCGGGAAGATTTGATAATGATGATTTGATATTCGAGAATTGCTAATTGCGATAGTTGTGGTGCATGAGTTGCAATTGCGCATTACTCATGGTGGTGACACGAGTCAGTACCGGAACGCGGTAGCGCCGGCTAGCTCATAAACTGGCAACTCCTCCACAAACGGAAAAATGCAATGACCCAAAGGACCTCATGACCAATGGCCACGACCGCAATTAGCAACTCTCAAATGTCAAATTATAATTCTCAAATGTTCTGACCTCCGATCTCCTTACTCGCCCACAAGCAAACGACCCAAAGTCCAATCGGACTTCGGGCCGTCGCTTACGTTCAGCTCGCAGGGAGTTCCCCAACTATCTGCTCGCTGACACTTCTTCTGAGATTAGCGTCGCTTCAGAGCCAAAGTCTCAGTCTCAACCCGGTGACCGTTAGCTGCCAGATCCTTTCCAATCGAGCGCTCGGATTTCGATTTCCTTGTCTCTAATCCGTATGAATCACCGCCGGCCCATGCTTGAGCCAGGAAATGATGGTCACCATAACGTCGGAACACCAGACGGCTGTCAGCATTTTCAGAAGCGATAACCGTCGACATCCGAACCATCAAGTTCCTGTTGCCCTCAACATTGCTGATCCTGACCACCTTTTGGTCTGACGAGGGATTGACGACCACAAGTCGATAGGTGCCGGCGGGCAACGTATCGTTCTCAACTGTAAAAGAGAACGGAATTTCCGCAATAAACTGTTGGTTGACGGATTGAGCACTCGTCTTGGTGGTCGAAACTAAAGTCAAGAAGATCGTGATCGCTATTGTTGTCAGGGCTTTCTTTTTCATCTCTTTACTCCTTCTTATATCTCTCTCATCACCGGGGCGGCTTTCCTGCCAGGTACTGGGCTTTTTGACCGGTCGCTGAGAGTCGGCTGTCTGTTTTGTCCTCATCTACTAACGCGGCAGAACTCTTCAGACTCCCTCAAACTTTTTCACGACGATCCGCGTAGATTTTCTGTCGAGAGGAAATATAGGTGCTAAACACAGCGTTGTAATGACGGTTCTCTGATTGTCCTGTGACTTTGTCCTGACGACCGGTCTTGACGAACCGCGGATTGCATTTTTACGGCGAATTAATCGTATGGGGGGTGTTATGCAGTTGAGGGCTCAACTAATCTTGAGTGGTCCAGGGCGTTCTGTTTGTAAAAACCGAGCATCTCAAGTTCCATAAATTATTAGGACTGGCATCATGAGTATTGGTACATCAGCTCAACCGTCTTTCCAACAATTCGTATTCGACGACGTAATTGTGGATTGTGCCAACTTTCGCATCGAAAAGGCCGGTCGTATTAGAGAGATCACGCCAAGGGCTTTTGATGTTCTCGTGTGCCTAATCGAAAACCAGTCCCGCGTCGTGGAAAAGTCAGAGCTGATCGAGATTGTTTGGAAGGAAAAATTTGTCAGCGACAATGCTTTGAGCCGGGCGATTAAAGAGGTACGTCATGCAATCGGTGATAACGCTGAGGCACCTTGTTACATTGAAACAATTCCGAGGCGTGGTTATCGCTTCATCGCGCCGATTGCTGTTCGCGACTTTACACCGCCACGCGCAGAACAATTACATCTGGAAGAACAGGCTGAGAGTAATAGCCCGTCCGTTACCGATTCCCGTCAGACTCGCAAGACCTGGTGGCTCAATCCACCTCTTCTGCTACTTTCCGGCATCGCCATCATGCTCGTTATTTCATTAGTGCTCAGAAAAACCGGTAAGCTCAACGACAATGTCACCATCATAGAGAAACCTGTAGTTCTGCGGAGCGCGCAGATTACAACCTGGACGGGTCTCGATTTCTTTCCCACATTGTCACCCGATGGAGGCTCTGTCGCATATAGTTCTGATCATAACGGCACGTTCGAAATTTATGTTCGAGCACTCATGCCTGGAGCAAGGGAAAACCAGCTAACTGCGGATGGTCAACAGAATTTTCAACCTAGCTGGTCGCCTGATGGAAAATGGATTGCTTACTACTCACAAAGCCGGCATGGGATATGGCTGATACCAGCTGGCGGAGGTGTTGCCCGCCAGATCGTCGATTTTGGCTCAAAGCCTTCATGGTCGCCCGACGGATCACAGATCGCCTTTCAATCCGACGGCCTTGGCGATTTCAGTACGACTTCTGCAGTTGCACCTTCGTCGAATATCTGGATTGTGGCGGCGCAAGGAGGCGAGGCCCATCAACTGACCAGGCCAGGAAATCCAATAGGTGGTCATGGTTCGCCGGTGTGGTCACCTGACGGAAAGTCAATTGCTTTCGTAGCCAACTCTATCTCGAGCTCGAGTGTGTGGTCGATGACTTTAAGTGGCACGGACATGGTCCGCATGACGCCGGACACTCGAGAGTTTTATGATCCCGTGTACAGTCCAAATGGGAAGGCTTTAATGGTCGTGTCGGGAGGTGTCTGGCAGATACCACTTTCAGTCGACGGCCGGCCAGCAGGTAAACCAGAACAAATTGCTAATCCTGCGATGGCCCAGGTTCGCGGCCTTAGTTTTTCAGCAGACGGTAAAAAAGTAGTAAGTAGTGTAGTGCGACAGAGAGGAAATCTTTGGGCAGTACCAGTCGCGAAGACCTCTGGGGAACGAGCCGGATCGGCTTTTCCGTTTGTCGAGGATACCAGTACCAGAAAGACCAATCCCATCTTTTCCCGTGACGGAACTAGAGTCGCGTACAGTGCATGGATCGCAGGTTTTGCGGGTAGCATTTGGACCGTCGGAGATAAGGGTAACGATCGATTTCAGCTGACGACTGAGCCGAGCGGGATTGTAGGTTGGTTACCAGAAGGTAATCGTCTGTTAAGCATTTCGATTCATGACGACGGCAATTATCTGAC
>AR_comb_assmDRAFT_10094531_pt1 | contig 13883 bp, 14 predicted proteins | sample ArasoioldDNA_FD_10543 | JGI IMG/M metagenome (IMG submission 10543) | reverse complement strand
CAGAACTTCAAGCCCGTTCTTTTTGTCGACACGGGTGATATAGAGCCAGTTCTTGGCATCAACACCGCCGGTAAACTGGACGTCGAACGTGTAAGTACCAGACGATGCTCCTGCAAAAGCGGAATCCGCTACAGAGATTGCTTTCTTTTTCAATGGAGTCAAATGCAAGAAGCCATCACCGGGTTCAGTTACTGTTGGCTTTTCTTCGAGCCATTCCAATACGCCATTATTGAAATCATTTTCATACACACATGTGGAAATTAAATCAAGCTGGAAGTCTTCAGTGGTCGTACCTCCATCAGTAATCACAACGCCATTTACCGTTTCGGGAGTATAGCCGTTTGCCGATGCCGTAACATCATAAGTTCCAATAGGGAGTGTAATGGAGTAATTACCACTGGCATCAGTAAATGTTGTACCCCCTGTTGGAGTAGCATCTATTTGCGCACCTTGAATCGGATTTGTGGTAACGGAATCTGTTACAGTTCCCTGCAACGTACCCATGGGTCCGAGTGAAATTTTTGCATAACGCACATCGGGTTGATTTGCATGGAAATTATCGGGGTCGCGATTATCACCCCAGATAGTGTGCACGAATCCGTTATCTGCGACAGCAGTATCATAATCACCCATGTATACAGGGTTGAGTGCTGGATCCTGTCCGATAACAGGAGGAAAACTGGTATTGGATATCCGTTGTTGCGGTAGAAAATTCAAAACACCGCTGCCTACAGTTGCAACTGCTCCAAACCAATCGATTAAAGAATTATTCGGATCGAGTTCACGATCGTACCAACCAACAAAAGCTTGTGCTCCATTTGGCGTAATGGTGATAGTTGGCTGCCAATCATCTTTTGTTCCACTATCAAATAAATCGCTAATGTTTGTTGCTGTTGACCAGGTTGCCCCGCCGTCGGTTGATGCTGAATAGAAGATATCAGCTTTATCTGAACCAGAAACATCATCATTCCAGGCGACATAGACATCACCGTTTACCGGATTTACTGCGCCATGAGGAAAACAATTACTACGAAATCCACCACCAAGACCAAGATCGCCATTCACACCATTCGTCAGCAACTGAGTAACTGTTACTGCTGCGGAAAAACTGACACCCAGATCGGTGGATTTCCTTATCTTTAAGAAATTGTGAGCGCCATCACTTTGATTGTCTAAGTAGACAACATAGATTTCGTGATTTGGTCCCATCATCACAAATGGACCTTGAACATTAAACTGTCCTTGATCAGCAAGTTTAAGCGGGGTTGACCATGTATCACCCTGATTTGTAGAACGAACAAAGTAGATGCCATCACCAAAACTTCGCCAGGCGATATAAACATTTCCTTGTCCACTTCCAGCAACATTATCAACAGCTATCCATTCTTTATCTTGAAAAGCTGAACTCTGAAAACAGCATCCCACCGGTGCCATCCAGCTAACCCCATCGGTGTCTGAACGAAATACTTGCAAAACTGTGAATGTGTTGAACCCAAGAGTTGTTAAATAGATTCTGCCTGTTGTGTTATCGCGAGCCAGTGCAGGATCACCGCCATCGCCTTCTGCACTATCTGGAAGCTGTCCGATGTCAGTAAATGTTGTGCCGCCATCTGATGAATAAGCAACACCTGCAAAGTGGAGTTCGCCGCCTATAAAAGATCCGGAATCGTTATATCCGACAATGATGTTTGAGGTGCCTAAAATCATTCCGGTTTCGCTCTGGCTATCCTGCGCCGTAGCATCCTGTGATGGATTATTTACTAATATGTTAGGAAGTCCGCCGCCTGGAACGCTTTCCTCTTTGGAATTTATTGCTTGCGAAGAACCGGGCTTAGTTCTGATTCCCAGTCTTTTTCTTAATGCGTTTTGACCAGCACTTGAAAGCATTTGAAATCTGACTTTATCTTCATACAAGGCGCGCAAAGAAGGCAAAACATCTTGTTGGTCTTTGCTTGAAATTGTTGAGTGCTTCTGGGCCGTATCCTGTGCGAAAGTTTTCTGTACCGCCAGGCCCAGTACGGCCGTCATAAAAATAATCAGGGGAAGTAATAAAAGCAGAGTCCGCTTGCTCATAACCCTCCAGGGCTTACGGTTTTTTAAAGAAATATTACTAACAGAGTAGTAGGAACCAGGCTGAGTCACCGGTTAAGTAAATATCACAGCGGTTCTACAGAGTCAAACCCATAAAAGAAAAAGGGCATTCGCCTAGGCGAATGCCCATGAAAAAAACACTAATGTTGATTAGCTAGGAATGGTAACTTTCTCAGTGATAATTCCGATCTTATCAGCGCCGGAGTTACGGATAATATCCATGGTTAGCATTACGCTCCCATAGTTCAATTCATCGTCTGCTGAATAAAATACGGTTTTATCGTTACGGTTTTTGAGAATATCCGTCAATCTTAAAGGCAATTGTTGAATGTCTACCTGTTCGCGATTCAAATAAACTTTTCCTGGTTCGACTTGAGTAACGATTAATTGCATCTTTGATTGGACTTCCGATGCCAGGGCAGTTTTCTTAGGAGGGACATTTACGTCATAGCCCAATTGAAGCAACGGAGTAAGCACCATAAAGATGATTAATAAAACCAAAACAACATCGACCAATGGAGTTACATTTATATCCGCATTCAGATGGCCTTTTTTGCCAGAAGTCATTGCCATAAAACACCTCGACTCTAACTGGACTTACCTTTTTCTTCGACTTTCTCAGTGATTAGACCGACGTCCTCAAATCCCGCTTCATTAATCATGTCCATCACTTTTTTGATGTCTTTATACATCAATCTTGCATCACCTTTAATTAAAATTTCACGGCTCGGATTGCGATCGTGCATTTCTTTTAACTGCGATACAAGTTCTGTTTTTGGTACCCAGTTTTGTTCAATATAAATGGTGGAATCCGATTTCACAGAAATGATTACCTGATTTTCGCTATCCGGTTTCTTATCTGGATTTTTGGTAATCGGTAATTCAACCGGCATTCCTTTTTGCAACATCGGGGTAACCACCATGAAGATGATTAGAAGGACGAGAACAACATCAACGAGTGGCGTTACGTTAATGTCCGATCGGACATCTTCAGCTTCAGCTGACCCTGTTTGCATGTGTACCTCCGCGTTGTTTGATGAAGAAGTCAATCAATTCATTCGCGGAATTGGACATTTCAATGTTGAAACGTTCGATACGGTTTGTGAAATAGTTGAATGCCCATACTGCAGGGATTGCAACTAACAGACCGAATGCTGTTGTGTAAAGTGCTTCTGCAATACCAGCGGATACTGTTCCAAGACCGCCGCCACCAGCAACAGCCATTGTTTCGAACGCGTGAATAATTCCGAAAACGGTTCCAAACAATCCTACAAACGGAGCAGTCGAACCGATAGTTGCAAGCGCACCGATTCCGCGTTTTAGTTCAGCACCGGTCATCGCTGTCGCACGTTCAATTGCACGTTTGGCTGCATCAATCGTATCAAATCCTGCTTGTGCTCCAGGATTTTCGGCTTCATATGTAAATTCATATAAACCGGCGGAAACTACTTTTGCCAAATGGCTTTTCTTGTATGTTTTTGAAAGCTGAATAACTTCTTTCAGCTTATTTTGTTTCAATAGTTGAGTCGCTTGAGTAGCAAACTTCAGAGATTGTTTCTTGGCGGCATTGTAAGTAAGCCACCGTTCAATCATTAGGCCGAGCGAATATATCGACATCAAGGCCAACAGGGTAACGACAATTTTTCCCATCGTTCCCATGGCCTGGAACATGCCTACTAATCCAAATTCCATAATACATTCCTCCTAATCAACCATTAGCGTAAGGTAAATTTTACAGTGACTGTAAAGTATACTTTAACGGGACGGTTGTTCAATAAAGCCGGCTTATATCTCCACTGTTTTACTGCGTTTACAGCTGCCTGATCCAGGATTGGATGTAATGCACGTAAAACTTTTACACCTTCCACCGTCCCTTCCTTTGTAATTACTGCTTCTAAAATAACAACACCCTGAATTCTTGCTTTCCGCGCAATTTCAGGATATTGCGGTTCTACTTTCTTAATTAGCTCCGGTTGTTTTACTTCTGCAGTAATCCGCATCGGAGTTTCATCACCTAAACCTCCAGGGACTCCACCGATAACTCCACCAGGAACTCCTCCCAAAACTCCACCTGCAACTCCACCTTCTACACCACCTTCAACTCCGCCTTCTACACCAGTGTCTTCAGGACCTTTTTCCGGTTCATCCGGTGTAGGAAGTTGTTCGGGGACTTCAGTAGGTTGAAATTCTTCTTGCGGTTCCACCGGTTTTGGCTCTTCTTTCTTAACTTCCGCTGCTTTCTTTTTTGGAGCAGCCGGCGGCGGAGGTGGCGGCGGAGGTGGCGCTGACAACAAAGTTACTGGAATGGGAGGTGCTTGTACTGCCTCCACAAACCAATAAGATGCGCCAATTAAAATTGCGATGACAATAACATGCAACACCATGGCAACAGTCATGGTGTACTTCTTATTTTTTCCTTCCTTGGATCCTCTCGATTCGATTAATGTTTCGTCCCACATAACGCCTCAATCCTCCTAGGACGGAGTCTGCTTACGAAGCTCGACAGCTTTATCCTGCAACTCTTTTGCCTTTTGTAAATAACCGTTGTATTCATCAACTTTGTCATCCGGAACCGGGAACAGATTTGGATCCGGCGAAATTAATTTCGCTTTTTCGCGATACAACAAGTTCATATATAGATAGGCATCAGCATATTTCGGATTGATCTTAACAGCACGCTCCAAAGCATCCATTCCTGTATTAATCAATTTTTCTCGTTCTTCCTGCGTAACATCTGCAAACTTGTATGCTTTTTCCCAACAGATAACTCCAATTACATAGTAGGCTTCAGAATTATTCGGCTCAACCTCGGTACGTCGTTTGTACCATTTTAATGCTTCATCAAACTTGCCTGACTTTGCATAAATAAATGCTAACTTCTGCATGGTTGCAGTATCCTGCGGGTGCTTTTTCAAAAAATCTTCGAAGTAACCGATCGCATCATCGGTCCTTTCAGCATTTAAATACATAGTAATTAAATACTCATTGACCTTTGGATCGTCCGGATGCTTTTGTAAATAGGCTTTAAATTCTTTGATGGCCTGATCAGCGTATTCAACATCTTTGGGATGGGTTGAACCGGGCTGGTAGAGCGCCATATAACTCAATCCCAAATTCAAGTGCACTAAATCAAAATCTTTGTCATGTTTCAGTGCTTGTCTGTAATGTTTGATCGCCTCGTCATATTTTTTGGCTTTGTAATATTCGTTGCCTTTCTTGATTTCCATTTTTGCCTTGATCTGGCCGCAGGAGACGAATGTGAGCGCGGAAAAAAGGACAATCAGGACCGGTATGAAGTGAATTCGCTTCATAGATTACTCCTTACTTTGGAAGGCAGCGTTTTGCTGCCGCCCTGTCGGAGTGAAATGACGGGGAAAAACCAGTCGACAGGAACGGCAAGTGTAGCTCCTACATTAAGAGATTCTGGCCCAATACTACGGCAAGGGCTTTTAGAACGCCGTATCATATTTATACTCGAGCAATGTGAATTGTCAATACGCCCAACTTCCAATTGATGAAATTTTCCTCGCGCACAAATATTTTGGACACTAAAGTCAATTAAAAGTTCCCAACAAAAGCCAAACATTTCGTCACGGAACACACTAAATACAGTGGGATTTTTTATTATTAATTTCAGCGTCTTCCATGCTTTCCGTGATTAAAAGTTAAGAAAACTTGTCATCTGCGATGCTCAGAGCGAATTTATGGATATGGGTGTTCGAGGATTATTGCATCTTGGCGGCGGGAATGCGATTCCAGCAGCGAGGATTGTTTGCATGATTTACCCCAACTCTGCCCCGATTCGGCGATTAAAAAATGAGGCCCGTGCTCGGGGCCGATTGATTGATGCAACCGAGGGTAAACAAACCCGCACGGTAATTATTACTGATAGCGGGCACGTGATTCTATCATCAATGACGCTGGTAACCTTGTCATCACGACTTCAAGGGTGATCGGTACCGCCCCTTAATTGTTGCAAATACTTCCGCCGGATTTTTCGCAGGATTTCCTGGTATTCAAAGGATCGATAGTCGGGATATGTCCAGTCCAGCGTGATATTGCGTTTGCGTTCAAACAACAATTCTTGCTGCGCAAAAACACCGAGTCCAAGATAAATACGATGAGCATAATTTTTTGACGTTGAGATGATGTAAGCAGCGGCGGTGAGATATCCCGGATCCAGATTTAAAATGCGAGATCCTGCCATGTTTGTATATTTCTCTTCCAACGAATTTGATGTGACTTTAATTGAAGCAAGGGTTGCAGAATCGAATAACTTTTCGAAACTGATGAAACACCGGAAGAGCGGTTCACCCATTTCTTCAAAATAATAATCGGTGAAATGAAACGGAATTGGATCGGATCGATAATCAATCGGACCAAACTCATCCTGAAGATCTTCAATCACTGGATCAATCCAGCGTTCTTCATGATAAAGAATTCCACAAACCAATTTGACTTTGGGCGGGATATCAAACTTCTTCATGGGCTCTTTTCAACACGAAGTCACCAAAACACAAAGTATCACTAATTTTTTAAAAATATTATTCGCGTAACTTAGTGCCTTCGGGTCTTTGTGTTGAAAACAACTTTAGCAAACGCTGAGCGTTATTAAAAACATCATTGTTACGATATAGTTCGGAAATTACTGCAATGCCGTCAGCACCCGCGCCTATGAGCTCTGCGACTTCATTTTCAGTGATTCCACCAATGCAAATAATCGGCTTTGAAGTTAAGCTTTGCGCTTTGCGCAACAGTTCAATACCCACGACTGGATCGGGATTGGCTTTCGATGTTGTTGGAAAAATTGGACCGATGGAAATGTAATCAATCGGCAATCGATCGGCTTGTTGAACTTGATCAATGTTATGGGTAGACATACCGATGATTGCATCAGGCAAAAACTGCCGGGTTTCTGTTACTGGAAAATCATCTTGTCCAAGATGAACGCCGGAGACATCTGTTATAAGGGCAACATCAACCCGATCGTTTACGATGAGCAAAACGTTATTTTGTTTGCACACTGGAGTTAATTTGGTAACAAGTTTGTAGAAATCCGCATTAGACATTTTTTTGCATCGCAGCTGTAGGATTTTTACACCGGCGATGATCAGAGCTTCTGCATCGCGCTGTAAATCTGCACTTCGAGATTCATCAAGGATTGGATAGAGGAAAGGTGTTTGAATATTCATTTGCAGCGCCCGCCGCGGCGGGGCAATTTAAAATCTTGCGACTGGTTCTGAAATTGAAGCGGACCTTGAGCGCGGTCTGAGGTCATATCGCGTCATGAAGTTTGTATCATAATCGCCATTGATAAAATCTTCATCTTGCAGAATTTTATAATGTAACGGAATGTTGGTTTTAATTCCCTCAACAATCATCATTTCCAATGCGCGACGCATTCGCGAAATGGCTGCTTTCCGGGTTGGTGAATGAACAATTACCTTTGCAATCATCGAATCATAATAAGGAGATATGACACCTTCTGCATAAGCCGCGGTATCAACGCGAACTCCCGGACCACTGGGAGTATGAAATGCCGTAACGCGGCCAGGTGAAGGCATAAAATTACTTGGATCCTCCGCATTAATGCGGCATTCAATACTATGCCCTCGAATTTCAACCTGCTCCTGCTTGATTGTTAATTCTCTACCGGCGGCAATTCGGATCTGCATAAATACGATATCCAGGCCGGTAATCATCTCAGTTACAGGATGTTCCACCTGAACGCGGGTGTTCATTTCCAGAAAATAAAATCGGCCATGACGATCAATCAGAAATTCCACAGTACCTGCATTCCAATAATTCACCGCACTCGCAACTTTTAAAGCAGCTTCTCCCATCTGTGTACGTAAATCCGGATCCAAACGTGTGGAGGGCGCTTCTTCCAAAATTTTTTGATGACGCCGCTGAATTGAGCATTCACGTTCACCAAGATGAATCATGTTGCCCTGTTCATCCGCAAGAATTTGAAATTCGATATGCCGGGGCCGCTCTAAATATTTTTCCAAATAAATTTCAGAAGCGCCAAAAGTGTTTTGGGCTTCACGTTGCGCCATTCGAAATGCAGTAGATAATTCACCGGAATTATGCACAACCCGCATTCCTTTACCTCCGCCACCGGCAGCGGCTTTCAAAATCACTGGAAAACCAAGCTGTTCAGCGATCCTTAATGCCTCTTCTTCTGTTTCAACTACACCTTCAGAACCAGGAATGATTGGAACTCCTGCATCCGCCGCAATTTTGCGGGCCATCGCTTTATCACCCATCATCCGGATGGCATGCGGGCTCGGTCCAATGAATTTGATGTGACAGGTTTCGCAAATTTCTGCGAAATTGGCATTCTCAGATAAAAATCCGTAACCAGGATGGATTGCATCGGCGCCAGTTACTTCAGCTGCAGAAATAATGTTTGGAATATTTAAATAACTTCCGAGACTTTCAGGCGGTCCAATACAGACTTCTTCATCAGCGAAACGCACCGGTAGTGAATGACGATCCGCTTCCGAAAACACCGCCACAGTGCGGATTCCCAATTCCTTGCATGCAAGGATTATGCGGAGCGCGATCTCACCACGGTTTGCAATTAAAACTTTATTGAACATGGCTAATAATACGTAATGCGTAATACGTAATGTCAGGCATGACGTACGACGCATTACGAATTACGTATTACGCATTAAGCCTTTATGCTAAATAAGATTTCGCTGAATTCTACGGGCTGGCCATTTGGAATGTGGATCTTTTTCACTTCACCATCAACATCAGACTCAATTTCGTTCATAATTTTCATCGCTTCAATAATACAAATGACTTGACCCTTGTGGACGGTGTCTCCAACTTCCACAAATGGCGCTCCCCCCGGACTGGAGGATCGATAGAATGTGCCAACCATTGGAGAATGAACTTCATGGACCGTTTCTTCCGCTCGAGTTGCTGCTTCTGCGGATGCCGCTTCAGAAGTAGTGGTTGCAGGCTCCTGCCCATTTCCGGGAGCACCGGGCCGGGCTGGTGCGGAAACAGTTTCAGTTTCAACCACCGTTCCATGCTTAATCCGTATCCGGTAGTCAGCTTGCTGAAGTTCAAACTCATTCACATTGCTCTCGCGCAAAAGCTTTATCAATTCGCGTATTTCATCAAGATTAATCGGACGATCTGACATTTATACGAATTCCTTTTCCAATATATATTTCGCTTTCTTCAACTCAAAACGTGCACGGCCAATATTCGCACCTTCACTTAAAATGATCATCAAGAAATATTCAGCAGTGATCGCTTTAAGCAACACAATCACGCGTTCTGTTAATAAAATTAATTCATCAAGTGCGCCAGCCTCAACCTCTGATGCTGTTTGTGCAGTGCTACGCAAAATTGTTGTGAACTCTGCTACCAGAAGTTCAACATTCAACGTTTCTTTGCGAACCACCTTTTCGATAGGCAAACCATCTGTTCCTACCAGCATGATACATTCGAGGTCATCCAGTTTATTGGCGATATCTTTCAGAGTAACAGCAAACATAATAGTGCCTGTTCTAAATTACAAACGTTCTCTACGAATCGCTGCCAGCCAGCTTTCCAGAGTACTAATTTTACGTTTGCGTTCTTCAGAAAGACGATCCTGCAAACGTGATGAATTGCTGCCTGAGAGGTCCATGGTTTTGGGTTTAGAGGCCGCAGCACGAAGCTTTTGTTCTTGCGCTGCAGCGGCAGCAAGAAGTGCATCTGCCGGATTCAATTCCTTTAGGCGCTGAATAATCAGTTTATTATCAGGTTCATTCAGAAGAATCTTTTGGTACACCTTTGTGGCTTTATCAATGAGGCCTTGTTGTACGTATAATTCCGCTAAAGTTTGAGTTGTTAACTCATCCGCTTCTGCTTCGATCGGCTGGGTGCTATCAACTTTACTGGATTCAGCAGATTCTAATTCTGGAAAATCAAAAGCATCGACTTCGTATTGTGAATTTTCATTATGCTCCGCTGCTTGGGGTTCGATGTTCGCGAATGAATGTTCGGTTGAACCAGGCATTGTTGCATCAAAAAATTCCGATGGCGTTTCTGCTTTTACTCCTGGCGATGTTTTTTCAAGAAAGTCCGGCAACTCATCACTAAAAGGCGGAAGATCCGATCGAACATTTAAATGCGGAAATTCTTCAGTCTGCATTTCCGATAATTTTTTTGGCACTAACATTTCCACCGTTGTTGGTGAAAATGCTTCTTCTTGCGCGGGATGAATTTCGGTTGCCACTGCAGCCATTGGCGCAGAAGGAGTTTGTGATAATCGCGATTCTAATTTCTGAATATTGTTAATTACTTCACCATCTGCAGGCGTTAGCATTTGCACCAGCTTATATCGTTTCAGCGCATCTTCATCCATTTCTAATTCCATATAGATGTCGCCTAATAATTTATTTGCCAGCAAATTATCGGGAACCGCTTGAATTACTTTTTCCAGTTCTTCGCGCGCTAAATCGGAATGTCCCATTTCTTTATGAATACGGCCCAATGCGACTCTGGCGGACCAATAATTTGGATGCCGGCGCAAACCTTCCTGACAGATAAAAAGGGCATCATCATAATAGCTTTCTTTCCGATATTCTTCCGCTAATTGGAGGAAAATCAGCGAATTCGGCTCCTTCTCCAGTTTCTTTAAAAGTTTATCAATTGCGGGGGTGGTCATCAGCCCATAAACCTCGATTTTTCAACCTTTTAAAAGGCAGCATTAATCAGCTGAATTATAGCTTGGATCTCCCCTTTTTTGCAAATTTTCAGAGGAGAAAATGGGCTGAGAAGTTTAGAAGCGAATTGATAGGTTCAAAATCAAGGTGCACATTGTATAACAAGATCATCAGTACAGCTCGAATCCTGGCCATCATTGTCAGTCACAGTCAACACAACTGTGAAACTAAGCTCTACATCATTCGGACCGCAGAGTGGGTAAGAATGCGAAATGCGTGGGTCGTTTTCGGTAACAATCGGTGAACCATCACCAAAGTTCCAGGTGTATGAAACGATGTCGCCGTTAGGATCAGTAGATTCTGACGCATCAAATGTTATCAAATCACCTTCTGTTGGTTCTGGCGGTGAGAACAAGAACTGACAATCTGGTTCACCGCGGGTCACCGTAATTTCAACCGGGTCGCATACAGTTGTGAATCCATCTGCATCAACAATTGTATGAACAACAGTATAAGTGCCGATAGCATCGTATGAATGAGTAACCTGGAATCCTTCAGCCGTTTCGCCGTCACCGAAATCCCATAGCGATTGTTCAATTCCCGGACCTGAATTCGCAGTAGAGGTATCAACGAAGAATACATCTTGACCAACAACCGGTTCTGTTGGTGAGAAGGTGAACGAACACACTCTCTCCCCCGGACTGATCAATATTGTAACTTGTTCTGAAGTTGAACCGTTTCCGGTGATAGCTGTAACATTGGCCTCAACATTAGTAGTAAGCCGATCGATTGCAACTCCAGCATCATTTGTTCTTACAGCGCGTCCACCAGAGGCAAGCGTTCCAGCATCAGTTTGGAAAAATACAGCTACACCAGCCAGAGGATTGCCATCAGCATCAGTAACGTGCGCACGAAGTTCTACCGTGCCGCCGCCTACTGGAAGTGTTGTTGGATCAGAAATAAGAATGATTCGCTCAGGCCGCGCTTCACCAACTACCACATCAACAGTGACAGCATCTGCTGAGCCAGAAGTAGCGGTGATAGTTGCTGTACCAGATCTAACACCCGCACGAAATGTTGCAGCGGCTATACCATTGTTTGTTTTCACCGGGTTTGGAGAAATGCTTCCTAAATTCGTTGTGAATTGAATGATGGTTTCATCAGGCAGCGGAGCACCGTTAGCACGCGTACCAACAACTGTGATATTTGCATTTCCGTTATTTGCCACTGATGGTGGTTGAACGGAAATTGATAACGTCGAACCAGTTGGAGCAGTGAAATCAACTTGATCGCAATTTACAATTGCGAAAATGATCAGACCTAACAGTAACAGTCGCCGCGCGATCTTCATAACGTAAATCTTCTTTCCGTTTTTTGGCCCGTGAAATAAAAAGAGGCCAGGTTTATCACCTGGCCCCAAAGAATTCTACTCTTTTGTCTAGTTCAGATCAATAGGCTTCACCTACGTAGTTTCATTGTCATCGCTTGGTCCTGTACATTGCGGATCAGCGAGATCAATAAACCCATCACCATCATCATCAATTCCGTTTGAACATTGAGTAGTCGTCTGGTTACATCCGGCTGCCGGACAAACTGTGACTTGCTGTGTACAAGTTGAAGTAAGTCCATCATTATCCTTTACGACCAGGGTGACGGTGAACGTACCTTCGTTTGCATATGTTACCGTTCCCTTCGGGATAATCGGCAATCCTGTAGGCGTCGGACATACGCCGCCCGGACAACTCAATGTATCGAATGTACCATCGCCCCAATCAACTGTGTACTGATCGATAGTACCGTCTGGATCTGTACTTGCCGAAGCATTGGCAGAAACAGCACTCGATCCGGCAACGATGTTTGTCGGACTGACGGTGAATGCGCAAACTGGCGCACCAGGCGTCTCTTCACCAACATTAATCGTAGTCTGGCAAGTTGAGACGTTGCCCTGATCATCCGTGATAGTTAGCACAACAGCGAACGAACCAGCTCGATTATATTTGTGAGTTATGGTGTTACGAGAACTGGTTTGTGAAGAGCCATCACCGAAGTTCCATGCGAATCGTCTGACTCTTCCATCAGGATCTGCAGTAATCGCTGTGAAGTTGACTGTTTCGCCGATTAGAATTTGACTCGGTGAAGCAACGATTGTACAGGATGCAGGTGCACCAGGACCGATTGTTACAACCGTGGTGGTTGTTCCGCAATCGCGGTCTACGCTTCGAGCTAACAATGATACCTGCACTGTTCCTGCTCTGCCGAATGCTGTACATGCGTTTGCACCTGTAGCATCCGATCTTCCGTCACCATCGAAATCCCAGAAGAATTCAACTGCTGTCGGGAATGCAGCCGTGCCATTGAAACAAACAGTTTGATTAACAACTGGATTTGCTGGCGCAACAGTAATATCGCCTTGAGGAACCAGAGCACCGCTGCTGCAATCACCTGGGTTTACAGCAGAATTCTGCAATTCGATTTCATGGTGATCCGTGACCTCTCGGGGATAAGAAGCATTGGTTAAAATCGCTTCAATTATGATACTGGTTGCTCCACCGATTTCACTGGTATCCGGAGCTGTATAAATGACGCGAACAAAACCCGCGGCATCTGTTTTCACATTGTAATCACTTAAACGTCCAATATTAATTTCGTTTCCAGTGGCATTTAGAATACGGAGTTTAAGATTTTCCCCCGGTACTCCTTGCCCTTGTTGATTCTTTAACTGAATCGAAATATCAGATTGCTCGCGCGGACGTCCAGGTTCATGAATTACTAAATGGTCCGGGTTTGCCTGGATAGTTAAGAATAAATGATGGCCGCTGTCCCCCACTAACGGAGGAACCTCAACTTCGTTATTGCGGCAACTGCTCACAAACATTGCAAGCGTGAGCAGAATCAGCCATACCATCGGGTTTTTTAACCGTGAGCTGAATTTCGCTCTCATAAAGACCTCCGACAACTTCCTGACCATTAGTTGCACCCCGTGTCTGCAAAGTCCGCAAAATGAACTTCTAGAAATCCGAATGCGGAGACGGTGCGCCCTGAAATATCTTGACCAAAAAACTTAATTTGCGCGTTTGCTGTCATTGTTCCTTCCTGAGGCCCTAATTGAACCAGATC
>AR_comb_assmDRAFT_10373792_pt1 | contig 13886 bp, 13 predicted proteins | sample ArasoioldDNA_FD_10543 | JGI IMG/M metagenome (IMG submission 10543) | reverse complement strand
GGCGAATCCGCATTAAGGACCGTAGCAATTCGATCGAGACGAGCCTTTGCCTCAGCTGTGTTCGCACGAGCGATCACCAACTGACTATTGAGCTCGGCTACCTGTTGTTCGCCTATAAGCCGCTTCTCAGTGCCGCCAGTGCTAACAATGTTGTACTTTGTCTTAAAATCCACCACAGCTCGTTCCGCGGTGGAAACCTGCTCACGTAATTCTTTGATCCGATCTTGCAACCAGACACCGGCTCGCCGCGTCGCCTGGTATTTTGCTTCCAACTGATCGACGACATAGGCATCAGCGACCGCATTTGCGATCTCGGCAGCCCGCGCAGGATCATATGATCGGAAATTGATCAGGATCACATAGCTCAAGCCAACGCGTTTAACTGTCAACCCGCTCTGAAACGCGCTGACCGCGGCGCGGTTCAGCTCATACTCTGAGGGCGCCTGCTCCGATGCAAACGGACTGAATAACAAACCAAATAGCGTTCCCAATAATCCCTTCCGCCCTCCGAAGAATTCTGGGTCTTCATTAAGATGCAAATTTTTGATAACAGAAAGCGCAATGTTTTCTGATTTCAGCACTTCAACTTGGCTTTCCACCTGCGCGGTGTCGACAGGCAGATCGCCCACAAGCCCCTGCTGCTGGAACATCCGCACCTTTTGCGCATCAATCAACAATTGCGCCTGAGCGGTGAAGCTTGGTCGCGCCGTAATGACGTAAACGATGCCAAGAACAATCGTGAGAAGCGTCACGAAGGCGATGACGGGAAATTGCCGACGGAGAAAGCCTGCGAAAAATTGCAGGGTCTCCGTGCCTGAAACGATCCCGGGTGCCGACAATTGTCGTTTAATGTCGGACTGTGTTTTGTTGTTTTGCAGCATACCGTTTTAACTTCGAACGCCGTAGCGACCGACGTTATCTGTTGAACGTCTGCGCCGGCAAAAGACGGCCTGAGAGGGCACTGACGTTGCGTCCCAATTCACAAAGCCAGCGCTCGATAAAAGCCAACGGCGGCTTTTTTGTAGCCCCATACAATCACTGAGGAGCCGAAAGGCTGACCGGGTTGATGACCGGCGAGCAGCCTGGGCCTACGCAGCTCGGGCCCGTAAAACTGGCGGAAGAAGTCGTAGTGCCCCCCGGGATGCTGCCCCCCGAACCAACCGTTGACGCCGTAAACGTGAACGGCAGGGTGCCGACGCTTTTTGGACTGATATCCTCGACTACCCCGCCCCCGGGGCCGCCGCCCGGTCCACCAAGTCCCGAGCCGGGCCCACCGCCCACGGAACCCAGCTTCACATCGGCGAGTGCCTCGCCCGCTGCCGTTTTGAAGCTCGGGTCATTGACTAGGGCGATTTGCTGCTGCCACTGGACCGCCAATTCTTGGTTTGTCAGCACTAAGACCTTGGCGGCTTGAGCGAGTCCTCGACCGATGGCACCCCTTTGTGCTTCGTTTGCATCGCGCAGCATTGCAAGAAGCGCCCCGAAGGTAGAGGGATCCGTCAGCGCAAGTTGTTCAACCGCGTTCGATAATAGCGATCCGCCGTCGAGATTTTCCTGCAGCAATTGGCTTGGGTTGGCAAGGAATGAGCTGACGCTCGGAGTCTGTTGCGCGTTGGCTGCGTTCGTTCCGACCGCGGCCACTATGGATACTGCTACAATTATACCTGTAACAACGCGGCTTGCTCTGCAAATGACGTCCATCAACACGACTCCGTTAGAAGAATTAGCTATTTCCTAGCATATAGGGCAGCTGCCTGCCAACCGTTTGCAACTTAACGTAAATAACAGGAGAGAACGCCCTCCGGGCATAACCCGCCTTCGTTATTTAGTTCCCTATTACCACTGCGCCTGCGCTGGTTATTAGAACGCCTAGGCGGGATTTGCGGGGTCAGCCTTTTCAGTAAGCCTCTCAGTATCCCTATTGCCTTGGATCGGAAAGGACTGCGCCAAACCGGCACCTAGAAGAGCAAATACAACAATAGCATAGCCGGGGATTTGGAGCGAAAAGTCGATGAGCGAATGGGTTAGGCCGATAATGGCCACCGCAAACGCCCCGACCGGCACGATTAGATCGCGGCGGCGGATCAACACCCCACGAATCAGCACACCTAAAACAATCAGCCAGGCCAGGACTATCAAGAAGGCGAGCGGCAACCCAAGATCGGAGGCAAGCTCTAGGGGTGTGTTGTGCGCCTTATCCCAGACCCCCCACATCGACATATGGGCGCTGCGATACGCGGGGAAGCCCCACACAAAAGTGCCCAGGCCTGTCCCAAACCAAGGATGGTCGGCAATCATGCGTAATGTCGAGCGGTAGGTTTCCAGGCGTGCTTCATCGGACAGCCCCTGCACCTCGAAGCGGCCGCTGACATTGCCGCCCAGGATTTGCAGCACGAGCAGCGCGATGAGCCCGCCAATCGCCAAGGCCGCGGCAACGCCGCCCCGGCGCGGCAAGTCCCGGTAGAAAAAACCCACAAAAGCGAGAACCAGTCCCATAAGCGAAATCACCACGCCGGCTCTTGAAGCGGTCATCAACATCGCTGCCAGGCAAACAAGTAACATTGAGCACGACATGACCATGGGGCGGGGCATCTGTAAAAGAAGCCAATGCGGCACGCTTCTCCAAAGAATCTTGCCAGGGGGCAAACGCCCCCTGAGCTCGTGGCAGAAAATGAGCAACCACAAAACCGCACACGAGCCAAAATAAACCGCCGCCGTATTGCGGTTGACAAACGTCGATGTGAGCACGTCACGATAGGCTCGCTTTTCGAGCCAGAGCAGATGTGTTGGGTCGATCAGATACGCCGCCATTCCATAAATGGCATAGGCAACACCGGACCAGGCGATGACCAGAATTAATTGACGGGCGCGAGTGCGATCGATGCAGACGATAAAACTGCAGATGACGGCAAGCATGTTGGAAAGCGGTGCCCCTAGCGTGAAGAACGGCTCATTGCGGGCAATCGATACCGATGGAGTAAGCGAAATTCCCAGGACCTGCGCCGCTTCCTCCCACAGCTGATGTGGTGATGCGATCCAGGGTCGCTCAGCAAGTTGCTCATGCAGGACCAAGGTATAGGCCAGGATCACAACCACGCCGAGGCCAAGCAACGGAATGTGCTCGCGGCGAAGTCCGCGCTGCGATGCCACGACGAGCCCAAATCCAAGGACAACACACCAGAATGCTATTGCAGTGCCCTCAACAGAGCCAAAGGGTAACGGTGCAACAGCAACCGTTACAAAAAGAATGAAGGCCGAAATCCTATTAGACGGGATTTGCGCGCTCGTCACATCCCAATCAGCAGCCTTACGATTCCAAAAATGTGCGGGGGACTGTGTCGTTCGGACCGATCCCAGTTAACGTAATCCCAAGGGGTGCTGCCAAATATTACGCAGAATGACCGCATTTGTTGCAGCGACAATTGGATCATTGACCGTGGCTGTAACCAACCGGATCTGTTGCATGATTTTGGCCTCCTCAACCGCAATAGCATTGGATTCAAAGACCACGTCTTTGTTGCGCATCTGAAATTTAGTGGCAAGGAAATATCCAGCCGGATCGCGTAAGTTAGCGTTGTAGACAACCGGAATGATAGGGCCTGTAAACTTCGAGATGTCTATCCCAAGCTTTTGCGCAACTTGGCGCGTCTCACCACGATATACGAATACAGACGCAGGGTCGGCTAGTGTGTCATTAAGACCACCGGCTTTGCCAATCGCTTCACTAAGCGAGATCCGCCAAGCATCGAAATTGAATTGGCCTTGCTGCCCGGCTGCACCAAAAACAACAAAGGTCTGTGGCTCCCGGTAGACATAAATTGTATCATTTGGGCGCGAGAAAATATTATTTCGCGGATCATAGACCAGCGCACCAAACGGGACTGTTGCCCGCCGTCCGTCGCGTTCAAGCATCACCCAAGTATCAAAGCCCTGACCTTTCGGACCGCCGGCTCGCGTGATCGAATCGAGAATTTTTTCACCGGCATAGCTCGCCGGGAATCTGGCTGGAACATTCACTTCGCCGAGCACACTGATCAAAGACGTATTCTGCTTGGAGAGCGCAACGACCGCTTGCGGTTCGATCGCGCGGTTTCGCAGCGCATTGACGATAGACTGTTGCACTTCGGCAGGCGTGCGGTCTACGGCGCGCACCGCGCCGGCATATGGCACGGTAATGTTGCCCGCGTTGTCGACCTGTTGATCAGGAAGCTGAACGAAGTTGCCCGGACGAACACCGGCCTCCGATGGGATAAATAAGCCACCAGCGGCCGCCTCAAAGATAGTCACGCTAACTGTATCACCAATACCAAATTGAATTTGTGGCGCTGGGCGGCGGTCCGTGAACGTTCCCGAAAATCCCAGGACGTTCGTCGAAAGTACGGACATAATCTCGGGATTGAGCTTCAGGAGTGCGTACGGGAAGCTATCGGTGTCCTGATTGTGTCCTCGAATATCCCGGCTCTCGGGTCCAGCCACTGGCATGTGCCAATTCGTGCAACCGGATGACGCAAAGAGCGTCCCCAAGGCAGCCAATAAAGCGAATTTTCGGCAAGCAAGATTATGGAGAGCCAACACCCCACCCCACCCCTAAGTCCGTGTCCGAATCAACCTAACGCCCCAAATCATCGGAAGAAATCCTTAATCAAACCAGCAACAAAATTAGGCGGCCTATGTTGCCCAAATACAACGTGGCACCGCGCCGTTTCCTCATCAGAGACAAGGGGATATAAGTAATATTGCCAAAGATTTAGGGCAAACTACACGGTAGTCGGCGCGAAGATGCCTCTGGGCACCGAGTTTTCCCCATTTAACTTGAGTTCTCAGCACATCCAAAAGTTTGCTTCTTGCGGTGAACTCGCAGTTTCCGCCAAAACGAATGGCTACAAGTTTTCGCGACCGGAGGACCGAAGCGAGCGTCCCAATTAGCTCGGTTAATGACGCAAATGAGGAGCCCTGGCGCAACTCAAAAGGCTACGATCGCGATGACCCTGTTGCGACCCCTCAGGCTTTATCTTGTCGTCATGATTATCCTGGCATTTGCGCTGGCATCCAGGATCGACGCCGATCCCTACATCAGCCGCATTAGCAGCAGCCCCTCTTCTGAGCTGGCAGGAGGGTGGCATTTTGTCCGCACGCCCAATCCGCGTGGCAACAACGAGGCCGTTTCGATCATGCATACGGCTGATACTTCGCGATCCGATCTCGATTTCGCCGGTCTTATGGTCCGCTGCCGTGAGGGAGGGACGGAAGTCGTCATTGTGCTCCTACGACCATTCCCGTTTCGGGCCAAGCCAATGGTTGTCCTGAACCAGTCAGGCCGCGAGAGTCAGTTCAAGGCAACCGTTGCTCCACCCGGTACAGCAATCCTGCTCCCGGGAGACGCTGCACTTTTTGTGGGTAGCACGTTCGGGCGCCTAGATGACCTTTTAATCCGCGTTGCTGATGGCCAAAACACAATTCAAGGTGTCGTTCCGCTCGAAGGGCTCCAGGCGGCCTTTAAGGTGCTTGTCGCGAATTGCCCATAGCTGGTCTTTATTTGGTGGTTACCCTGCAGCGGCGGATAGTCTGAAGAGTAACAGATAATTAACGCCGCAGACCGAAGCTGCACCATTACACGCCCAATTGCGCTCTCAGGCTGTTGCAGCGTATTTTGCCATGATCCTCGCGGTAACCGTTTTGATTATCGGGGCCCTGCTCGGTTGCCGCTTTAAGGTTTTTGTCCTCGTTCCGGCCGTTATTGTTTTGTCGGTCACTACTATTTGGAGCGGTATGGCGCACAGCGATAATTTGAGTTCCATTTTCTTCGTTATGGCCACTACGATTACAGCCCTGCAAGTTGGCTATCTTGGCGCGACGATGATCTGTTGGCCAAAAAAATCTTTCAGACCACTTTTGAGCGGAGCGAGCAGGCAAATGGTTCGCCATAGCACCGTCCCGGCGCCGAAAAGCAATAACCGCGCACCGGCTTGACCCTCCGGCACATTCTGGCAATGTTACCGAGTTGAGCTAAGGCTTTTCTGGCGACATCCTGGTTAACTCGCCATTTGGCCAGTCGTGGAGAATTTGCATGGCCCTGACTATCAGACAAATCGCCATAACCGCGCTAGCGACAGCGCTTATAGGCGGTCCACTTTGGCTTCCCGCATCAACCCATGCCCAACCAGCCCCGCGACTCGGTACCTCCGAGTGGGATCCCGGCGGAGGCGACTACCGGTGGACGTACGGTCCCAGCTTCGCCTGGTTGAATACCTCTGCGACTGGATCTCCGTTTGTCGGCACTTACGGACCTTACTGGTATGGATCGTGGGGTTATGGACCGTTTGTCGGTTGCGGTTGGATGTGGCGTACGTTTGTTGATCGTCGGGGGCATCTCATCGCGACGCACGCGCGCTGCAACTGAATTGCGGCCCTGAAAAAATAATGATGCACCGCTAATCGCCAGTCGTGACGGCGGGCAGCTGTTTTCCAATTCGGCACCAGTGAGTGACCGGCTCTACGTGCGAGAAAAATCTTACGGCTGTAAAATCCAGTCGATCCGGATACGAACGTGACCGCCTTGGCAGGCATCTTTATCCAAAATAGACGGTCCGCGCATGCTCACAACTGGGCCCGCTAGTCGTCAGAAATTCCAATATGTTCCCTGCCCCCCATATCCTCGCTGTATTAGTCATTACGACGCCGATCATCCTGGTTTCCGATGCACTGATCACTTATGGAATTGTCTCGGTGATAGCGTCGGTGTCGGTTGCAATCATTGCTTTGCGGGTTCGGCCCGGCGAGATCGCGTTCTTATGGTCTGTCCTTGACGCAGTAGCGTTCGTTGCAGCCATTCCTGCCATTTGCATGCTCATTCAAATATTGCCGTTGCCGGATATTCCTCTCGCCAATCCCGTTTGGCAAAGCGCGGCATCAGCACTCGGCCGACCGCTCGCCGGGAGTATCAGCATCGACCCAGGCGCGACGCTTATTGTTCTGGCTCAATATCTTTCGACCTTGGCCGTCGGATTCGTGGCAGCGGCGATAGCTATCGACCGCCATCGCGCCGAACGGATCCTGCTAGCCTTAACAACGGCGACCACACTCATTGCTTTGATGCTTTTGGCGACGGGCCTCGGAGTATTTGCATTCATAAGTGTTGGTGAAGGCGGCGCAGCACGCAATGCCGCGACGAACTGCGCAGCATTGGGAGTTGTTTTTGCAGCGACTGCATTGCTTCATTTCGGTACGAAGCGGGTGGGCTCAACTGCCTGGCTTTGGGTGACTTTCGCGAGTTTCGTTGCTGTCGTCATATGCTCGTTGGCCGTTATTAGTGCTGGGACGAGCCAAACGCAGTTCGCTGTTATTTGCGGAGTTGCAACACTCGCCATTGTCGTTGTAATTCGCATTTTTCGACTCGGGCCATGGGGATGTTCGGCAATCGTGGCGATTGTATTTGTCCTCGCTACCAGCACGATTGTTCTCCAGCCGAACATTCAATCAAAGGGGTTGACGCTCGCATTTGCAAAAGCTCCCGAACCATTAATCGCCGTCACGCAGGCTATTTTGGCAGACGTCAGGTGGGGCGGAACTGGAGCCGGAACTTTTAGTGCCGTGGTGCCTATTTATGGAGGCTTCGACGCAAGGGCCTCCGGCGCGATCGCTCCGAACGCATTGAGTGCGATGATTATTGAGATGGGTCGACCGTTCTTTTGGGCAGCTTTTGCCGCAACTATGGTATTCATCATCTTACTTTTGCGCAGCGCAGTCCAACGCGGCAGAGATTTTTTTTATGCGGCAGCCGGCGCAGCTTGCGTCGTGACAATCACGCTTCTGGCATTCAGTAATGCCATATTTAGCACGCCTATAATGATATTGGTCGCGACGGCGCTGGGAATCGCCACGGCACAGAGCAAGAGCCGATCGGCGCGGTCAACCGCCTGAGGATTCGCTATCGCGTACTCATTGCGACCCGTGCGGCGCGAGTCACGTTGATCGCCGACCAAAATCTCGGACTTTTTTGTTGTTGTGCGCGAACCCACTGATAAGGGACCTGCGAAACCGCCTGAACATTCGCATTCAGATTGTCGAGCACGAAATCGCCTTCACGCGTGTGAACAATCAGCACAAGATGATGTTCGCCTGAAGGAATTGCGACTTCTGACAATAGTAGCGAACGTGATGGCCATCCTCTAGCGAGTAACTCGTGGCGCTTGGTGACAGCATAGTCGTTGCAATCCCCTTCGCGCGGATATACCAGCCATTCTTCCTGCATAACGCCATCATTGTTGGCACGTGGTCTGATAGCGCGGTTGACGTCGCGGTTTATCGCCACTAGCTCGGCCTTTCGTTCCGCGGTCAGCACCACCGGCCGAGGCCGGAATGCCATGCGACGGATTTCGCAATCCCGTGGATATTTCATGCAAAACCGAATGAATGCCATCGGGGCTAGAGTTGCTGTACCATAGGTGATCCGGACAAGTTCTGCCCCGATCGGGGAACGGCCGTAGGACGATACGATCCGCGAGGGCGATTGAGTTGCGTGCGAATAGGTTTCACGATCAGGCGAACCAATCGTGCGCGCTGTGGGCGACGTTTTAAAGCTATCCGGCTGAATGGCCGCTGTTAGATCGCGCGGAAAAAAGAGATATTCAATGGATGACCCGGGTGCGGCATTGAAAGTTGCCGTCTCCGCCATCACATTCAACGCGCGCGATGCTATTGGAGAAGCATTTGGCGCGAACGTGCTAGCGTGCGCCTCATTTTTGGAATCGCGGGAGTACCCTAAACCGCTCTCGACAGCGTAAGGTAGAAAGCAAGAGAAGGTAAGCGCCGCCACTATGCCGGCCACTCTAAATTGTGCAGCGCTAATCCTCTGCGTGGAGGTCTTCGTTGCCCTACGCACTGTGATCCCCTCACCCGGACATTTTCAGGTGGAGAGGAATAGGGATAAAAATTTTCGATCCGGTGCGGATCGATGTCCGAATTTGTTTTAAACACCATCGTTTTATGAAGGGAATTGTTAACTACGAGAGACCATCGTGAATCATGATGCGGATAGCGTTTAAGTCCTCAACTCGGAAACCGCGGCGACCACGGACACCAGGTGGTGTTCGCATTTACGCCATTGGCGACATTCACGGTCGTGCCGACCTTCTCGAGGATGCGCTTAAGCGCATTGACACGGACCTGGCGAATAGCCCGACGTCTGTGAGTATCGAAGTTTTTCTTGGTGACTATATTGATCGTGGACCAGAATCGCGACGAGTACTCGACCAATTAGTGGCACGCAAACGCGCGCATCAAACAGTTTTTCTCAAAGGAAATCATGAAACTCTCTTGATGGATTTCATAGTCGACCCCACAATTCTCGTGGCCTGGGAACGCCTTGGCGGCTTGGAAACACTAATGTCCTATGGCGTTGTCCCCTCAATTAATTCGGATCATTTCAGTCAGGTGCAACTCGCGGCCGATCTGGGCAGGACATTACCCGAAAGCCACCGAGCTTTTCTTGCGGACCTGAAGTCGTCGTTTACCTGCGGTGACTTCTTTTTTGTCCATGCCGGCGTGCGTCCCGGGATTCCGCTAGCAAAACAAAAAGAAGAGGATTTACTCTGGATTCGTGATGATTTTCTCGTTTGCGAGGACGATTTCAGCAAGATTATCGTTCACGGTCATACGCCTGTAAGACAGCCTGATATACGCTCCAATCGTATCAATATTGATACCGGAGCGTACGTGACCGGACAATTGACCTGTCTTAGGTTAGAAGACGAGGAAATAAGGCTAATTTAGTTCGCGTTATCGGTGAAGAATGTCAGCACACATCGAGACAACAAGAAAAAGTTCAGGCTTCTTTCGTGCCATTATTTTCATGTGGGGTTTTGTCCTCGCTTGCCAGGGAATATGGATTCTAGCAGCTGAGTTTTGTCGTCCTCCTTATTTTAAATTCCCGACCGATCCACAAACCGCTAATGCAGCAGCGGGCAATCGGAATACTGCTGGCTTGGCGGCTTCACTTGGCGTCATACGCGGCGATCTGTGGGCCTTGTATTCGCTCACCTACCTCAATTTAGTTTGGGGCAGCCAATCCGCCGAACACCAATCAAATACTAGCACCGTTGAACGCGCGCGAGGCGTCGCTCTTCGAGCGTTGACTCTTGCGCCGCACGACGCCCGCGTCTGGCTCGCCTTGTCGGGCTTCGACCCACCAGAGCGCAAATGGAGCGCTTTGCAAATGTCATATTTGACAGGGGCGAACGAAACCGAACTGATCCCGTTGCGTTTGCAGTTAGCCCTGCGTTCCAATGCAATTGCAGACAAGCAGATTCAACAACTGGTGCACCACGAGGTTCGCACCATTGTCACTCGCAAACCTGAGCTAAAACCGGCGATATTGGCTGCGTATCGAGATGCGCTACCGATCGGTCAACAATTCCTTGAGGAAACACTTCAGGAACTAGACCCAGGCCTTTTCGCAACGCTCCGCAAGAAAGAATAGGATCAGCTGCTGCCTGGAGGTGCTCGGCGGTCGTCGAGGACAATGTTTTGGGTCCGCTTCTTACATCTTCACGCCAGCCATCTGCGTAGTTTTGTTGGCGAGCCCAATAACTCGCAATGACAACTCGTTGCTCGGCTAGTGCTCAATTAGATCTCGCACTTTCCTTCGGGCGCGCTGCGATAGGCGCCGGCCGTAATATCGGAGGGCGTTCCAACCTACGACCGCTGGGTGGTCTGAAACGAGGTCTTCGGGGGTGATTCTTTCCGTTATCGGCCGGACTTTGATATTGGACCATTGGGTCGGGTTGCCACGATACTGAAACAATCCAAATGACGCAGCCGTAGGTCTGGGAAGATTAGGCGATACCGAAGCGGTATTGACGGTGCACAGCCATCGGTTCGGCTCTGGCCTTCCCGCCCGCCATAGTCGAACCCGCGCCAGGATTGTCCCGGCATCGAAGATCACTTGGTGCCGTACCGTGTAGATCACACCAGCGGCGATTGACACGACTGCGGGGGTCCTTGTCTTCCTCACCCAACTCCAATCCTTTTCCGATGTGTTATCGCCCATCGCCGCCCAGCATTCCGCAAAGCCTTCTGGCCGTAACGTGGCCAAGCCAGCCGTACTATAGCCCGGCTTAATCCCAAGGTTTGGCAGCTGCTCGTCGTGTCGAACAAAAAAGTCGCTCAAACCAACAAAAACGCCATCCATCGGGGAAGAGAATTCGACGTCGTAGATTGCCTCCTGGCTTGCGTGAGGAGCGCCTAGTAGGCAGAGCGAATCGGCGGCCGCCGAGGCTCGCGTCTTGATTGCGTTGTGAGCGCGGTCCACGTCCCAAAGGCCGTCGACTACCTGCGCGACATCCTGAATGGTTTGAATTTTGCTGAGATCGGATAGATCGAGCGGCAGCCCAGGTGCACTAGGATCCCACGTAAACGCGGCCTCTAGTTGGGCCTGTACTCCATCCTGGCCTTTAATCGCGAGCGCGATTTGGTTGTGGCCTGCGCGGAGCTGCGGCGATCTGACGGGAATTTCGATATTGAAGTGTCCCGGTAAATCCAGCAGCCGAATAACGGCAGGCGTCCGTGTATCCCGAGGATAGCATCGGGGATCTGCCGCAGTCGTTTGGCGCTCCACATAGAAGTGAGTGGGCGGACCACCATTGAGTCGCCATTCCGATCGCTTAACTGGCAACTTGAGTGTGGTGAAGCCCAGAAAATGAATGTCCTCGCAACGATAGCGGAAGGTCTGATGATCGCCATAAGCGAGAACAATTTTCTCAGCGTTATTTTCACCCCGCATTGACCGGCTACCAATGCCCATCTGAAAGAACGGTCTCCGGAGGCCGGAGGGGGTCGCAAAGTACGAGAAAGAGCTTGGCGCCGAGATCACTTTTCAAGTGGCTTGCCGTCGAGACAAGTTGACAACAGGCAGCCGGCAGAAAGCGCCGATCGGCGACGGTCGCGATGGCGACACTCTCACCCTTCGTGGGCTGGACTTTCGGCGATGGCTCAGGCGAACCGGCGGAGTGATTTTTTGCTACTGATATCATCAAGAAGGCTTTAAGGAACGCCCACGCCGCAGCTTAAAAAAATCCCAGAGCAAAAGCGCTCGGGGGTGCCGCAGCATACGCCACAAAAGATGGCCGTAGCATAGCATCCGCTCCTTCCAGGGTAACGGCACGCGATGAAGAATTTGCAAGTATTCCATTATCAGGCGCGAACGCGGAAATAGCAGACGCCCCTGCGCCTCGGGGTTGAACCAGACGGACTGATCCCGCGCATCTGGATATTTCGCGACCAAATTCTCCCCATGACATCCGTGAAAAAATAAGACCTCAGGCACGTCAACAAAGGCTCCGCGCAGGGCCAGTTCCACGATTAATGCCTTGTCGGACGCAGCGTAGGAAGCAATTCCGGACGTTTGGCGTAGGACCGCCAGTCGGATCAGGCCGTAGACCTCCACGCAGTCGCTGTGAGGATAAATCAATTGACGAAAACGCTCGTGGGGGTGCGGCAGCCACATTCCCAGAGCGCTCCTGCTGCTGGAATGCTTGCCGTTCGCATTGACCTCTACATATTTCGAAAAGCAAAGAACCGCCTCGGGAGTGAGATCCAGCACCGACACACATTTCTCGAGGAAGGCGGGAGCGATCGAGTCATCATAAGCGTTCCATTTGAAGAACTCACCTTGCGCGAGGTCAAGGACATAGTTGTGATTCCAGGCGGCCCCGCGGTTAACCTCGTGACGGAAGTAGCGGATACGGGAGTCGCGGGAGGCATAGTCGCGGCAGATGCTGGCTGTGCGGTCGGTCGAACCATTATCGGAGATGATGAGCTCGAAATCGCGAAAGGACTGAGCGACGATGGAGTCGAGCGTGCCCGCCAGGAATCGCTCGGCATTGTACAACGGCATTCCGATGCTCACGCGCGGCGCTCGTCGCGTCTCACATCCCTCTGCGAATTGGTCGTGCGCCGCCATCGCGTAGAACCCTGTGAACGAGCACCGCTTTAGCGATAGAGATCTTTGCGCATGTTACAACGTACGAGCCTTATTAACCTTATTTGCGCAGAACAAATAGGAGGTGTTTTGCTACCGCCAAGTGGCGCAGAGCGAAAGCCATCCGCGTCCACATTAAGACTAACACCACGTCCCGCGGTATGATTGCATCAAAGGCTTCCGTGTCGCCAGTTAACTGCGGTAGATGCATCAATTATCAAAGGTGAGTTTCAAAAAATTCAAAGAAGAAAGTATCACTCCAATGAAGGTAGCGATCCTGGCAGGCGGCGTCGGAACACGTCTCGTCGAAGAAACGCAAGACAAGCCGAAGCCGATGGTCCTGATCGGTAACCAGCCTATCCTGTGGCACATATTGAAGCACTATGCTCACTATGGGCATAAGGATTTCTATATTGCGCTGGGCTACAAGGGCGAAGTCATCAAGCGCTACATGGTGGACTATTGCTCGCTCTCGAGCAATCTTACCGTGGACCTTAGTGATGGCCACGTTCAGAACCACAAAAACGGCGATGCGCGGCAGGACTGGAAGGTCCACCTGATTGACACGGGCAACGCCACCTTGACCGGCGGACGAATTAAGCGTCTCGCGCCGTTTATCGGCAATGAGACATTCATGCTCACTTGGGGCGACGGCGTATCCAACATTAATCTGGACAGCTTACTCGAATTCCACCGCTCGCACGGCAAGTTGGCTACCGTAACGGCCGTCCGCCCTCCAGCGCGCTTTGGCCGGCTCGAGATCGAAGGCAATCAAGTCATCAATTTTTCGGAAAAGCCGCAGCTCGGGGAAGGCTGGATCAATGGAGCGTTCTTCGTGCTCGAACCAAAGGTGTTCGACTACATTGACGGTGACACGACACAGTGGGAGCACGAGCCGCTAGAGCGGCTT
>AR_comb_assmDRAFT_11731804_pt1 | contig 13887 bp, 16 predicted proteins | sample ArasoioldDNA_FD_10543 | JGI IMG/M metagenome (IMG submission 10543) | reverse complement strand
TCAGCTGGTACCCGGCGAGTCTGGGGGAGCGCTCGGTCGCTGCGCGGGCACCGACGTGTGCACGTTTCCGCGTTCGTAGAGCAGCGTGTAGGTGCGGCCGCCGTCGGTGGAGAACGCCTCCAGGTTGCGGCGCGACTGCCACATCGGCTGACCTGTCTCCTGCGACCGGTCCTGCCACTCCGCGGGGTCGTCGGTCAGCGGAGCGAGGTGACGGAACTGCAGCAACGCGTGCAGCTGCTCCACGCCAATGAGATAGGAACCGCCGGAGTGCCCGTCGAAAGAGGCGAAGCCCTCCACCGCCGCCAGCAGCGACGCGGCGTACTCGGAGTCTTCGCCGAGCAGCGCCAGCTCGGTACGGGCGTGCTCGACCAGCCGGGACATCACCGCTCCGGCAACGGTCGCAGCGGCAGCTTGTAGGGCGAGTACATCTGCGGCACCACCGTCACCACCGGACGCCCGGTCGGCCACGCCTTGCTCGGCCGCGCCGCGTGCACCACATGCGCCACCGCCGCCGTCACATTCGTGGCGACCTGATCTCCGATGATCAGGGTGGCGGCCATATCGAACGAAACGGCTTCGACCGCGTCCAGGCGGTCGAGGTGGCGGGCCAGCGCGGACTGCTGCACCGTCGCGGTGTAGATCGCCTGGGTCGGCGCGAAGATGCGCCGCGTGTGCCGGTGCGGCTGGGTGAATAGCAGCTGTGCCAGCAGCCGCCGGCCCGCGGCCAGTGCGCCCATCGCGGTGTGGTCGAGCACCACCGCGGTCGCGTGCGTGGTGTCCGGGTCGCCGGGGTACTGCAGACGGGCCAGCTCCTGCCACAGCTGCTCGCCCGGCGTCTCCTCGTCCTGGTCGCCGAAGTCAGGGATCAGGTGCGTGCGCAGATACGCCGCGACCCGGTCGCGGGAGCGGGTCACCTCGGTGTTGGTGGGAGAGCGGGTGGCCAGGCGCGTGACGACGTCGCCGATCGACTCGCCCTCGTCGGCGTGGGCAAGGAGCCGGGCCTTCGTGGTCGTCGCGATGCGGATGGTCGTCGTCCCTGACGTCGCCGGCGCCTCGGCGGCAGCAGGAGATGCGGGGGTTTCGGTTGTCACGCACAGACGGTAACCGTCACATCACTGCGGTATCCCGCCAAAGCCGACGATCACACCTGCTCGTGTGCCACCCCCGAAACGAGTGACCCCTTTACGCGTCCGCGCCGGCAGGAACCGGCTCGTGCGGCAGCAGGTGGGCCATGCTCGCGCGGTCGCGGAGCACCGCCGCCACAGCGTCAGGCCCATTCTGCTGGGCATCGGCTACCAGCAGCGGCATGCCGGAGTCGATGGACGCTTCGACTTCTGCACGTGTCGCTGCACGTCCCCGAGTGAACCACTCCACCTCAGTGGGGTCCCCGAGTGCGAACAGCACACCACCGGGCTGCTTCAACAGCTCCCACTCCTGCGTCGTCCACAGCGCCGTCACGCCAGGGTTCCGCATGATCATGGTTCCTGGGGGGTTGATCTTGTCGGTCGGGAGGTTGCGCTCGCGTCGCTGCATCGTCGGCGTCCGCAGAAACGGGCACGCTTGCGCCGCGTAGCGGGCGCAGTCCCGGTGGCTCGGGGGTTCGGAGGTAATGCGGTTGACCGCGCACATCGGGCCGATCGGGTACGTCACCCATCGCCCCAGCTGGCCACCGCAGAGCCAGCACTTGCTGAACCTGACCGCGTCTACCAGCGCGCTGAACCTGGCGACTCGGTGATCGGGAACGCCGGCCTCGTCGACGGAGACAAACCAGGGGATCGGCCGGTCATGCTTGTCGCGAGGCCGGCGCGCAAGGTTGGGAGGGACCGGAGGAAGTGCTACCGGACGGGAATCGGACATGGATGATCATCATGCCGCCAGCTGGGAACCTCAGCAGCCCTGTGCACCCGGCCGGGTTACACCCAGGACAGTTCGGCCACCGTGGGCCGCTCACGGGGCCGGTGCATCTCGGTGAACACCAGCGCCCCCTCCGGCGCTGGCGCAGCATTCCGCAGATGCACCAGAACGGCGCAACCGACATTCCAGGATGGGCACTACACTGTCGATCCGGCAGCCTGTTCGCACATCTTACGTGACAGTGGGTGGGTGGCGACTGCCTCCGAAAGCGGTCTCTGCACCAAGGCAGAGGCCGCTTTCTCCATGCGCAGCCGCTGCCCCGCAGCCCGGCTCACGCCCTCGCAACCACCGATTGCACTCCGTACACGACGACCACTCCACCTGTCGACGGGTCGGCGGTATGCCGGAGACGCGCAATCTGAGATGATCATCTGCGGCGCAGGCACCACACAGCTCGCGCCACACAGCGCGCTCACCACACACACCGCGCGCAACACACCTTCGGTGTGGCACGCAGGACAGGGGGACGGGTGGAACCCGCCGACCAAGAGATCGCCTGTTTCCTCGCGCCTATGCACTGGCATCTGCGCGAGCAGGTCAGACGTTTCGCCGAAGAAGAAGTCCGGCCGCGGATCGCACACATGGAGCAGTCGCGGACGGTCAACCACGAGCTATCCCGGCTGATCGCCCGGCAGGGCTGGATCGGCGTCACCGTGGGCCACGAGTACGGCGGCATGGCCATGGGGCACCGCGCGAAAACCGTCGTCATCGAGGAACTGGCGCGCGTCAGCGGCGCTATGGGCGCGATGGTGCAGGCGTCCCAGCTCGGCGTGGCGAAGATCCTGCACTACGGCAACGCGGCGCAGCAGGCCCAATGGCTGCCCGCGATTGCCGACGGAACGTGCCTGCCCACGATCGCCACGACGGAGGCCGGGTCCGGCTCCAACGTGCTTGGCATGGCGATGACCGCCAAACGGGACGGCGACAGCTATGTCCTCAGTGGCCGTAAGGTCTGGGTCGGCAACAGCCACATCGGCGACCTGCACGGTGTCATCGCCCGCACCGACGCCGGCTCGCATGGCCTGTCGGCATTCCTGGTGGAGGCCGACCGACCGGGACTTTCGGTCAGCCCGCATCGCCCGGCGATGGGCCTGCACGGGTTCTCCTTCGGCGAGCTGGTATTCGACGATTGTCGTGTACCGCGGGAAAATCTGCTCGGCAAGGAAGGCGATGGCCTGGCCGTGGCCTACTCCTCCAGCATCCTCTACGGCCGTCCCAACCTCACCGCCGTGTCCCTGGGCATCCACCGGGCGCTCGTCGAGGACACTGGAACTTTTGCTGCCAGCCAACCCCGATACGACGGAGTCCTGTCCGATCTGCCGACGGTGAAGCAGAAGCTCGGCACGATGCAGTCGAACTTGATGACCGCACGTATCGTGGCCTACCACGCCGTCTCCCTGCTTGACCAAAGACAACCCTGCGACGCGGAACTGATCAACGCCAAACTCATCAACCACGAGCTCGCGCAGGATTCGGCGAGGCTGGCGGCGGAGGTGCACGGCGCATACGCGCTCGACACGGACCGACCGATCGAGCGTTACATCCGCGACGCACACCACCCCTTCGCCCCAGCTGGCACATCCGATATCCAGCGATTACGGCTGGCCGAGGACCTGCTCCGCTTGTCCGGACTACCGTGGTCACAACAGCTGGCGGACCGGCTGGTCAGTTCGGATAGCGCGTCCGCTGCTCGTCGCGCCGGTTGATCCGCTCGACCACATCGGCGGCGGTGGCCTTGATCAGGTCCACCCCCTCTTGCCCCCAGGATCGAGGCTCATGGGGAACTACCACACATACCGTGCCCAGCACGGTGTTCGTGCGGGGGTCGATCAGCGGCGCGCCGAGGTAGGAACGGACATTGAGCTTGGCGATCACAGGGTTGCCGATGAAGCGTGGATAGTCGCATATGTCTTCGAGCGGATAAGCTAGCCGACGCTCCACCACGTACGGGCAGAAACCGTGGTCCAGTGGCATCGTGCGGCCGACGGACTCGGCTCGCAGGATCGCCGCGGCAGCGCTGGTGGATACATCGGAGGCGGGGTAGAGGCCGGCGAAGTACTGCTGTCGATCGCTGAGGAAGTTCACCATCGCATACGGCGCGCCGGTGGCATGTGCGAGGTTTTTGGCGACCTCGTCGAACTCGCGGTCGGCGTTCTCGCCGATCCCCAGTCGTCGCAGCTTTTCCCAGCGCTGCTGAAGGTCGGGGTCCTGGGGACGGCGCAGGTAGCGGGCCCCTGGGAAGTCGGGTTGGGCGGTCACGTGGTGCTCCCGGTGAGGTCGTGGTGAGCAGCGCCGGGAATGCGGCGCTGAATTGCGTGCTCGACGAGGGCGATCAGCACCCGCGTCACTGAGGGGCGGTCTCGTGCGTCGCACAGCAGCAGTGGAACGTGATCCGGCAGTTGGAGCGCGGCGCGGACTGCACTGCCGGGGTAGCGGTAGGCGTCATCGAACTGGTTGATTGCCACGACGAACGGCAGCCCGCGGTGCTCGAAGAACTCGACAGCGGCGAAGGAGTGTTCCAGCCGTCGAGTGTCGGCGAGCACCACCGCGCCCAGGGCGCCCAGTCGCAGGTCATCCCACATGAACCAAAAACGGTCCTGCCCGGGTGTGCCGAACAGGTAGAGCACGAGGTTCTGCTCGTGGATGGTTCGCCGGCCGAAATCCAAGGCGACGGTGGTGGTGGTCTTGCCCTCGACACCGGCCAGATCGTCGACGTCTTCGCTGGCGGTCGTGATGATCTCTTCGGTGGTGAGCGGTGGGATCTCGCTGATCGAGCCGACCATGGTGGTCTTTCCCGCGCCGAAACCGCCAGCGATGATGATCTTGACTGGGTCGGGGTACAGGTCAGAGGTTACGGAGGCCAATGAGCACTCTCTCCAGGAGTTGAGTTTCGAGAGAATCGGAAGGGGCCTGGCTGCTGGAAACCGCTCCTATCCTGATTAGGTCCGACAACAGGACTCGCGCGACTACTACGGGCTGGGCCATACGTGCGGCGACCTCGGCGACCGAAACCGGGGAACCGCACAAGCTCAGGGCAGAGGCATGCTCAAACTGCAGAGTGTCGGGGTGACAGGCGCCGGTGTTGAGCACGAGCGCGGCGAGGTCGAGATGGATCTGCGGTTCGGTTCTCCCTTTGGTGGCAGTGTAGGGGCGGGCGCGGGGCGCGTCGAAGTCCTCGTCGTCGCGGCCGTCCGAACCGGTCATGACAACGGCCGCGCCGGGGTGGCGAATTGTGCCGGCACCTTTTTCGTCAGATCCAGCATCGCGTAGGCCAGGAGTCCGGTTTCCACGTCCTCATCGGCCACCACGACCAGCACGCTTCCGTGGCCGCCGGCGGTGATGAGCAGCAGAGAGCCGTCGTTGTCGATAGCGATCTGTCGCGTCGGGCCTCCGGTCCCGAAGGTCTTGCTGCTCTGGGTGGCGAGGCTGAAGACGCTGGACGCTAGGGCAGCTAGCGTCTCGGCGGCGCCTGTCTCAATGCCGGCCCAGGACTTCGCGAGACCGTCTGCCGACAGCAGCACGACGCTACGGGTACGGGGAGTGTTGAGCAGGTCTTCGAGCAAGTGGGTCACGTCGGCGTGGGTGTTGATCACGAGGGCTGTCCTTCTTCAGTGAGGGGGTTCTGGGAAATATCGCTTACTGGCTCGGCCAGTTCAGCGGGGTCGGCGTCACTGCGCCGGCGCGCCTGGGTCAGGTCGGTCAGCAGATGCGGATCGTGGCCGGTCGGCGTCGCGGCTGGGCCGGGTGGTGCCAGCAGTTCCGGATGCAGATAGCTGCCTTTGCGCTTCGGTAGTGCGGGCGGCTGCTCTGACGGTGGCGCGGCAAGTTCGTTCAGGTCCCCGGTGATCGCCTGCGACTCCGGAGCGAAGGACGTGGTCGCCGGCCGGCGACGGGGCAACGCCTGGCCACTGGCCGGCGTGACGACCGGATACCCGCCCGTACCCCCTGCGCCGGTCTCGGTGGCCGCCGCATATACCGCGTGCCGCCCCGGCGAAGACCCTGCCGCCGCCACCGAGCCCTGCTCTGCGGCGTCCAGCTGCGGCGCAGCCTGGGCACCCGAAAGCTCGGCTCGTCGACCCGGGAATGGACGCGGAGTCGGGTGGGGTCGCGGCTTCTCAGCATTGACCAGCAACGTCGACGGCAGCACCACCATGGCATCGATGCCGCCGTGGATGTTGGACTGCAGCCTCACCTTGACTCCGTGCCGGAATGCCAGGATTTGCGCGACCGTCAGCCCGATACGACCCTCTGCCACGTCGCTAATGGTGGCGTCGGGGTCGCCCTCCAGCAGCGCGTTCAGCTGGGCCAGACGTTCCGGCGGGATACCGACCCCTCGGTCTTGGATATCGATGGCGATCCCGGCGGTCACCAGCTCGGCCTTCACAGTGACCCTGTGCGAGGTCGGGTTGGTGAACATCGCCGCGTTCTCCATCAGCTCCGCGAGCAGGTGGATGATCTCGGCGACAGCGTGGCCGTGTACGTACGTTTCGGGCGGGTTCACGAGGTCGATCTGCGCGTAGCGCTGCGTCTCGGCCATCGCGGCGAACAGCACCTGCGACAGGACCTCCGGCTGGATGGCCCGATGTGGCAACGGGCTGCCGCCGATCACGGCAAGGTTCTCTGCCAGCCGCCGGGACCGGGTGATCAGGTGGTCCAGCGCGAAAGCCAGCTTCAGCAACTCCGGATGTTCGACCTTGTTCTCCAAGTCTTGGACCTGGTAGATCCCCTTGGCCGCCAGCAGAATCAGGCGCCGCGCTACCTGCCTGGACAACTGCTCGTGGTGCGACACCTGCGACGGCGGCTCCTCGAAACGCGGAGACAGCGGCTCCTGCGCGGGCACAGCGGCCGGCGTCGACGAGGGAACGTCGCCGAGCAGCCGGGCGGCGATTGCCGCCTGAGCCACGGCAACCACGCCGCCCACAGCGGACAGCACTTGCGCGACCGCGGTCGCGCCTGGCGATCCCGCGTAGGCCAGTAGGAAGACAGCGATGAATACCGCCGCGATCAGCAGACCGCCGATCCACAGCGCGGCTCTGACCTGCGAGACGATCTCGGACGCTGCCGGTGCCGCACGACGCCTGCCGGACGGGCTTCGCTCCCTGCTGGGGGGCGAAGCGGTGATAGGGGTAGACAACGAATTCAGGCCCTTTCGGTCTCGATGGAACATGCGGCCTGCTACCGGTCTTCCCAGCAGCAGGGTGTGGCCCGCAGCGATCTGGCCAACGAAACACCCATCTCGGTGTTGCGGGTGAGCAGGGGAACTCCCCTTGCTCACCCGCAACACATCAGCCCGGCAACCGGGCGTTGCTCACCTTCGGCACAGGCAGACGCGCAGCTATCGGCCCGACAGCGCAGCTGGGACCGGATGCGCGCGCCGCGCCGGTGCGCGCGTTCCCGTCGTATGCGAACGCGCCGACACCAGCAAAAGTGGTGGGCGCGATCGAGGGCCGGGTGTGGGCTCGGCCAAGACGAAACCGCGCGGTGGAGCAGCCGTGATGTCAGTGTGGGTGAACAACACGAGCACAGGTTCCCACGACAACGGCCTCGGCTAACAGGGGGTATCGCCCCCAGTTGGCAGATAGGGGCGGCCCAGCAGCCAGTGTGTGCCTGCGTCCGTGGGTCAAGCCACCGGCAGCCCAGGTCGCGAAGAACGCTCGCAGTGCCGTGACCTCAGGGCGGCAAAATGCTCGGGCCGCCGTCGAATCCTAGAGGAAGGCAATGTCCTTGGCGCCGAAGGGACGTAGGAGTCGACGCCACCAGGGCCCTGCTGGCAGCACCGGCGTGGTCAAGTCGTGGTCGGCGCCGGCGGTGGGGCGGCCGTAGCCGTAGCCGAGCGGGCCGGTGTCGAGGCGTTCGAAGGGGCCACTGAACACCGGGCGGAACCAGGTCGTGGATTCGGCCGGCCAGCCTTCGCAGATGGTGTGCCCGTCGCGGTCGGGCAGGTCGAGGATCTGTGAGGTGGCGGTGAGCCAGCCTGGGACGGACATGTGCACGCCGTCGTAGTCCTGGGCCACGGCACGCCAGTCCGGTGTCCAGACCAGCTCCTTCGGCCGCCAGCGACTCATCAGGTCGGGGGCGAGGCACAGGTCAGTGCGGTGGGAGGGGTACTGGGCCACCAGGTTGACCCAGTCCACAGCACCCTGGATCTCATAGACCCGGACGTCAGGCTTGAGCTGTGCGCGCCAGGCCGAGAGCGTTCCCGGCTTCGGTCGTTGGTGAGGCGCGAGGTCGTGGTCGGCCAGGAGCACCGTTGCCGGCAGGTTCGGCAGGCGGGTCGAGGTGGCGGGCGCGACGGCCGGGCCGGTGGCGTCCCAGTGGTGGCCGAAGTTGGTAGAGAACGGCAACCGGTGGCCATGGGTGATGTCGGGGTCGTCGCAGATCCAGGTCTGGCTGGTGAGGTTCAGCGGCTGGTACCACCAGTCTGCGGCTGGGGTGGTCAGCAGGTAGGCGGCGAGGCGGGCGTATCCATCGACTGGCCCGAGCCGGTCGACGCCGCGGCGGCCGGCGCGGTTATAGCGCCAGTCATCGACGTGGGTGTGGATCTCGGCGAGTAGCCCGGCTGGGTTGTGGCGCAGCTGGTGCAGGCGGCTGTGGCGGGGGCGGGTGTCGGCGGCGTTGAAGGCGTCGGCGGGCGCCGACTCGTCGGCCGGGGTGGCGGCGAGCCAGGCCAGGGCCCAGCGGGCTTTCGGGGAGGCCAGCAGGTCGGCCACGCGCGGGTCCACGCTCATCGTTCCATCCTGGCGGTGTCGATGCCCGTGGCGCTCGGCCGGGCCGCACATCGCGGTCCATGGCAGCTTCTGGGCCGGAGGAGGGCGCAGATTCATCCATTTGAGCGACCAATGGCGCGAGCCTCTGCCGTCGCGGGCCTCGGTGTTCATAGGGTGAGGGGGCGACCTGGCCGTGCTGCGATTTCCCCCTCACGCGGCGAGCGGTCAGGCTTCGCGTGGGGGCCCCCGTCTGCGATTCCCTCCCCCTTGAATCGCGGACGGGGGCGCCCTGTCACTCGGGGTCCTACGCGCCGGCGCCTGCGGGTGGCTGGAAGAGGTAGCGGGCCACCTTCGTCACGAGGTTGCCGCCGGTGTCCACACAGCCGGGATCGAGGCGGTAGCGCGCGGCGAGCTGGTCGTGGTCGGGTCGGCGCTGGCCCGGGACGAGCGGATTGTCCAGGTGCTCGTGCAGCTGCGGGATCGGCAGTGTCGCGCCATCGTGGGGACCGCCGACCAGTTCGGCCATCATCTTGTTGTTCACGGATTCGTCCGGTCCATGTCGTCGTCGTGGTGGTTGTCGGCCCCGATTCTCGGGGAAGATCCGATCTCCTGCCAGACGACAACAGCTGCGCAGCAGCCCGCGGGGCGGTTATGGCGCCGGCCTACGCGGCGACTGCCTCCGACTACGGGGTGCAACCCGGATCGTGGCACAACGGAAGGGGCCGTCGGCGCAACGACGGCCCCTTCACCCACAGAACCCACCCGGACCATGAGGAAGGTGCTGCTGGGGCTTGTCAAGGACTGGGGCCTTGACGGGACGCAGTCTACGAACGCCCAGCCCTACACAGCGGGGATGACATGCTTTTGTCCGGTTATTGGCGACTCGACACGGGAGATGCCATGGACGGGTTTTCTGTCGCGCTTGTGTCGCGTTTCGACGCGATTCTGTCCAGGCCGGACCGGTGATCAGGTCACACGGGAGGCAGCGGCCGGAGGGTTCTTGAGCTGCTGAACCGCGGCGCGCAGCCGATCCAGGTCGACGCCACGATCCCGACAAGGGATCGGTGAGCAGATCCACCACGGCGCGCGCATCGAACGGAACGGCCTCACAGACCGGTTCGGCCGGGTGCAGCGCCGTGTGCACCTGCCCGGCGGCGATCCGCCACTCCGCTGCCGGCGCAGGGAGTGTTCCGTAGTCGTCGGGGACGTCCCATGGCGCCGCTCATGAACCGCCTTCGCGGCCGGCCGGTGGCGTTCCGGGCCCGGCGTAACGGCTGCACTGGGCGACTCCGCGCATGACGTTGCGTTTCTCCACGTGCAGCGACAGCAGCACCGACACCAGCGCTCGCAGCACCCACACCCGATCCACCCGGTCGAGGCGACCGGGCGGCGGCGGGCAGTGTCCGGAGCAGACGCTGTTGAGGGTGTTCTCCGCAGTCTCCTTCAGGCGCCCGAGCGTGGCGGTGCAGAAGAACCCGATCTGCTTGCGCAGGACGCTCTCGTCGAGGAACATCCGCAGCTGCGCGGCCGCGGCTTTCTCCAGGTCGTCCTCCGGCGGGAACACGTCACGGGGCAGTTCCCAGAACCCTTCCGCGGCGACCCCCACCTTCTCGGCGATCAGCGTGCTCGCGTGGCTGATCGCCAACCACGCCACCACTGCGTCGTTGCCGACGCGCGTCAGGACCTCGGTGTACCTGTCGAGGAATGCCTGACTGTCCTCGGCCCGGGCCGGCCCGGTCTCCAGCAGCCGGTCGGCGCGGCGTTCGGTGATCAGCCAGTCGAACGCTGCTTGGACGGTGTCACGGGGCTCGTCGGGGAAGGTCTCGAACGGCGGGGCGGTCAGCTGGAAGTGAGGTGCTGGGGCATTCAAAGGTTGCGGTGCTCCTCGGCGACGGTCGTGGCACGCCCCGGCGGGAGGTGGGGCAGATTCCGGATGGCCCAGGCAGTGAACTCTGCATGGGCTGGGTGGGTGGGTTGGGTGGGCCAGATCCGGCGCCAGTCGGGCCTGCCATCGCGCAGCGCGACTTGGTCGATGTGGTTGTCGGGGCCGCAGCCGCTGCCGCCGTTCCAGTACTCCAGTACTACGAGGGCTTGGCCGTACTGGTTGGCCAGGGCGTGCCAGATTTCGACGGCGCTGTTGGTGATGGAGGGGCCATCGCCGATCTCGGTGACTACCGCCAGCCACCACGCCGTCCCGGGCTCGCCGTGCGGGCAGCTCCACACCCGCAGGTGCGCCCGGCCGCGCTGAGGCCCACAGGCGGACTCGTAGGTGAAGGCGGGTTCCTCACGCACAAGTTCGGCCCGTTCGGGCAGCGGCAGAAATGGGGTTTCGGTCACGGCTTTCCTCCCGTGGGTGCGGCGGCCGGGGCCTGATCATCGGGGTGCCGCTGGATGTGAGTCATCAGCTCGCGGACCTGGGGGTCAGCGCCGCCGAATGCGATGAGCTCGTCGTATAGGGCGGCCGGCAGCCAGCCCTGCTGCAGTCCGACGGCGAGCTCCCAGCCGTGCAACGCCGCGCTGACGTTGTCTTCGGTGATCAGGCCCTGGGCCAGCAGCCGGTCTTTCAGGGGTCGGTAGGGCTCCGGCTGTCCCGGCTTGTCGCGCAGGTGATGGTGTGACAGGTCGATCAGCGACGCGGCCAGCACCTGCCCTCGGGGGCCGCGTTGCAGCCCGCGGGCGATCATGTCGTCGGCGATGCGGATGGCGGGTCCGATGTCGCCGTCCGTTGTGGCGGCGGCGGTCAGGGCGGTCTGTAGCCGGGCGACCCAGCGCACTACTTCGTCATCGGGGCCGGGCAGTTCCACAGCGGCGTTCCCTTTCACAGTGGGGATGTGGAGGGGTCAGGATGGCATACGGGGCAGCCCGGCATCGGGAGGTGGGGCCGCCCCGTACGCCAAGGGGTTCAGCCGGCAGGGACGAGCGCGCCGCGCGCCGGAGTGCGTTGCACGCTATCGATCACGGCCTGGTACTGCTCGCGGACCCGATCCAGTTCCGCTCCGGTGAGGGGATCGGCCTCGGCGAACTGATGCAGCCGTTCGACACCCTCGACGGTTTCGTGCTCCAGCAGCTGGGCCACGACCGCTTCCAGCGCGGGCCGGTAGCGGAGCAGCAGGTCGATGGCTTCGGCCTCGGCGTTGTCGAGCAGTTCCTCGACCTGGCGTTCAACTTCGCTGGCGTAGGGGCTCTGGTGCCAGGTCTTCAACGAAATCGAGCTGTTGTAGGTACCCATGCCCAGCTGGCAGATCATCGTCCTGGCCAGCTCGGTGGCCTTCTCCAGGTCGTCGGAGGCGCCGGAGGTGAAGTTGTCGGCACCGCAGTGGATCTTCTCCGCCGCACGGCCGGCCATGGACCAGACGAGCCGCGCGAGGGCCTGCTTGCGGTGGAGGTAGACCTGGTCCTCGTCGACGGCGACCCGGGTGTGGCCACCGGAGCCGCCACGCGGCACGATGGTGACCCGGACCGGGTCGGGCATCTCCTTCTGCAGCAGCGCGGCCAGCATGTGGCCACCTTCGTGGTAGGCGGTGACCTTCTTGTCCTCTTCGGAGACGACGACGCCGGTGCGCTGCGGTCCCTCCTGGACGGTCACCAGGGCCTCGCAGAAGTGGCCATGGCTGATCGCGGCAGCGCCCGCACGGCTGGCGACCAGTGCGGCCTCCTCGACCAGCTGCTCGATGTCGGCTCCGGTGCTGCCCATGGTCTGCTTGGCCAGGGCGACAAGGTCGACGTCACCGGCGAGCGGCTTGTCCTTGGTGTAGAACCGCAGCGTCTCGTGGCGGCCGTCGACGTTTGGTGCACCGAACTCCACCTGGATGTCCAGGCGGCCGGGCCGCAGCAGCGCGCGGTCCAGCGCGTCGGGCATGTTGGTGATCATGATGGTGAGCACCGTGTCGTTGCGGTCGAAGCCGTCCAGCTCGATCAGCAGCTGGGTGAGCGCGGCGTTGTGCTCCTTGTCAGCGCCGGTGGCGTTGGCATTGCGGCGGCCGCCGATCGCTTCGCCCTCGTCGATCACGACGATGGCGCCTCCCGGGTGGCTGCGGGCTGCTTTGTACAGTTCGCGGACCTTCTCCGCGCTGCGGCCGATGTAGGCGTTCATCAGCTCGGAACCGGCGACCAGGTACACCGGCAGGCCGGCTTCGCCGGCGATCGCACGGGCGAGGAGGGTCTTACCGGTTCCCGGTGGCCCATAGAACAGGGCACCGCTGGGACGCGGCAGCCCGAACCGTTCGTAGTTACCGGGGTTCTTGTACCTGTCGACGATTTCCTTACCTTGCGCGATCTCGTCGGGGAGGCCGTGTACGTCGTCGAAGGTTGTGTCGGGCCGTTCGACTTCCCAGAACTCGATGCGGTGCTTGCTGGCCTGTTCGCGCAGTGCCTTGATCCCGGCGGCCACCAGCAGCAACGCGATCAGCCCGAATACCCACCCGGCGATGTCCTTGGCGATGCTGCTGACCGGCCGGCCTTCGGTGTCGAAGTCGATCAGCGCGGCGCGGAACTGGTCGTAGACCCTGTCGGTGGCGCGCTCGGGGAAGGTGACGATGTGGGTGTGCGGGTCCCCTTTCAGGGTGATTTCGGCAGTCTCGCCGTCGTGGCTGAAGGTCGCGTAGGTGACGCGGCCTGCGCGGAGGTTGTCGTCGAGCGCGCTCAGCGACATGTGGCTGGTCGTGTCGTTGATGAAGGTCAACACGAAGTACGCGACGACGCCGAGAAGGAACACTGCAACCACGCCGAGTCGGATCTTTCCGCGAGTGCTGATCCCTCTGCGGTTTTTCTCCTGTGACACAAGTACTTCCTTGTCATCTGGTCGCCCCGGCCGCACGGCGGACAGGGGTAGGGGGACTGGTTAGCGGGTGGTCGTGGGGGGGCTGTCGTCGGTGAAGGCCCGTACCTCTACCTGCTGGCCGTCGTCGGCGAGTTCGTCCTGGTCCCGGAAGTGCTGGGCGGCTTCGTCCGCGGTCAGCGGCTGGTGGGGGTTGAGCGGCTGGCCGTCGACGTAGACGAGGTAGCGGTTGCCGTTGTCGGACATCGGTGTTCCTTTCCTATAGGTGACGGTTTGTTGCCTCGCGTGTGTGGCGCGAAGGACATCGGGGTGGAATGCCTGGAGCGTGGTTACTGGACTGGTGTCGGTGTCAGTGGTTGCAGCCGGATGCCGTCGACGGCGCGCACGAGATGCAGGGTGCCATCGCTTGTGCGGTAGATGCCGGTTCCGAAGGCGACGTGGTCGACCAGTTGCCCCAGCAGCCAGGTCTCCTGGTCGCTGTGTTCGTGG
>AR_comb_assmDRAFT_10190691_pt1 | contig 13901 bp, 8 predicted proteins | sample ArasoioldDNA_FD_10543 | JGI IMG/M metagenome (IMG submission 10543) | reverse complement strand
GGCTTGGCGGCTGGCAGCCATATCCCGCCGGTCCTCGTCCATTTTTTGCTTGCGAGCCAATTCCTGAGTGGCGACCAGAGCGTTCTCGGCGTCTTCGACTTCGAAGTCCTTGCGCATGGCAACGATCTTCGCCTCCAGAGCCTCACGCTTCCGTTGACGTTCACGTTCCCTGCGTTCGGCCTCTTGCCGCAGGGTGAGGGCGGCGGCTCTCTCGCGAGCCTCCAGAGAAACCCGGGAAGATCCGGTGAGGACGCCTTCCGGTCCCATATAGACATCGAGCAGGTCGATTCCATGATCGGTCAAAAGAAATTCGCGGAGTTGATTGGAATGGGCCATGCCACGCGATTTGAGGACGTACATGGCGCGGTTACGTTCCCCGCCGAGTTCAACATCGCGCAGGAGAATCCAGGTATCGACGACCGAGGAAATGTCGATGTCGGTGCGCTCCAGGGCCTCGCCGGCGGCGGTCAGGTTGGTCAACATTGCGGTAATGCCGTTAAGCTTCAGGAAATCAATTAAACGAACCATCATCGAGTTGGCGTCGTGACTTGTGCCGGCTCCCATGAGTGAACCGACCGGATCGACGACGACGATATCCGGCTTCACCTGCCGAATGAGTTTGTGAATCAGAGCGAGATGCATCTCCAATCCGTAGAAAGTGGCGCGGCTGGAATGGATGTGCAGCTGACCGCTCTTGACGCATTTGCCAAGATTGAGACCAATCGAACGCATGTTGCGGATTAATTGGCCGGGCGATTCCTCAAACGTAAAATACAAGCAGCGCTCGCCGCGAGAGCAGGCAGCGTCGACAAACTGGGCTGACAAGCTGGTCTTGCCCGTTCCTGCGGTACCGGACACCAAGATCGTGCTGCCGCGATAGAAGCCTTTGCCGGCGAGCATTGCGTCGAGACGAGGAACGCCGGTCGAAATACGGTCCGTACTTGCTTCGTGCTGCAGGCCGAGGGAGGTGATGGGTAGAACACTGAAACCGTCTTCGTCGATGAGAAACGGATATTCATTGGTGCCGTGCGTGGTGCCGCGGTACTTCACGATGCGCATGCGTCGGGTGGAGACCTGATCGGTCACGCGATGATCGAGGAGGATGACACAGTCGGAGACGTATTCCTCGAGACCGCGACGGGTGAGAGTACCTTCTCCGCGCTCACCGGTGATAAGGGCGGTCACGCCTTTGTCTTTCAGCCAGCGGAAGAGACGGCGCAACTCGGCGCGGAGAATGCCCTCATTCTGCAATCCGGAAAAGAGCGCCTCGATGGTGTCGAGCACGACGCGCTTTGCCCCGATGGATTCGATGGCAGCATTCAGACGGATGAACAATCCTTCGAGATCGTATTCACCAGTTTCCTCAATTTCGTTTCTCTCGACGCGGACGAAATCGAGAACGAGTTTCTTCTGCTTGACGAGTCTGTTGAGGTCGAACCCGAGAGAGCGGACGTTCTGCGTCAACTCCTCTGTACTCTCTTCGAAGGCCATGAAGACGCCGGGCTCGCCATATTCGGTGGCACCGCGCACCAGGAATTCCATGGCCAGAAGAGTCTTCCCGCATCCCGCGCTCCCACATACAAGTGTGGGCCTACCGCGAGGAAAACCTCCCTGGGTAATCTCATCGAGACCCTTGATCCCGGTGGGCGCTTTCGGCAGGCTTCGATCGAACGAGTGGTTATGATCCAAAGCGGATTTTGCCATTTTGGCCTAGAGTCTACAACAAGTGCATCTATGGATGAACGGCGAATAGCGGCAATCCGGACTGCTCTACCGTACGAAACTGGGAATGGACGCCCTGTACATCCTTCCCGACCCTCACGAAAATGCGAATACATAATTTCCTGTATTTACTGAGAAGTTATCTTTGGTGTTGAGGAAATTCAAAAGGCGTGCGCAACAGACGCCGCGCTGCGGAGAAGCATATACCAAGAAAGTTAGCGGATGGCCGTTTCGATTCCTGAACGGTCGCGGGACAGGCGGTTGGTGATGCGACTCACTTCGCGGCATCTTGAGCAGGCACAGTGTAGATGAGGATCGTGCGGCCACGAGGTATGGCCACATTTCAGGCAGGCGAAGGTATCTTGCGACTGCGGGAACAGGGGCTGGAATTCGCCGCCCTCCACACAATAAGGGCAGCGGATGATCTCTTGCGACATTCTTGCTTGAACTCCTAACTTTCGACCCGCGCACCTACATTCGACGTCGCACGGGAGCAAGCGATGGTGCCTTATCAGGGAGGCACGGAGCGGCATTCGGCCGTTCACACGCTTTTTTGAAGTATTGCGGTTACCTTAGAGGAGTTACGCCACGAAAGGAATAGCCCGTTCGTTTGGGGACATGGCCCATTTGTACCATCGTGACCATGCTGATGCTCGTTTACGGCAACCACTGGAAGATATTCACCGGTGGAACGGGTTCGCGGTTCAAGATAATTTCCAGCAGTGTCGTCGTAAAAGCATAGAACAGAGCGGGCTTGCCGGGCTTGGTGCCATCGTACTCGGTGAGGTCGAGGTCGAAGGGGCCAAAGTTCGGGGCCGCCACATTTGAACCGAAGCCTTGATATCCGACGAGTTCGGTGCCGGAGGAGGCGATAATGCGGGCGATCAGACGTCTGCCGGCAAGAGGCGGCAGAGTGTCGAGTTGCACGTGAAAGCAACGGTAGCTGGTGTCGGCGAGGTAGGGGTGGACATCGGACTCGAAGTTGTGGACGGGAGTTTCACTGCCGTCGGCTTCGATGACAATGATTTCGACAGAGTAGTCGGTGATGGGATTTCCGTGGCTGTCGGAGGCGCGCACGACGAATTGCTGCCAGCGGTTGGTCTTCAACTTGGCCCAGCCTCGTTGGACGACTTGGGCATTAGCAACATCCGTGGCGTGAAACTTGTCGAAGTCGTCCTTGCTATTGACGTTGAGGGCCTTGAGGACAAGGTCGATGAGTTCCTGGGGAGGCTCGCTCAGGATCTGGCCGTGGTTGACGCCGGCCACGGGAATGAGCGGGATATCGAGCAGGTTGCTCCAGTCCGCCCATTGCACGCTGGGCTGGCCGAGGTTCAAGGTGATCTTGCGAGTGTTGAGGGCAACCGCCGACCATCGCACGACACCGTCACTTCCCTGCTGATCGCCAGGAAGGAAAATCTCCGCCAGCCGGCCGTAGTCGTCGGTTCCATCAAAGACGAACACGTAAGGAGTGTCGTTGCCAGGCCCGTACAGCTTGGTGTTGATGAGATCTTTGTGGGCGAGATCCCAGGTATAGGCGCTGCCGAGTTCCAGATTGCTGAGAACAAAGTTTCCGGAAGCAAGGAAGTCGGGGCCAAATTGCTTGCTGCCCATAAAGATTCTGCCCAACAGACTTCGACCCTTGGCGGCGAGAGGTGATCCGAAGCTGGCGGGTGCGAGGGCCACAAGATGTTTGAGCAATCCCTTGCGCGAGGTTTGCGTATTTGACGCGGTGAGCCAGGAACGCATCACCAGCATGCCGGTGGAATGCACCATGGCGTCGAAGGGGATCTTGTCGAGTCCCTTATCGTGCAAGGCGTGCTGGAATCCGTTGGCGATGTCGTCGACCGTGACTTCGTTGTTCAAGGTTACGTAGCTGCCAACAGAGATCTCTTCGATCTTCTTTCCAGCCGCCACGAGCGCATTTTTCCAGCTGGAGAAGGCTTGCCCGCTGCTGCTGTACCCGTGGAGCAGGACGAGTGGGTTGGACACGGTGCACCTCGCGCGTGGGCGCAAATTGTAGCATCTTTGCCGAGTTGCGGCGGTCGATCTTGACCATGGTGCATTTCAAGATGACGGTGAAGTTTCGCTTAGCAACTGGGGCCGCCATAATGTTGCGGTACTTATAGCGTGACTGAAACGCCGTGCCCTTTCAAACGAGAGCCACAAGCCCGAATTTTCAGCAATCTGCTAAGGAATTGACCTTACAGGGCACGCAGAAGCGGTCATCGAAATGATGCCGGACTCTTTTTGCGTCACACAATATGCCTCCAATAGCATCTGACATGGAGGACTGTGTGTGGGCGCGGACTTCGGTTCGCACATCGCCCGGGAAAAAGCCTATGAAACTGCGATTGTGGATGCTGTTGACGATCACAGTTCTCCTGGTCACTCCCGCGATCTACGCGGAAAACGAGGTGATGGGAGAAATCGAATTTGAGGGAAAGTCGAAAGTGGAAAAAACGTCCGGCGTTTGGGTCGACGGACAGTATGTCGGATACCTGAAGGAGCTGAAGGGATCCAAGAAGGTTCTGTTGCTGCCAGGAGAACACGTGATCACTGTACGGCAGAACGGGTATCGTGACTTCGTCGAGCGAGTGGAGATGAAGCCGGGAGAGAAGCGCGTGGTGCGAGTGGCGATGGAAAAAGGGCCAACCGGCGCCATGCCTGCCGTGACCGCAACTGTGAAGATTTCGGTAAATCCTGAGCGGGCGGCGGTGTTTGTTGACGGATTATTCGTGGGACATGTCGCGGAATTTCAGGGGATGGGTCGAGGAATGCTGGTTGCTCCGGGACCACACACAATCAAGATCGCTTTGCCCGGGTATCAGACGTTCGAGACGCAGATCAGCCCGGCGGCGCGTCAGAAAGTTGAAGTGAAGACCGACCTGCTGAAGAGCGCGGGGAACAGTAATGATCCGCTGATCAAGGGGAATGAGGGGGAGAAGCCTCCACCAGCACCTCCTCCGGATCAGGGGCCTCCTCCGCCGCCACCACAATAGTTGATCGCCCGATCAGTCGTTTTGTTTGCCGCGGAGGGCCGAGTACGGCGTAATCGGGTAGCAGGAAAGCTCATCGTCGAGAGGGGAATATCTTCGTTCGCATTCGGGCTTTGCGGAAGTTCCTGCGGCAAATGAATCTATTGGTATGGAAGTAGATCCACTGCGCCGGGTTCAGACGGAAGACTTTACGTTTGCGGCGAGGAGGAAAGCACCAGTAACACATAGAGGATGTGCGACTGGAATCTGGAGAGCGGGCCAGTGAGCGGAAGCCAGATCGCAGAAAGTCAGATGCGGCGCGGGATTTTGGGGGTTGGCAGGTCGATGCTTGAAGGAGGCTACAGCGTTTAGGGGAGATCTCGGACGACTTTCAGCAGGACGGCCAGAAGCGTTAGCCCAAAGGACACCCTTCGACTACGCTCAGGGCAGGCTAAGGGTACGAGGAAAACCCGGACCCGAGAGTTGCGAGTCAAGACAGCGGGCGGCCGATTTCCCAGTGATGGCCGAACGGATCGACTACACGTCCGAGGCGCCAGTCGTGCTCTTCGGTTACTGGATAGACTTCCTTAGCGCCGGATTTGATTGCTCTGGCGAAGACGGCGTCGGGATCGGCGACGGTGAGGATGATTCTGATCGTGATGCCGCCTAGCGATTCGGGGCTGTAGTTGTGGTGCTCGGGGGATTCGTCGCTGAGCCAGAATTCGGCGCCCTCGATCGACAAATGGGCGACTACATTCTCGCCGTCTCCCATGCGGAATAATTCAACCGCACCAAAAGCTGCTTTGTAGAATTCGACGGCGCGAGCGCCTCCGCGCACGCAGAGCCAGGGTGCGATGGTGGTTGCAATCGTGGGCCCCGCCTTGCGCGTTAGGCTGGATTTTCGTGGATTCTTCTTGCTCTTCTTTTTACTGCTCTTCTTTTTACTCGCCGGCATAGGCTTGCTTAGGCCTCCAAATATCAATTTTGTCCATCTGTAGCATGGCTTTCATGACGCGTTGGGAACGGGCGGGATCGGGGTCGGACAGCATCTCGCCGAGTCCTCTTGGGATGATCTGCCAGGAGAGCCCGAATTTGTCGCTAAGCCAGCCATAGCGGCTGGGTTTTCCGCACAGGAAGGGAGTCATTTTCTGCATGCATACTCCTGGGTGGATGAAGATCATATCAACCCGAGCGCGGGCGTGGAGTCAATGGAGAAATTTCTTACTAGCAGTCTCGACTGCTCGCGCGGTAAGAGAAGTCAAAATGGCCCAGCCGCTTCGATTTCGCTTGACGGTATTGTGGTCTCCTCAGTAAAAGCTCTTGTGGTCGAGAAGCGCCAATTTTCGAGGCTTTGATGAAACTCTCTCTGACAAACGTTGCTTGTTCTGTGACTCTCGCTTTCTCCAGTGTTTATGCGTCTGCTCAGTCCGGTGGTGGTGGAGTTCTGCCATATCCGAAGCCGAAGACTGTCGAGCAGGTGGATGACTATCACGGGGTGAAGGTGGCGGATCCGTATCGCTGGCTCGAGGACACGGACTCGGCCGACACGCATGCGTGGGTCGAGGAGGAGAATAAGCTCACGTTTGGGTATCTGGAGCAGATTCCGTATCGCAAGGCGATCCGCGATCGGATGATGAAACTGTGGAACTTCGAGCGATTCACCGTGCCTCAGCAGCAGGGTGGAAGATATTTCTATCAGCACAACAACGGACTGCAGAACCAGAATGTGCTACTTGTGGCCGAGTCGTGGAATGCGGAACCGCGGCAGTTGCTCGATCCGAATACGTTGTCGTCGGATGGAACGGTCGCGCTCGGGGGCGAAGCGATTACCGATGACGGCAAGCTTATGGCGTACGGGACGGCGGCTTCGGGATCGGATTGGCAGGAGTGGCACGTGCGCAACGTGGATACGGGCAATGACCTTCCAGATCTGATCAAGTGGGTGAAATTTTCCGGCGCTTCGTGGACGAAGGATGGGAAAGGCTTTTACTACAGCCGCTATGACGAGCCGAAGGGAACGGCGCTCCGCGATACGAATTACTTTCAGAAGCTCTACTACCACAAGCTGGGCACGACACAATCGGCAGACACGCTGATTTACGAGCGTCCGGATAACAAAGAACTCGGCTTTGGCGGTTCGGTCACAAATGATGGCCACTATCTGGTGATCTTTGTGTTTCAGGGGACGGCGCCGAAAAACCGGCTTTACTACAAAGATCTGACCAAGCCCGATTCCGAGGTGGTGAAATTGCTGGATGACTTCGATGCGCAGTACCAGTTCGTCGACAACGATGGGCCGGTGTTCTGGATTCGCACCGATGTGGACGCGCCACGCGGAAAATTGATCGCGATTGATACGCGCCATCCGGAGAAGGCGAACTGGAGAACATTGGTCGAGCAGAGCGCCGACAAACTGGAGGACGTCAATGTGGTCGACAATCTATTTCTGCTCGGTTATCTGAAAGACGCAAAGACCGAAGTGCGGGTTCATGACCTGCAAGGAAAGTTCCTGCGCACCGTGGATCTGCCAGGGATTGGGACGGCTGCGGGATTCGGCGGGAAGAGAAAATATAAGGAGACGTTCTATTCGTTCACTAGCTTCGTCTCTCCGACCACGATTTATCGCTATGAGCCGGGGACCGGGAAGAGTTCCATCTTCAAGCAGCCGAAGGTCGACTTCGATGCGACGAAGTACGAGACCAAGCAGGTGTTCTACAACAGCAAGGATGGGACACGTATTCCGATGTTCCTGACCTACAAGAAAGGATTGAAGCTGGATGGGCAAAATCCAACACTGCTGTACGCTTACGGCGGATTCGATATCTCGCTGACTCCTGGGTTTTCCATTCCCATTGTGGTTTGGCTGGAGATGGGAGGCCTCTACGCGCAGCCTAACCTGCGCGGCGGCGGGGAGTATGGGGAAGAGTGGCACCTGGCAGGCACCAAAGCGAAGAAGCAGAATGTGTTCGATGACTTCATCGGGGCGGCGGAGTGGCTGATTGCGAACAAATACACGTCGACGCCGAAGTTGGCGATCCGCGGCGGCAGCAATGGCGGACTGCTGGTAGGCGCGTGTTTGACGCAGCGGCCGGATCTGTTCGGCGCAACTCTGCCCCTGGTGGGAGTGATGGACATGCTGCGTTTTCAGAAGTTCACGATTGGATGGGCGTGGACTTCGGATTACGGATCTTCCGAGAATGCCGACGATTTCAAGGCGCTATACGCGTACTCACCGCTGCACAATTTGAAATCGGGGACGAAGTATCCTCCGACAATGATTGCGACCGCGGATCACGATGACCGCGTGGTGCCGGGTCATAGCTTCAAGTTCGCGGCGACCATGCAGGCGGACCAGGCAGGGACAGCTCCCGTACTGATTCGGATTGAAACCAAGGCGGGACATGGGGCGGGAAAGCCGATCTCGAAAGTCATTGATCAGACGGCGGACGAGTGGTCGTTCGTGGCGCACAACTTGGGAATGAAGGTGGAACTGCCGTAGCCTCCTTCCAGGAGCACGCTCTCAAATTCGTTGTACCCGATCCATCTCGAACGACCGCCGGAAATCTTGACTCCGGCCAGCAATATCAATATTTTGATGTGACCCGAGGACCTCTGGCTGCGAAAGGGGGCTTTGATGAAGCCCATGATCCTCCTGTTGGTCATTACTTATGCCCTTCTGTTGAAGGTCACATGCGACTCCCCTGGTCAACCAACGCCTCAGCCCTCCCCAGCACCGGAGGCCCTTACGGGATTCGACGACCAAAGCAACGGCTTCTCTGATCCTGGCCGGCGCACCGCCGACCAGAAGTTCTTCGAAGAGGTCGAGGATATTGCCCCTGATGGATTAGGCCCGCTCTACAATGCCCAGTCGTGCCGCGAATGTCACCAGACTCCGATCACCGGGGCTGCCAGCCAGGTTGCCGAACTGCGCGTCGGACACCTCGAAGCACACGGATTTTTCCAGACCCCGGAGATTCCCATCAACCATGGTGCGGAGGTGATTCGCGATCGAACCCTGGTAAATGATCGGGCGATTTGTGCGGAGATCCAGGAGCGCGTCCCCGAAACCGAAACCATCAGGACGACCCGGTTGGCAACCAGCACTCTAGGCGACGGCTACGTGGAAGCGATCTCTGATGCAACCCTGCTGAAGATCCGGAGAGAGCAGTGCCGCGCGTCGCATGGGAAAATCTGCGGGCAGGCCGTGAAAGTGCCCGTTCCCGAAGCCGAGGGCCATGACCGAATCGGACGCTTTGGCTGGAAGGACCAACACGCCAGTCTGCTGGCATTTGCCGCCGACGCCTACCTCAACGAGATGGGCATCACGAGCGCTCTGCAGAAAAACGAAGTAACCACAATCTGCAACCCGCCGGTGACAACGACTATCCCGAATAAAGATCCAACCAAAATAACCGAGCCCAACAGCTTGCCTAACTCGGGCGACAACAATCTCGAGGACATCGACCATTTCGCCAGTTTCATGCGTTCGCTGAAAGCGCCTGGACGCGACGAGACCGCCGCGGCGACAACCGAGGTGAAACACGGGGAGGAGCTTTTCGTCAAAGTCGGTTGCGCCAGTTGTCACGTAGAAACGATTGTGACCGGGAAAAGCCCTGCTAGCCCCGGAGGACCTGGGCTGCACCCAGATGCAGTGGAAAACCGGACGATTCATCCCTACAGTGACTTCCTTTTGCACGACGTAGGCACAGGAGACGGAATCGCCGTTGCAGTGATCGAGCATTTTGGCCGCGAGCGCGTCGAAGAACGATTTCGTCAGGAAAGTAGCGAGGCTGCGGAGGCGAAAGGCCCTGCCACTAGCGCCGAAGACGAATGCAGCGAAAGCTACCAGACGGCTGTCGCCGAGGGAGAGAAGCATCCCAAACTGCTGCGCGATACACTGTGCGCCCGGAACAAGATCCGAACCGCTCCCCTTTGGGGGCTCCGACTGCGGTCTCGCCTTATGCACGACGGACAGTCGGTTCAACTCGACGATGCCATTCGCCGCCACAAACGCGAATCCGAGGAAGTGAGCGAGCAGTTCTTTAAACTAAAGCCTGCGGAACAGGCAGCCGTGCGCGCGTTTCTGCAATCACTGTAACGGCGTTTGGTCTCTCGCCGATGGGCGCTCGTTCACATTCATCTGTACACTGATTTCCTTCCTCCATGTGTGATGGATGCCTGTTAGAAAACGCGATCCTTCGCCCAAACTGGGAATGGCGAGCTGCCCACTTTCGTTATCGGTTTGACCCTGCCTATCCAACGTGTTATAAATGCCCGTTTTGCGCTGGGAAGCCGGGAGTGGAGACCTGTTTTCTCTATTCCTCTTTGACGGCTCGTGCTTCATAACCCGGCGCGAGACCCGACGCGGCCAAGCTCCAACACTCCTTAGGTCTTGCGGTGGAAGCGTGTTCGGAAGAGCTCCACTTGACGCCAAGCGGCCAAATGGGGCACGCGTTTCCGGAATCGGATGTACCCAAACACGTTGTCTAGGAATACCGTTCTAATAAGGAGGACTCATATGCGTACCTGGCTTGCCACTGCTGCGTCTTCTCTCAGCCGCATGGCGATGAAACTCCCTGCCGTCGTTGCACTGCTCATGACGGGCGCGGCTGGGGCATTCGCAGAACCCGCCAGCGAGGCTGGCGGAGAAGCTGCGCTGAAGCTGCCTCAGCTGGATACGGTCAGCTTTTTCAATGGCGCCATCGACGGTCACAAGCTGTTGCTGATCGGGATTTTGTTTTGCCTCTTCGGGCTGGGCTTTGGCATGGCAATCTACATGCGACTGAAAAACCTGCCCGTTCATCGCTCCATGCGGGAAATCTCGGAGCTGATTTACGAAACCTGCAAGACCTATCTGGTTACGCAAGGCAAATTCATTTTATTGCTATGGGTCTTTATTGCCGTCATCATTGGCGCCTACTTCGGCTGGTTGTCTCCGGTTCCGGGCAAGTCCGTAGGACTTACCCTCCCCATTATTCTAGGGTTCAGTTTGGTCGGCATTGCAGGCAGCTACGGCGTGGCTTGGTTCGGCATCCGGGTGAACACGTTCGCGAATTCACGGACGGCGTTCGCTTCCCTGCCCGGCAAGCCGTATCCGGTGTACCAGATTCCGCTCGAAGCCGGCATGAGCATCGGCATGATGCTGATCTCGGTCGAACTGCTGATCATGCTGATCATCCTGCTGTTTGTTCCGGGAGACTACGCCGGACCATGTTTCATCGGGTTTGCGATTGGCGAATCGCTCGGCGCTGCGGCCTTGAGAATTGCGGGCGGAATCTTTACCAAGATCGCCGACATCGGGTCGGACTTGATGAAGATCGTGTTCAAGATTAAGGAAGACGATGCTCGCAACCCTGGCGTGATTGCCGATTGTACGGGCGACAACGCTGGCGATTCGGTAGGACCATCGGCAGACGGGTTCGAGACTTACGGCGTGACGGGCGTGGCGCTGATCACGTTCATTCTGCTGGGCGTGAAAGATTCGAACGTGCAGGTCCAGTTGCTGGTTTGGATCTTCGTAATGCGCGTGATGATGCTGGTGTCGAGCTCGCTGTCCTACTTCCTGAATGGAGCCATTGCCAAGGCGAAGTATGGCTCGACGAACGAAATGAATTTCGAAGCGCCCCTGACATCGCTGGTGTGGATTACGTCGATCGTCTCGATTGGTCTCACCTACCTGATTTCTTACTTCATCATTCCAAGCCTGGGCAATGATGGGACGCAATGGTGGAAGCTCTCAACCATCATTTCCTGCGGAACGCTGGCGGGGGCGCTGATTCCGGAACTGGTGAAGGCGTTCACTTCGGTCGAATCGCGGCACGTGAAGGAGGTCGTGATATCGGCACAGGAAGGCGGAGCATCGCTGGGAATCCTGTCAGGATTCGTGGCGGGCAACTTCTCGGGCTACTACCTGGGCCTGGCCATGATGATGCTGATGGCGATTGCTTATTACATGAGCACGATGGGACTGGCGCTGGCGGCGGGAATGCTGGCGCCGGCTGTATTCGCGTTCGGGTTGGTGGCGTTCGGTTTCCTTGGCATGGGACCGGTGACGATCGCGGTCGATTCTTATGGGCCCGTAACCGATAACGCGCAATCGGTGTATGAGCTTTCGCTGATCGAGGCTGTACCGAATGTAAAGGCAGAAATAAAGAAGGACTTCAACCTCGACGTGAATTTCGACCGCGCCAAGCATCTGCTCGAGGCAAACGACGGGGCAGGCAACACGTTCAAGGCCACGGCCAAGCCGGTGCTGATTGGGACGGCAGTAGTCGGGGCCACAACGATGATCTTCTCGATCATCATGGCGTTGACGAATGGGCTCACTGACGCCGAAGGCGTAGCCAAGCTCTCGCTGCTCTACGCTCCCTTCTTCCTGGGCCTGATCACTGGCGGTGCAATGATCTACTGGTTTACCGGCGCATCGACACAGGCTGTAACGACCGGCGCTTATCGGGCCGTCGAGTTCATCAAGGCCAACATCAAGCTCGAAGGCGTGGAGAAGGCTTCGGTTACCGACAGCAAGAAAGTGGTTGCTATCTGCACGCAGTACGCGCAGAAAGGAATGCTGAACATTTTCATTGCGGTGTTCTTCGGCACTCTGGCCTTTGCCTTCGTCGACCCATTCTTCTTCGTGGGATACCTGATCTCGATCGCAATCTTCGGCTTGTACCAGGCGATCTTCATGGCTAACGCGGGCGCGGCTTGGGACAACGCCAAGAAGATTGTCGAAGTCGAGTTGAAACAGAAAGGAACGCCGCTGCACGATGCGACGGTGATCGGCGACACCGTGGGCGATCCCTTCAAGGACACGTCTTCGGTGGCGATGAACCCGGTCATCAAGTTCACTACGTTGTTCGGACTGCTGGCGGTGGAACTTGCCGTACGGCTGGCCAGCGATCAGGGCACGACGCTGACTCGGGTGCTGGCGCTGGCGTTCTTCGTAGTGTCGTTCTTTTTTGTGTACCGGTCGTTCTACGGGATGCGGATTAAGTCGGGAAGCTAAGGGTTACTTTGAAACATTGAAAACGCCATCCTGTTGCGGATGGCGTTTTTATTTTCGACTTCAATCGTAAAGACGTTGCTATCAATGTCTCTGCCGACAGAGACGTAGCAAGCTACGTCTCTACATCTTGAAAGTTGAAATTCGACGCGTTAGTTCCGGTCGAGGTAGAGTGCGCCACAGGCTCGCTGCTAGTTAGGCCCTTTCATTTTGTCGCGGACGCTCTTGGCGAGTTTTTCGATTGCTTCCGCTTTCTTGATCACATCGAGGGAAAGAACATTCTCATCCGACTTGTCGACGTATTCCTTGAGTTCCAGGGAGAGCCTTAGCAACTTGTCGGTGTCGGTTTTGAGGGCGGCGACGCGCTGCTTGGCAGCCTTCTTCTCCATGTCGTGCGTGATGCGAGTGCGGGCTTCGTCGTCATCGAAAGGCGGGTTGACTTCGGGTTGCGAATGCGGGACCGATTGCTGCGTGAATGCCGGATGGCAGAAGAAGAGCGACAATAATGTTAGTACACAGAGTCTGAGTCGCACGGAAAACCTCGCGGAGAGAGTTAGCGAGCACTACTCAACGAAATTATACGTCCGAAGAAGCGTGAACCACGAAGGACGCGAAGGAAGGAAACGCCTGAGCTTCGCTGGTCGATAGGACGATTCTCACCACGGAGGATATAGAGGCACACAGAGGGAAAAACAAAAGCCAGAGCTGGAGCTCTGGCTTTGCAACTTTCGGATCGACTACAGCGCGCTCATGTTTGCCAGGAATTCGGCGTTGCCTTTGGTCTTGCTGAGTTTGTCGATCAGCAACTCCATAGCTTCTACTGGCGAGAGCGGGTTCAGCACTTTGCGCAGAACCCAGATTCGTGAGAGATCTTCCTTCGGAATCAGGAGTTCTTCTTTTCGTGTGCCAGAGCGCTGGATATCGATCGCTGGGAAGACGCGCTTGTCGACAAGCTTGCGCTCGAGGATGATTTCGCTGTTGCCCGTGCCTTTGAACTCTTCAAAGATCACGTCGTCCATGCGGGAACCGGTGTCGATCAAGGCCGTAGCGATGATCGTCAGCGAGCCGCCCTCTTCGATGTTGCGGGCGGATCCGAAGAAACGCTTCGGACGCTGCAGGGCATTGGAGTCGACGCCGCCGGAGAGCACTTTGCCGCTCGGCGGAACGATCGTGTTGTAGGCGCGAGCCAGACGCGTAATCGA
>AR_comb_assmDRAFT_10125177_pt1 | contig 13909 bp, 11 predicted proteins | sample ArasoioldDNA_FD_10543 | JGI IMG/M metagenome (IMG submission 10543) | reverse complement strand
GCCCCACACGATGTTGTCGTCGTCGGCATTGCCCCACACGATGTTGTCGTCGTCGGTGTTGCCCCACACGATGTTGTCGTCATCGTTGTTGCCCCAGACGATGTTGTCGTCGCCGCTGTCGCCCCAGACGATGTTGTTGCCCCAGACGACGCCATCGCACGACGAGTCCAGGCAGTTCTCGCCCCAGACGATGTTCATGCCCTGCGGCTTCTCGCCCCACACGACATTGCCGTTCCAGGCGGTTCCGCCAGGCGTCAGCACGCCGCCCTTGATGCGCTTGTTGCCCCAGAAGATCTGCTTGCTCCATCCGTTCATCGAGGGGTAGGTGCTGCCCTTGATGCGATTGCGGAAGTACTCGGCGAGCTGCACCGCGCCGCGCGCGTTCAGGAAGCCGGCGCCCTGCGTGAGCGCGTCGTAGCCGGGATATTCCTGCGACGTGAACTGGAGGATCGCCTTCACGAGGTTCGGCGTCAGGTTCGGATTGGCCTGCAGCATCAGCGCCACGGCGCCGGCCACGACCGGTGTCGCCATGCTGGTGCCGCTCAACGCGATGTACGGCGTGTAACCCGGCGAGACCTTACCCTGCAGCAGGAACTCCGTCTTCGAGGTGTAGAACAAGCTCAGCGGATCTGCCAGCGAGATGATGCCCATGCCCGGCGCAACCAGGTCCGGCTTGGCCGCGTAGTCAAAGCGAGTCGGGCCGCGCGAGCTGAACCCGGCGATGGTGTCGTCCTGGCGGCGGACGGTGCCGTTGCTGCTCGAGGCGCCGACCGTGATCACCCACGGCGCATTGCCGGGCGATCCAATCGCGCCGTACTGGGTCTGGCCGTTGGCGGCCTTGCCTTTATTACCGGCGGCGGCGACGACGACAATGCCGGCATCCACGGCGCGCTTGGCGGCGAGCGTGAGCGGGTCGGTGTTGTACGACTCGGTCACGCCGGCGCCGAGCGAGAGATTGATGACGCGGATGTTCAGCGCGTCCTTGTTGGCGACCGCATAATCGATCGCCGCGATGATCGCGCTGATCGTGCCGTTGCCGTTCGCATCGAGCGCCTTCAACGCAATGATGCTGGCGCCGGGCGCGATCGCGTTACGCGTGCCATTAGTGTCGAAGCCGTTGCCGGCGACGATGCCCGCGACGTGCGTGCCGTGGCCCCAGTCGTCATACGGCTGCGTGTAGCCGTTGACGAAATCCACGAAGTGCGTGACGCGCTGGCCCTGGCCGTTCGCAACCGTCAAGTCATCGTGCCAGGCGGTGATACCCGAATCGACAATCGCGACGCCCACGCCGGCGCCGTCGTATCCCATCAACTCCTGCACGGCGCGGGCGCCGACGGTGACGGCGGTGCGCCCGACGAAGCCGTGCGTCGGACGGTCGTGATGAACGCTCTTGACGCGAGGGTCGCCGATGAGCGCTTCCAGCTTGCCGTTCGGCATCGTGGCAACCAACGCCTGCAGGATGCCAAGCCGCCGGCCGGGCTTGCCGCCGTGGGTCTTGACGACATTGGCAGCGTCCGTCAAGTCATTGAAAACAATGATGACGTTCGACTCGCCGCTGGCAGCCTGTTCCACGGCATCGGTCAAGCGCACATCGAGCTTGGCGCGCAGGCGTGCGTTGCGCGCCGCGCGTGCGGCTTGTTGTTTTGCCGTCAGAGCCTTAACCAGAACGGGCGGCGACCCGCCGGCTTCCGCCGGAGCAGCCGACAGGAGCACCGTGGCGACGAGCGCCATCAGGATGGCGCGACCCCACACGGCCTTTCCCGCCGTATTGGACCGAAGGGCAGACAATCTCATGCCCAACTCTAGAGCAATAGGGGGGCCAATTGCGCTGTCTGTGAATTCAGAGTCGTTGAGAGTCCTTTCAGTTCACATATATGCATAGTTTTATATGTGCACAATGGTGACTGTAGGCACGATCGAAGGCGCCGAGAAGAGCTGTGGTTCGGGCTGTATTGGGACACGCAGACGGCAGAAACAGGAAAGAAATGCCGTAAGTAGCTGATAGTTAATGACTTCTGTATTTGTGTTGTCTTTTCGGACAATCAGTCAGAAACAGCACAGGAAATTCTGAGCCAAAACGTACAGAAGAGGGGCCCAGGCACCCTCGGAAGTGCCCGGGCCCAACGAGTGACACGTCCAACTTAGTGGGTGGCCGCCGGCCTGTGGGCGAGGCGCTGCAGGCGCCAGTCGTCTGCCAGGATCCCCCAGAGCACCTGATCGTGGTGCTGGCCGTGACGCAGGAACGAGCGACGCAGCAGCCCTTCCTGCACCGCGCCGATCTTTCGCAGCGCGCCGTTCCCGCGGCCGTTGGCGACCGCCGCGCGCGCCTCGAGCCGCTCGACGCCGATCACCTCAAATGCGAAGTCGAGAACGAGCCGGGCGCCTTCGACGAATATTCCCGTGCCCCAGAACTGCGACCCCATCGCGAAGCCCCATTCGCCGGTTCCGAATCCCGGATCGAGCGAGCGCACCTGGAAGATGCCAATCGCGGCGCCGATGCCGTGCGGCACGATCGCGAAACACGCATAGTTGCCGGCCCTGCGCTCGTGGTGCGTCCAGGCGATGAAGCGCTCGAAGCCCTCGACCGTCGTCGGAGGCGGCGAGATGAATCGTGCCACTTCCTCGGTCGTCAGCATGGCCAACAGTGACGGCGCGTCTTCGATACGCAGCTCGCGCATCGTGAACGTGGTCCCGGACATTACCGGCAGGGCCGCCTTCCAGTTCGTCGTTGCGACCGGCGCCTGATCGATCGTCGTCACCAGCGTGGTCCGCGTGGTCGCGATCACTGGGCACCTCCCGACGTGGTGGTGGTCGTGAACAGCGGAACCTCGAAGAGGCCTTCCCACACACTCGGGTCGAACGAATTGATTTCGACCGTATCGTCACCGTACTCTTCGTTGTCATCGCCCGAGCTGCCCCAGCTGGTGTTGTCATCACCGCTGTTGCCCCACACGATGTTGTCGAAGTCGCTGGTGTTGCCCCACACGATGTTGTCGAGCCCCTCGGCGTTGCCCCAGACGATGTTGTCGTCGGAGCTATTGCCCCACACGATGTTGTCGCAGTCGGCGCCGCCGCAATCATTGCCCCAGACGATGTTGTCGTCGGAGCTATTGCCCCACACGATGTTGTCGGCATCGCCGTTGCCCCAGACGATGTTGTCGCCGTCGCTATTGCCCCACACGATGTTGTCGCCATCGGTGTTGCCCCAGACGATGTTGTCGTCGGCGTCGTATTCGCCCCACACGATGTTGTTGCCCCAGACGATGTTGTCGCAGTAGACGTTGAAGCAGTTCTCGCCCCACACGATGTTCGTGCCGGCCGGCGTGCGGTCGGCGCCCCAGGACACGTTATTGGCCCAGGCCGTACCGCCGGGAGTCAAGACGCCGCCCGTGACGCGACGATTGCCCCAGAAGATATGGCGGCTCCAGGCGGTCATGGTCGGATAGCCGTCACCCTTGTGCGCGGTTGCGAAGTATCGCGAGAGACGAACGGCGCCGAGCGTATTGAGGAAGCCCGCGCCTTGCGTGAGGTAGTCGTATGCGGGATACACCTGGGCGGTGAACTGCAGGATTGCCTTTACCAGGTTAGGCGTCAGCGCCGGATTGGCTTCGAGCATCAGCGCCACGGTGCCGGCCACGACCGGCGCCGCCATGCTGGTGCCGCTCAGCGTCAAGTACGGCATCGATTCGACTTTCAGCCCGTTATTCTTTGCAGGCAGCAAATATGCTGCTTTCGTCACGTAAAGAAGGCTGCCCTTTTCGGCCAGCGACACCGTTCCGGTGCCCGGCGCAACAAGGTCAGGCTTCGCGCCGAAATCGATCATCGTGGGACCACGCGAGCTGAAGTTCGCCATCGTGTCGTCACGGCGATCGGTGGTGCCCATCGAGCTCGACGCACCGACCGTCAGGACCCACGGTGCGTTGCCCGGTGCGCTGATCGCGCCGTACTGCGGAGAACCGTCGTGCGCCTTGCCCATGTTGCCGGCGGCGGCGACGACGACGATGCCGGCGTCGACGGCGCGCTTGGCGGCGAGGGTCAGCGGATCGGTGTTGTAGCTCTCGAAGATGCCCGCGCCGAGCGACATGTTGATGACGCGGATGTTGTACTTGGCGCGGTTGGTCACCGCCCAGCCGAGCGCGGCGATGATGTTGCTGATCTTGCCCTTGCCCTCGGCGTCGAGAGCCTTCAACGCGACGATGTTCGCGTTGGGCGCGATCGCGATGCGCTCGCCGTTCGAGTCGTAGCCGTTGCCGGCGATGATGCCCGCGACGTGCGTGCCGTGGCCCCAGTCGTCGTACTTCGCCGTGCGGTCGTTGACGAAGTCCACAAACGCCGTCACGCGCTGACCGCTTCGATTGGCGACGGTCAGGTCGTCGTGCCAGGAGGTGATGCCCGAATCGATCACGGCGACGCCGATGCCGGCGCCGCTGTAGCCGTACTGAACGTGGACGTTCTTCGCGCCGACCGTAACGGTCGTGCGCGCGATTTCGCCGGCCACGTCGCGATCGAGGTGGACGCGCTTGACCTTCGGGTCCTCGGCGAGCCGCTTGAGCAGCACATTCGGGATCCGCGCGGCGCGCGCGTTGATGAGACCGAGCTTGCGTCCCGCGCGGCCGCCGTTGGCCTTGATGCGGAGCAGGCTGTCGGAGTCGTCGTTGAACTCGACGATGACGTCGGTATCACCGGCGCTGTCGACAACCGCGTTTAGCGCGCGATCGAGTTTCGGGTACTGCCTGTTGGAGGCGGACTTGCCGGTAGCTGGACCGGCGGCTGCGGTCACGGAAACGGCGGCGAACGATGCGAGGAAGAAGGCGAACAGGGTATTGCGTCCCCACACCGCCTTCTTCCTCGACTTGACGGATGCGAGCTTCATGCGACGTTCAAGAGCAATAAATGGTCCATAAGACGTTGCAAGACATTGCATGTCTTATAAAGTCATTTATATGCCCAAAATTCGCTCAATCTACACGAGGTATATTGTCAGTTTAAGTACTAAGAAGACAATTACAGTTCACGACAGATGTGCGAGTACAGCGCAACGTCAATCATGAAGTGCTGCGCTGTACTTCGCTAAGTGATGTGAACTGAATAACTTGCGAGCATCTGTTCCGTTTCGACGGCTCAGAGTGGAGAATGGAACACTCCGAACACCGTTCAGCCTACTTAAAGGCGAGCAGCTCAACGTCGAACACCAGCATGCCGCGCGGCGGGCGCTCACCCTTGTAAGCGAGCTTCTCGGGGATCCAGAAGCGCATCTTCTCGCCAACGGTCATCAGCTGAAGTCCTTCGGTCCATCCGGAGATCACGTCCCCAAGCCCGAAGCTGATCGGCTGGCCTTTGTCGAGGGAGGTGTCGAACATCTTCCCGTCGGTCGTCCATCCCGTGTAGTGCACCGTCACGGTGCTGCGTTCGGTCGGGTGGCTGTCGCTCTTGCCGGCGCGGAGTGACTTGTAGGCGAGCCCCGACGCGGTTCGCTTGGCGTCCTTGGGCGGACCGGCGACATCGGGCGGCGGTGTGTCCGGCGACGGCTGCATGTCGAGCAGCTCGATGTCGAACACCAGCATGCCGGCCGGGCGTCCGGCCATGCCGTTATAGGCGAGCTCCTGCGGGATCCAGAAGCGGCGCTTCTCGCCCGCGACCATCAGCTGCACGCCCTCGCCCCAGCCCTTGATGACCTTATTGAGCGGGAACGTATTGGGCGGGTTGTGCGCGAAGGAACTGTCGAACATCTTCCCGTCCGTCGTCCATCCCGTGTAATTCACGGTCACGAGATCCGCGGCGCCGGGCTTGGTGCTGCCGGTGCCAGGCTGCAGGACGATCGAGGCCAGCCCCGACGGGGTCTTCGAGGCCTCGGCCGGCGGCTTGGCGACGTTATCAGGAGGTGGAATCGGCGCGAAAGCAGGCGGTTTTTGCTGGGCAACCAAAGTCGCGCCCAGCGCCACGGTCACGACGAGCGCGGAGATCGGTTTCATCATCCCTTAATCGTCGCTCAAGTTGATCGCCTTTGCCCAGCTTAACCGTACGTGGTAGCGTTCCGGCGACCTGATCCATGCCGACCGTGACCGTCAAAGGCAGCAAGGCCGATCGGCTGCTCCTGTCGCCGCAGGAAGCGCTCATTGCCGGAGGCCCCGCCGAGGAGCTCGAACGCCGGATCCAGGACGTCTTCAAGGCCGGCTACGAGCATGTCGTGATCGACTTGCGGGGCGTGCCGACCGCGGACAGCGCCGGCATTCGCGCGCTCGTGCGCGGACATACGTCGGCACAGCGGCTGAACCGGCGATTCACGCTGGTTTCCCCGAATCCCAAAGTCAAGCAACTGCTCGAGCTGTCGCTCTTGACGCGCGTGCTCGAAGTGGTCGACTCGCTCGTCGAAGCGAAGACCAAGACGATTGCGTGGGACCGGGTCTTCTCAGGCACCGCCGTTGCGGTGGTCGGCCTCGCGCTCGTCACGATCGGCATCAAGTGGCCGGGGCTCGGCATTGTCGGCGTCGCCGAGCCCAACGCGATTCCGGGCGTCACCGACGCCGCCGGGAGCGAACACTATCTGGCGCATCCGCTCTTCGAGCTCGCGAAGCTGGTGGCATCGGCGGTCATCGGCATGCTCGTCACGGTGGTGCACCGGCAGCACCGGCATGAGCGCAGCGCCAACCCGGCTCTCGATCAGGCGCAGGTGCTGCTCTGCATCTCCGGCGCGATCATGATGATCATCATCGGCAATTCGGTGGCGCGCGCCTTCGGCATCGCTGGCGCGGCCAGCATCATCCGCTTCCGCACGCCGGTGGAAGACGCCCGCGACATCACGATCCTCTTCATCCTGATGGGCCTCGGCATGGCGGCGGGGCTCGGCGCGCTTGCGGTGGCCGGAATGGGCACGTTGTTCCTGTGCGCGATGATTCCGATTCTCAACGTGTTCAGCTCCGAGCGGCCGCGCCAGATGATGGTCGAGATCATCGCCGAGGAGCGTGAGTTCCCGACGGCGCACGTCCATCACGTGTTCGCGGTCAACGCCATCATGTTCGAACCGCGCGAAGTTTCGCAGGGCGACGAAGCCACCGCGAAATACCTGACGACGCTCAAACCGACCGATTCGCTCGAAGACTTGAGCGTGCAACTGATGGGCGACGGCAAGAAGGGCATCAAGAATGTCTCCTGGTCGCCGGCCAAACGCGGGTAGCGCGAAAGAAAAGCTCGTCCTCGATCCGGTCGAACGCAAGGCGGCGCTGCTAGGCGTCATCGGCGCCGCCAAGCGCCGGCTGATCCTGTCGCTGTTCCGATGCGACGATTTTTCGGTCCTCGATGCGCTCGCCGCGGCGCTCGAGCGCGGCTGCGAGGTCGAAGCGGTGCTGACCAAGCGCGCCAAGGGCGGGAAGAAGCGGCTGAAGAAACTGTGGGGCGCGCTCGAGGAGATGGGCGCCGTCGTCACCCGCTACGCCGATCCCGTCGTCAAGTATCACGCCAAGTATCTGGTCGCCGACGACAAGACCGCGATCATCACGACGCTCAATCCGACGCGGAAGTGTTTCACGCAAACGTGGGACGCCGTGTTGATTACGCCGGACCCGTCGGTGGTGAAGGGTCTGTTGACGCTCTACAAGGCCGACGCGGCCGGCGTGCCGCTGCTGCCGCGCCGTCCGCTCGGCCGGAGGCTGATCATCGGCCCGGAGCGATCGCGGTCGGAGATTCGCGCGCTGATTCAAAGCGCGAAACACAGCATCCGAATCCTCGATCACAAGCTGTCCGATCCTGACGTCGTGGCGCTGCTGCGCGAGCGGCGCGCCCAGGGGATCACCGTGTCGGTGCTCGGCAAGCACCCGATGGGCGGCGTCCTGCCGCACGGCAAGATGATGATCATCGACGAGGCCCGTGCAGTTCTGGGCAGCACCGCGCTATCCACCCTGAGCCTGGACTTCCGCCGCGAAGTATCGGTGGTGATTCACGAACCGGCGCTGGTCAAACAGCTGAATATGTCGTATCAACAGCTGAGCACGAAGGCCGGCGCCGCGGCCACGCACCTGCCCGGAGACCGAATCGCATGACACGAGCGTCGACGTTCGCGCTGATCCTGATCGCGCTTGCCGCCCAGCCTCTCTTTGCCCAGGGCAAGAAGGACAAGGATCGCCGCGGCTTCGTCTGGGACGATCGCCCGACGATCGTCTTCGGCAAGGACGTCAAGGTCGCTGTCACCGGACGGGCCCTCGTCGAGTGGCGCTGGTTCGATCCGGACATCGGCGAGGACCTGTTCGCGCTGCGCGCCGGGCGCCTTGGCGTCAAGGGCGAGCTGACCAAGCACGTCGACTGGGAAATCGAGCGCGAGATCGGCGCCGGCGACCCCAACAAAGAGGACAGCCGCATCGAGTTCGGCGACTGGAAAGACGTCTTCGTGCGGTGGAGGACCTACGATGCGGCGCGCGTCAAGGCCGGCCGCTTCAAGATTCCGTTCGGGCTCGAGCAGAACACCGGCGTCAGCGAGCTCGACTTCGCGTACCGCGCGCTCGGATCGCAGAAAATCGCGCCCGGACGCGACACCGGCGTGATGGTGAGCGGAGCGCTCGGACGGCTGGGCTACGAAGCCGGCATCTTTGACGACGACGGCGACAACGCCGAGTTTAGCGAGAACCAATTTGTCGAGGAAGGTCAGGATCTCGCGCACGTCGGGCCATCGTATGCGGTGCGCGTCACTGGCGATCTGTTCCGCGCGCTCGGGGTCGACGGCCGGCTTCGCAGCGCCAACCTCGGATTCGCCTACACCAACGCGGATGTGCCGGAAGGGCTGAACAGCCTGCGCGGCGAAAGCTTCTGGGGCACGGAGGATTTCTTCGAGCGCGTCTACGTCAAGGGCCGGCGGCAGCGTTTCGGCGCGCAGTTCGACTGGACGCCCGGCCCGACCTCGCTCCGCGCCGAATGGATGCAATCGCGCGAGCAGCGCAAGGAGCAGAGCAACCGCAACCAGGATTTGTCCGATTTCATCGGAAACGCCTGGTATGTCGCGGGCACGTGGTTCGTGACCGGAGAAGACAAGGACAATAACATCAAGATCAGGCGCCCGCTTCTCAAGGGCGGCCCGGGCGCGATCGAGCTGGCCGCTCGGTACGAACAACTCGGATTCGCAAGCGCGAGCAAGTCAGGCACCGCCTTCACGAATCCGCGGGCGGACTATCTCACGCCGAACACCGACAGCGTCTTCACGTTCGGCGTGAACTGGATCACGAGCAAGTGGACACGGGTGATCGTCAACGCGATCCACGAGGACTTCGAGGATGCGACGCGGACGCCGGAGCCCGGCACGTCGTCGTTCTGGTCGGGGTTGGTTCGGCTGAACATCGTGTTCTGATTGGGAGTGAACGTGAGACAGCTGATCCGCACCGGCGTCCTGCTCATCGCATTCGCGCTCGGGCTCAGCAGTCCGGTCGCCGCGCAGACGTCCGACGATCTCTTCAACCCTGAAGTCCTCCAACGAATCGATCTGTGGTTGAACGACCAGGACTGGGCGAAGCTGAAGGCGGCGTTCCAGGAGAACACCTACTACCCGGCCGACATGACGTGGAATGGCACCACGGTCTACAACGTCGGCATCCGCTCGCGCGGGCTCGGATCGAGAAGCAGCACCAAGCCCGGCCTGCGAGTCGATTTCGATCGCTATAACGGCGGCCAGCACTTTCTCGGACTGAAATCGTTGGTGCTCGATAACCTGACGCAGGACCGCACCGGGATCAAGGAAACCACCGCGATGCGGTTCTTCACGCGTCTCGGTATCATCGCGCCGCGAGAGACCCACACGCGCTTGTATGTCAACGGCAGCTACGCGGGCCTCTACGGCCTGGTCGAATCTGTCGACAAGACGATGATGGGCCGCGTCTTCGGCAGCATCGGCGACAACGTGCAGAACGACGGGTATCTCTTCGAATACAACTACGTGCTCGGCAGCCCATGGCGATTTACCTACGAAGGGTCGGCGCTGGCGCCGTACAAGGCGCGCTTCGACATCAAGACCAACGAAACCCACGCCGAGTCAGCGATCTGGGGGCCGATTGAAGAGCTCGTGCGTCTCGTCAACGACACATCGTCCGCGCTGTTCGAGCAGACGATTGGGCCCAAGCTGGATCTGCCGGCCTTCGTGCGCTACATCTCCGCGCAGAATTTCATCGCCCAGAACGACGGCTTCAACGGCTACGACGGGATGAACAATTTCTTTTTCTACCGGCTCGAAAACAGCTCGAAGCACGTGTTCATCGCCTGGGACGAAGACGTCGCGTTCCTGCAGCCGGATTTCGGCATCACGACGCGTAACGAGGACAACGTCCTGACCCGGAAGACGCTGGAGCTGCCCGCGTATCAATCGCAGTATTTCAGCGTGCTGTCGGAAGCGGCCGCTTCGGCATCCGACTGGCTGCGCCCTGAAATGCAGCGGCAGTTCGACATGATCCACAACGCGATGCTCGAGGACACGGTCAAGCCCTACACGAACGCGGAATACGCGGCCGATCGCGAAACCCTGCTGGCGTTCCCGGATGCGCGGATTACTTACGTTCGTTGCGAGGTCGCGAAGCAGACTGGCGCGACGCGCCCTTCCGGCTGTCAATAAGGGCCTTCTGCAGCTGGCCGATTCCCTTGTTCGATAGGTGAAAGAGCTTCCGGCCGCGCGTCCGGTCGAGCAGCTCCATCATGCGGCGCCGCGCCGCCTTCGACGCATGCTTCGGCGCGGCCGTCGCCAGCATCATCGCGACGTATTCGGCGTAGCCGCGATCGGCGCGCCGCTTCCACGCCTTGTCGACCTTGCGCTCTTGCGCGAGGCCGCGAAAATCCGGGACCGGCGCGAACCGCATCAATAGGCGCAGCCACTCGTCGTCGAGACCGCAGGTCGAGCCGAGCGCGACGGCGGTGTCGATGTACGGCGCGGCCACGACCACGGCACCGGCTTCGAGCGCCGGCCGGATCTCCCATCGCAACCGGAATGCGAGGTCGGCGGCGTAGACGAGCGACAGCGTCCTGATCGACACGTTGCGATCGACATGGCCGCCGGCGGCCATATCGGTGAAGAGACCCGAGGCGTCCCATCGGCTGACGGCGCACTCGATGCGCTCGCGCCTGAGCGCGTCGACGAGGCCGGCGGCGGCGGCCACGATGTCCTTGCCGCGCGATCCGTCAACGGCGATCAGGCGTCCTGGGTATTTGACTTTGTCAGCCATTCCTCGACGGCATCCTCGCTGAACGTGGACCAGGGACGCTTCTCCGCCTTTTCGACGAGCTCGCGGACGCGCGTGTGCTGGCGATAGACCGCATCGCCGGCATCGACGGTGACGAACTGAAAGACGACCGACAGGTTCTCGTATTCGGTGACCACGCGATCGATGAACCGGCCGTAACTGGCGAGCGGATCGTCGATGCCGGTGACATCCTGCCCGGCCTCGTAGAAGTGCGGCGCGCGCGTCGACGCGATGCGGCGGCGTGAATCCTCCGGCGTCATCGAGAAGTAGATCACCAGGTCGGGCCAGAGCAGCGGCGAGTAGGCGTGCAGCAGCCAGTCGAGATCGAGGCCGCGTGCCGCGTCTCGGGCGAGCGCCGTGAAAAGATAGCGATCGGCGAGCACCGTCTTGCCGGCCCAGAGCGCCGGCAGGATCGAGGTTTCGACGCGGTGCCTGAAGTCGACGGCATGCAGCAGCGAGTATTCCTCGATCGACAGCGTGCGGATTTTCTTCCGCACTTTCAGCATCGGCTTGACGAGCGCCGACGAAGCCCATCGCGTCGACACGACGTCGTGGTTTTGGCTCTCCAGCCAGCGCGTCAAGAGCTTGCGTTGCGTCGTTTTTCCGGAGCCGTCAGGACCTTCGAAGGCGATGAGCAGGCCGCGTGATGATTCACGCTCCGCGATCAGCTTGCGCAGCCGTCGCGGCGTTGGATTCCGGGGCATTGGCTCGATACGATACCACCGTGGAGATCCGCATCCTTCCCGGTTCCCTGATCTTGCAGGCCTGCTTCTACGGAATTGCCGTGGCGATCGTCGGCGCCGCCGCGGCCCTTCTTCGACCGGCGTCCCTGGCCAGCGGTGACTTGCCGCAGCAGGCCCGGCGACTGCAGCGCCGCTTCCTGATGGGCGCGGCGATCTGGCTGGCCGTCGTCAGCACCGCGGCGTTTTCGGGACTGCTTCTGCCTCGCGACGGTAAGCCGCTGCCCTTCGCCGTGATGGTCATCTCGATTCTCGCGTTGGGGGTTGCGATCGCGCGTTCGGCGATCGGCGATCGGTTGGCGCGCGGCGCGCCACTGGCGGCGCTGGTCGGCTTCCAGTCGTTCCGGTTGCCGCTCGAGCTCGCGATGCATCGCGCCTACACCGAAGGCTTGATGCCGGTCCAAATGAGCTACTCGGGGCGGAACTTCGACATCCTCACCGGCCTGACGGCGCTCGTCCTGGCCGTCGCGATGCTGCTCACCCGCGTGCCGCGCTGGATCGTCGCCGCCTGGAACGTGATGGGACTGATGCTGCTGATGAATATTCTCGGCGTGGCCATCCTGTCCACGCCGGCCTTGGCCTACTTCGGGCCCGATCGGCTCAACGTGTGGGTCACGTGGATGCCCTACACGCTGCTGCCCGCCGTGATGGTGCTGGCCGCGTGGGCCGGACACCTGGTCGTCTTCCGCGCGCTTTCTCAGCCCTCGAGCAGCATCCAGGCCGGATCCTCGATGTAGTCCTTGATCTTGACGAGGAACTGCACCGCCTCGCGCCCGTCGACGATGCGGTGATCGTAGCTGAGAGCGAGGTACATCATCGGGCGGATGACGACCTGGCCGTTCACCGCCACGGCGCGATCGGCGATCTTGTGGAGGCCGAGGATGCCGACCTGCGGCGGATTCAGGATCGGCGTGCTCATCAACGAGCCGAACACACCCCCGTTGGTGATCGTGAAGGTGCCGCCCTTGAGATCCTCGAGCGTCAGCGTGCCGTCCTGGGCGCGCTTCGCGAAGTCGCGAATCGAGAGCTCGATGCCGGCAAAGCCGATGCGATCCGCATCGCGTATCACCGGCACGACGAGGCCGCCCTCGGCGCCGACCGCCATGCCGATGTCGTAGAAATTCTTGTAGACGATTTCGTCGCCCTGGATCTCCGCATTGATCTGCGGAAACGCCTTGAGCGCGCCGATCGCCGCCCTCACGAAGAACGACGCGATGCCGACGCCGACGCCGAATTTCTTGGTAAAGGCTTCCTTGCGCCGCTCGCGCAGCGCCATTACCGCGGTCATGTCCACCTCGTTGAAGGTGGTCAGCATCGCGGCGTTGTGCTGCGCCTCGACCAGACGCCTGGCGATCGTGGCGCGGCGCTTGCTCATTCGTTCGCGCCGCTCGCTTCGATCGCTCGACGGGGCTTGCGGGCTACGGGCTTGCGGGCTTGCGGGGGGCTGAGGTGCCTTGAACTGAGGTGCCGGTGCCTGAGGTGCCTTGGGTGCCTCAGGTGCTGCAGCCTTCAGGACGTCCTGTTTGGTCACGCGCCCGCTTGATGTCTCAACCGCGTCGAGTTTCACATCGTGGGCCTTCGCAACGTTCTTCGCGGTCGGCGTGGCCTTCCTTTCGGAAGCACCAGGAACCGCCTTCGGAACCTGACCCCTTGGAACCTCTGGAACCTTAGGCACTTCTGGAACCGTCGGTTGTGCCGAGGCCCCGTTCGTGCTTTGCTCCAGAACAGCGAGGATCTCACCGACCTTCACATCGGCGCCTTCGGTGTACTTGATTTCCCCAAGCACGCCTGCGCGGTCCGCGCTCACCTCGAGATCGATCTTTTCGGTTTCAAGCTCGACAAGCGGATCGCCCGCGTTGACCGCATCGCCCTGCTTCTTCAACCACTTCGCGACGCGCGCTTCGACGACGGATTCGCCCAGTTCCGGGACAACGATGTTGGTCGACATGCCCTCTAACCTCTAAC
>AR_comb_assmDRAFT_10014508_pt1 | contig 13909 bp, 10 predicted proteins | sample ArasoioldDNA_FD_10543 | JGI IMG/M metagenome (IMG submission 10543) | reverse complement strand
TTCAGCCACGGATTGTTCTTCGGGATCGTGCCATCACGATTGATGCGAATCGCGCGACCGGTGAAGTTGCGACGGATGTCGGGATTGTCGGTGAAGTCGTGGTTCACGCCGTCGAGGTCGGAATCGTAAAAGCGAAAGCGATCGGCGCCAAGGACGAACATGGTGCCGTCTGGCGCGAGCACGATGTTCCGCTCGACACCTTCGGCGAGCACGTCCACGTCAGTGAGCGTGCTGTAATCCTCGCTCAGCTTCGCTCGGGCGACACGCTCGGTGCCGAGGTCCATGGTGCGGCGTTCCGCAAACGGCTTCGTCCACACGTCCTCATAGAAGTGCGTGATGGGCCAGCTGGCAGCAGCCTCACCACGCGGCGGCGCGAAATACGTGAAATACAGCACGCGATTCTTTGCGAAGTCGGGATCGAGCACGACATCATGCAGCCCTTGCGCCGCGGCCGACTTCACAGGCGGGACGCCAGTCAGCGGTGCCGACACGGAGCCATTGTCGGGACGAACCACGCGCATCGTGCCGCTGTTCTGCGTGACGAGCAGCGAGCCGTTGGGCAGAATCGCGAGTGCCCAGGCGCCGGTGAGTCCCGTAGCGATTGTTTGTACGGCGACCGGCGGTGACGGCTTGGTGGGCGCAGGCGCTTCAGTCTGACCCGCGAAGGCCGGTTTCGGCTTGGGCGGCGACTGCGCGGCGACAACCGCGAACATTCCGGCAACAACGGCGGCCAACACACCTGCTGATCGGGACCTCATGCTCATGCGCAGATGATTGCGGCCAGTGCCATGAGGGTCAAGTGAAATTGACGATTGACGACGTACGATTGACGGATTTCTAATCCAGCGATCAATTCGTCCATCGTCCATCGTCCATTTCATGAACGTAGGTCGCTCACGCATGAACGCGGCGATCTATCGTCGCTATGGGCCACCCGACGTGGTCCAGATCGCAAACGTACCCACGCCCGACGTCAAGGCGACGGAGATACTCGTCAAAGTCCGGGCGACCACGGTCACCGCCGGCGACTCCCGCTTGCGAAGCGGCCGCGTGCCGCGGGGATTTGCGATCCTGCTGCGCCTTGGATTCGGCATCCGCGGTCCACGCAAACCCATCCTTGGTTGGGAACTCGCCGGCGAAGTTGTTGCGGCTGGTCAATCCGTCACTCGTTTTGCGCCGGGCGACACGGTGTTCGCAGCGCGCATGGGGTGTCACGCAGAGTACGTAGCCGTTCCCGAGAGCGGCGCAGCTCCGTTGCCACGCAACTTGACGTTTCAGGAGGCTGCGGCGTTGACGTTTGGCGGCTTGACGAGTCTCTTCTATTTGCGAGACAAGGGACGGATTCAGCAAAGCGAACGCGTATTGATCAATGGCGCATCGGGCGCTGTGGGCACGGCGGCCGTGCAACTGGCGAAGCACTTCGGGGCGGTGGTGACCGGTGTCTGCAGCGCGGCTCATGCGCCGCTCGTGAGGTCGCTCGGTGCGGACCGTGTGATCGACTACACGAGAGAAGACTTTACTCGGTGCGGCGACACGTATGACGTCATCCTCGACGCCGTCGGCAACTGCTCGTTCGCTCGGTGCAAGCCTGCGCTCGCGCCCGGTGGCCGACTGCTGCTCGTCGTCGCAAGTCTCGGCCAGTTGATCGGGGCGCAGCTCTGGTCATCGCGAGCCGGCCGCAAGGTGCTCAGTGGTGTGGGATCGGTGCGGCCCGCGGACCTGCTGTTGCTGCGGACGCTCGCCGAGTCCGGCGCATTCAAGCCCGTGATCGACCGCACCTACGAGTTCGCTCGCATCGCCGATGCTCACGCCTACGTGGACACGGGGCATAAGAAGGGCAATGTCGTGATTACGATCGACTAGCGTGTGCGCGCGAGGTAACCAGGCGGTATACTCCGCGGCACTGTGCGCACCATCCGACGTCTTTCGCTCATCAGTGTCATCGCTGTCGCGTTCGCGTCACTCGCTCACGCGCAGACGAAATCCATCCCTCGGCCCCCCGCGCAGAAGCCCGGCGCACCTCCTGACGGTTCGGCAGCGCCCGACGGGTACTCGCCGATTCCGGAGTGGGCAGGCCAAACGCACGCACCGCGCGTTGCGGTGAGTGTGCCCTATGCCGTTGAGACGGTCGCATCAGGAATCGCCAACGGCTACTCGATCGAGTTCATATCGGACGGTCGCATCCTGCTCGTCGAGCGGCCCGGCCGTCTGAAGATCATCGATCGCTCGGGACAGCTCTCGCCGCCGCTGGCCGGACTGCCGATGATCTACTCCGGCGGCCCGCAAGGCCTGGTCGGCGCGCTCGCGGATAAGGACTTCGCGACCAATCGCACTATCTATCTCGCCTATACCGCACCCGATCCCAACGCACCGACGCCGGCGCCGCGACTCGCCGGCGTGCTGACGATCGCGCGCGCGCATCTATCCTCTGATTCGACGAAGCTCGAGGACGTCAAAGTGCTCTTGAGCGCCGAAGGCATCGGCGGCAAGATGACGCAGGCGCGCGACGGGACGCTGCTGATCTCTTCGTCGATCCCGGCTGGTGTCGGCATCCTCTCCGCTGACTGGCCGCAGCCGCAGCAACTCGACAGCCTGATGGGCAAAGTGCTGCGGATCAACACCGATGGCTCAGTGCCGAAGGACAATCCGTTTGTTGGCCGGCCGAACGCGCGCGGCGAGATCTTCGCGCTCGGTATTCGCGACGATCAGGGACTGGCGTTTCATCCGCGAACCGGTCGCCTCTGGGCGAGTGAGCACGGCCCGCGCGGCGGCGACGAGATCAATGTGATCGACAAAGGGAAGAACTACGGGTTCCCGGTGATCGGGTACGGCCACGACTACAACGGCGCCTCGATCAACAAGGATCGAACGTCGCAGGCCGGCATGGAGCAGCCGGTCTACTTCTGGACGCCCGACATTGCGCCCGGCGGCATCAGTTTCTACAACGGCAAGCTGTTCCCGGCATGGCAGGGCAATCTCTTCGTCGCGGCGTTGGCCGGCAAGCATCTCGCGCGTCTCGTACTGCAAGGCGATCGCGTGATTGGTGAAGAGCGTCTCCTCACCGAGCTCGACACGCGCATCCGCGACGTCAAGGAAGGACCGGATGGCGCACTCTACGTCCTCACCGATCGCGACGGCGGCAAGGTGATCAAACTCGTCCCGAAGGAGCCGTCTTCGAAAGGATCGCGATAGTGAAACGCTATCTACCGTGGGTCGGTTGGCTCTTCTCGCTCGGAGGCGTTTCCATCCTGCTTATGAGCGCGCGATGGAAGCTGACGTTCGATCCCTGGTACGTCAAGGAATGGGGACGCATCGGCTGGGATCCGAACATGCTGCCGCGTATCGCGAGCGTCCAACTTGCGTGCGTGGTGCTGTATCTCATTCCGCAGACGTCGGTGCTCGGCGTCGTGCTGATGACTGGCTATCTCGGTGGGGCGATCTCACAGTACGCGCGCATGCAGGAGCCGTATCCGATTCTCGTCCCGCTGACGACGTGTCTCTTCGCGTGGTTCGGACTTTATCTGCGCGAGCCGCGACTGTGGACGCTATTGCCGTTCCGCAGAACGTCCACGTCCGTCAGTTCTGCCGCAGCAACGGTGCCGGATCGATTCTGAGCACGCGACGCGCGGGGAGATAGCACGCCGCCATCGCCACCAGCGCGAGGCCGAGTGCGGCGGCGCCGAGTGTCGGGGCGTCCCACGGAGAGATGTCGATCAGCAGACCGCGAACCATGCTGCCCACCGCATAGACCCCGGGCGCTCCCAACACGAGACCAATGCACACGAGGAGTGCTCCCTCGCTGAGGAGCAACCGCATGACGCGGCCGTGCGTGGCGCCGAGCGCGAGGCGCACAGCCAACTCGCCACGCCGTCGCGTGACCGAGCCAGCGACGACGGCAAACAGGCCCACCGCGACGAGCAGAAGCGCTCCAATGGCGAGCCCCGCAATCACCACCGCGCTGATGCGTTCGCGGCTCCGCTGGTCGGCGACGATCTCGTCCATCGTCAGCATCGCGGAGACTGGGATGCGTGGTTCGATCCGCCGGATGACGCCGCGTGCGTCCTGAATCAGTGCCTGTGGCTCTCCAGTCGTTCGGATGACAAAGAACCAGTAGCCGCGGCTCCCGTAGTCCTCGGCGCGGACGAAGATCTGCGGCCGGCCGTCCTTATCGAGATCATGGAGTCTCGCCTGGTCCACGACGCCGACGATGGTCACCGAATCCTTGTTGAAGGTCATCGTCGTCCCGAGCGGATTGCTGTCGGGAAAGAACTGCTCGGCGAGATGCCGATCGATGAGCGCTTCACGGACGCCGGGCTGTCGTGCCTCAGAGAATTCGCGTCCAGCCCGCAATCGCATTCCCATCGTCTTGATGTATCCCGTGCGTACGTGAACCCGATCGACGAGCGGACGATCGTGCTGCTCGTCGCCCGTGTTGCCAGGCGCTCCCGGAAACCGAACGGTGTTCATGCTCGCCCCGCCCGAGAGCGGCAGCGTTGACGAAGCGCTGACGCTGGTCACACCGGGAAGCGCTCGCAGCGCCGCGGTCGTGCGGTCGAGGAACGACATCGCATCGGGGTTCTGGGGGAAGACGATTGTGGAGAGTCTCAACGTGAGGACGTGGTCAGAAATGAATCCTGGATCCGCAGCAACCAGCCGCTCAAAGCTACGTACTACGAGTGCGCCCGCACTGAGCAACACCAGCGACAACGCGATCTGTAAGGCGATCAGACTGCGGCGCATTCGACCGGCGCTCGCACTGCCGCGAACCATCGTCGCCGACACCAGAGAGCTCAGTGAGATTCGCGCAGCCCACGCCGCTGGAACGGCGGCGGCCATCAGGCCGATCAGCGTCCCGACGATGATGACTGTTGCTGCCATGCTCCAATCGAAGATGACGGCTTCGCGGCGCGGGAGATCCAGTGGTCCGACGTCGAGCAGCAACCGAGTTCCCCAGACGCCGATGAGCGCCCCCATCACGCCCCCGGTCACGCCAAGCAGCGCGCCTTCGAACAGGCCGGCGCGCAGAATGGCGGGGCCGCTCGCGCCAAGTGCTCGCGAGATCGCGAACTCTCGTTCGCGTTCAGAGGCTCTGGCGAGCAACACCGAGGCGAAGTTCACGGCGAGCACCAGCAGCAGGAACGAGCCCGCGGCAGCAAGCGCGAGGAGCGCGGGCCGGATTTCCTCGATCAGATCCGCCTGCAGGCCAACCGCGTAGAATCGCAGGCCACCCTTGCGATTGACCGCAAAACGCTCCACCCACGACTGCCCAACGCGCTCGACTGCCTGCTCAACCTGCTGCGCCGAGGCGCCACGACGCGCACGAATCATCGTCAGCGCACTGAAGTTCTCCGGGTTTACCTCGGCGATGTCCTGTGGAGCCGGTTCGTAGACGTCGGGTATTTGCGACGGCCAGCATGTGAACGCGAACTCTGGTCCCATGACACCGACGACGGTGTGTGTGTCTGGTCCGATCCGCAGGGGTTTGCCGACGATTCCAGGGTCGGCGCCCAGGCGCTTCCACATGCTGTCGCTGAGCACGATAGAGGTTGGCCATCGGCCTCCCTCGTCTCGCCTGAATGCGCGGCCGCGCGCGGGCTGAACACCGAGCACCTCGAAGAGGTTGGCGGTGCTGATCATCACGTTGATGTGGAAGGCATCCCTGTTGTCGGCGGCAGGAATCGCGGCGTTCGCGCAGTTGAACGCCACCGCATCGTCGATGACGCCGCCCGCCTTCTGCAGTTCCACGACCTGGGGTCCGGACAGTTGGCCCGCTGTCACATTCATGTACGGAACGTCAGCCCAGACCTTGTAGAGATCGCCCGGATTCCGATAGGGCAGTGGCTCGAGCAGGATCTTGTCCACCGCCGTGAACACAACCGCGAACGTCCCGAGTCCGACGGTCAGTGTCGCGATCGTGGTGATCACGAACATCGGCGATCGCAGCAGGCGACGACGGGTGAGCTCGAGGTCGCGACCCCAGTTGCCGCTGCGCCGCCACGCGGCCGCCGGCCGCAGGCGTTCGCCGAGACCATTTCGCAGCGAGTCGATCAGCGCAGTGATCCAGAGACCGGCGAGACGGATTCCTCCACTCCGACTCAGTGCCGCGTGCGCACGATGCACGTAGGCGTCGATGAGCGCATCGCCCATTTCCTCGCGGAAGTCAGTGGGGTACAGACGCAGCAGAAGCCTGAACCAGCGCTCCGACCACGGCGTGTGAGTGTCGCCGTTCATGTCGTCTTCTCCAGCAGGCCGCCCAGCCTCGCCGCGCGCGTCAGCGCTTGCAACCGCCTGGCTTCAGCCTTCGCCACGCGCAGACCTTTATCGGTGATGCGGTAGTAGTTGCGGCGTTCGTCGCTGCTGTCTCTGTCTTTGACCGATAGGGAAGCGGCACCGATGAGCCCGCTCTCGGCCATGCGCGCCAGCGCGCGGTACATCGTACCGACGTCGGGCACGGTGCTCTCACCGCGAGCTTCGATGTCCTGAATGATTCCGTAGCCGTGCCGCTCGCCACTCGCGAGACTGAGAAGGATATGAAATTCGACCGGGCGAAGCGGCAGGAGCAGGTCAATGCGATCGCGATCGGTTCCCATGCGGTGCCTCTATGCGCGGCGCATATATGCACTGCACATGCCAAGGCAGTCAAGGGCAGATTGCCGCATGTTCAGCAGTCACGCGACGCGAGACGCGGCTGAAGCGGACACCGAGCGTCCCACGAACGGTCACTGTCCGTGGGAATAGCCGCTATTTGCGCGAGCTCTCGGCTTGTCGTCGATCGGTCAGCACCAGGAACAGACCATTGAGATCGGAGACGACGGCGACGCGGTATTGCGGCTGCGTGATGATGCCGTTGGACGCGACCGTTGACGGACCCGCGTTGCGCAGCGCAATCATCGCCTCGTCGATATTGCGCACCGTCAACTGCAGCCGCGCCGCGCCAGGATCCTGGATGCGTGCCGCGAGGCGATGACGACCGATGCCGGACACTTCCAGGAACTCGAGCCGCATTCTCGTCCCCGGCAGTGTTGCCCCCGCCAAGCGCACCTTCGCAGTGCTGTTCTCGCCGATCACGTTGCCCAAGGCCGCGTTCGTGACCGTCATCTCTGTGAACGCCAGGCCGAAGGCGTCCTGATACAGGTGCAGCGTACGTTCGAGATCCTCAACGGTCACGCGCACCCAGGCGCCGATGACGTTCACGTCGGCCGCGGCTGTCGTCTGCGGCAGCGGATCGAGCTGCAACAACTCGACGAGATGTGCACCCGGGACGGTGACCGTCATCGCTTTTGCCGAGCCGCCGTACACCGTCACGCGCCTCGCAGGCTCGTGTGATGACGACGGAAGCGCCCGTGCTGCAGTGTCGAGGTCACGCACCAGCAGCACGAGTGTCGTCGTCCCTGGATCCTGCACACGCATCGGGTGTGTCTTGCGATCGATATTGCGATGTTCCACTGGTTCGACGAGAAGTGGCGTCGCCGGCGGTACCGCGCCCGGCACCGTCGCGTAGGTGAATCGCATCTGCGATCGCGGTGCCTGTCCGCCATGCAGGTCGTAGTGCCAGGCCTCTTCGTCCCATGCATACGAGTCGCCCTTCTCGGGCGGCGGCGCTTTCAGTCCGAGAGTTGCGTAGAACTTCATGACGGCGTCGACGTTCTCGACAATCGGGCTATACGAGCGAGCGCCGGTGACGAGCGGACCGTGGTCGCTCGGCGCAGGCGACTGCAGCGAGGCCGGGGCGGGAACGACGAGTGCGACAGCGGCAAACAGAGAGAACAGACGCATCAGTGTGTCATCGCGTACACGAGCACGTTGACCGCTACGCGATACCCATCAATCGAGAATTTGTAGAAGTAGCCCGGGTCTTCACCTTCGCGCTCCCACGAGTCACTGACGTCGGTGTTGTGCGTCATGAAGACCATCACGCGGCCGTTGGCATCTGAGATGCCGCGCGCGTGCACCTGCGCGCTGTCGGCGCCGCGCTCCGACGTTTGCCCGCTGCCGAGCCAGATGCCCGCGGCAGGAATTTGCGGTACGCCCTCGAGATCGAACATCGTGTGATAGATCTGATGCGTGCGCGGCAGATCGACGATGGCGTATTGGTCCGCGGGAAAGACCTTGCGAATCTCCGCTTCCCAGATGTCCCAGGCGTACGAACCCCAGAAGTCATCGACCCAGAGGAAGCCGCCCTTCAGCAGATAGGTTCGGAGCCGGGCGGCATCGTCTGCGGTGAAGAACAGTCGGCCCACCTCCTGCATGATGATCACCGGGCACTGGAACAACTCATCGCTGGTCAACTGCACGATCAGGTGACGTGGCTGGCCAGGGGCATCAAAGGCCACATCGATATTGGTCAGCTCTGACACCCGGATCGACAAGTCGATATCCGCAAGCGGGTAGTCGGTGAGCCAATTGCCGCCGTCGCCGCGCGGGTGCGGGCGATAGACGGCGCGGCAGTAGTGGAACTTGCCATCGTAATCGCTCGGGCGGGCCAGGTGGGCCTGGGGGCTCGTGTCGCCGAAGCGGCCGAATTGCGCCGTCGCAACGCTGGCGATGAATAACGCTACGGACACCAGGACGAAAGTCCGGAGCCTCATCGGCATACTGTAGCTGAATTGACGATTGACGATGTGCGATTGACGAATTGACAATCGTCGGTCGTCATTCGTCGATTCGATGGAGCTCATCCTACGCCGCGCGCTCGAAACGGGGTCGCCCGACGACCTGCGGGCCGTCAGCGACTGGTGGTCGTCGGGTCTGTATACCCGAGACGTCGATCCCGCCGTCGCGCGAACGCTGGTTGACCGCGGCGCGACGTTGACGGTGCACGCCGCCGCGGGGCTGGGGTTCACCGATCATCTGGCGCGCATGCTCGACGCCGATCCGTCGCTCATCGACGCGAAAGGCTGCGACGCATGCACCCCGCTGCATTTCGCTCGCGACGTCGCGACCGCACGATTGCTGCTCGATCGCGGCGCGCGCATCGAAGCCCGCGATGAAGACCACAACTCCACACCCGTGCAATGGCTGATTCGGGACGGGCGGGACGTCGTGCGCTTTCTCCTCGACCGGGGCGCGACGCCCGATATCTTCCTGGCCTCTGCACTCGGCGATCGCGAACTCGTCGCGCGGCTCATCGACGCGAACCCGCGTTCCGTCGGGTATCGGATCGGACGGGCACCCGACTTCCCGCCGCTTGGCTACAACAGTCGCGGCGGCACGATCTATCAGTGGACGCTCGCGTTCAATTCGTACGCGCACCAGATCGCGCTCCTCAACGGACACGCCGACGTCTTCGAGCTGCTCTGGGCGAGGAGCGACGACACAACGCGTCTGCTCGTGTCGTGTGTGCTCGGCCGGCGCGCTGACGCCGAGGCCATCGTCGCCCGTCATCCAGGGATCGTCGCGTCGCTGCCGTCTGAAGATCTCGAGCTGCTGCCGAAGTACTGCTGGGAGACGAACACCAACTACGACGCGGTGAAACTGATGCTCGATGTCGGCTTTCCTATCGCCCATATCGAGCGGAGTCACGGTTACACGGCTCTCCATAATGCCGCGTGGGCGGGATCAGGCGACCTCGTCGATTTGCTGATCGCGCGCGGCGCGCCTGTGGACATGGTTGACCCGACGTATGACGCCACGCCCCTTGGCTTTGCCATGCACGACTGCCTGGTCGCGAAGCGTCATCCGGAAGGCGAGTTCGGTCGCGTCGCGAAGTCGCTCATCGAAGCGGGCAGTCCGTGGGATGCGCTCGACTACCCGACCGGCGACGCGCGTCTCGACGATGTGTTCATGGAGTATCTGCCGCATCGCGTCGACGGCGCGGCGATTCTCGGCGACCAGCCGCTCGTGTTCCGGTTGCTTGGCGACAATCCGTCGGCAGACACGCTCGCGCACGCGCTCGCCGGCGCGGCGAAAGGCGGGCACAGTGCGTTATGTCGAGGGCTGATGGCCCGCGGCGCCAGCGTGAACGGTGTTGCCGGACGCGATCAATCGACGCCGCTCATGTACGCGCTCAGAGGATCGGCGGCGCCAGCGTCTGGTGAGATCGTCCGCCTGCTGATCGAGGCGGGCGCCGATGTGGGCGTGAAGAATCGTTACGGCACGCTCGCGTTACATGTGGTGGTGTGGAGCGGGGCGAGTCTCGACACGGTCCGCCTGCTGCTGCGTTCGGGCTCGTCCACCCACATCGACATCAAGAATCAGTTCGATTACACGCCCGCTGGCATCGCCGAGGAAAAGGGTCGCCACGATCTCGTCGCGCTCTTCCGTGCGAACGCAAGACCGGATTAGCTCCGTGGCCCCTTCCGCACCGCTTACGTGTCGTCGGGTGGACAGCGGTTCCTGCTCAATTCACTCCGACAGAATTCCCAGGTCTCCTCGATCACGGTGGTGCTGAACGCCGTGCCGCGGTGAGTCCCGCGTACCTTGCACTGTGCGCGCGTGCCGGGCGAGACGACGGAACGCAGGCACGATGCTGGTGACGCTCGACGCGCCCACACCGACCAGTAACACGATCGCGACGATGTCCCACAGCGGGCGGTAGCGATACAGGAACGCGAAGTCCAGTCCGTGAAGCCCGTAGTAGCCCCACCGGTTCGCGCGATCGACGCGCTCGGCTTTGTAGATCTGACCAGGAGCGAACGTGAGATACAGCCACGTATCCGCGGCATCGTTGTAGCGCACGCGCAAGACCGGCAGCGGCTTGGCCATTCTCGGCAGCCCCGAATCGAACGACGACACGGTCGTGTAGTAGTAATCGTCGTACTCGAACAGCAAGAACGCATCACGAATCGACACGCCCGGCATCGCCGCGTGCGCCACGCGCCTCATCGTGTCGTTGTCGAATTGCTCGAAGACACGATCGGGACGTTGCAATGAGACCTGCACCGGTTCGCCATCGGGAGTCGGCGTGATGAAGTCCATACCGCTGCGGCTGCTCCACTGACCGAGGGTGTCCGGCGTCGGTGGCCGATAGGAGATCAAGTACGGCTCCTGACCGAACTGCAGCAGTTCGAGTTCCTTCGGCGCAAACGACGCCGACACGGTCGAGGCGGCCGTGCGCAGAGTGTCCAGCGTCAACGCCGACAGATTGATCACCGCTCCTTCGCCCTGCACCGAGCGCGCGCCTTGGGCGATCTGCTGCGGCGAGTACCGCGATTCGCGAATACCGGGAATGACGTCGAGGGAGACGAGACCGCTGAACGTCCAGGTGATCGTGAAGATCCCGAACAGCAGTCCCGCATAGTGATGCCACTTCATCCATCCCGTGTACGGCGAATGTGACGGGATCCGCTTGTGCCGGAATCGCGGAGTCAAGCCGTAGCGCCACACACCGACGACGGCGCCCGTCAGGCACATCGCGAGTCCGATCCAGGACACCCACTGCAGCAGTGCGCTCCACCACGACTGCTGACGGAAGAAAAAGAACGTGTGCGTGATGTATCCGAAGAGTCCCAGCATGCGGGTTCGGCGATCGCTCTTCATCACGGCTTCGCCGGATCGCGCCGAGACGTAGTACTCCGTCCTTGCCGCATCGTCGAGAGCGATGCGATGCATCGGGAAGTGTGTCTGCATCGCCGGCAAGCGTGTGTAGGTGTCGGGCCGTTCGAGGTAGGCGTCGTAGCGCAGTGTGCGCTGTTCGGGCAGGTAGCCACGCAGCCATGCGAGCGCGCCAGCTCGATCGAGAGGCTCGACGGGCGTGCCGGTGTCGGCGTAGATCAGTGTCCACCGCCCGAACACGCGACCGGTGTTGAAGCGATACACCGGCCGATTCCCGTGCATCGAGATGCGCAGGCGCCGCGGCGGATCCGTGAACGCCGCGGCCGCCTCGGCCGGGGTGACGCGAATCGTGGAGAGATCGAGCGGGGGCAGTCGCATCAGCCGCTCGCCAGCCGTCAGGTGCGGCACGCCGGCGTACATCAGGATGACGCCGGAGACGCACCACGTGACGAAGACCGCGCCGACACCGATCCCGAGCCATCGGTGCGAGTAAATCAGGAGCTTCCGCCAGTCGAGGAGCTTCCGAATGCGCATCCGTAATTCCGCGCGAATTATGTCAGAAGCGAATTGACGAGTCTTGGATTCTGCATCTCGCGTCGGCCCACAGTACAATCCCGCTTCCGCATTCTTAGTTGGGCGCGTCCGCGTGGACGCGCCACTGGGCACGTTCCTCTGGACGTGCCGGCCTCACGATCAAGGAGGAGTGGTTGTGGTGAAGAAATTGGCGTTGGTCACACTCTGCGTCGCGGCGCTCGGGAGCAGCGCCTGGGCGCAGGACGCGAAGGCGGTGATCGCCAGCGCGAAAAAGGCGTTGGGCGATCCGACATCGGTCACCTATTCCGGATCGGCCAAGGACGTGTCGTTCCAGCAGTGCGGCGCCAACAAGGCGCAGATGAACTGTCAGGGCACGCACGATCCCATGCGGCCCATCGACAACTACGTCCGCGTCATCGATCTCAGCGCGCCCGCAACGCGTCACACGGGCGACACGAACAACATCGGGGCCGGCGGCTCGACGACGATCACGCCCGGCAAGTTCTTTCAACAGACTCCGCCGCAAGCGGATACTCCGCAAGCATGGGGGCAAGCCGTCGATCTCTACCTCACGCCGTGGGGCTTCCTGAAAGGCGCCGAGGCCAACAACGCGACTGCCAAGAAAGACGGCAAGTTCACCGTGCTCTCGTGGAGTCCCGCGGTCAAGGCGGCGTCAGGCAAGGCCTATACGGTCAACGGCTATGTGAACGGCCAGAATCAGATCGAACGGGTCGAGACCTGGCTCGGTGAAAACATCATGGGCGACATGCACATCGTCGCCACCTACTCCGGGTGGAAGGATTTCGGCGGGGGCGCGATGGCGCCGGCGAAGATCGTCCAGACGCGCGGCGGCTGGCCATTCTTCGAAGTGAACGTCACCAGCGCGAAGCTCAATCCTCCGGACCTCGCGTCGATCGCGCCGGCACCTGCACCGCCGGCCGGACGCGGCGGGCCTGGCGCGGGCGCGCCTCCGGCAGGTGGAGGCCGCGGCGGTGCGCCGCCAGCGCTGACCGTCACGACCGAGAAGCTTGGCGACGGCGTCGTGCGCCTGACGACCGGCGCGGGGAGCTACGACTCGATTCTCGTCGAGTTCAAGGACTACGTGATGATGCTCGAGGCCGGGCAGTCTGAGGCGCGTGGGCTGGCCTACATCGCCGAGTCGAAGAAGCTGTTCCCGAACAAGCCGATTCGCTACGTCTTCAACACGCACCCGCACTCGGATCACACCGGCGGCCTGCCGCCGCTCGTCGCCGAGGGCGCGACGATCATCACGTCGAAGAACAACCAGGAGTTCTTCGAGCGGGCGCTCAACACCCCGCGCACGCTGCTCGACGACACGCTGGCAAAGAACCCGAAGAAGGCGAAGGTCGAGGGCATCGGTGAAAAGAAGGTCTACACCGATGGCACGCGAACCGTGGAGTTCTACCACGTGCCCGGAGCGCCGCACTCGAACGGCCTGATGATTGCGTATCTGCCGAAGGAGAAGGTGCTGCTGCAGGGCGATTTCACCGTGACGCCGGGGCAGCCCGCCAACGATCACGTGAAAGCGCTCGCGCCCGTGCTCAAGAAGCTGAACCTGCCGTTCGAGCGGTACGTCAGCGTGCATACCACCGCAATGCCACAGACCGCGGCTGACTTCTGGGCCGTGGCCGGGAAGTAGATCGGTCCAACTGACGATGGACGATTGGCGATTGACGGATTGATTGAGGTATTCCTCAGTCCGTCAATCGTCCTTCGTCAGTCGTCAATGTCACCGCGTCAGCGAATCGATCTCCGCAAGTTCCTCAGCGTTCAGTTTCCAGTTTGCGGCGGCGGCGTTCGCGCGGATTTGCTCCGGCGACGTCGCGCCGGCGATCACCGAGGCGACCTGCGCTCGTGACGC
>AR_comb_assmDRAFT_10071258_pt1 | contig 13910 bp, 10 predicted proteins | sample ArasoioldDNA_FD_10543 | JGI IMG/M metagenome (IMG submission 10543) | reverse complement strand
CAGAACTATGACCAGTGGTTGTTCACCTTAGGCTATCGGTTTGACTCCCGACAGAAGGCAAAAAACCAGTGATTTGGCATAGCAAATGCACTGTATGGGCCGTGAGACTCCTAGCAATCGCAGCAGTAGTATGCGTGGCCGTAAGTGGAGCCATAGCAGCAACTACGCCGCTTGAGGACATCATCGGGCGGGCGAACGACCAGGTATCCAAGTTCGTCGAGCAATTTTCGGAAGTAAAATGTACCGAGCACGTCACCCAGGAGAAGTTTAAGGCCGATGGCAAGGTCGAACTGAAAGAGGATTCGACCTACGATTATCTGGTTATTCTGAGCAATGCTACAGGCGAGATTAGTCTGGACGAATCGCGCCTCGCCGTACACGAAACCAAGAAGGACGAAAAAAAACGCATTTCCATGCTGGTAAGCAATGGATTCGCTACTCTGTTCCTGGTTTTCCATCCCTACTATTCTTCGGGGTTTCAGTTTACGGACGTAGGCGAGGAATCGATCCAGGGACAGACGTTTCACAAGATTCAGTTTAAGCATATCCCGGGGATGCGTTCGCCGGCCGCGCTCGCATTGCGCGGTCGTGAATATCCGCTGGAATTGGCGGGTGTTGCGTGGATCGACCCGAAAACAGGAGTGATCGGCCGGATTGAGGCGGGCCTGGCGAACGGCATGGGAGATATCGGTTTGAAGAGTATGCGTTCGCAGGTGGAATTCGCGCCCGTTCCGTTCCGGGATACGAAGGACGTTTTCTGGTTTCCCGCGCAAGCGAGAGTGGAGGTAGAAACGCCGCGCCAGCACTGGCGCAATACTCATAACTTCACGGATTACAAGAGATTCTCTGTAAGTACGGAAGAGAAAGTTGCTACGAAATGAGTGCTAATGCTTCAGTCGCTACTGCGGTAGCGCCGTCTCGAGATACCGAGCGCGGCCATCGCTCACGGGTAGCGGCTGGCTATGTTCTGTTTGCGACCCTAATTATCGCGTTGACCGTCTATGGGTTCGACTATTACACCCTGGGCTCAGGCGATCGGCCATTTTCCCCCAAGCACATTGCCCTCAAACCCAGTGGCACGATTGGAATAAAGCTGGGCTTCTTGGGGCTTGCGATGTTCCTGATCATCTTCCTGTATCCATTGCGCAAGCATTGGGGATGGCTGATGAAGAAGGGAAATTCACGGCATTGGCTGGATTATCACGTGATACTGGGGATTTCGGCTCCCTTCGTGATCGCGTTTCATTCCTCATTCAAGTTCCGCGGTTTTGCTGGAATGGCGTTTTGGATCATGTTTGCGGTTTCGGTGAGCGGGATCGTGGGACGGTACTTATACGGCCAGATTCCACGAAACCTGAAAGCTGCACAGTTGACGCAGAAGGAATTGCAGGAATTGCATCAGAAGTTCGCCGGTCGCCTGACTGAACAGCGGCTGATCTCTGCGGCTGATCTGCGCGCCTTGCTCACCTTGCCAAGCCGGGAGCACATTCAGGAAATGAACATATTGTCCGCTTTGGGCTACATGTTCGTTTTGGATATTGCGCGCGCTTTTCGCGTGGCTCGGCTGCGGCGGCATGCGCTCGGATTCGGAGCCAAGGTACAAACGCTGGGTGGTTTCCTGAGCACCGGGAATCGTCATCTCGAGCAAGCTATCGTCGCAGCCCGTGAGGACGCTGCGCTAACGAAGCGAATTCTTTTCCTCAAGCAGTCGGAGCAGGTGTTTCACTTGTGGCATGTAATCCACAAACCCTTCAGCTACACCTTCGCTCTGCTGGCCTTGATACATATCGCGGTGGTCTTCTGGATGGGCTATCGGTGGTAGAGTGGTAAGCGCTGTATGGATACACTGATAGCCTTTATCGTTGCAGTTGCTCTGACGCTGTTTTTCCTGCGCAAGTACTTCAAGGGTCTCAAGAAAAGAGACCAACTGGCTCGGGCAGCGGCGGAAAAAGGCAAGCTGTTCTCCGAAGGTCCCAAGGCCCAACACCCGCACATCGATAACAACTACTGCATCGGCTGCGCGACTTGTACGACCGTGTGCCCCGAAGGCGACGTGCTCGCGATGCTGGGCGGCAAGGCCGTCATTGTCAACGGCTACAAGTGCATCGGGCACAGCCTGTGCGCGGACGCCTGCCCGGTCGGTGCCATCACGATGGTGATGGCGAGTCCGAGCATGGGCGCCGACATGCCCGTGCTTTCCGCAGAGTGCGAGACGACGGTTCCCAACCTCTTCATCGTGGGGGAACTCGGCGGGTTGGCTCTGATCAAGAACGCTGTGAATCAGGGCCGGGATTGCGTGGATGTCATTCTGCAGCGCTTTACCGCGCGTGGCACAGCCCGAACCATGCCGGATGTTCAAGACATCGTGATTGTGGGAGCGGGCCCGGCGGGAATTGCGGCGTCGTTGCGTGCCATTCAACACAAAATGAAGTATCTGACGCTGGAGCGCGACGAAATCGGAGGCACCGTCGCCAAGTATCCACGGCAGAAGCTGGTCATGACCAGTCCAGTGGAATTTCCGATGTACGGGAAGTTCAAGAAGACTGAGCTTTCCAAAGAGAACCTGCTGGCCTTCTGGGACAAGGTTCTGCATCGCGCTGATTTCAAAGTCAGGACCGGCCAGAAAGTCGACGATATCAAGCGGGACGAAAACGGCATCTTCACCGTGATTACGCCCACTGACAAGTACCGCGCTCACGCCGTCGTTCTGGCGCTGGGGCGTACCGGCACTCCCCGAAAACTGGGTGTGAAAGGCGAGGACCTTCCCAAGGTGATGTACCGGTTGATTGAGGCCGACCATTACGTCAACAAGAAGATATTGGTAGTGGGTGGAGGCGACAGCGCGGTAGAAGCAGCCATGGGCCTGGCGCACCAGGTGGGAAACAAAGTCACCATGTCGTACCGCTCGGCGCAGTTCAGCCGCATCAAAGAGCGAAACGCTCAACGGATTGCCGACTGCATGAAATCCGGAAAGGTCGAGGTGCTCTTCAACTCCAACCCCGTGGAATTCAAAGAAGGGTCAGTTGTTCTTGATGTGCAAGGGCAGCAAAGAGAGCTCCCCAACGATTACGTGTGGATTTTTGCCGGCGGCACTCCGCCCAATGAATTCCTGAAGAAGATTGGCGTTGGATTTGGCGCGCGCGATATGACCCACGACGGCAGCCATGAGGCCAAGCAGGCGGTAGTCGAAAAGGGCAAGATGGCGGAGGGCGCCACAGGGGATGCGGCAAAACCGAAGCCGCGTATTCCGACCGAGGCCTTCGCAGAGTCCCGGCTGGGAATTCCAGGTGAGGATCAGGCCAAGGTTTCCTACAAGCTCGACGATGCGGCTAAGTACGTCGACAACGACGTCCTGGTGGTCGGTGGTGGTGACACAGCCATCAAGGCTGCTGTCGCGCTCAGTTACGGCGCGCGTAACCGGGTCACGTTGAGCTATCGGGGCGACCAGTTCCAGCGGGCTCCCGAGAAAAATCGAAATCTCATCGAGACCGCCGAGCGCGAGAAGCGTGTCCGCATTCTCAGGCACTGCCGGGTCGCGGCCATTACGGCGGATTCGGTGATTCTGGATGTCGACGGGAAAGCGGCGGAGATTCCCAATGACCGCGTGTTTATCCTGATCGACAGTGAAGAGACGGTGGAATTCGAACCTGGCGAAGAATCCCTGCGGCCGGTGACAGCGCTTCCGTAAGAGGCAAGCAGATTGCCCGCACCACACCTTCAGAAGCGCAAATCTCGAAGATAGTTGAAGCTGGTCCGGATGCTGTCGAAGGGCGAATTCGATTTGTCCTGTTCGACAAAGTAATGCTGAATTCCTGCCTTCTCTGACTGCGCAAAGATTGCCTTCCAGTCGATCGCATTATCAGCTTTGACTTCGGTGATCTCGCCACTCTTGGCTCTTCCCTTCACGTGCACAAGATGGAAGCGTCCCGGATAGCGGCTGAAATACGCGAGCGGGTCGGCCCCGGCATTAGCGATCCAGTAGAGATCCATTTCGAATTTGACGAGGTTGGGATCGGTGTTGTCGAGGAGAAGGTCGTAGGGCACTTTTCCGTCGACCTGAGGAAACTCGAAGGAATGATTGTGATAGGCGAACTGGAGACCTGCCTTGTGGGCTGCTTCTCCGGCTCGATTGAACATCTCGGCCATGCGCGGCCAGATGCCGGGCTGTTGGCGTGTCTTTTCATCGATGAATGAACATACGACGTACTGCTGGCCGATGACCTTGGCAGACTCCAGCACTCCCGGCCACTTGTCGCCCAGGTAACTGTTATCGAAATGCGCGCTGGGAGAGACCAGTCCCACACGGTCGAGCGAAGCTTTCACGCCTTTGGGAGAATGGTCGAAGTACCCGGCAAATTCGACTTCCCGATAACCCGTAGCCGCAACTTTGGCGAGCGTACCGTCGAAGTCTGTCTTCATCGCATCGCGGACTGTATAGAGCTGCAAGCCAATCTTTTCGATTTTGTGCTCGGCAGCCCATGTTAAGCGGCTGGCCAACAGACCTGCGCCGGTGACGGTTCCGAGAAACGATCTGCGATCCATGAGGGAGGCTCCTACGTGAGTTTCACAGCATAGCCTTGAGCTGGGTTTGGAGCAAATCTCGCGCGCTGCGGGATCGCAAACCACGACTGTTTGCTCCTGGTGTCCTGAAACTGAGATTCGCCTAATAAAATCGCGAGCACCTGTGCGCCTTCCACCAGCGCCCTCAGGGGCTAAGCCCAGATATGAAAGGGCGGAAAACGGCGCGGCTGGAACAGGCTACGGAAAAAACCCATACACCGTCAGCAAAGCGAACCTCAGGCGCTAACGCGCCGATGGATTTTCAACGGCTTACGGCACGAATAAATTCGTGCCCCTTCCCTTTGTTGTTGCAGCCAGCTTCCCTAAGCTCGGCCTCAGAATAGACTACTTAATCACCGCCATTGAGGCGGGCGCCGAATCGGTGCTGTTGGTTGAGATGGACGTCAAGACTCCCGTATCCGCCATAATCCGAAAAACCGTAATGTTGCTGGATGATTGGTTGCCGACAAAGAGGAACTTGCCTGTGGTGTCAGTCATGATAAACGAAGGCGCAGTTCCTGCTGCGTAGGGTGGAGCAGGAGTGGTCGTAATCGCCGTGGGCACCCCTGAGTTGGCATCAATCGTAAACGCATAAACGTTGTTACTGCTTTGGCTGGTCACGTAAAGATACTTGCCGGAGGAATCGACGACCAACGAAGTGAGGGGAGTGACGGTTGTGGAGGAGGTAACGACCCCATAGGGCGAGCCGTTCATCGCGGTCAGCGCGCCGGATGTGCCGTCCACGGTAAATCCGGAGAAATCGCCATCCAGCAGGCTGGCGACGTATAGGAATTTTCCGGATGGATCGAAGGCAATCCAGTTCGGTCCCTGACCCACATGAATCGGCGAGTTGGGAACGGAGGTCAGGCCGCCAGTGGAATCGACGGTAAATCCGGAAATGGAGGCGCTGCCCTGATTGGCGACGTAAAGCAACTTACCAGAGGGAGAAATGGCCAATCGTATGGGGCTGAAGCCCGTTAGCGTGGGCGCCGCAGTGGAAGGGGTGAGTGCTCCGGAACCGGAGTCGATGGAATAGGCGGTAATCGTGTTGGAGCCCGTGTTGGCGCAGAAGAGCAGGCTGCCGGCCGAATCCATCACCATCGATGCGGGATTATTACCCGTTGGAGTCCGGGGCGTGACTTCGGTGAGAGCGCCGGATTTTTCGATTTTAAAGAGCGAGATGTTGGCTTCACCAGCATTAGCGATGTAGGCAAACTTGCCGGACGGGTGCACGAGAACGGCTGTTGGAGAAATCCCCGTGGGGTAGGGCGATCCCAGGATCTGCGTGAAATTTCCCGTGCTGTTGTTGATGCGGAAGGCAGCGACGCCGCTGTTGAGCGGAGTGGTGACATATGCGGTCTGATGGCTGCTGCTGCCGCAAGCGGGCAGGAATAGCAACACAGCCAGGGCGCAGATCGCAAGACTGACTCTCGTGAACACCGTTCGGGCTCCTTTGCGCCGGGCATTCCCCTTGGGTGTGCACGGCGTAAGTCATTGGTGGATTGAAATAAAGCCCAGCCATTCTATTCCATCCATGGCGGAACCTGCTGAATTGGAAGCGCCTTGTGGGCGGGATGGACTGCAGCATTAGACGGGGACACTGGCGTTCGCGTTGCCTCGCTGGGACGGTGCATTGGGATCGGCGGCTTAGGTGGTAAGCAATCAGAGGGGCCCGCTCTACAGGGCGGAACGGCAAATCCCGCTTGAATCCGGCTCAAGTCGGGTTAAGATGTGGGTGCGGCACTGGCGTGTCTTTGGTGCTGCATCGCAGTTATTAGTTCCGGGTGTCAACTTCAGGTTCGACCTCCCCTCATAAATAGCAGTTTGCTGGTGGAACTCCGTCATGAGAAGGCTCTCGCTCGCATTGCGGCTTACACTTTGGTACTTCGCCGTTTTTGTCCTGGCAGAGTCTATCTTTGGCGTGGTCTGGCTTTTCCTGCGAGGACATCTCTCCGATGAGCAACGTTGGTTGCTCCTGTTTGCGCCCGTGCTGCTCTTGCTGGCCGGGGCTGTTGGCTATTGGCTGAGCGGAAAAGCGCTCGCTTCTACTGAACAGACACTCGACCGCTTGGAGACGGCACACGCTCGGGCGATCAAGTTCAATGCGGATGCTTCGCGAGAGGTGCGCATTCCCATTTGGCGCATCCGGACGATGGCGGAGCAGGCTCTACGACGATCGCAAGGGGACGAAGAATATCGCGAGGCACTTCGCCACATCCTCCTGGAAGCAGAGCGGACTGTCGCGATGATCGACGAACTGCTGTCGTTGACGCGCGCCGACCTGGAACGCGGGAGCCTGGACCTGCAACCGCTTGATCTGCGCAACACGTTAGTGGAGCTTGCCTCGGGATGGCGGCCGGTGGCAGGAGTACGGGGACTTCAGTTCAGCGAACGGCTACTGGACGCAGAACTGCGCGTGCTGGCCGATGAAGTAGCGCTGCAACGCGTTGTGAACGTTCTGCTCGACAATGCATTCAAGTACACGCCTGCGCCGGGCGGCTCGGTGCTGTTGTCAGCCGAGGCAAAGGGTGACCTGGCCGTGATTAGCGTGCGCGATAGCGGCATTGGCATCGCCGAGGAAGACCAGAAACGGATATTCGAGCGCTTCTACCGAGTGGAAAAGGCGCGCAGCCGTGAATTAGCCGGAGCCGGGCTGGGGTTGGCGATCGCACAGTCCATTGTGCAACAGCATGGCGGAAGGATTTCCGTAGAGAGTATACCGGGCTCGGGATCGATCTTTCGAGTGGAGTTGCCGCTGGCGGGAGCGAGGGTGAGGAAGGAAGTGGTGGCGGGGTAAAGGATGGCTTTGCACCTGACGCAGTGAAACTGCAAGAGGCAGACCGCAGCCGCTAAACCGCGAGTCCTTTGGCCCCGCCTTGTGGCACGACTGAACAGGATTGCGGAAAAAGTCATGCGCCGTCAGCAAAGCGAACCTCAGGCGCTAACGCGCCGACCGATTTTTAGCGGTTTACCGCACGAATAAATTCGTGCCCTTCCCCTTCTTGTATTGCTAAAGGACTATTTCCGCAGCCTTTGAAGTCGTGCCCTTACCGGATCGGCTCCCAACAGGAGTTTTTTCGCAGCCGATGAAAGTCGTGCCCTTCCTTGTTGCGACGAAGCTATGCTACTTAAGCGGGTGCGAAGATAGGACTGCTGAAGCAAGCCTTCTTAGGTGGCTCGCTCTGAAAAAGTCGTGTCGGGCTTTCGGTGAAAGCAGACAATTGCCAGACGAAGAAGCGCTGACATGGAACTTTCGCTATTGGCTTTGCAAGGGCATGGCGAGAGTTCGAAGTTGCCCTTGCGATGTGATGGTTCCAATTCCGCGAGCTTGCTCAAGCAGTTTCATTTGCGGATCGTCGCCGGGCGGCTCCTTGACGGTTTGTTCGGTATCGACCGAAAAAAGTTGGAAATCGCTAAAATCGTGCCGTCGCTCGTAGCGTCGGCCCCGATACTCAATGAAGAGGGAAGAGCTCTCGGGGAGCCAGAGCTGGAGGTGGCGCTTCTGAAACTCCACGGGGGCATAGGTGATAGCGAGATGCTCCAGTCGCAGACCAATCTGCGGAACAGGAGAAACCAGATCTGTTTCTATCCGCAAAACCTGGTAAGTGTCGGTGGTGATCCAGGCCCGGCCCTTGAACCTAGGCAGGTAGACCGATCGTCCGTAACGCATCGCATGAAACGCTTTAGTCTCGTCCCGTTCCTCGAAACGAATCTGCCATGCTGGCGATGTTTGTAGCTCGGTCAGCCCCTCACAACGAAAGTCGAAGTTCCCAATGTGGGTCGGGTGAAAAATCAATGCGAATGCTGCTGTGCTCGTATCCACCAGTGGCGGTGGCTGCTGGATTCCGCTACTTCGATATCGATACTCTTTGACGGTGGGATAGCCCGAGGAATTTTCTTCAATCTGTGCAACATAGTTTACTACTTGCGTCGCAGACCTATGACGCTTCCCATCCTTACCGATATCAATGTGATCGATGCGCTCATTGGCGCTGAAGCGCTGCAAGTTTTCAAGAAAGTCTTGTGAGTGCTTGCTTGTCTCTTGCAGAACGCGCAGGAGAGGACAAGGTGTATCGGTTCGTACCGGCGGGACCGCATCGTCAATATCCGGTGGTCCCCATTGACGCACCGAACGAACTGTCGTTGGCGAACCCGTCTCGGGGGCACTACCGGCGGCCGCAATCTTCCCGTCGAGCTTTGACAGGTAACGCTGTGCGAGAGCCATGTCATCAGGATTCTCGGCGTATTTCAGGAACTCCCGGAGGTGAGCAGCCTCGTTCCTCACGTCACCCTTCGCTTCATAAATCTGGGCTAACACAAACTGCAGCCGTGGTTCGTGATGACTTTTGTCCAGCCCTGCCGCTCTTAGTCCGCCTTTTTCGGCCGCGTCCAAATTGCCCAAATTCAAGTTAGCAGCGGCGTCGTACTCATACGCCAAGAAGTTTCTCGATGGCTCTCGCTCCAGGATATGGCCAGTAAATTTCAATACTTCATTCCAAGCATGCGCATGGGCTGCTATATCTGCCAAACAGAGATAGGCCGGTACAAAGCTCGGCGTCGCAACCGTGCCCTGAAGGCAAGCGTTGCGGGCTTCGTCCATCTTCTGCTGCGTGGCGAGCACCTGGCCTAGCGTTACCCAAGCCAGAGAGTAATTCGCATCGTGCTGAACGGCTTTGTGCAGGTGCCTCTCGGCGACCGCAATCTTTTTGCTTCTGATGGCTGAGCAAGCTTGCTGATACTCTTTCCTTGCTTTAGCCGCGACGCGCAACTGCTCAACGGCGATGGTTGGACTTTCCATAAGGTTTAAGGGTGAGAGAAGGCAGGCGTCGTCCTTCTCGTTAGTATTTCCCCTTGTCGGACTATTGTTGGCGGGGCCGTGAATGTTCACCCTGTCGAACGTGTCAGTAATGGGCTTTGGAATGTTGCTCACATCTGAAGCAGGAGCACCCGGTTGAGGCTGTTGGGCGTGGACAATGCGAAAAGTACCCAAGAAAAAAACGCCGACTAGCACAAGGCTTTGATCAGTTTTCAACGGGCACCCCCCACCAAGCTTCGGACGGCGACATTACGTCGACCGATCATAGCGCTATTTATTTCCGTCGCCAACAGTGTCGCGCGGCCCGACCTCGCCATTTCCCAGCTAGCTGTGATCGATCCCAACCCCATTGTCATCTATTACCACCGAGGGTGAGTGCGGGCATCATTGTCGAGCTGTAGCCCAAGGCTGGCACACGGATAGACCGCATAGGCTTTGAATTGAAGATGGGATTTTCCTTGGAAGCTGAGTCACGGCCAATTATCGGCTGCATCACTTGGGGCAGGTCGAGCTCGTGATGCAGCCTTGATTAAGTACTTCAATTGCCTATCATCGCGTCAGTGCGCGGGTTGTATGAGTAAAGAGACTTCCTCGCCAGAGGCTTTCTTTTGAATTAGCACCTTCTCCCGGCTGCTGCGAGGCAGCACAAGGCACTCATTGTCGCCGGACAAGAAGACCTTGCTCAGGAAGGATTCGTTTCCATAGCGGACAAATACAGCTTCGGGCTGGCGACTGTCATTGTGAGATTCACCTGGGATGGTAAACGTGAAGCGCCGTTGCTGGCCGTCATGGCTGGTGAAGGTGAGAATTCCAGATTGCTGCTCCTGTACTTCGTAGACGCCTGCTTTGAGTGTCGCATTGCCTACCACAAAATCGAATGGAACATCGATCAGGATCTGATCGGTGGTCTGCGCATGCGCCGGCACAATCGCGATCGCAAAACTCGACACACCAATAAGTCCCAACAACAACAACCTCAGTACACTCGGCATAGTTTTTCCTTTCAACATGGTCATGATGTACGCGCCGACACGTCTCCCGATGAATGACACCTACCTCGAGGGAATAATTCCGCGACCAGGCACTACATTCCAGAAGATCGGGATACTTCAGCGCATATCTGTTTGATTCACGACGGAAGGTTGAGTCGGTCAAGATTTGTCACAATAAAGTAAATGTTTGTACCTGGTGTCACGATTACTTAGGACGGACTCTAACCGTAGTGCGAGAGCTCGGTGGATAAATTAGGTGAAAGAGGCCTTTAATTGGATATTACTGTCGTAGGCTGGCTGGCGTCGGGATGGACGTCTTGCCGCCCCGGCGGGCGGGGACGCCCGCCGCTCCATTGTTCGACTTCCGGTTGGCTTCGCCTCTTTGCGACTTTACAATTTCGCTTACTCCGCCACCAAAAGACTCTCCGCAAACGGCCACTCCCGATCCACCCACTGGGCTTCGCAGCGGAAACCTGTGTCTTTCGCCATCTGCAACACTTCTTCTTTGGAATATTTGTGGCTGCTTTCCGTCCAGATGGTTTCATCGGTGCGGAAGGGGACGGAGAAACCTGCAGCTCCGATGGTTACCGTCTGGGCACGTTTGGAGCGCAAGTGCATCTCGATGCTTCGCGCCTGGGCATTGAATTTGGCCAGGTGCTCGAATTGATCGAGTGCAAAGTCGGCGTCCAGTTCGCGATTGATGCGGGCCAGCAAGTTGAGGTTGAAGGCTGCCGTCACTCCCAGCGGGTCTGCGTAGGCCTCGACTAACTGCGGGATCGGCTTCAACAGATCGGTGCCCAAGAGCAGAGCGTCTCCGGGGAGCAGAATCTTCCGGATACTCCGCAGGAACTCGAGTCCGGCGGGAGGATCGAAGTTTCCGATGGTGCTACCAAGGAATAGCACAAACAGACACTGATTCGTGTCGCGGCGCTCGGCGACTTCGGCGAGTCCGTCAAGATATTCCCGCTCGAAGCCCAGAATGCTGATGCAGTCGATATCGCCTAACTCGCGCTTGCACATGGCTAATGCTGTGGGCGAGATTTCGATTGGATGATAGGCCGTGGGTTGACGGCGGGCGAGGGCCCGCAGGAGCCAGCGGGTTTTCTTTCCGCTCCCGCTGCCAAGTTCAGCGACAGTAATCGGCATGGGCAGGCGCTCGACGATTTCGTACGCGTTGCGCAAAAGCAGTCGTTCGTCGGCACGCGTTAAGCCGTATTCCGGAAGCACGCTGATCACTTCAAACAGAGCCGAGCCGACATCGTCATAAAGATATTTCGACGGCAGTTCCTTCTGCGGCTTGGTCAATCCGGCGCGGACGTCGGTGGCAAATTCCGGGACTGGCTGGGTGGCGACGGCGTGGATCAGCATGCAACGGCTCCTTCGTTCTTGCGCTCTTGCGAGCTGGTTCAGCGGCTCACGCAGCGAAATCCTGCGTACACGTACGGATAGTGTGGTTGAAACCAGTTACGGAACGAGCGGCGCAGCATGCAGGCGGCGGTGCGGGCGGAACCGCCTTTCATGACGAAGTGTCTGCTATCGAAGAAATCGGCGGAGTAACTGAGATAGAACGGGAAGGGTTTGAAGCCGGGAAACGGGGAGAACAGCGTGGAAGTCCACTCCCAACCATTGCCTGCCATGTCCATGAGGCCGAAGGCGCTCTGGCCTTCAGGATAAGCTCCTACGGGCGTGGGATCCCAGCGCTGAAAGTCAAAGTTGCCTCGTTTCGCGGTAGGCGAATCAGCTCCCCAAGGATAGGCACGCTCGTCTCCGCCTGGAGTTCCGTACGCGGCGCGCTGCCATTGAGCTTCCGTAGGCAGCGCCTTCCCTGCCCAGAGCGCGTAGGCGCTTGCCTCCGCGTGGCTTACATAGACCGGCCAGTCGAGGGGGAGCGGCACCTCGTCGAACATTGTGGTCAGACACCAGGCGTCTGCACGGCGACGCCAAAAGCCAGGATGCGTAACAGCGTGCTTGGTCTTCCAATCCCAGTCGGCGGGTTTCCAATAGTCGCGATTTTCGTATCCGCCGGCAATCATGAAATCGAGATATTCCGCGTTCATGATCTTGCACTTGTCGATAGCGAAGGCGGGTACATCGGCCTCGTGCTGCTCGTACTCGTTGTCCCATCCGAAACTTTCCCGATCGTCGTGGCGAAGGCCGAGGGTAACGCGACCGGCCGGAATCTGAACCATCCCTTGCGTCGCAGGACGCGCCACCAACTCAGGCTTGAGCTGCGTACGCACTTTACGGTCGAGTGGCAACTGGTGAAACATGTAGGCCAGCGTCTCGGCATGCATCAGGCGATGCTCGATGGCTACCTGCAGCAATAATGGGAACGGGAATTCCGGTCTCTCGGACCCGGACGGCCCGGACAATTGAGACTGAAGACCATCGTCCAGCGTGCCCCGAACGCGGTTCACGTATTCCCGGACGTCGCCCAGAGCCGGCCAGTCTTGTGGCTGGTCGCTGGGAAGCCCGCCACCGACGGGATCAATGCCGAAGGCAAAAAGGCGATCGTATTCGGGGTGCAGGGCATCGAGACGGAACATGCGGTCCCGTAAAAGATTCCAATCGAATGCTTCCAGATGACCAATGTAGAAGACGATGCGATGGCGCTCCGGAATAGGCCTCTCGTAAAGGGAATCCGGACGCACCACTTCAAAGAGCTGATCGGTGAGGGTTCGGGCCTGATTCAGGCGTTCCAGCAGTTCATGCCGGAGGTCGACTTCGTTCTGCGCTGCGAGCATTTGGGCTGGCCTCCCAGTCGTCAGGCTTCCACATAAGATGCCGCGTTATGGGAAACGGCTCAGCTCTTAGGGCGTTTTTCGATGGAGGAGTTCAGGCTTCGAAGTTAAGGGGCGCACTCGAGCTATCTTCCAAGAAGAAAATGGTTTACGGACCAATGAGGCATTCGGATGTTTCGGAAACGACGACCGCCCGGAGGATGGTTCGGGGTGGAGGGATCCCTATTTTTGCTTGAACTCGACCCAACCGCGCGTTTTTCCGAAATCTACGTTGATTTCACACCGCTTAGGCCCTATATGGCCAAAGTAAAGGCCAAGCCGGTCGGCTGGAGTGCTGAGTTGCCCTGTTTCCATAGGTGCGCGAGCGAGATCGAGTTTCTCGTCGTACTTGGCGACGACCTCGGTATTCTTGCTCACGATCATGGTCCATTCCTTCTTGGCGGGAATGATGTACATCGTGTACCCACCCAAAGGAATGGTGCTGCTACCTAAGGTCAGATCGCTCTCGGTGAAGAACGTTATGGCAGCACCTCCCGGGACAAGCACCTTCCCCACGGGTGGTCCATCGGTTTTCCCGGCAGGGATCGGGTTGTACCGAGCGGTGATTTGCTTGCCGTCGTCGAAGGTGCAGATGGCGGTCTCGGTGGATTGCTCAGCGACGGCCTGCTGCGCCGCTGCGAAGGGGGCCTGTATCAAGACACTCAAAACAATCGTACAGAACGGGACTGCACGCATGGCAGTGTCTCCGCACACAATGTTATCGGGCACATCATCGCAAAAACAGGCCCTAAAGAGAACCCC
>AR_comb_assmDRAFT_10380898_pt1 | contig 13912 bp, 20 predicted proteins | sample ArasoioldDNA_FD_10543 | JGI IMG/M metagenome (IMG submission 10543) | reverse complement strand
ATCGAGGGCGGGTGGCGCTACGTCGTCGTCATGCCGGCGCCCACGCGGCCGCCGCATTGACGCCGCCCCAGCGGGCCGCGCCCGGCCGCTAAACTTGCTAACCATCCCGCTAAAGATGGACGCGAATCTAATAGGTCCGCGTGTTCCCTTACGGGAGGTATATCAGGCGAGAAAAGAGCCCGGTTTCATTGGTAGAATGGCCTCCGTAGGCTCTTATAGGTTGTTAGAGGACACGCGCCTCCGTTGGGCGGACATACCAAGATTCGCACTTGGGGCCGCCTTCCGCACAACGCGGTTTTCGCCAATGAATCCAAGAGAAATTGACCTGCCACCCGCACTCGCGCAGCCCGAGTTGCTAATTATTTTGCTAGACCTATGCCAAGCGTTCGTATATCCCTATGGGTCGCTATGGGTCCTCGCCGATGGCCGGCGGCCCCCCTACGGAGAGAGCAGAGGCATGGCACAGAACGGCACGATCCTGAAACGCGGCGGCAGCTACACCGCGATCTACAGCGACCCCAAGCACCGGGACGCCCGGGGGCGCAAGAAGCAGATCTGGCGCTCCTTCCCCACGCGCGACGCCGCCGACGCCTTCCTCGCCTCGAAGCTGGGCGAGATTCGCAGCGGCCACCACATCGCGCCGACGACGGATACCTGGGGCCAGCTCTTTGAGAAGTTCGACGCGAGCCACATCGAGCACCGCGTGAAGATCGGGCGCCTCGCGCCCTCGACCGCGTCGAGCTACCGCAGCGTCATCCGCACCCACCTGGAGCCGTACTGGGGCCACTACAAGGTCCTCGACATGAATCGCAAGACCTGTCGTGCGTGGGCCGAAACGCTCACCGCCACCCGCGAGGACGGCGAGCCGCTCTCCAACAAGTCGATGGCGAACATCATCAATCTGATGTCGACCGTCGTCGAGTGGGCCAAGGTCAACGAGCTGGTCACGGCCAACTGGGTGTCCGACGCGAAGATCGACCGGCCCGCTACCCTGGCACTGACGGAGGAAGAGGAGATCGCCAAGTTTCTCACCGAGGACGAGATCGACCGGGTGCTCAGCTTCATCCGCGCCGCCGGGCCGACGACGCCGCGCGTCATCGCGGCGCTCGGGCTGCTCGCGGGCCTGCGCCGGGGCGAAATGGCCGGGCTGACGTGGATCGGCGTGAAGTGGGACGAGCGCAAGCTCCGGGTCACGCAGGCCGTCTCGGACGGGGTCCTGCGCACGCAGCCGAAGTCGGAAGCCTCCCGGGCGCTCATCGACATTCCGGCCACGCTGCTGCGCCTGCTGCGCGACCACAAGGCGAGCCAGGAGGCCGAGGGGCGCTCCACGGCGCCGGGCGCCTTCGTGCTACAGAACCCGGTCGGCAAGCTGGCGACGAAGATGTTCTTGCCGAACGAGCTGAGCGAGTTCTATGACGTCCACGTCCTGGCGGCGCTGAAACTCCGCGACTCGGCCACGCCGCATTCGCTGCGCCACACCTACGCGAGCATCCTGATTAACCAGGAACCGAACATCAAATACGTCTCGATGCAGCTGCGGCACGCCAACATTCAGATCACCCTCAACACCTACGGCCATGTGTTCCCCAGCACGAGCAACGAGGCGATGAAGCGCCTCGATGCCTTCTGCGCGCCCAAGGTCGTGGACTTCCCGAAGCACGGGTAAGCCGCGCATTGGCCGCCAACCAGCCCCCCCCACAACCAGGAGTGCTTTCGATGAAGCGAACGTCCCCTCCGATGACCCTCGACGCGATGCGCCGCTTCGCGGTCCAGCAACTTGACCACTACCGCGAGCTGATCGCGGTGCTCGATAAGATCAAGGTCGACCCCCTCAGCGTCCTGCCGCCGGCCGAGCGCCGCGCCAAGCCGAAGCGGCGTGCGCGCGCCGCCCAGCCGCCGGAGGTGGTGCCGACCGCCGCGAAAGCCTACGCGCTGGCGGCGGTGCGGAAACTCGGCCTCGCCACCAACCGGGAGATCGTGGACTTCGCCAAGCGCAAGGGCTGGGGCACGCTGTCCAAGACCCCCGACACGGTGATGGCCATCGAGCTGAAGAAGCTGGTTGCGGCCAAGGTGCTGCGGCGGGTGCAGCACGCCGGCCGGCAGATCCGCTTCGGGCTGGCGACGCCGACCAAGGCCAACGCCGCGAAGCTGGCCGGCGCGCAAGCGCTGCTCAACGCGACCCCGGTGCCGGGCGCGGGCCACGAGGTCGTGAACTAGGATGCCGGCCCCGGCGCAGTTCCAGGCGTACCTCGGCGCGAGCTTCGTGAAGACCTACGGCGAAGCCGCGCTCACCATCGGCGACCAGACGTTCACGCGCTACGACGTCGCCCACGACATCGACTGCCCGGTCACGAAGAAGTCGATGGGCATCCTCACGGCGGCGCTGAAGTCGCTGGGCGTGAAGACCGCGAAGGCGGCGCTGGAGATCCGGGCGGAAGATCTGGCCGACCTGCCCGGCGTCGGCGTGACGACGCTCTACCTGTTCCTGTGCTGGCAACGCGCACAGCGGCACTCGGACAAGGCGGTCGCGGCGTGGTACGGCGAGACGGTGACCTTCAACACCCTGAAGCACCGCGCCCAGGCCCGCAAGGACCGTGACAAGGCGCCGCCCCGGCGCCGGCGCACCGCCTGACCGGCTGGGGGGCGCCGCCCGGGCGCCCCCATCTCCCCTGAACTCAGCCGTTTACCTCTGGTCGTACGACCTTAGTCCTATAAGCGCCCACGAGGGCGCTTTTGGGCTTGCAGCCCCACGTCATGCCTGCGTAATATTCCGCCTCCGGGCCAGCCGCGACTTTTCCCCGCGCCTCCGTAGCCGACGCCAGCCGGCCTCGCCGGGCCGCGACGTTGCCCGACGTTCGCTCCGAGCCCGGGGGGTCGCTACCGTCGCCCAACCGACGCCCCCCAATCGCTCCGGGGGGCGCCGGGCGTCTGGTCATCCCTTCCTACGCTCGCCTCGGCGCAGAGGACGAAGGCCCCCTACATCTTGTGCCTTCCGATCCTGCTAAGGATTTGCTATACAGGGTGTCCCCGTAGGTTGCCCTGGGAGATGCACCAATGATCGACGCCGTGGAAGCCCCCGAGAGCGTCTACTTCGACAGCAAGACCGCCGCCCGCTACATGGGCTTCCACACGGTGCGGACCTTCCGCCAGTGGGCCCGCCGCCTGCGCATCAAAGCGCGGCGCCGGTCGCCCGGCCGCGTGCTGCTCTGGAAGCAGACCGACCTCGACGCCACGATTCAAGAGGACGACTGGACCCCCGTCGGTGAGGACCAGCCCGTCCCGGAGCCCGAGGCGCCCACCCGCCGGCGCCGAGGGCGGCCGGCCGCCCGGAAGCGCACCAAGCACTGACCTGGGAGGCCCGCCCATGTACGCACGCGTCGATCTTCGACTCTGGCACGACCGGCAGTTCCGCGAGTTTGGCCCGCCGCCGCCGAACCCGCAGTTCCTGTTCCTCTACCTGCTGACGTGCCCGGAGCGGACGCTGATCCCCGGCGTGATCAGGCACAACTTTTCCACAGTTTTTACACAATTCGGGTGGTCGCAGCGTGCCGGCCTGATGCAGGTCGCGGCGCTCGCGGAGGCCGGGATGGTCGCCTACGAGGGGGATCTGATCTGGCTGCCGAACGCACTCAACCACAACAAGCCGTCCAACCCGAACGTCGTGCGCGGCTGGCGAAAGGCGTATGACCACGAGGTGCCGGAGTGCGGGCTCCGCGACATCATCGGCACGGCGATCACCGTGTTTCTGCGGGACTTCCCGCCGGCCTTCCGGCAGGCGTTCCAGGCCCCGCCGAAGGCGAAACCAGGGCGTGCGCGCGGGGGCCATCGGACCGGGCCAGGGGGCGGGGATGGTTCGACGAACGGTTCGTCGAACGGTTCGGGCACGGTTCGCGGAACGGTTCCACGAACACATCTCCGGATCAAGTACAAGTACAAAGATCCACGTACAAATACACCGCCCGCTGACGCGGGCGGCCCACGGACGAGCCCGTTCTGGGCGGTGCTGCGCCTCGCCCAGCAGCACGTCGGCGCTCTGCAGCGGGAGCCCGAGACCGACCGGATGGAAGCGCTCAAGACGCTGTGCGCCACGCACGGCATCGCGGGCTACGACGGCAACCTGTGCGGCCGCGTCCTCAGCGACGCCCGGATGGCCCGCCAACTCAAGCGAGCGTGATCCATGCGTTGCATCGCCGTACCCGAAGCCACCCTGCGCACGCTCGTCGAGGACGCCGAAGCGCTCGATCAGGTGCTGAGCATCCTCAGCCGGAAGCAGGTCCCGGCCGTCGCGGGCCAGATGGGCTCGCTGCGCTACGCCCTGCGCGAGGTCGGCCAGATTTACCACGACGCCATCGAGGACGGGGAGGAGGCGAACCATGTCCGCCTACGCAGGTCATCGGAGCAGCGACGGTCGGACCCAGGTGACGGTGGACGGGGCGCTGCTGTTGGTTGAAGGCACGCACGCCCAGGCGTTCGAGTGGGGCTACGAGGGCGCCGCCTGCGCGGAGCTGGCGCGCGCGCTCCTGCGCCACCACCTGGACGACCGGATTCCGCACCCGTTCATCTACCAGCGCGTGATGCGCTCCATCGTGCGCAACTTCGCCCACGGCGACTGGACCTGCACGAGCGCCAGCCTGGAGCTGGCGATGCAGCAGGCCCTGAGGGCGTGTGACCGGACCTGTCCGCTCTGCGCCGACTGCGGCTACCGCCAGATGCCGGGCGACCGCGAGGACGCCTGCGAGTGTTCGATTGGGCGACGCCTGTTCAACCAGCCGTTTCACGTCTCGCATCACGGAGCCCGGAAGTGAGCGACAATGGGTGTGGCACCGTTGGTGCTTGTGGTCCCGCATATGCCCTTCGCCCCAGGTCGTGCCTGCGGCTGGCCGGGCTGCCATCGCCTCGCCGGTTCGGGCGACCCGTTCTGTTCGGTGCATCAGTTCTTCCGCGAAGCGCGGCGTGGGTCGTCGACTGCCCGGGGCTACGGCCAGTCCTGGCGCCGCATCCGGGAGCAGGTCCTGCAGGAAGAACCCTGGTGCCGGCTGTGCACGGCGGCCGGCCGGCGGACGCCGTCGGCGCACGTCGACCACATCCTGCCGAAGCCGGAGGGGACCGATGAGCGGTCGAACCTCCGGGGGCTCTGCCACTCGTGCCACAGCCGGCGGACGAATCAGGATTCGATCTGGGGCGGCCGCCGCGCCTGACGTCCGCGCCGCGCAGATTCAGCTCCTCCGCGACAACCTCCAGCGCAACCTGCGCGCGGCCCGCATCCGCCGCTGGACCTGGGCCGGGCTCGGCTTCGTGCTGGCCACGCTCATCATCGAGCTGCTGCGATGGTTCGGAGCCTGACGTTGCCGCTGCGCGCGCGGTCGCGGGAGCTGGGGCACGCAGCGGCCCGGCGCCACCTCGATCAGGCCCTGGCGATCCTCGACGCGTGGTACGACGAGGCCCGCATCCGCGTGTGCGTCGTCTGCCTGGGGCTCTTCGTGCGCCCGGCCAAGGGCCGCCAGGGCGCCCGCATCTACTGCAGTCCGCCCTGCCGCCAGCTCGCCGCCCAGATGCGCCGCCCGTCGCGGCCGCGCCGGGCGCAGCCGGCGGCGCTTCCGCTCCTCGACAGCCCGGAGCCGGCCGCATGATCGACCCCATCATCATCGTGCGCCTGTCGGGCCGCTACGGCGGCCGGGGCAAGTGCCGCAGCTGCAACGCGAACATCGTCTGGTACGAAACGCTCGGCGGCAAAAAGATGCCGTTCAACGGGTCCCCAAAGGTCGACAACGTCCGCCGCGACCTGCTGGACCCGGACCGGCGCTGGATCGGGGACCTGCCCCGCGCCGAGGTCCACTGGTCGACGTGCCCGCAGGCGACGTCCTGGCGCACGCGACAGGCCAAACGCACCTGACCGGAGGGAACCGATGCCCAACCAGGACCCCGTGCCCGCGCCCCCGAAGATGGCCCGCCTGCCGCGTGACCGACGCGGCTACCTCGTGCCCTGGTTCGTCGGCTACGTCAACGGCGAGCCCGACTTCCGGGTGATGGACGGCGCCAAGGCCACCCAGGCGGTGCGCGAGAAGTTGTGCTGGCTTTGCGGGCAGACGCTCGGGCGTCACCTCGCGTTCAACATCGGGCCGATGTGCGCGATCAACCGCGTCTCGTCGGAACCGCCCTCGCACCGCGACTGCGCGGTCTACGCCGCCCAGGCGTGCCCGTTCCTGACGCAGCCGTCCCGGCCCCGGCGGCCGCAGGGGATGCCAGCGGACGGGCAGCAGCCGGCCGGCATGGGCCTGGACCGCAATCCCGGCGTCGCGTTGGTCTGGATCACGACGAGCTATCGCGTCGACCACATCCACCCGCGCGACTTCAAGGCCGGCGCGCCGATCCGGTCGGGCGTGCTGTTCCAGGTCGGCGACCCCGAGGAATGCCTGTGGTTCTGCCAAGGGCGCCCGGCGACGCGCTGGGAAGTGCTCGATTCCATCCTGACCGGGCTGCCGGCGCTACAGGAGGCCGCCCGGGCCGACGGCGACGACGCGGTCGCGGCGCTGGACCTCGCGGTCGCCCGGGCGCTGGTTCTCGTGCCGGCGCGACGCGAGACGGATGGCGTGAACGCTGAGACGAAAGGCGGCCGCGATGAAACGACTCGACGCCCCGGAGCCGCACCGCACCGAGATCGTGAGACGGCTGGACGCGCTGAATGAACCGCCCGACCCGAGCGGCGCCGTCCTGGTCTGGGTCGTTGTGATGCTGCTGGCCTGGGCGGCGGCCGTCGCCGTCGTCGCGTTCCTGTTCTGGATGAGATCCCCCGCATGACCACCGCCACTGTTGCCGCCGTCGAAGCCGCCAGCGACCCGCTCCTGAAGCACTGGACCGTCGAGTGGCGCGACCCGCACACCCTGAAGCCCTACGCGACCAACCCGCGCGTGAACGAGGGCGCCATCGCGTCGGTCGCGGAGAGCATCAAGCACTTCGGCTTCCGGCAGCCCATCGTGGTCGACAAGGACGACGTGATCGTCGTCGGCCACACGCGCTGGAAGGCCGCGCTGCTCCTCGAGCTGCCACGGGTGCCGGTCCACGTCGCCCTCGACATGACGGACGATCAGGCCCGCGCCTATCGCATCGCCGACAACAAGACCAGCGAGCTGGCGACGTGGCACGTCGAACTCCTTGCCCAGGAGCTGCAGGGCGTGGCCGGCAACGTCGACATGACGCTGTTCGGCTTCCAGGAGAAGGACCTCGCGCGGCTGCTCAACCCGGCGCCCGAGGACGGGCTCACCGATCCCGACGACGTGCCCGAGGCGCCGAAGGTGGCCGAGACGCAGCGCGGCGACCTCTACCTGCTCGGGCGGCATCGGCTGGTGTGCGGCGATGCCGGCGACCCGGCCGACGTCGACCGCCTGCTGGAGGGCGACCCCGGCATCGATCTGGTCTACACCGACCCGCCCTACAACGTGAAGGTGGAGCCGCGTTCGAACAACGCGATGGTCAGCAACAAGCAGCGGTGGGGCCGCAAGGCGGTCGGGCTGAAGAAAACCGATCAGGCGATGCGCGCCAAGGACCGGCCGCTGCTGAACGACTGGGTCGGCGACAAGGCGTTCGCGGCGCTGCTGATCGGGTGGTGCACGCAGATCGCGCGCGTGCTGCGGCCCGGCCACACGTTCTACTGCTGGTCGGGCTTCATGAACCTGGGCGCCTACCCGCTGGCGTTCTCGACGGCGCACCTCCACCCGTCGCAGGTCATCGTCTGGGACAAGATGCATCCGGTCCTGACCCGCAGCGACATGATGTTCGCCTACGAGATGGCGTTCTACGGCTGGCGCGAGGGCAAGCCGCACCGCTACTTCGGGCCGCCCAACGCCACCGACCTCTGGCAGGCCAAGAAGCTCACCCACACCGCGATGCTGCACCTGACCGAGAAGCCGGTCGAACTGTGCGCCAAGGCGCTCACGTTCTCGTCGCGGCCCGACGAACTGGTCCTCGACCTGTTCGGCGGCAGCGGGTCGACGCTGATCGGGTGCCAGATGAACAACCGCGTCGCGCGGCTGATGGAGCTGGACCCCATCTATTGCGACGTGATCGTGAAGCGGTTCGAGAAGTTCACCGGCGTGAAGCCGGAACGGCGGCGCGCGAAGGTGGCGAAGGCGCCCCGGCGCCCGAAGGAGGCGTGATGGCGCTCGCCCGGCGGCGCGGCTTCCGATCACCCAGCCCGGCGCACATCCCGACCGAGGCCGAGCGGCACGAGTTCAACGCGCACTGGTTCGCCGGCCCGATGTACGAACGGATCGACGCGCTCCTGGTGGCCGGCGCGCAGAACGTCGGTCAGCACTCGGCGGTCGACCTGACGGTCGGCTTCCGCAGCGGCGATCCCCGGGTCGCCCCGTTCGTGCGCGGCTTCCGCCGGTGCCCGCTGAACCCCAGCCCTGGGGTGCCGACCATCGCCCAGCCCGACGGGGAGTATCGACAAGTGGTCCGCACCGAGAAGCCGAAGCCGGCGCCGCCGACGACCGATCACCGGCTGTTCACCTGCTGCTGGTGCCAGCACTTCATCCTGGTCGACGCGCGGCTGGTGGTCGCGTGGCCGTGCTACATCCGCTGCGCGCATTGCCGCCGCCTCGCCGTGTGGCACGAGCAGCACTGGCGCAGCCTGCGGAAGGAGTAACCCGATGTCAATCCTGGCGCATCCCGAGTGGCCGCTCTTGAAGCGGCACCTGCGGGCCGAACGCTACGCGCGGGACACGGGCAGCCGTGGCGCGCGGGTGCGCCTGGAGGTCGTGCGCCCGACCGATGGCCGGGAGCTGCGGCGCCTGCAAGGCATCAAGGACCCCTGCGTGACCTGCGGGGCGATCATCAGCAAGGTCCGGGAGCGGGGTGGCAAGCGGTTCAAGGGCCGGCTCTACTTCTCGCCGTGCTGCCCGCAGGACGTGAGCTTGGCGTGTTCGCGCAGCCCGAAAGCCTCGCAGGAGTACCTCGCCATCCGGGCCGCCCTGGCGGACGACGCGGACGCGAGCACGCCGCCGCCGTCGGCGCAGGGCGACCTGTTCGGGAGAAAGCACTGATGCCGCGTCACGGGCGCGTGTGGCGTTGGTCGACCTGGGAGCTGCAAAACGCCGTGGAGATCCTCCGCGACTTCCCCGAGGACACCTTCGGCGCCGCCGACGTCGCGGTGGTCGCGCGGGCGCTCAGCGGGCAAGCCCGACACGGCGTGGGGCTGATGGCGGCGCTGCGCCGTGAAGGCCGCATCGTCGCCGTGGACCGTTCCAACCCGCGCCAGTACCGCTATCAGCTCCGAGGACCCGATGGGCAACAAGCGCAGCGGCCGACGCCGCATCCCGACTGAGACGAAGCGCCTGCGGGGCTCGGTCATCCGCCACGACGTCAGCCGGGAACCGACCTGGGGCGGCCAGGGCCGGCCGGCGATGCCCCCGCACGTCGCGGACGACCCCTATGCGGTCGCGGCCTGGAACGACCTCACGCCGATGCTGGAGACCGCCAAGGTGCTCAGCCCGGCGCACGGGCACATGCTGACGGTGCTGGCCGAGGCCCTGGCGGACTATCGGCGGAAGCGGGAAGAGTGGGCGCTGATGGGGCGCAAGAGCGTGATCGTCCAGAGCTGGGATGACATCCAGGGCAAGCACCGGACGCGCATCGTCGACAACCCGCTCGTCAAGCAGCTGCGCGGGCAGTCGGATCTCCTGATGCGCCTCCTGGGCGAGTTCGGGTTGAGCCCGGCGACGAGCAGCAAGGTCGTGACCCAGGACGCTGGCGACGAGGACCCGTTCGACACGTTCCTCGCCGGCCCGACCGTCTTGCCGTTCAAGCGCTGATGCGTGACCGATCCAGTCCTCAGCTACGCCCGCACGGTGGTCGCCGGCAAGGTGCTGTGCGGCTCGCTCCACAAGGCATCGTGCGCCCGGCACCTCCACGACCTGAAGCACCTCGCGGGCCACCACTGGTCGCTCGGCCACGCGCTGCACGCGATCCAGTTCTTCAGCGGCTACCTGCGCCATTGGAAGAACGAGTGGCGCGGCCAACCGTTACACCTGGAGCCGTGGCAGGAGTTCGTGATCGGGTGCCTGTTCGGCTGGCGGCGCGACGACGGCCTGCGCCGGTTCCGCGTCGCCTACATCGAGCTGCCGCGCAAGAACGGCAAGAGCACCATCGGCGCCGGCATCGCGCTGTACCTCGCGTTCATCGACCGCGAGCCCGGCGCCGAGGTCTACTGCGCGGCGACGAAGCGGGAGCAGGCGCGCATCGTGTTCGAGGCGTGCCGGCAGATGGTCTTGCTGTCGCCGCCGCTCAGGAAGCGCATCCAGGTCGGCAAGCACGCGATCAGCCAGGAGGCGTCCGCCTCGACGCTCCAGGCCGTGAGCGCCGACGACACCACGATGGACGGCCTGAACACGCACGGGGCGATCATCGACGAGCTCCACGCCCACCGCAACAGCGGCGTGGTCGACGTGATCGAGACGTCGATGGCGGCGCGGCGCCAGCCCCTGCAGGTCGAGATCACGACGGCCGGCGTCGGGCAGCTGTCGATCTGCTGGCGCCACCACGACTACTCGGCGAAGCTGCTCGACGGCTTCACGGCGGACGCCTTCGTCGACCCGGCGTGGTTCGCGTTCATCGCCCACGCCGAAGCGGACGACGACTACACCCAGGAGGCGACATGGCAGAAGGCCAACCCGAACTTCGGCATCTCGGTGAAGCCCGACTACCTGAAGGACAAGGCGGCCAAGGCGCGCCAGCTGCCGGCGGCGCAGAACGTGTTCCGCCAGAAGCACCTGAACCAGTGGACGGAGCAGGCCGAGCGGTGGATCGACATGCGGGCCTGGGACCTCTGCGCCGGCGCCATCACGACGACCCGCGACCAGGGCCGCCCAGCCTACGCGGGCCTGGACCTCGCGTCGACCCGCGACCTCGCGGCGTGCTGCGTGGTCATCAACGCCGGTGACGAGGTGATCGAGGTGATCCCCCGGCTGTGGATTCCCGAGGCCAAGCTGGAGGAGCGCACGCGCAACGACCGCGTGCCCTACGGCCAGTGGGTGAACGAGGGCGTCCTGTCCGTCACGCCGGGCAACGTGATCGACTTCGCCCGGGTCAAGACCGATACCCTGGCGCTGTGCGACACCTGGGGCGTGAGCGAGGTCGGCTACGACCCGTGGAACGCGCTGCAGCTCGCCCTGGAGCTGGAGCAGGCCGGGCTGCTGATGGTGCAGACGCGGCAGGGCTACGCGACGATGACCAACCCGATGGCGGAACTCGGCTCACGGGTCGTGAGCGGAAAGCTGCGCCACGGCGGCCACCCGGTGCTGCGGTGGATGGCCGGCAACATGGTCGCGTCGCGCGATGCGGCCGGCAACATGAAGCCCGACAAGAAGCGCGCGGTCGACAAGATCGATGGCATCGTGGCGCTGCTGATGGGCCTGGACCGGCTGCTGCGGCACATGATCGGGTCGGCCTACGAGGACCACGACCTGATGACCGTCGAATCCGGCGACGGCGGTGACCCGGGCTTCCCAACCCTCGATGATTGGTGAGGAAACGTGGCTATACTCCTGCTGGCGCTGGCGTCGGTGATCGGGGCCTGGGTGTCCACCCTCGCGCTGCTCTGGTGGCGGACCCGGATGCCGGCGATCAAGCGCCGGGTGCTGATCAACTACGACGACGACACCGCCGTGCGCGGCGTGCTGGTCGGCGTCACCGGCGACTGGCTGGTGGTGGCGCAGGCGGAACTGCTGGGCCACCCCGGTGAGCCGCCGAAGCTGGACGGACAGACGTTCGTGCCCCGGACCCGGGTCCTCTTCCTGCAGGTACTGCCATGAGCGATTCCCGAACAGCCCCGCCGCCCTCACCGCCGGCCGGTCGGATGCGCGTGCGCGACCTGTGCGAGCAGGAAGGCATCTCGCGGCGCACCGCGTGGCGTTGGGTCGACAAGGGGCTGCTGCATGTCTCGCGGCGCGGCCCCCGCACTGGCGTCCGCGTGTCCTATCCCGAGGCATCGGGCCTGGACGACGACGGCAGCGACGATTTCGGCTAGGCGCTCCTGGTCGAATAGGTGTCATCAGGCGCCATTAGGCGCCATCTGTAGGGCACCCCCTTGTCGAGGCGTGTGTCGCACGCGCACCCTCTCGATTCGTGCCCGTCATCCTGACTGAAGGCGCCACGCGCGCGATGCATACCGCGCGAGCCGGCCCGTCCTGGGGCGGCGTCGACAGCGCGCTCGTCAGTGGCGTCGGCGGGCTGCGCGGCGACTACGGGCAGCTGTACCGGACGCAGCCCAACGTCCGCGTCTGCGTCGACTTCCTCAGCCGCAACATCGGCCAGCTCGCGCTCCAGGTGTTCGAGCGCAACGACCAGACCAACGGCCGGGACCGCAATCGGGATGGCGGCCTCGCGCAGCTCCTGGCGCACCCCAACCCGCAGTGCACGCCGTCGCGGCTGATCGCCGGGACGGTCGCGGACCTGTCGATCTTCGGGCACGCCTTCTGGGTGAAGGTCGGCCGGCCGGGCGCGCGCAAGGCGCTGTGGCGCGTGCCGCCCCCGACGATCAGCCTGGAGCCCTCGACGTTCGGCCCGGACCACTACACCTGGACGACCGACACCGCGACCTACGACCTGCGGCCGCAGGACGTGCTGCACTTCCGCTTCTACGACCCCGAGAGCGAGTGGGCCAGCTGCTCCCCGCTGGAAACGCTCCGGCGCACGCTCGCGGAGGAACGGGCCGCCTCCGACCATCGCCTTGCGCTGTGGCGGAACGGCGCGCGCATCGCGGGCGTGATCGAGCGCCCGAAGGAATCGGGGCAGTGGTCCGATCCGGCGCGCGAGAAGTTCCGCCAGCAGTGGGAAGAGAAGTACACCGGCCCGGCGCGCGCGGGGCGTGTCGCCATCCTGGAGGACGGCATGACCTGGAAGCAGGCGGCCTACTCGATGGCGGACACGGAAGCCAACAAGACCCGGCAGCTGAACATCGAAGAAGTGGCGCGGGTCTATCAGATCCCCCTGACGAACGTCGGCATCCTCGAACACGCGACGTTCAGCAACGTCCGCGAGCAGCACAAGCAGCTCTATCAGGACTGCCTCGCGCCGATCACCGTGCAGCTGGAGGACGAGGTCAACCTGGGCCTGCTGCCCGAGTACCACGACCCCGACCGCGTCTACACGGAGTTCAACATCTCCGAGAAGCTGAAAGGGAGCTTCGAAGAGCAGGCGCGGGCGATCCAAGTGCTCGTCGGCGGGCCTGTCATGACGAGGAACGAGGGCCGCTCGCGCCTGAACTTGCCGCACCTCGACGGCGGCGACGAACTCCTGATGCCGATGAACACCACCACGGCATCGGCGGCGGACCAGAACCCAGGCGACCCGGCCAGTGATCCGGGCGCGACCGAGAAGATCGCCGCACGCGTCGCGGAGATCCTCTCGTGGAGGCCACAATGGCTGCTCCCGAAAGCAAGCTGATCGACCCGCCGGCCGTCCCGGCGATCACGCCGCCGGCCGCCGTGACGTTGCTGGGCGACACCGACCCGCGCGCCTGGATGCGCGGCGGGGTGTGGGCCTTCGACATCGAGCGGATCGATTCCCTCGTCCCGCTGGCGCGCAGCGCCTGGGGCGATGACAACGACGACGAGGCGTTCGACCCCCGGTCGGCCGCGCCCCTGGTGGTCGTGCCGCTGCACGGCTTCCTGATGCGCCGCGCCACCGGGCTGGCGGCCATCTTCGGCGCGCGCGGGCTGGTCGACTTCCAGGCCACGCTCGGCGCCATCGCCCAGGCGCCCGGCGTCAAGCAGGTCGTCCTCGACATCGACTCCGGCGGCGGCAGCGTCTACGGCGTGCATGAGACGTGGGCGGCGGTCCGGGCGCTGTCGGCCATCAAGCCGGTGACGGCGGTGATCAGCGGGCTGGCGGCGAGCGGCGGCTACTGGATCGCCAG
>AR_comb_assmDRAFT_10333819_pt1 | contig 13912 bp, 10 predicted proteins | sample ArasoioldDNA_FD_10543 | JGI IMG/M metagenome (IMG submission 10543) | reverse complement strand
CCAAAGTATTCCTGATACTCGAAGTTCATGTCCACTGTGCCGAGGCGCATCACCGGGCCTGGAACTTTTGCCGCGAACTGAAGGGAGATGCCCTCTTCCGGTTGTATGTGCAACACCAGTTGATTCGGCATGAGGTGTTCCACCGGAGTGTCCCGGAACAGCACAAAAGGTGCTCGCCGAAACTGTATCACGATATGCGTGTTGCGCACCGGCATCCGCTTGCCTGTGCGCAGGTAGAACGGAACGTCCGCCCAGCGCCAATTGTCGATCGACAGCTTCATCGCAACAAATGTTTCGGTGCGCGACTCGGGAGGAACATCTTCTTCGCTCCGATAGGAAAGAACGCGCTTGCCATCTTCCGTGCCGTCTCCATATTGTCCGCGTACGGTGCGGCTCAGTACTTCTTCATCACTCATCGGCTGAATCGCATGCAGAATCTTCGCTTGCTCGTCGCGAACGGCGTTGGCGTCGAACGAAATCGGAGGCTCCATCGCCGTCAGGCTGATGAGTTGCATGATGTGGTTGGGCACCATATCCCGCAGAGTCCCCGCATGGTCGAAGTAACTTCCGCGCCCTTCGACGCCTACGGTTTCCGCCACTGAAATTTGCACGTGATCGATATAACGGCGGTTCCAGACCGGCTCAAAGATCCCGTTGGCAAAGCGGAAGGCCATGATGTTCTGGACGGTTTCTTTGCCAAGATAGTGATCGATGCGGTAGATCTGCGTTTCGTCTGCGACCTTGAGCAGTTGCGCGTTGAGTGCTTTCGCCGATTCCAGGTCATGCCCGAACGGCTTTTCGATCACAACTCGCCGCCAGTGACCATTGCTCTGCTCCATCAGTCCATTGGCCGCAAGTTTCTCGACAATCGTCCCGAAGAAACTCGGTGCGACCGCCATGTAGTAGAAGAAATTCTGATGGGTGGAGTGTTCCTGATCGAGTTTTGCCAACGAGTCTTTCAGTTGTGAGTAGAGATTATCGTCGTCGAAATTGCCGGGCAGGTAGTAGAAGCGCTTCGAAAACCAATCCCAGAGGTCGCTCTGGACGCAGTCGCCGCAGTAAGTCTTGATGTCGTCGTACACTCGCTTGCGAAAGTCTTCCTCCGACAGCGGCGCCCGGGCTACCCCAAGCACCGCAAACTCTCGCGAGAGAAGGCCTGCGCGTGCCAGGTTGTAGAGCGCCGGGATCAGCATGCGTCCGGTCAAATCACCGGCAGCGCCAAAGATCACCATCACACAAGGGTCGCCCTGCTTGCCGATGCGCGGAGGAGTCGACGTTTTGGGCTGTTCTGCTAGTTGAGCCATGAAGTTGCGTCCTTCTTCGGGATTAGCCAACGACCAACGACGAACGACCAGCGACGTTTGCTAATGTTTTCCCTTGCCGCCGCCCTCGATATGCCCGCCAAATTTCTGACGCATCGCCGACAGCATCTTCTCGGCGAACGTATGCTCCTGCCGTGACCGGAATCGTACATACAACGCTGCTGTAAGCACATCGGCCGGTACAGCTTCCTCAACCGCGGCTTGGATCGTCCAGCGGCCTTCGCCGGAATCCTGGACAAACCCGGCGTACTCCGAAAGAGTCGGATTCTCGGTCAATGCCATCGCGGTCAAATCGAGCAGCCAGGAACTCACCACGCTCCCACGCCGCCACACTTCGGCAATGTCAGGAAGGTTCAGATCGTAGCGGATGTCTTCCGGCAGTTCTTTGCTGTTTGCGTTCTTGAAGATGTCGAAGCCTTCTGCGTAGGCTTGCATGATGCCGTACTCGATCCCGTTATGCACCATCTTTACAAAGTGCCCCGAACCTGACGGCCCGCAGTGAATGTATCCCTCTTCGGCTGTGCCTCCGAGCTTCTCTCGCCCCGGTGTCCGCGGGATGTCTCCGATTCCCGGAGCCAGAGTCTTGAAAATCGGATCGAGCCGCTGCACCGCTTCCTTTGGCCCGCCAATCATCATGCAGTAACCGCGGTCGATTCCCCACACACCGCCGCTGGTTCCGACATCGATGTAATGAATCCCTTTGCCTTGGAGTTCCTTGGCGCGGCGCACGTCGTCTTTGAAATTTGAGTTCCCGCCGTCGATGATGGCATCGCCCGCCTGCATGTGTTGCGCGAGCTTCTGTACCGTCGCCTCAGTCGGTCCTCCGGCCGGAACCATGATCCATGCAGCCCGTGGGGGCTTGAGCTTCGCAATGAGATCTTCCAGCGAATTCGAACCAGTGGCGCCTTCGCCGGCCAATCCCTTGACTGCATCAGCGCTGAGATCGGAGACGACCAGCGAATGTCCGCCCCGCATCAGACGCCGGGTCATATTCGCACCCATGCGGCCCAACCCCACCATTCCCAGTTGCATGCCTTGCTCCTTCCGCGGCCACCGCCTGGCTGTCGTGATGCGACCGTAGCGCCGGCCACTGGCCGGTTGTCACGATGGCAACATGCCCTCGCTGGGGGGCCCAATTCTCGGCTCACGATCTATCCTTTGATCTGCGTGCTCTTTTCAACCGATGCCAACAGCTTGTCGAACGCGTCCGCGAACAACTTGACGCCGTCATCCGTCAGCTTATCGGTGACCTGCTTCATCGAGATGCCCGCTCGCTCCAGATCTGCCATCGTCTTCTTCGCGCCCGGAATATCCTCGGTCAGGCTGTTCCGCAGTTTGCCATGATCGCGGAACGCATCAATCGTCGCCGGCGGCATGGTATTCACCGTGTCCTGCCCGATCAGTTCCTCTATGTAGATCACATCGCGGTAGTTCAGATTTTTCGTGCTCGTGCTCGCCCACAACACGCGCTGCGTCTGCGCGCCTTTGGCGGCGAGTGCATCCCATCGTGGTCCACTAAAAATCCGTTGATATGCTTGATATGTCAGCTTTCCGTTGGCAATGGCAACCTTGCCCAGCAGACTCTTCAGCAGGGCCTGCTGAGCAGCATCCGTCGCACTTTTTAGCTGCTCGTTGATCATGGAATCGATCAGCGTATCGATGCGGCTGATGAAGAAGCTGGCAACCCCGGCCATCTTCTTCAGATTTCCACCTTTTGCCGCGAGAGCCTCGAGCCCCGCAATATAGGTTTCGGCGACCTGTTCATAGACTTCCTGCGCGAAAAGCAAAGTCACGTTGATGTTGATGCCATCGCTGATCGCCTGCCGAATCGCAGGAATCCCTTCCGCCGTTCCAGGGATCTTGATCATGACGTTATCGCGCTGCACCATCTTCCACAGCCGTCGTGCCTCGTCGACCGTTTCCTGCGTCTTGCGCGCCAGATAAGGCGAAACTTCCAGGCTGACGTATCCATCGCGATAATTCGATTCCTCGTACACCGGACGCAGCGCGTCGGCGGCATCCTGAATGTCTCGTATCGCAATCTGCTCGAAACGCTGTGTTGTATTGAGGTCACTGCGTGAGGCGAGCGACTTCAGTATGTCGTCGTAAAGGTTGCTGTCCGCAATCGCCTTTTCGAAAATTGCTGGATTCGAGGTCATCCCCCGCAGCCCGTCATCCTTGATCATCGACTTCAATTTGCCCGTTGTGAACAAGTCACGCCGGATGTAGTCAAGCCACATCGCCTGCCCGTAGTTGTGTAATTCCTGTAGCGGATTTTTCGTGGCTTTCGAGCTTTCCAGAACTCCAGTGGGTTGCATGAGACCTCCCTGTCTTTTTGGATGACTTTCGCGGATCGAGCGATGCAGCCCGAACTGCTTCGTGTGGACCTACTTTTGTGCGATTGCCGCGCGCGCTTCCTTGACCACCCTGTCAACTGTGAAGTCGAAGTATTTCAGCAAATCCTTCAGCGGAGCCGAGGCCCCGAACCTGTGCATCCCGATGTTACGTCCCTTGAGCCCCGTATATTGTCCCCACCCAAACGTAGAAGCCATCTCGACTGAAACTCGCGCCGTAACACGCGAGGGCAGAACGCTCTCTTTGTATGCGGCATCCTGTTCATCGAAGAGCTCCGTTGAGGGCATGCTCACGACTCGCGCTTTCACCCCTTCAGCCTTGAGTTTCTCGTAAGCCTCGACACACAACGACAACTCGCTGCCCGTCCCGATCAAAATCACCTGTGGACTTCCGCCGTCGGCATCAGCGACCACGTACGCGCCCTTCGCAACTCCGGCGGCGGAAGCATACTTTGAGCGATCCAGCGTCGGTAACGCCTGACGCGTCAACACAAGCGTCGTCGGACGATGCTTCTGTTGAATCGCGATCTTCCATGCTTCGGTAACTTCATTCGCATCGCCCGGACGAAGCACCAGCATGTTGGGCATGGCCCGCAGCCCCGCCAGTTGTTCGATCGGCTGATGCGTGGGTCCATCTTCGCCGACACCAATCGAATCATGCGTCATCACGTGGATGACGGGAACCTCCATCAGTGCCGCCAGACGCATCGATGGCTTCATGTAATCGGTGAAATTAAAGAATGTGGCGTTGAAGACCCGCAGCCGCGAGAGGGCCATGCCGGTCGAAGCTGCAGCCATGGCATGTTCGCGCACGCCGAAATGGAAATTGCGGCCGGCATAATTCGACGCTTGAAAATCGCCCGCACCCGGCACTTTCAAATCCACCTTATTCGACTTTGCCAGATCAGCCGATCCTCCGATCAGCCACGGAATGTTCTGCGCGAGCGCATTCAAAACTTTCCCCGAGCTTTCCCGAGTGGCGATGCCTTTCGCATCAGCCGCGAAGCTCGGCAAGTTCTTATCCCATCCGTCAGGAAGCCTGCGCCCTTGAATGTCGTTGAGTTCCGCAGCGAGATCGGGAAACTGCTTTGCATATTCGCCAAACTTCTTTTCCCATGCTGCATGCAACTCCGACCCGCGCTTTCCTACACCTTCCTTGAAGCTGTCATAGACGCCATCAGGTACGAGAAACTTCGCATCCTCCGGCCAGCCGTAGAACTTCTTCACCAGCTTGACTTCATCGGCGCCGAGTGGTTCGCCATGGGCTTCAAAGGAATCCTGCTTGTGCGGTGACCCGTACCCGATGTGGCTGTCGACGATGATCAGCGTGGGACGATCTTTGGTCTTGAGGAACGTGTCATAAGCTCGAGCCAGCATGTGGAGATCGTTCGCATCCGCGACCCGCGTCACGTTCCATCCGTAGCCAAGAAAACGTGTGGCAACGTCTTCCGTGAAGGACCAGCTAGCTGGTCCGTCGAGTGTTACCTGATTGTGGTCGTAAATCCAGCAGAGATTCGAAAGTTGCAAATGTCCCGCCAGCGATGCCGCTTCGCTGGCCACACCTTCCATCAAGTCGCCATCGCCGCAGATCGTCCAGACGTTGAAGTCAAAGATGTCAAAGCCCGGACGGTTGAAGCGTGCTGCCAGCCACCTGCTGGCCATCGCCATACCAACGCTATTTCCCGCGCCTTGGCCTAACGGACCTGTTGTGGTTTCGACCCCGGTGGTGATATGCGACTCAGGATGCCCCGGCGTTCGGCTTCCCAGTTGACGGAAGTGCTTGATCTCATCCAGCGAAACAGAGAGTTCGCCGGTGATCTTGTCATCCTCGGCCTTGCGCACGCCAGAGAGGTGCAAAATGGCATACAAAAGCATCGACGCATGCCCCGCTGACAAGACAAACCGGTCGCGGTTCGGCCACAACGGATTCTGGGGATCGTAACGGAGATACTGTTGCCATAGGCAATAAGCGACAGGCGCCAGGCCCATCGGCGCTCCTGGATGGCCTGAATTTGCCTGCTGCACTGCGTCAATCGCAAGAGTCCGGATGGTGTTGATGCACAGCGTATCAAGTTGTTGTCCCGTAGCTAGTACCTGTTCACTGGCGACCATTCGATTCCGCTCCTCCGGCCTCCCGGCCGCTACCTCTGGTTAGAGTTCGCGGCTAGAGAATGGGTTCAATACGCAGAAAGTGTATCAATTTCCTCGCGCACGTGGATTGCGGCTGGATGAAAAGAAAGGGGGTCTACAGGATTGACATTACTTCAGGAGTTGGATGTAGCTGCTTTCGGAATGCGATGCGCGTGTCGTTTCCTGGATGAATTTCAGGAACTGCCGAAGGCTGTCTCGCTCCGAAGACGGCATGCTGTCGAAACGGACGCGTACTCCATTCGCTGGCGCACTGCGGGTGACGACCCCGCTCAAAGCGAAGCCCTTCACCCATATCTTTCCGTTGGGAACCCACAACCCGATTTCAACTTTAGCGCCTGGATTGACCGGATTTGCTGTTTCTACTAGACAACCACCGGCGCTCGTATTCGAGAGATTGCCCCAGATCGGATTGGGAGAATCGTTCACCCTCAGTTCTACCGCAACGAAGCACTTGATCCGCGGGTGCTTGCGACGATCGCTGCCCCAGTTCGGACTGAAAAGATCAGGCTCGAAGGGCGGTATTGCCGATATCGGCGTGGGAACCGGCTGTGGAGCGCTTCGCGACTCGACGTGGGATGCGGTCTTCCCTGGCTTGGAAGCGCCTGCCTTGATCTCGCGCATCGCGGCCAGAAGGGACTCTTCGCGCTTTTCCACCGGAGCTTCACGGTAGGCCTGCAGCAGTTTTCCTACTTGCCGTACGAGATCCGGATCAGACAGTATTCGGGTCCAGTCAGTCCCAGTCGCCGCGCTCATGAAATAAAGGTCTCTTCAGTTCTGGATTAATTCCGCTCTGCTAGCATGAGCGCAAGGTCATCTTCCTTCAAGATGACCTAAGTCATGTGCCCGGAAGCCCTCAACACATAAGGGTTTTGGTTGTTTATTGTGCTTCGAAAGCTAGTTGAATAACTTCCGTGGTCTCCGACTGCGCTGGTTCGAATTTCCACTTCGTCACCGCATCCGCGGCAGCATCCACCAGCACCGGATTTCCACCCAGTACCCGCGTGGACTTCACGCTTCCGTTCGGCCGCACCACGGCTTCCACTTTTACCATTCCTCGAATGTGCATCTTCTTCGCGAGTTCGGGATAGGTAGGAGCGACACGGGATGCGATCTTCCGATCCGATGTGGTCGCTACAGGAGTACTCTGCGCCAGACCAAGATTCGTCGTAACTGCCGCCACTGCAGCCAGGAACACTACAGCTCTCCGCATGGGTCCAACTCCTTACGTAGTTAGATTAGCGGGAGTCCACAAAACCCGGCAGAGTACTGAAGGCATTGCACCTCGGGTGTGTTGTCGGACGTCTAGCCCTCCAGCTCGCCCCATTTTTCGCGGAATTTCCTTTGCATCACAACTGCTCACGGACGAATCCAAGTGGGCGAGTTATGCTATAGGACGGAAAGGATGTTTCAGCCCTCCCGCTGAGGATGTGTCTGAACGTTCCCGATCAAGAATGCGATGCTCATTGAGAGTCTCCCCTAGCGTATCTTTCGGATTCGTATTCGTTCTCCTCTCGTCTTCAATCTTGATGTGTCAATCAACCGGCAGTCCTTCTGCCTCGTCTGTCTCGCTGCCCGGTACTCAAAGCCCATTCCAGGGAAGTGCTCCGGAGGGGAAAGCAACCTCAGAAGTGCTGCAGATTGACTTCAAAGAAGCTGTCGAGCGCGGTCTGCGCAACAATCTTGGTTTGTTATTGGCTGGAGACCAGGCTCAAGCGGCGCAAGGACAGCGCTGGCAGCAGTTATCTGAGTTGTTGCCAAATCTATCTGCCCACGCGATCGAAGACGTGCAAACGCTTAGCCTGACGGCGCTTGGATTCAGAGGCGAAGTCTTTCCGGGAGCTATTTTTCCGCGGGTAATTGGTCCATTTAACTATTTCGATTTGCGGGCCAACCTCTCGCAGACCATCTTCAATTACAGTCTGCTTCAGAAATCGCGTGCTGCCTCGGAAAACTCCAAGGCGGCCCAACTGGGCGTCAAGGATGCACGCGAACTAGTCGTGCTCGCTGTGGGTAACTCTTATTTACAGGCGATCGCCGCAGCTGCGCGGGTCGAGACCGCCGAGGCGCAGGTCAAGAACGCCCAGGCCCTTTACGACAAGGCGGCGGACCAGCAACGAGCTGGGCTCTCTCCGGCCATCGATGCTCTGCGCGCGCAAGTGGAGTTGCAGGCCAGGCAGCAGCAACTCATTGTGGCGCGTAATAATTTGGCCAAGTCTACCTTGAGCGTCGCCAGAGTGATTGGGCTTCCCCCGGCGCAGCAATTTGCCCTCACTGAAAGGGCCCCATTTCAGTCGCTCACACCTCTTCCACTTGAGACCTACCTGCAGCGTGCATATAACGAGCGCGCGGATTATCAGTCGGCGCTCTCACAGGTCCGAGTTGCCGAACTCGGCCGAAAAGCCGCCGAGGCGGGACGTTATCCGTCTGTGGATGTGAGTGCCAACTACGGGGACATCGGAGTGAACCCCAGCCAGTCTAACGGGACCTGGCAGGTTACCGGAGGCGTCAATATCCCGATTTTTGCGGGGAACCGCGTTCATGGCGACGTGCTCGTCGCCGATGCTCAACTCAAGCGCGCGCGTTCGCAATTGGGCGATCTGCGGGGCCGCATCGACTACGAAGTTCGGACTGCGTTGCTCGATCTCAATGCCGCGGCCGAGCAAGTTGAGGTCGCACGCAGCTCAGTCGAACTCGCCGAGCAAACCCTCACGCAATCCCAGGATCGTTTTACCGCTGGTGTTGCCGACAACCTGGAAGTGGTGCAGGCTCAGGAATCTGTCGCCGGCGCCCATGAAAGCTTTATTCAAAGCCTTTATGCTCATAATCTCGCCAAGGTCGAACTGGCCTATGTCATCGGCGATGCTGAGCAGGGCGTCAGACGTTATCTGAAAGGCAATCAATAAGCGTATGGAGCCCACTACTACCCAGACTCCTCCTCCCGCGAACAAACCTGCTGGCGATCGGCCGGAACCGCCGACACGGCCCCTGCCCTCGAGTGAGAAGGATTTTCATACACGTCCCTCGCGTACGGAGAGCCCAGGATTTCGGATCGCCGTCCTGATCGCCCTGGTTGTCTTGCTGGTGGTTGGCTTCTTCGCATACCGCTACTTCACGAGTTACGAATCCACCGATGATGCGCAGGTCGATGGTCATATCAATTCCATCAGCGCTCGTATTTCCGGCCACGTGATCAAGCTCAACGTTCATGACAATCAGTATGTTCAAGCCGGAACGGTGTTGTTGGAAATTGATCCTGCGGACTATCAGATTGCGTACGAACGCGCCAAGGCGGATTTCGCTGATGCGCAAGCGGCGGCTACCGCTGCTGGCGTAAGTGTTCCCATCACTTCGATCAACACCAGCAGCCAGATCTCGGCTTCGGAAGCCGACGTCTCCAGCGCGCGTGCGGGTATCCAGGTGGCCCAGCAGCAATTGCAGGCTGCCAAAGCTCATCTGCAACAGGCCCAGGCCAACGATGTAAAAGCCCAGAACGACCTGGGGCGCTACAAGCAACTCGTCGGCAAGCAGGAGATTTCCCAGCAGCAATATGACCAGGCCGTTGCGGCAGCGCAGGCAAGCTCGGCTGCTGTCGAAGCCGCCCGCGCAACCGCCGATGCCGGGGAGCAGCAGGTGACGCAGGCCAGAGGCAAGCTCGTTCAGGCGGAAGCCAACTGGCGATATGCCAACACGGCGCCGAAGCAAATGGAGATCACCCGCGCCAAAGCACAATCCGCGCTCGCCCAGGCACAGCGTAAGAAAGCCGATCTCGATCAGGCGCAACTGAATCTGCAGTACACCAAGGTGGTCGCTCCCGTCGACGGTATTGTCAGCGACCGCACCGTCGAGGTCGGACAGAATGTCGTTCCCGGCCAGGAGTTGTTGAAGGTCATCAATCTGAATGACATCTGGATTACTGCGAACTTCAAAGAGACCCAGCTGCGTGAGATGAAGCCGGGTCAGCGCGTCACAATCGACGTCGACGCCAACGGACTCAAGTACAACGCGAAAGTCGACAGCGTTGCCGGAGCCAGCGGGGCACGTTTTAGCCTTCTTCCACCCGAGAATGCTACCGGAAACTACGTCAAGGTGGTGCAGCGGATTCCGGTCAAGATCATTCTCGATCCAGGCTCAAACAAGGATCTTCAGCTACGTCCCGGAATGTCCGTGACGCCCAAAGTCTGGATTCGTGAATGAGTGCGGCGGCGACCACGTTCGGTGGGGCCGATGCCTCGCGCCCAGCAGTGAATCCCTGGATCATTGCGCTGGCCGTCACGCTGGCTACGTTTATGGAAGTGCTCGATACTTCCATCGCGAACGTGGCTCTGCCTCACATTGCTGGAAGTCTTTCGGCGGGGCAAGACGAGAGCACCTGGGTTCTGACTTCGTATCTGGTTTCCAATGCCATCGTTCTCCCGCTCAGCGGATGGTTATCGTCGATCGTTGGCCGCAAGAACTTCTACATGGGTTGCGTGGCGCTGTTTACCATCAGTTCATTTCTCTGCGGCCTCGCGCCCAACTTGGCGATCCTTATCATCTGCCGCATTCTACAAGGCGCGGGCGGCGGCGGATTGCAGCCCAGTGAACAGGCGATCCTCGCCGACACATTTCCTCCCGCAAAGCGCGGCATGGCATTCGCAGTGTATGGCATGGCCGTAGTTACCGCGCCTGCGATCGGGCCGACGTTGGGAGGATGGATCACCGATAACTTCAGCTGGCGCTGGATCTTCTTCATCAACATACCTGTCGGGATTCTTTCGATCCTGCTTACCTCGCGACTGATTCAGGATCCGCCATACTTCCGTCGCCGCAAACTGAGCGAGACTCGCATTGACTATGTAGGCCTGGGATTTGTCGGGCTGGGCCTGGGAACTCTGCAGATCGTCCTCGACAAAGGGCAGCGGGAAGACTGGTTTGAGTCGCAGTTCATCGTTGTGATGTCGGTGATCGCGATCGCGGCGTTACTGTTCGTCATCGTCTGGGAGTGGCGCCACAAAGATCCCATTATCGATCTCCATCTATTCACGGACCGTACATTCGGTGTCTCAAACCTCCTCATGTTCATGCTGGGCTTTGCTCTGCTGGGCAGTACGCTGCTGCTGCCATTGTTCTCGCAAACCCTGCTTGGATACACGGCGGAGCAAGCGGGACTCGCTCTGATGCCCGGCGGATTCATGATTATTGTGTTGCTGCCGCTGGTTGGTTTTCTCCTGTCGCGTTATACGCCACGCTGGCTGCTATTGTTTGGCCTGGTTGTCTTGTCGATCTCGCTGTTTCGCATGACCAGGTTCAGCCTTGACATCGACTTTGGCACTCTGGCGCGCGCGCGTGTGCTGCAGGCTGTCGGTATGGCCTTTCTGTTTGTGCCGATCAATACCGCTGCTTATGCGTTTCTGCCGCGCGAGAAGAACAACGCAGCGTCGGGCCTCATGAACCTCGCGCGCAACATTGGCGGGAGCGTGGGAATTTCGGTCGTCACAACTATGCTCGACCGGCGCTCGCAAGTTCACCTGACGAATCTCGCGGGCAACCTTAGTGCCAGCAACCCCGCGTTACAAGAACGGATTAAGGGCCTCGCTCTGATGTGGCAGGCACACGGCGGAGGACCTCCAGGATCTTCTCCGGGGCCTTATGCAATGCTGCAGGGCGCGCTGCAGCGGCAGGCGGTGATGCTGTCTTATATCGACTGCTTCTGGTTTCTTGGAGTTGCAATTTTGTGCATGGTTCCGGCTGCATTCCTGATCAAAAAGTCGAAGCCGGGCGGAGGAATGGCAGTACACTAAAACAAAATGTTTCGCCTGATCACGATCGAACGGGAATTCGGTTGCGGCGGTCCACACATCGCCGAGGACCTCGCGCATCACCTCGGCTGGAAGCTCTGGGACCACCTTCTCACGGAAGAGATCGCGCGGATCGCGCAGGTTGATCCTGCAGCGGTGAAGCGCTGCGACGAACGCATGGATAGCACACTGCATCGGCTCGCCAAAGTATTCTGGCGCGGGAGTTATGAGCGCAGTTCACCGCTGGGAAGCCAGGTTTTCGATACCGACCGCATGATGTCGATGATGCAGGGAATCATGAACGGGATTGCGGAAGAGGGCAACGCAGTGGTCGTTGGCCGCGGAGCGCCCTATTTCCTGCGCGAGCATCCCGATGCGTTTCATGTGTTTCTGTACGCGCCGCGAGCTGAGAAGCTTCGCCGTACGACTGCTGAAGGGCTTTCCGCACACGAAGCGGAAGAGATGGTGGATAGCATCGATCGCGAGCGGAGAGCATACGTGAAGCACTACTTCAACGCCGATTGGCCAACGCGCTCGCTCTACCACATGATGCTGAACACCGCAGTAGGGAATGAGGCTGTTGTCAGGACCATCCTCGAGACGATGCGCCGCGTCGAAGGCGCACCGAAAGCGACCGACTTCGAGTCGCCACAGATCCCTGCAGAATCCAATTAGGCTTTCGGACGTCCTGAGATTGCTGCTGGGCGTTGTGGGGCGGGACAACAGTCTTCGGCGCACACGTCCTGACGCGCTCCAAGCGATCCTACGGCCTTTCTCTCCGTTCCATCGGTGCGTTCCAGAATCAGTTCACGAATCATCGTGATGAACCTTGGATGAACACCAACGGTCTTCGCGCGCGCCATCGGCAGTGCGAGTTCATCGCAAAGTTGCTTTGCCTCGATATCGAGATCGTAGAGTACTTCCATGTGATCGGAGATGAAGCTGATGGGCGCAATCACGACTGCACTCGCAGCCTTCATCGCTTTCACATCACGGATGTGATCGAGGATGTCCGGCTCTAGCCAGGGTTGTCCGGGAGCGCCGCTGCGGCTCTGGTAGACCAGAACATCATTCGATGTACCAACTCGCGCTGAAACAAGCTTTCGTACTTCTTCCAGTTGTTGCACGTAATCGCTGGTGTTTGCCATCGAAACAGGAATGCTGTGGGCGACGTAAACGATCTGGAGGTTGTCGCGTGAAGCGGCGGGAAGTTCGGCGATCGCGTCGCGCAAGCGCTTTTCGGTGGCATCAATAAATCCAGGGTGGTTGAAGAAGGCTCGGAGCTTGTCGACTGCGGGAGCGTCTGTACCAATTTCGGCCTGTGCGCGGACGATATCCTCGCGATATTGTCTGCAACCGGAATAGGAACTGTAGGCTGATGTCACGAAAGCAAGAGCTTTGCGGATTCCGTCACTCTTCATTTGGCGCAGTGTGTCGGCGAGCATCGGATGCCAGTTGCGGTTTCCCCAATAGACTGGAAGATTTGGTCCGTGCTGCGCGAGCTCGTTCTTGATCGCAGCGATCAGTTCTCGCGTTTGCTGATTGATAGGACTCTTGCCATCGAAGTGGTAGTAGTGTTCCGCGACGGCGAGCATTCGCTCGCGCGGGACGTTGCGTCCGCGGAGCACGTTTTCGAGGAAGGGAATCACGTCGTCGTGGCCTTCGGGACCGCCGAACGAAACAACCAGGAGTGCGTCGTAGCTCATGCGAGTGATGAGAATGTTACGAAAAATAAAGTGTACTTGAAGGACGAAAATACGAGTTTCGAAGCAGTTTCATTTTGGGAAATCGTAGAGTTTGGGGGCATACCCCTCCCCCTGCCATCTATTGGAATCATTGATTTAGGGGAAAATTCTGAAATAATCTATGGGGCCCAACGACTTACGGGTAAAATATTGAGCCGTAAGGACTTAGGTGGTGCTGGCTTATTCCCGCCTGCACCGCTTTCGCCTTGGCAATTCTGTGCGTTCACAAGTTCGAAAACAAGTGCGGAAATCACAGGACATTGTGATTTCGTTCACGCGCGAAACACCACGCTCGAAGCGGGGCGGTTCGCGTTTTTCTTTTTCACTTTTGCTGAGTTGGCTTGTGCACCGCCAATCACAGCTACGAACGAGACAAGAGTTGGATTGAGTAAGTCTCGTCATGGTGGGATAGCCGCTAGGCTCCGCCTTCGCGGGGACAGCCGAGGCGGCTGTCCCTACATGGGGTTGCATGTGAGTTGCGAAGTCGTGGGCTCGCCCTTTGGGCTTCGATGGAGTGGCTCAGGCGTCCCTTACGGGACGCTCGCGGGTCTGGGATCTGCCCC
>AR_comb_assmDRAFT_10044700_pt1 | contig 13914 bp, 11 predicted proteins | sample ArasoioldDNA_FD_10543 | JGI IMG/M metagenome (IMG submission 10543) | reverse complement strand
TGCTACTGCACCGCCTGGCGGGTCGCACGTCCTATTCACTCAGCAACATGGGACCCGACTCGGCGCTGCACAATTACGATGCCGTCCGTGGTGGAAACTGCTTGAACATCTTCTGGACGTCTCGATCGAGTTTTTTCGTGTTCTTTTCGGGATTGCCGGACAGATCGCTGCTCGACGTTCCTCGCCAAATCAATTGCCTGGAGTTACCATCGAACATGCTCACGAGGAGCGTCCCGACTTTGTAGTTGTCGACAGTTGTGGTTGCCTCTCCGATTCCGCCCCACCGGCGAAATCCCCCGAAGCCGTTATAGAAGGTCTCGTACTGCTGATGGAGAGAAGTCTTCTCGACCGCTACGACCGCAACGTCCCCGCCGGACGGCACTTGAGTCCAGCCTTTGGCTGCTAACTCCTTATCGATGGCATTCTTCACCCGGTCATCCCAAATGGAATTCGCAGTCTGGACTTTTGACCACGAGTACGTTTTCACCTGGTTAAACTTCGCAGCGTGGTCGTAATCCACTGCCACATGGTCTGCCAGGCCGGCGGTGGTCAGTGCAACCACAAACAACGGAATGGCTAACATCTTGCGGATATTCATATCAATCTCCTTTTAATGTCAGTTTGTCCGCAGCTGGCGTTCGATCACCGAAGCACCCACTCGTGGGAGTGGTGAACAAAGCCAGCCCGCATGCTTACTCGCCGGCCTCTGTCGTGGACGTTGATTGATTACCGACGAAAGTTTCTTGTTTAGCTTGAGCGATCTGCTGCTCTTGCTGTTTGGGGTAAACAAATTCATGTCCAGTTGAGCGACCTGGATAAAACCATTTCACGAGAACTGGGTACCCATTTTCTGGTTCGGCAAGTGTGATTGCTGTATCCCCCGTAGCCTCTGAACGCTCCGCTGGAACTGTCTGCAGCGTTGCGTATAGAGTGGTACGGTCAGCGTTGAAGATCTGAATGACATTCAGATCGTCATTGGGTTCGGCCTGCTGGAAGATGTAGGTTCCTGCCGGCAGTACCTGCCCGGGAATCTGAACCGGCGCGCCGAAGGTGATCTTTGTGAACTCATTCGTGTCATCGGCATGAGCGGCGAGCTCGAAGAACACACCAAGGGCAATCAGCAAGCCGAGTACGATGTAGAGCTTGTGGATTTTCATTGTCTTCATCTCCTTATGAATATGGTCTGTGTTTCTCTTCAATGCCTCAGAAGAGAAACTTGCCAACGTGTGCCACTGCTTTCGCAGTGTCCTTTGTTGCGACCGTCGCGGCTTTGGCAGTGTCCTTCCCAGCAACCTTCGCGCTGTGGCCGACAGCATCGCCTGCAAATGAAGGGACTGCGAGACAACTCGTAAGGGCAACGATAACGAACAGCTTTTTCATATTTCCTCCTTTGCCGCTGGGATCACTCCCTCTGACCGAGCCTGAATTTCTGGTGCGTCGCCAGCAGCTTTGTTTTTCACACTTCGGGTAAGGGCATGGCAGATGCCAAACTTGAAAAGACCTGTGATTTACGTGTAAGAAACTTATTCTGCTGAACTTGCGGCGAGAGACGATGAAGAGAAATGCGACCTGTCGGCGATGTCGGAAGTGTCGCTACTCGCTTTGGAGGCTTCCGACACTACAGTCGCGTCGATGCCAAGCTTCTTCATGCGGGTGATGAAGGTGGTGCGTTTAAGTCCGAGGCGGGAAGCGGCACCATCTGGCCCGCCCACGCGGCCATTCGCTTGTTTGAGAGCACCGATAATCTGGTCGCGATCGACCTCATTGAGGATGCTACGAACGGGCTGCCGCCGGTGTCTAACAGGCCGCTCCTCTCCGGCTATCTCCGACCACGAATGACGCTTCATTTCCACGGGAGGCACAACTAGCTCTGGTCCACGCGAGAGAATAACCGCCCGCTCGATCACATTCTGTAATTCACGAACATTGCCCGGCCAAGGATAGCGGCACAGAGCATCCATTGTTCCAGGAGAGATGGTTTCTATGGTCTTTTTCATGCGACGGGAAAAATCTTCGGCGAACTGCCGTACTAAGAGTGGAATGTCGTCACGTCGCTCACGCAGTGGCGGCAGATCAACAGGAAATACGTTCAACCGAAAGAAAAGATCGGATCGAAACTTTCCCTCCGCAACCATCGCGCTTAGATCTCTATTCGTTGCCGCGATCAGGCGCACGTTCGTGGAAAGCGTTCGGGTACTGCCCAATCGCTCGAACTCACGTTCCTGCAGCACTCGCAGTAACTTGGGCTGGAGCTCAGGAGGAACGTCGCCGATTTCGTCGAGAAAAAGAGTACCGTTGTTGGCAAGTTCCAGGCGGCCAATTCGCTGGGCAAAAGCACCGGTGAAGGCTCCCTTTTCATGGCCAAAAAGCTCGCTTTCAAGCAGTCCCGCTGGAATAGCGGCACAGTTGAGCCGCACAAACGTCCTGGATCCCCGCGAGCTGAGATCATGAATCGCTCGAGCGATCAATTCCTTTCCTGTACCCGTCTCGCCGTAGATCAGGACGGTTGAATCCGTAGGAGCCACCGTTTCCACGAGTTTCAGCACGCGGCGCAGCTTCGGGCTGTTACCAACAATTTCCTTGAAGTTGGCGTCAGAGCGAATTTCGCCCTCCAGATAAAGATTCTCCTGGGCCAAATTCTGCGTGAGCTGTGATAGCTCTTCCTGCGCTTGTTGCAACGCCTGATTGGCCGTGGTGAGATCGGCAGTGCGTTCCGCAACGCGAATCTCCAGAGCGTCGCGCGCTTCGGCACACGACCGTTCCGCGCGAATACGCGATGAACTAAACCAGCTCACCAGAAATCCAAAGACTCCATAAATAACGACATAAGAATCCCAGGGAAGATTGCCCACTTTGAGGGATGTAAAGAAATAAGTCAGCACGGCGCACGAGAGCGCGATAGCAAACAATCCCGGTCCTGTTCCCGCGTACCAGAACGTAATGGCAATAGCGGCAAATGAAAAAGAGATGAACGGGTGTGGCAAATTGTAATGCCGAAGCAGGAGTCCGGCTATCGCCGCCATTGCCACGGAAACTGCAGCCGTACCATAACGCTGAACGACACTACCACTGTGTCGAGGAATTAGCATCCAAGCTAGCATTCGGTTCATAGTGAGACTTACTCGAACAAGATTTTTGCCATCATGCCCTTGTCTTCGTGACTCAGCAGGTGACAGTGGAACAGGGACATGCCTCGGATAATGGGGTCGGTAAAGTCCATGATGAGATCCACTGTCCCCCCGTTTTGGACATTGACAGTATCCAGCCAATCGGGCGAATCCGACTGGATTCCGTTCTCTGCATAGGCCAGGAAATGGATCTGATGGATGTGAAAGGGGTGTACTTCGGTTGTGGAGTTCACAATTCGCCAGTGTTGCATTGACCCGACCCGCACACGCAGCATCGGATCATCGTGCATGGAGAATTTCTTTCCATTGATATAGAAGCCGTTCTTGTCCTCGGTGAAGATGACGGTGAAATCAGGTTTAGAGCGCTCAAGCTTCCGGACTTCCTGAGTCGATAGCTTTTTGTAGACTGGCGCGACGGTTGAGGTTGCAGTCTTGTGCGTTGGCGAGTCCATGCGCACTCCGCCAACATCTGCTATCACCATCGCGGGATTCGGATCGCCGTCGGGTCCGGTATCGACGCAGCGTGTACTCAGCGTTGCACGAGATCCTGAGGGCGGTCCTGTTACGATTGCTTCGACGCGTCCGGCAGGTGGCACGAGAACATGGTTGACGCTTCGTGTGCCGTGCTGCGGGTTATGGTAGGCAAGCGGCATGCCATCGAGAGCCACAATCTCCAACTGCTCGTCGCTTAGTTCTAGATCAGCGTACAGGTCAGGAGAAGCATTCACGATTCGCCAGAACTGACGTTTACCTGGCTGGATTGGTATGCGGGGTCGAATTTCCCCATTGAGCGTGAAGACTCGCTCCGGTTTCTGCTCTGTTGCTGTTCCGCAGCGGGAAGACGATATTTCAACCCTGCGTAATATCTGATCACGAGCGGCAGAACTGCTCTGTTCGATCACGTGATCGCGGAGTATCAGTACACGCTCACGCATGTTGCGGATTTCCGGATAATACCTGTCGATGCCCTCAACGATGATCGCCCCCGACATTCCGTCAAGATCCTGGCGAGCGCTCTCTCCGTGCGGGTGTGTGTGATACCAGTACAGACCTGGGGGCGAGTAGGGCGGTACAACGACCGTATACTTGAGCGTGTCTCCGGGCATTGCCATCATCGTGAGCACGTCATCCTGAGGGCGCTGTGGTGAAACGTGCAAACCATGAAAATGGAGATTGGTCATGTTGGTGCAGGGGCCGGTAGCACACATCTCATTAGACTGACTTGGCAGGTTATTCATATAACTCAGATGGATCGCACCGCCTGGAACCACCCGAATGACGGGCGGGACCGTTTTGCCCTTGAACGAAAATGCATTGCGCCCATTGGCGGAGTCATAGATTGCGCTGAGAGTAAATGGCCCCCCCACTTCCGGAGGATCGGCAACAATCTCCTGTTGCGCGAAGGTCGGTACCACACATAGCAATGAGCCGACGATGAAAATAACAATCTTCATACTTCAACCTCAAATTTGTGGCGTCTTCTTTAACGTGTGCCGACCAGCTCGGGCACACCGGCCAGCCTCGTGTACTCTTCTTCGCTTAACCGGAGAGACGCCGCGGCAACGTTCTGCTCCAGGTGATCGATCGAGGATGTCCCCGGTATTGGCAACATCACTGGAGATCGCTTCAACAGCCAGGCAAGGGCGACCTGCGTTGGGGAAGCTTGATGCGCCTTTGCCACCTGATTGAGAACTTCACCGGCGACTCTGCCCGCAGCAAGCGGGAACCAGGGGATAAACACGATTCCGTTGCGCTCGCAACAATCCACAACGTAGTCCCATTCGCGGTCGGCGAAACTGTAGCGGTTCTGCACAGAGACGATGGGAACAATTCGGCGAGCCCGCTCGATGTGTTCCTGTGTGACATTTGACAAGGCGATCATGCGGATTTTGCCCTCACGCTTCAGCTCGGCCAAAGTTTCCACGGAAGCGTCAAAAGACACCACGGGATCCGGAGTGTGCAATTGGTACACATCAATGCGATCAAGGCGCAGTCTCTTCAAACTTCCTTCGACTGCTTTACGAAGGTGAGAAGGACTCGCGTTGTGAGTCCACTGGTTGGGTCCGGGACGCTCCCAGCCACCCTTGGTGGCAATCACCAGGTCACTGGGATAGGGAAAGAGGGCTTCAGCGATCAGTTCCTCATTGACAAACGGCCCATAAGAATCCGCCGTGTCGATGAAATTGACGCCTAATTCAACCGCGCGCCGCAGGACGGCCAATGCGCCTTTGCGATCTTTCGGTGGGCCCCAGATGCCTTCACCGGAAAGGCGCATTGCGCCATAACCGAGACGGTGTACTGTAATTTCACTTCCTAGAGAAACGCTTCCAGCTTGACTTTCATAGTGTTGTTTCGGGTTCATAAACATCCTCCAAATTTATTTGGCGCTCATCGCGAGTTTTCCGCAGCATTCGGGACGGTCAGGTTGCCTCAACCGGTCCCATCCTCCGCCAAGCGCTTCGATAAGCAACACTGCACTCGTCATACGCCGGCCGAGGATATTTACTGCCGTCACTTCGTCGGAAAGGGAAGCATTTTGCGCGGTGATAACTTCTAGGTAGCTGGTGACGCCGCCTTCGTATCTGGTATTCGAGAGATCAAGTGACCGCTGCGCCGATTGCACAGCGGTCGCTTGCACTCCTGCTTCTTGTTCCAAAACTCGCAGTGCGGCCAGGTTGTCTTCCACCTGTTGGAAAGCGGTAAGCACGGTTTGCCGATAAGAAGCCACTGAGGAGTCGTAGGCCGCCTTCGCTTCATCGTTTAATGCGTGTCTTTTGCCTCCATCGAATACGGTGAACAACGCGGCTGCGCCGACCGACCAGAAAGCGCTTGGCCCTTGAGCTAGAGTCGAAATGGTTCCACTCTCGAGTCCACCAGAGGCGACAATGTTCACCAGCGGATAATAGGCAGTCTTCGCAAGACCAACCTGTGCATTGGATGACGCTACGCGGCGTTCGGCAGCGGCAATATCGGGACGTCGTTCCAGCAGCTCCGATGGAATGCCAACCGGGATGGGCGGCGGAGGAGTTGTGAGCGGTAGCGGCGGCAAACTGAAATCAGCCGGCGCCTTGCCGACCAATAGCGCAGCCGCGTGCTCATACTGCGCACGAGCCACTCCCACATCCACGAGCTGTGCCTGAGTGGTTTCGAATATCGTTCGTGCTTGCTCGACTTCGACTTCTGATGCAAGTCCACCGCTGTATCGCTCTTCATTTAAGACCAGAGCCTGCTGGTACTGCGCAACGGTGTCCCGAAGTAGTTTTTCTTCAGCATCGAGCGTCCGTGCTGCAAAATAATCAATAGCGAGATCGGCGTGCAGGGTTAGATTCACTACCGCAAGATCGGCAGCACTTGCCTGCGCTTGCTCTCGATAGGACTCGACATTCTTGCTCACCCGGCCCCACGCGTTGACCTGATAGGAGAGATCAACCGGAAATACGAAATCGTTAAAGGTTATCCCGCGAGCGGCGCTACCCGGACGATTGTCTGAGTATCTCTGCCGCGTCCCCGAAGGAGCCGTGCTGATCGTCGGATAATAATCGGCGCGAGCGTAGCGGAGCGCCGCACGTGCTTCCTGATATTGCGCCACCGCCGCCTTCAGGTTCTGGTTAGAGACGCTAATCTGCGCCTCGAGTGCGTTCAACTGAGGATCTTGAAAGATCTCCCACCAGTTTCCGCCCAAGTTCTGGTTGCTCGGCTGAGCCATCTTCCAGTTGCCGATCTCCTTGTACGTCGGTGGCGCCGGTACTGGTGGAGTCTTGTACTTAGGACCCACTGCGCAACCGGCGAGTGAAAGGATCGCCGTGGTCAAGACCAGAAAGCGCCCAGCCTTTCCGACGCTATGAGTCATTACGGTTACGAGTGTGCCTGTCATTGTGCATCTCCCGGCAGCGAAGCCTGCACGATATTCACTGCTTGCCCCGACACCAGCGAATCAGGCGGGTTGACTACCACCTGGTCGTCGCGTTTCAATCCAGCCACAACTTCGATCTCGTTGCCCAAGTCATGACCTGGCGTAAGATCTGTAAGCTCGATCTTGCCGTTCCTCACCACACCTACCTGCAAGTGCTCCGATCGAAAAATTAGTGTGTTGACCGGAACCAGAAACGTAGAGCTCTGGGAGGGTATGCGCAGATGCACTTCTGCATACGAGCCACTAAGGAGAGTATTTCCTGGGTTAGAAAGATCAATTTCTGTTAGCAGTGTGCGGGTCGTTCCGTTAATGGATTCGGCCGTTCGAACGACCTTTCCCGGAAACTTCTGTCCCGGGAATTCAGCGAGGACGAGGTCCGCGGCGCTCTCACCGGGCTTAATACCTCGTGAATATTCCTCCGGAACATTCACGTACACACGCAAAGTGCCGGCCTGCGCAATCTGAAAAAGATCGGTCTTCGGAGTGGAACTGCTGCCGGCGTTGATCAGGTCGCCGATATCGGTATTGCGCGCCGTGATCACTCCGTCGAAGGGCGCGTATACCTTTTCGAAGGAAACAAGAGCGTCATAATGGCGTACGTTAGCCATATCCGCATCGACCATTGCCTTGTTCGCGCTGTACGTTCCTTCTGCATTATCTCGATCCTGTTGAGCAACAGCATGCTTTTGAAACATGGCTTCGTAGCGTGTCTTGGTGATCTCTGCCAGGTTCAAATTGGCTTGAGCCGTAGCGAGAGTGCTGCGCGCCTGTGACAGTTGCTCATCGATCTCGGGTGACTGAATTGTGGCGAGCAGTTGTCCGGCTTTTACGTGCGCCCCAATATCGAAGTACCATTTTTTCAGATAACCATCCGTTCTCGCATAAACCGGTGACGAGATGAACGGCTGAATGTTTCCAGGCAGGATAATTTCTTGAGCCGGGGCAGCTGGCTTCGGCTGCACAACGGACACCGACGGCACTGCCATCTCTGTCGTAACCGTGCGTAGGTTGGATTCTGTTTTCAGGCGTGACCGAATTCCGAGGCCCAGGACGCTCACGACCACGACGCCGACGAGGGTAGGCATGAACCAGCGTCGGCCTGCCGGATACCTACCGTCTCCGTTCATGTTTGATGGAACTATTTCAACGCGATTATTGGTTTCTACAATTTCGATATCATTCATGATGATTCACCTGTTCGATGGAGCCAATTCTGCTGATCCACGCTGGCGGCCGTGCAGCAAACTGAAAAGTGTGGGAACGAAGAAGAGCGTCGAAACGGTGGCGAACAGGAGGCCACCAATCACGGCGCGCCCGAGCGGAGCGTTTTGCTCGCCGCCATCGCCCAGACCCAGCGCCATCGGAACCATACCGATGATCATCGCCAGAGCCGTCATCAGGACGGGTCGAAATCGCGTGGACCCTGCTTGCAATGCAGCGGCAATCGCATCTCTGCCTTCACTCATTTGTTCTCGCGCAAAGCTCACCACCAGAATGCTGTTCGCGGTAGCCACGCCCATGCACATAATCGTCCCCATCAGTGCGGGAACACTTAGCGTTGTACTCGTCATAAAAAGGAACCATGCAATTCCCGCCAGTGCCGCTGGCAATGCGGAGATCATGATGAAGGGGTCGAGCCAGGACTGGAAATTCACCACGATCAACAGATAGTCGAGCAGGATCGCAAATATCAGCCCAACCAGAAGGCCGGTATAGGAGGACCGCATCGTCTGCACTTGCCCGCGGACGACAACCCTCGAGCCGCGTGGCAGTTGATTGCGCGATGAATCAATGATCTTGTTAATGTCGCGTGACACTCCTCCCAAGTCACGCCCATCGGCCGAACCGAAAATGTCTATCACGGGCGCAACGTTGTAGTGAGAGACGACCGCCATGCCAGTTCCGCGCTCCACTGACACCAGACTCGCCATCAGTGAAGGAGGAGAGCTTGGATTCGTTCCCGTTACGGGCGTGTTCACGAGCTGCTGGATGCTGGCTTCCCGGTACTGCGGGGTTTGGGTGGCAATGGAGTAGCTCACTCCGGTACGGGGGTCGAGCCAGAAGGTGGGCGCGGTCTGAAAGCTGCCACTCAGCGAAACCAACAGGTTTTGTGCGATGTCGTGAGCAGAAAACCCGAGTTCCTGAGCCTTTGTTCGCTCGATTCTCAAATGCAGATAGGGGTTGTCGAAGGGCTGCTGAATTCTCAGATCCGTCGTGCCCGGCACATACCGGACCTTTTGCAGCAGTTGATCCGCCCATACTCGGTTCCCTTCGAGATCGTTTCCGATTACCTGGATGTCGATGGGTGCCGGAAGTCCGAAGTTGAGAATTTGACTCACCATGTCCGACGGTAAGAAGGCAAACATCACGCCAGGAAACTCTTTTGCCAGGCTCAGGCGCAGCTGGTCGACATACTTCGAGGTCGGATGATGCTTGGGCGAGAGCGTGACAAGGATGTCCGCATCGGACGCACCCACCGGGGCCGAATTGCTGTACGAGAGATTGATCCCGCTATACGGCAATCCAATGTTGTCGATAATGCTAGCGACTTCGCCGGATGGGATTTGACGCCGAATTGAATTCTCTACTTCGTCGCAGAGAAAAGCGGTGTCTTCAATACGCATCCCCGTAGGCGCCCGCAAATGCAGTTTGAAACTGCCGGCGTCGACACTAGGGAAAAAATCCTGGCCAAGCCACGGAACGATGATGGCCAGCGATCCTACACATGCCGCAAAGAAACCCAACAAAAAAGCTCGGTGGTGATGGAGGCAGCGCTCCAGCAAATTGCGATAGCCTTCGCGCATCCGTTCGAAAGCAGCTTCAAATCTGCGTTGAACCCGAACAAATACATTCCGACTTGCGGCAGACTTCTCGTGCGATCTGTCGCTCCTCAAAAGATACTTGGCCATCGTCGGAACGATGGTTCGCGAGAGGACGTACGAGGCGAGCATGGCAAACACGACGGCCTCGGCTAAAGGCAGAAACAGGTACCGAGCTACACCCGACAGCAGAAACATCGGAGCGAACACGATGCAGATAGAGAGCGTTGAAACGAACGCCGGCGTGGCAATTTGCATTGCGCTCTCGAGCACCACGTCATCCATGTTCTTGTCCGGTTCCGCTTCCCTGTTGCGATTAATGTTTTCTACCTCGACAGTTGCGTCATCCACGAGGATGCCGACTGCGAGCGCCAGTCCGCCTAGCGTCATGATGTTGATTGTCTGGCCGCTGACACTGAGCACGATGATCGAACACAGAATTGCCAGCGGTATCGAAGTGGCAATGATGAGTGTGCTTCTCCAGTTGCCGAGAAACATGAGGATCATGAATGCCGTCAGGCAGGCCGCAATCAGCGCTTCGCGTACCACTCCGTTGATGGCTCCGAGTACGAAAATCGACTGGTCTGCCAGAGGAGCCATCTTCAGCTGAGGTGGAACGGTGGCGGCGATTCGTGGCAAGATGGACTTGATTCCGGAGATGACGTTCAAAGTCGAGGCATCGCCTGCCTTCTGAATGGTGAGGAGCACCGATCGCTGGCCGTTCACGCGCACGATATTGGTTTGCGGTGGAAATCCGTCCCGTACCCAAGCGACGTCCTTCATGTAAATTGTCGTGTCCCCGATGGTTTTGATCGGAATGCGATTCAAGTCGTTAATGGTCTGTGGGGCAGCATTGGGGATATCGACGTTGTATTCTTTGCCGCCGATTTTCGACGTGCCGGTTGGAAGAATTAAGTTCTGCACGGCAATTGCATTCACCACGTCCAGCGCAGAAAGACCTTTGGATTCGAGCGCTGCGGGGTTCAAATCGACTTGAACCTGGCGTTGTTTCCCACCATACGGGTACGGTACGGCCGTGCCCGGAATGGTGATCAGTTGAGTTCGGATGAAATTCAGGCCATAGTCGTTAAGCTGCTGTTCAGACAGGCCGTTGCCCGAAAGCGCTAGCTGCATTACCGGCACAGTCGAGGCGCTATACGCGATGATGAGAGGCGGCGTCGTTGCAGCGGGTAATTGTCGGAGTTGGGTCTGGGAACTCGCCGTGATCTGCGCAATCGCCCGATCGAGACTGGCATTTGGTTGGAGAAAGACTTTGACGACTGCGATGCCATACAGCGACTGGGACTCAACGTGTTCAATGTTATCCACGACGGTCGTCAGATTCCGCTCGGTTACGCTGACGATGCGGTCACTCATTTCTTTCGGGACGAGGCCGTTGTAATTCCAGATGATGCTGACCACCGGGATATTAATGTTCGGAAAGATGTCGGTGGGCGTACGGAAGATAGCAACGCCACCCATGACCAGGATCAGAATGGCCATCACGACAAAGGTGTACGGCCGCCTCAGCGCTAGTTTAACGATCCACATATTTATTCCCCGGCTCTCTTAGCTTGCTCATCTTCCGTGTGCCGCATCCCACTCCGCTCTCTCGAAATCCATTCGCGGATGAACGCAGAGCAATTTCTGAGTCTTGCGCCCTGTTTTTCGATCTCCCCCAGGAAGCGCACGGCGTCACGGTCGACGAGGTTGACCTCTCTCAAATCGACCACGAGCTTGTGACCTGGTACTTGGCGCTCCAGCAATCTCTGGAGCTCAGCAATCTGGTCGGCTTGGATCCGACCTGTGAGAGTGAAAACGACGCACTCGCTTTCGTCTGTGATGTCGATTCGTAAGGTCATTCGCTTCCTCGCATGCTCATTAAGAGCAACGAGGAAACCAAATGCTAAGCTAATGGAAATGAATGCCTTAGCTCAATTGCCAAGTCGCGAAAATTCGAAAATTTCCGAAATGTCGGGAGCGAGATTCGAAGAAAGGGCGAGAACGGGGCAAAGGACAGAACCGGGTGTTAGATCTTTCGGAATCGCTGCTTGTTGATCTTGAGAGCCTTAATTTTGGAATCTAGCGTGGACTGCGGAATCCCAAGCTTCGCGGCGGCGCCCCGAGGACCGGACACTCTGCCATTGCTTTCGGCTAGGGCTGCCTCGATCATCTCCTTTTCGTGGGCTAGGAGCGTTTCAGAGAACGGCTGAGTTGCAGTATCCCCACCCGGCGAACGCCCCACGAGCCAGCTTTCGTCTATCGAAAGATCTTTCGAGTCTGAAATGATTACGGAGCGTTCAATCACGTTTTGCAATTCACGAATATTGCCTGGCCATTTGTACGATTGCAGAAGTTCCATACTACTCTTGCTTATGGCGGTGATCTTCTTTCCAGCCTGAGTAGCATACCGACCCACAAAATACTCAACCAGCAAAGGGATGTCTTCCTTACGTTCGCGTAGAGCAGGAACTTCGATTGGAAAAACATTTAATCGATAGAACAAGTCGTCACGAAATTTGCCCTCGCTTATGGCTACTTGCAAATCGCGATTGGTTGCTGCGACTACCCGCACGTCAGTTTTGAGAGATTCGTTCCCACCAACGCGCTGAAATTCGCGCTCCTGCAGAACGCGCAGGAGTGCAATCTGTGTCTCGGCTGGGAGTTCACCGACCTCGTCCAGAAAAATCGTACCTCTATCGGCAGACTCGAAACGCCCCAGCCGCCGCTGGGTAGCCCCCGTAAAAGCACCTTTTTCGTGGCCAAACAGTTCCGAAGCAATCAAGTCGCGTGGGATGGCGGCACAATTCACGCTGACGAAAGCACGCAAGGATCGCTGCGATCGCTTGTGGATCGCTCGGGCAATAAGTTCCTTGCCTGTTCCCGTTTCCCCGGTGATCAGAACCGTCGAGTCTGTCGGCGCAACCTTTGCCACGCGTGAGAGCACGGCCTGGAGGGCAGGAGAAGAACCTACGATCTCTTCGAACATTCTAGCGATATCGATTTCTTCGCGAAGAGCAAGGTTTTCTTTGTACAGCTGATCTCTGAGTATTTGAATTTCTTCGAACGCATTCTTCATTGCCGTGATGTCCATCACCGCTCCAACGAAAGACAGGTCGCCAGGTCGGTGATTTATGGCGTGGGCTAGAACATGCACTCTTTTGACAGAGCCACCTGGCATCAACAATCGATGTTCTACATCTACGTCTGCCCCACTGCGAGCTGCGGCATCCACGATTTCCCGTACACGTTGAACGTCGTCAGGATGAACGCGCTCAAGCATGAGTTGTATCGTCGGTTTTACCGTTCGCTCGTATCCCCAAATTCTGAATGTCTCTGCTGACCAGATAAGTTCTCCGGTGGAGACGTTCCAGCCGGCACTGCCCGTGTGGCTTAATGACTGGGCTTCGGCCAAATACGTCTCGCTCTTACCGAGCGCTTCGTTGGTGTTCTGTAGCTCTTGAACGGTTTCATTCAGATGGTCACGTGTCCGTCGTAACGATTCCGTGGTTCTTCGTTGCGCAACGCTCAGGGAGCCCACGAACACGGCTGACACGATAAAGATAAGGAATCGTGGGATCTGGTCAGGCTTTGCAGCGAGTGAGTCAACTGGAGGCAGGAAGCTGTAGTAAAAAGCGACAGCAGAAAGAATGATCGCCAGCGAACTTGGACCGATACCGCCCAACCACGCGCTGAGTATGACGGCACAAAGAAACAGCGACACGGGAGCAGATTCCAAGTGCAAGAACGGCCAATGTGAAATCAACAGCGCGATCGAAACCGAGACCACGGCCGCTCCGTATCCCCGAATCATTTGCAATTCTCTGCCAAAGCGGGGATTGGAACTGGACATGGAGTTGCTCCAGCGAGGGGACTACCAGCGAAATCTTAGCACCAGCCACAGGTTCCAACACCGCGCTGGCAGTTTTTGGAACTGAGATCTCCTGAGTCAGGTGAGAGGTTCTCAGCACAGATCATGCCGCGGACGTCGTGGTCACTTCAGCAAACGCCGTGCAGCTCTGCCGTGGCCCCCGCGCAACTAGGTTTTCCCCCT